>OIWN01000038.1_pt1 | contig 109251 bp, 125 predicted proteins | sample 1587591 | NCBI WGS metagenome assembly OIWN01 (sample SAMEA3888901, study PRJEB22519) | human gut metagenome | biome: human gut; feature: human-associated habitat; material: faeces | place: Denmark | collected 2010 | reverse complement strand
TAGTGAATAATTGATTGTTGTCTGTATCATCCCTTAATGCAGCGATAGCTAGGAATAGTTCTTCATTCGTTCCGCAATCAACACTATCGGTTTCGTCAGGATGTGGAATGTTGTTAAAAAACTCAATATTATATAGTCCATATTCGGGCGAGGTGAAAATACATAAATCTTCGTTAAGTTCCGCCCCAAACAATCTATATCCTAACTCATCTAATTTCTTTCTAAGTTTATAGGTACTCTTGCGTATGAAACACGGTATTGTAAATCCCATAGTTATTCCTCCTTCCCAACTTTAACATATCCGTTTTCGATGCACCAGCACAGCATTTCGTAGGCTGCATCAATAGGCTCTTTACTCTCTGTAATCTTTATTATTGACCTAGAATAAGGTTCCATATACAAGCACGTATAGCTATCTGCAAGTTTTTGCATGGTCAGCACTTGATTGCCGATGAAGCAAGGCAGCTTATCGAGAATATCCTGCAAGGTGTAAGCAGGGTACACATTATCTTCACTAAATAGGCTTTCACTCCAAAACGATAAATCCCAAACTGAATTAGGTATTCCATCAAGTATTTGTGGATGCCACAAAAGCATACTTGTATTTCTTAATTCAATTCCAATCTTCTGTAAATGTTTTATCTGTCCAACTGACAATACCTGTTTCATTTCTTTTCCTCCTCCATTTTAATCTCCGTTACTTTACCACGATTGACAAAGAAGAAACAACCCATCACATCACACAGATATGTTTCATGCTTCATCTCACACTCATCACATTCCTTACGCAATGAACATTTAGTGCAATCAAAACTCGTACAGAACGCATCAATCAGTTCAACCATTTCATGCAGCATCCCATCTATTATTATTCCGTTTTTTACTTCCATATCTCAATCTCCTTTTTCTTTAATCCGTTTCAGTACATCCCTGTTGGCTTCGAGTATATCATCGAAAGACGGAATAGGAAACCATGCCAACACGATACTATTTCCAAAAATCCATCTATTGTCTTTATCAAAAGCATTTGTTTTATAAAACCTTTCAATTAGAATGCGTGAAACACCACAACACATTGTCAAAACGAAAACTTTTTGTCCTTCTTCCGGTAACCGTTCCTTAACACTTATCCAAGGCGATTGCTTTGACTGCCATTCGGCACCTTGAACGAAATTTATCTCTCCAAACTTTGCCAAATCTTTACCAGCCAAAGTTCTGTCAACTGTCCTATGATTAAATAGGATATTTTCACTTGCCGCTTCTTCTACTGTCTGTTTCATATCAAAATACTATTTTAAAATCCTTTCCTTTTAACGTAGGAAGCCTGTCAGTGACAAACTTCTCCAATTCCTGTTCGTCTATCGGGAACAATGGGCAGTATTGGTATCTGAACGTATGTACAAACCGCCCGTCAAGCATCACATCAAAAACCAGTGTTTTCATATCTTATTCACTTTTGTCCACAAACTAAATTCGGTATAGAGATATTTCCATATATCCCTGTAACGGTATTTGTCGTTTGGGTATTTGCAACGGACACAATAATCCGTCTTGTATAATACTTCATATATTATACCCCTGTGTTCAAACAGTTCATTCTCGTCAAGGGTTCCTACTTCCACCTTATTCATGACCGTAAACAAAAAATTACTCCTTTACCAGTTCTATCGTAGGGCATTGACAAGACCAAACATATAAGCCCATCTCCGACATGGTTCCATCTTTCTTCACCTTGTTAAACAATGGTTCAATATTGTCAAAAAAATCAATCCTATAATCCTTGACATAGGCATATCGTTTTGATTCATTAGTAGTAATACACACCTTGCTTCCGATAGGATACTTCACATTGGATTTAATGTACTCCTTCTTTAATTTTATCATTTCATTATTCAATTCATTCATCTTTGAATTGATAATTTCTTTCTTTGATTTAAATTCTTCTTTAGTCATTTTTATTTAGTTTTTCAATTAAATTACTGCCAAGATCTAACCATTCTTCTTTGAATACCAACGGCCAACCGAATATGATAATTGCAAGAATTATTGAAGCTATCAACCATAGAACCCACATCAAAAACACAATTATATTATTCATATTCTATACGTTTTGATAGTTATTTATCTACGGTTGATTTTACAATTATCTTATTATCGGATGATGGCATTACAATCACATTTCCGGCATCTGTGCTAAGTCTGTCGTGAATAACAGATGCAACATTCACGTGGCCAGCCAAAACACTTACATTTACTGTATCCATATTTAAATTATTTAAAGTTTTATGGTGCAAATATAAAGTTTTATTTTAAGATTACAAACAAACATTATCCAAAATTTAAAGATTTAACATTTGTTTGGTATTTTATAACACCCTATCGGAAAACCTAAAAACCGATAGGGTTACAATCCTTCCTAAAACTTTATGATGAACTCTGTCATTAGATCGACACCCGAATCCCTGTTTATAGCATTCTGTTTCAGATACATGTTGTTTACAACGGATAGTGTATGGTTAATGACAACGGCATGCTTTTCGGGTACGCTGAACTGTTCTATAATTCTTTTCCTTTCATCATCGTCTACGATTTTACTTGAATCCACATCCCCGTTGGGGTTGCTTACGGAAACAAAGGAAGCAGGCCTTCGTGACGTGAATCCCATGCAGGCAACAGGTTTCCCTATGATCTTGTTCCTCATTGCATCCGTCCATCCTATCAGATTGAGGTTGTTCACTACCTTATATGATCCACTTGAAACCTTTTGTACGGCTATTATTCCGTCAAGGGTACAGTAATTGGATGATGAGTGCATGACAATTTCTCCACCTTCCGGATTATTTGCCAATCCAATCCTTTGTGAATAGTTAAGGTTTATCATGTAGATCAGGATTTTCGAGAAATCGCTGTTTGCCTGAACCCTCCATACGGATTTGAAATTCCCGTAACCCGATAGAAGGGTGTTCCATGGTGACTGTGACGACAGATCGGTCACATCCATGCTTCCTATCTGCCATCCCGAGTATTTGTTGATATACACATCCTTCTTGAATTCGGTAAGGGTAAGGAACAGGTAGAAGTTCGGTTTGTTGCCTGTGAAGTTGTGTGCAAATATATAATTGTTGTACACGTTTCCGCTTACCAGTGTTCCCGTATTATAATACTCTATGTAATCGTTGCAATCCGATGTGATGTATTGATTTAGGGTTGTCATGGTATTATCCGGCTGAAACGGATGGCACAACTGCAATCCTAACAGGGCATTCGCTCCGCTTCCCGTAATTCCCGATACGGGTTTTGTGTATATAGAATAAACACCGAATAAATTGTCGAAAAAATACTGATAGATGTACATCCCGGATACAGTCTGTGTCTTTAGTATATTGTAGAATATGACCGACTGGAACATATCCCTGTTTCTGATTACGCTTTCCAGAAACGAATAATCCTTTCCATTATACATGATGGCTTCCGCTATGAAAAGGGATGTGTTGGTGAAATAATTACATGGTGACATGTAAAATTTGTATGATGATGTCAGAGCCTTTCCAAACCTGTACACATTACTTGAAGCGACGATGGGGCTATCGATACCAGTGTCGTTATACCTCATACTTTGGAAACTACCGTAGGCAACATAAAATCTACCAAACATATCCTTGTCACGTTCCGCTATGAAATAATATTCGTAGGCAAGCGTATAATTGCCACGACTTGTACCGATTGTGGTAAAAAAGTTTCGGTACATTACTCCTGCATGGTATGCAGGCCATGCAGTATGGTCGATGTCACCTTGCATGGTAATAGTATCATCATATGTTGCAAAAATAAAATAGGACGGATTGATATGGTAATATGTAAAAAATCCAAAAGTGCTGGTAAAGGAATATGATGTATCGTCACCATAGGAAACGGCTGTATATATGAAGGTGGTCAGATTCCATGAACACATCATGTTCACACTATTCCCTGCTACTATCACCTGCGGACGAGTTATTACGAAACCTGTCGGATTATAATAAAGGGTGAATATGTTTGGATCAAAAGCAAGCTGTGCAGACAATCCATATAGAACGCAAGACCATCTGGAAGAACTTCCCGAACCGAATTTTGATATCATCAGATAGGCGAAAATAAGGCATGGAGTAGGATTGTAGGCGGCTGATGCCTGTGTTCCGTAGGGAGCAGGCCCGATCGCACATATATTTCGCCTGTATATGTCCTGGACGGGGTAAACGGATGTCTGCTCACTTAAGGATGAAAGACCAGTATTCCAGATGCTGCTGGTTTTAAACCCCCTCTCCTCCACCCAGAGTGTTCCGTCACCGATGCGGTCTACGGAGAGGGTGACAGCGTATGTACCGCCGGAGGGGATGCTTGTAGGTAAGGTGAAGCTGCCTGTCGAATCGAACCATCCCACGGTCGCATAATTGTAATTGAATTTCCATGTTACGGTCGATCCTTGCTTTAATCGTTTCGCATTGTAGATGACCGAACCCGAAGCGTCTGTTGTAAGATTTATGGTTCCTATTGACGCACCGTTCTCGTCCGTACCCGTTATCTGAACGGCAACGCCCGCAGGGGCTGTCGCGTTCTGTGCCGTGTCACGGAATGTCATTTTCACAAACATACCCTGTCCGGCAAGCGTTATTTCCTGATAACGTGATGTCCACAATCCGACAGCACCCTTGGAAGCGGACAGATAACCCGACTTGGAAACAGACCATGACACGTTTCCGGGAAGCATCTTGCCCCAGCACTCACCGTTGTCCGCCAATGAACTTGTGGTCTGTGTCTGGTATCCCATGGAGTATGTGACAACTCCTGTCGCACCCGAAAGGATGCCGCTGTTGAAACCGTCAATGCACTTCAAATGGTTGTACGGGTATGTTCCACCGTTGGCGTTTATCGTTCCCGGATTGATGTTCCATGTGTATGCTGCCGTGTCGGATGTGGTAGGATTGTAACCCCATACGCCCGTATTGTTGTTTTCGGTGAACGGTGATACGGAACCCTTTCTTATGTATGTTCCTACCGTGTTGTTTGTCTGGTCAAGATTCATCCATCCCGTGTTCTGTCCGCTGCCGGAAGGGGAATTGGTAAGGACGAACACATATCTTCCTCCCAGTGTCCACCATCCCGGAATAGAGCACTGTCCGAAATTACCCATATTGACAATGCTGTTCGCTTCCGAAGCGTTCAGGGCGAATCCCTGCGTCTTGTAACATACGGTATGGACGATTGCGATATAGCCGCCTGTCGTAAGGTTCGCCTTTATCCAGTTCACCCATGTGGCCGTGTCACGTGTTTCATGATAGGTGACCGAACCGTCCGACACCTTCACCCTTAACGTACAGATAAGTCGGTTTCCCGATGTGATTCCACCCGGAGTATGGCGGAATTTCTGTGTTCCGTTCCACCATACGGTACTTATTGCCGAACCGTTGTTCCATCCGTTCTGTATGGTGAACCGTATTTCCTGATAATTTTGGGAAGTGATTCCTCCCGCAGTGAAAGCTGTTGACCACGGTTTTATGCGGCTTATGTAATGTAATCCCTGATAATAGGTGGCTGTGAACTGTGCTGAACCGTTTGTATTACTGTTGAACAATATCTTATGGTTTTCACAACACATCATTTCTACGGCCGTGTTCGTAATGTTCTTCCCTCCTACCTGTACGGTAACTGTCTTGTTAAACGATACGCGCTTCATGTTGATTGTGAGTGCTGTCGCATTTTCTCCAAGAGTTCCGCTTGCAGCTGTGAAATTGGTGGCTGATGTATTTACCGTATAAGGAGATGTCTTGTAGACATTCAGCACAACCTGTCCGCTCGCGTTTGTCGTTCCCGAATAGGTAACGGTGTTTTTTCTTGTTGAGGTAAGTTTTACCGTCGCACCGTTTATACTCTGAACCCAATCCGTCCATGTACCGTCCTTGACGGTTATTGTCACGTTGTATTTGACGGGTTCCATTGCGACACCAAGATTTCCCGATGTTTGGGATATGGCTGTTACCTTATTGTTGTAATCGGCACGTGATGCGGTTGCCGAAACCTGTCTTGCTCCTACATATACATCCACATAATTGTTACCGCTACTGTTATATGTCTGTGTGGCGGTTGCGCCTGTTGCCGATACCGCAACGCCTGTAACATTCTGACCGAATATGCTGTTGGTGAACGTAAGACGCACTTTCTTGCTTATCGTAAACTTCAATGTGGTGGAAGAACCTGTATTTGCAGGTGTCCATGACTGTGTACCGTTGGAATAGTTACCCGAATAGGGTATCTGTATGGAGAACGGAACCCCTACATATCCCTGTATGGCTAATACACCATTTCCGTTTGACGTATATTGCTTGGTTGCACCACTTTGTGTGACATTGAACGAACCTAGACTTCCAAGTAACTGCCCGTTTGTCTGATCACCGAATCCCGGAACAATCTCACGAACCGTAACGTTGAATGTCGCCTGCTGGTATGCAACCGAAAGGGTAATTGACATGGAAGTAGTTCTACTTGGCATATTACCCGAAGCGGAAGTAAATATATTGTTTCCTCCTGCCTTGACCACATAATTACCACCTGAAACGGGAACGTTAGGTACGGTCCATACTCCCGATGCGTTTGTTGTTCCTGAAAATGATACGGTAACACCATTCAATGTCTGTGACATGCTTGTAGGACAGGAAGCCGCCTTTCCGCCCGTTGTGGAGTTGTTTACGGTTATGGTGGCCGTACCTGTCTTTCTTGTAAGAAGAACCTTGTAATTCTCTCCTATTGCATGATAGGTGTGTGTCGCTATCCCTCCCGTGAATATGTCCTGGTCGGGTAAAGTGAATGTAACAGGAACCTCCAGTGATGCGGTGAAGAACACCTTTCCCTGTTCGTTGGTCACGCCGGAAAAAAGCCGTTTCCCTGCTTGTGTGACAGTAACGGCAAGTCCTGAATGTATCTTACCGTTTGCCTGATCACCGAATCCCGGGATTTTTGTCCATATTTCCAGTGACACCTGCCCTGTGTTATATACAACCTGTATGTTGAGGTCATTGGATGTCGCTCCGCCACCAATAGGAATTGTTGCCGTACCCGATATACTGTCATACGTAACATCCTCACCTGCCGTCCAGTTGTAAGGCCCGGAAGGAACATTCTGTATGGTGACAGTGCCGTCCGTTCCTGTACGTACATCGAACTTGATGGACGAATTAAGCTGGTGCGTGAGAATGATACGACAATCGTCTGCCTTGTCACCCGTATTCTTTTCCGTTACAACAATCTTCTGCGTGTACACCTTGGATATAAGGGTATATGAATAGGATTCACCTACTGCACCGAATGTATGGGAGAAAGTAGCATTGGTGGCGATAAGGTTATTGTTGTTCTTGTACGTGAAGCTGACGGGCAATCCGATAACGACACTGATGGTGGCATTTCCGCTTGTATCGGTTGTAAATGTCTTTGCTTCACCACCTCCCTGCTGGAACGAGAACGAACCTCCGTTAAGGTTGACAACAAGTCCTTCCCTGTACTGCCATTTCATATTGACAGTCACATCGCCCGTATTGTATGTTACCGAGTTTGTCCATGTCGCAAGAGGTGATTCCACACCGTTCACTGGAAATGATACCTCACCTGTTTTCTGCTCATATACGGCATTCCCGCCAAGTGTATAGGTATAATCTCCGTAATATACATTAGGAATGGTTACAGTACCATTGCTGCCCGTTGTTGCCGTATATTTGATGCTGGGATTCCATTTGGAAACAATAGTTATGGGACAGTTTGCCGCAATACCTCCTGTAATTGATTCCGTAAGTTTCACAGGAATGTTATATTGCTTGGCCGTGAAATCCAATTTTATCCTTTCCACATCTTCTTCTCCTATATGATCATACGGGTTGAACACGTTGGGAGTATTGGTAAAGTATTTCAGTTCACCCGTCAGACGCATTTCATTGGGAGAAAGCCAGATATTTTTGGGAAGCGTTGCCGTTGCTGCCGATTGTTTGAGTGCAGTGTTGGATGTGTCAAGTTCCACTGTCAGATTCTGTACCGTACTGATGGTCTGTGACGGGTATATCACGTTGTTGTATGTTATGGCATGCGATACAAGCGGTGTTGTCACCATTTGCAAATTTCCTCCTGTCAATTCACTAGGAAGGACTACATGCGCTATTTCGGCATAGAATATATTGTAGTTCTCCTTGAACTGGAACTTGTATCTTATCCCTGCGAACGTGTCGAATGAAATCAAGCCCTGTGCATTCACTTTTTGATCGGATAGGAGCAATTGGTTGTTCGCATAAATATCAAACGGTATGTTTGCAGGAAGCGGGGATTCTACCTGTGGAGCAATACCATCCTGTACAGTATATCTTCGTGTCAATGTCCATCCCTTGTTTTCGGTAACTTTTCTTAATGCGATATCTGTGATAAATTCAGTCGGTTTCTGATGTCCGACAGGGAAATAGATACGTTCGGTATTAGGCTTCCAGTCAGAATCGTTACCGTCCGAACCCCATTCATAAACATAATATCCGGGTGCTAGGGGATACATTTCGGGTTTACCGTCCGATTCAAACTGTCCGTCCGTATCTGTAACACCTGTGAACACATATTCAGGAGCAAGCCGTCTGTGAATGTCTACAATCAATCCTACTGCCTTGGTTGATACAGGGAAATCTGCGTCAATATCCATCTTCCATATCAATTCGGGATAGTCAAGATAGATTGTCTTGGCGGCAGTAGGAGGTGTTGTAAATGTAAGTTCGTTATTCTGTGTTATGTGGTCTACCTGTGTTGTGACCGTATCAAATGTTCCGGGAGAAACATAGAATGTGGATGCCCCTAGTGCATCCACCCGTATTCTTTGAGGACGTGACTGTCCTGTAACGGCAATTTCGGGATATTCCTCCGGGCCGTTCTCTACTTCGATAGGAAGGTTTGAGTTTTTCTGTAACACATTGAAAGTCAATGTTTTAATACAGGTTACGGTCCATCTGAAAAAGTCTGTTGCAACATCCATTTTCCATGAATGCTTGGTTGAATCATGATTATAGAATCCTTTGTCAACAAACTCTATCGTGTATTCGACAAGAGGAAGAATGTCAACTGTCACCTGTCCGTTTGCACTGATTGCATAGGTCTTGGTAACAGTTTCAAACCTGTTGGTTGACACCCATTGCAGACCTGTTACCTTGATACTTATACCATTAGTAATAGGATTAGCCGTTGCAGCTTCCTCATCAGAATCAAGAGATGATGATGTTTTCGGGATAATTTCATCTATTTCAAAGATAGAGGTCTTTGTACGTCTGTCCATAAGAACATTCATTGTCATGTCTTTCAGACGTTCAAGGGTGAAGTCAAGCTGCGGGGTATCAATATAATCGGGGTGACTTGCAATCAGATAGTATTCTCCCGAATGTGCCGAGAACTGGCATACACCGTTTGACAGGGAGAACAATTCCTGAATCATTTCACCCGTACCCTTGTTATACACCTTCACACTTGCACCCTCTATCGGATTGTTTGAAAGGTAGTCAAGTACGGTAATCGTATTGATACTGTCACGTACCTCCATATAGACGATTTCCTTATCGTCCTGGTCCTGTACGGTGATGGTACCTAACTTGTCCTTGTAATTCGCCCTTCTTGCAATATAATCGTATGAACCGTTAGGAAGTGTTGCGACAATCTGCCCGTTCACATCAGAAATGTATATCTTTCCACGGATAGTTACCTGTACACCCTGCAAGTAATCTCCTGTATCAATATCACGGAATACAAGATAATAGTTGTAATATGCAACACTAAGTTGTACAAGAACCGATTTGCTTGCTCCATCCACAACAACAGTACCGTTGTATTTCAGATAGCCGGATTTGAACACGACAAAATCCCATGTTCCCGATACAAGGGAAACGATTGTCTGACCCGATTCATCCGTCAGATAGGTTTGATTGTTGACTTGCAATGAAGCGTTGGGAATGACCTTGTTCGTTTCAATATCAATGACAGTGAATGTTATCTGATAGGGTGCGCTTTCCATTTCAAGGAGCACACAATTGTCTATGCGTGCATCGACATCAAATTCTCTGTGGAAAGATAAGTAACCGTCACGGACCGCATCAAGTTCATAACTTCCTATCCGTAACGGCATGGAAGCCTGTCCTTCAAGGTCTGTCTTGGTGGTCATGTTACGGACAGAAATGACTGCATCGGGAACAAATATCTGATTCATTCTGTCTATTGCGGCAAAATTTACCTTCATCGTTTCCACAAACATTTCCTCTTCAATCAGAATATCCTGATTAAGCACGCTCAATCCGTTTGTAATGGTCTGATAGTTAACTTTTTCTATCGTATAGGCATAACTACCAGGTTCCAATGACACGACAGCCGTACCATCTGGCCCTGTGGTGTGTTCCTCACCGTTGATTGTAATGAGTGCGTTCTCAACAGGATTAAGACCTGTAATCACCTTGAACGTTACATTGTGGGGGATAGCGTAGAAATCATTGATTGTGATATATACGGGCTGATTTAGAATAACGAACTGTCCTGTACGTGTCACCCAATTCTTCTTGGTAAGCGTATAATTGTATTCTCCGTTTTCAAGAAGAATGTTTGCCGTACCCTTACTGTCAGTTGTGATAACAGAGTTTCCGATAGAGATTGTTGCATCAGGAACAGGATTGTTTCTTGTGTTTACAACCTTAAATGATGCAAGATAGGTAATGCCTGTTCCTATCTGTGACACAATCTTATCCCCCTCACTTGCAGGATAGAAATAGGACGAAAGTGTTTGGTTTGAATCATACAGGATATTACCCTGTAAATCCCTCATTCTGAATCCCTGTATTCTTGGAAGCTGATTGATTGGAACCTCCATATCATATCTTGGATTGAAGTATTCATCGGGAACATATTTCACACCTTCCGCATTTTTCACAACAGAGAGCAAATCATCCCACTGAACCGTCTTTCCTGCATCCCAAAAACGGAAGTCAAGATATTTGGTCAATGCCACTTGAATATTTCGTCTTACTTCGGCTGTCTGATATTCCGAACTAAGTTCCACACGGAAGTCTATACCTGTTTCACCTCCTACAATCATCCATTTGGCATTGCGTAGACGTATTCCGATTACATCTCCGTTCAGGTCAATTTCGGAAATGGAGAATTTTGACTTCACTTTTTCAAGAAGCACACCCAATTCATCTTCCGTAAACAATACACCGTTTTGTGTAACAAGGTAGATATAGGTATTACCGTCCTCTCCAAGGCCGACATTCATCACCTTCAAAACCCTATCATCAGCTTCCTGGAATATCTGTGTCCAATATTCCATCGTGCCTTGGGAATATCTGTTACCGTTATTTCTGATACGTTTACGGAACGTTTCATCATCCTCATAATCTCGTCCGCCAATAGCATAATATTCGTTCGTGCATTCAATGTGTCCTAAAGGACGTGGGGAAATCTGGACAATGCTGTTTGCTTCCACATTGGATGCAAGTCCTGTAATGGTACTTCGTACATGAACATATCCGTAACCCGATTCATTTACGGTAAGTGCTTCATCCGTTTCAAAACGTACACCCGATTTACTGATAAAAGTAGAACCAACAGCATACTTTGTTCCCGGTTCGGCATATACACGTACATACGTGGACGAACCAAGAGCATTCTTTCTTGGGCTTACACCAAACAAAGCTGCCGACTTGTCAAGATAATCACCTGTGGCATATTCGGGGAATAACTGTGCTTCCACAATGGCAATATCCTTGATTGCCTTCTGTGCCACCTTACCTACACCAAATGCAATGGCGTTGACCACTGAACCGTCAGCAACATTGCTTATCTTCGATGTCTGATCAATCAATACCTCTAAAAAGAGGTTTTTAAGAGTAGAAATACCGTTGTTTACTTTTGTAATCATTTCTTACTACGATTATATTTTTAATTCAAGTTATATTTTTATTTTCTGTACAAATTCCTGATTGCCGACAGAGGTTGCCTTTACTTCTAGGAACACAGCATCATTTTCCGATTTAAGATTCAGAAGTTCCACGGATACCCATCTACTGTCACGTTGAAACATATTCAGAAGATGTTTGTAGAGTGAAGCATACTGTATGGCATTGAGCGTTGTTCCCACAAACTCATTAGGAAGGCCGTATTCGGGAAATTCGGGGATACAACCCTTCATTGCAGTGGATATGATATCGAGTGCCTGCACCATACAAGGCTCTTCCCGTATTGTTCTAAGGTCATTGTTATCAATGGAAAAATCCGTTGTAACATCTTTCCCCAACACATTCTTACCCGACAATGTGTCTATCACACTGTCAACGGAATTTGTGCCGGAGTTTTTGAAATTGACGTGGAACGTATTCTTGGAACCGTTTTCGGGGGTATAATCTTCCTCTATGATATATTGGCGTGTTACAATATTCAACCAATCATCTTCGGGATTGCCGTCACCACGTTTATAGGACATATCCTCAAATGTCTGATTAGGTGACAGGCGTGTGGTTATCTGTATCGAGTTGGTATTGTCAACTTCGGCAGAACGTAACCATCTTGCAGAATTTTTGATGGTCCATATCTTTGTCTGTACCTCTGTAAAATCGTCAAGAATATCCCACATGGATATATCGTCAAGAACCGTCTTGTTCAGAGAAAACAACGGCTCGATAATCTTGACTTTCCTTTCCATATCGTCAAGTCGCGAAAAGGCTTCGGGAACCATCTCCCCTCCTTGGTAATAGGTAACGACGGAAGCATAGTATGTATTCGAGAAATTCACAAATTCCTCAAAAAAAGCCTTTATATCATATCCCGTGGCCTGTTTGAATCTGTTATATGCGGTGGTATCTGTCATATCATTACAGTTTATTTCTTATCACGTTGGCAATATCATATACTGCCTTCTGTATCGAACCCGAAGATAATGCCTTCTTTGTCTTGTTCTGTGCACCCTGCACGGCTTCCAATGGAGCGACACCCATAAGGCTTAACTGATAGTTCCATATCATGTTGCTATTCATGCTTTGGGAAAAGTTAAGGCAGTTGGGCGGTGCGATACACATGTAGGATTCCCCTAATGCAAGATTGTAGAAATACAGTCTGAACGGTTTTCCTGTCTGATCACTCACTCCATTACTTTTGTCTATGATAGACTGCATTATCTTGATACACCCGAACCCGTTCTTCACTGTTCCAGAAGGGTCTATCGAAACAGTTTTCAATCCATTGGATTTCCCCATTAACTGATAGAGGGCACGTTTCCCAGCTGATATGGAAAATGCAGAACCCGATATGGTCACACCTGTCTGCAACATAATCTTGAACTGCCTGCCGAAATTTCCTCTTATGGTTATGTTTTTGGGAACAAAGGCAGTAGAGGATAACACTGAAAGACCTCCTGCCGTTTGTTGCACTGTCGTATTCTTGCTTTCCGTTACCGAAATGGAATCGGGTTGTATGGGGAAGGTGAAATAGTCTATCGTATTACCCTTATCATCAGTCAGTTCAAGCGCGCAAAGATACACCTCAAAATCCGTAGGGAACTTTGACGCAAGAAGCGATTTTCCGGCCGTTTTTGCGGTTTCTATCGCTGTATTGACTATTGTATTTACAATACTACTTGCCATTGTTTATTCTCATTAAAATATCATCCTAGAAGTGCTTTTGCTGCCTGCAATGCGGAACTTGCACCACTTAAAACCGAATCAAGTCCTGAAACAAGACCTCCTGCCACATCCTGCATACTCATTTGTGTAACAAGGCCCGAAAGCTGTTTTACAGAGGATTGTGTCATAGTTATTGCACTGTTCATCCCATCAACCGTACCACTCAAAGATGCTTTCGCTCCATTGGTGGAAGTGGTTGCCCCTGTTCCTGCTCCCGATCCCGCTCCTGTTACGGGATATGGTCCAGCAGTACCCGTAACCGTTGTTGATACGGATGTGTTCACGGTTTCCATTGACGCAACCGCCTTCGCTGCCGAACCTCCGATAGTAGAAGCTATGTTTTCAACAGAGGATTTTATCGAATCATACAGTTGGTCCGCTTCATCTATCTTTGCTTGAAGCGCATCTCCGGCCGCATCCACCATTCCCTTTACAAAATCATCCGCCTTGTCACCCAATGTGGCTATATAATCCTTGAATTTGGCACGGACAATCATTTCCTTTGATATTCCTAGACTTCCCATAACATCAATGTGTAAAATTCTTATCTTCCATCTTGGGCATTTCACTGGCCATCCATGATGATACCTGTGAGCCGGACATGGCTGCAAGAAGGTCTTTTGCCACCGCTTGTATGAATGATTCAAACTGTGCAATGTTAAGCACCCCTCTATTCTTTCCTCCGTTTATTTCAACCAACTTTCCCGACATTATTTCAATCTTATCCTTTGTCATTCGGATAAAATCATTGTTCTCACCAAATGTCATTTCAAACTTGCCATCCGTAATGGTGACGGTCTGTTTGCTGGTATTCTGTATAAGTTCAAACTTATCCTTGTTGAACAAGATTGAGTTTGTTATCTTATCATCGCCATATATCTGCTTATAGGAAAGTTGTTCAAGGTCATGTTTTATCTCATACACCTCATCATCCAACTTTTCCTTTGGCAGTTTGGGGTTTTTCAGATTCTCTATATGCTCCTTATAGGAGGTTGATTCTATCTTCTTGCATCCCTTTACGTTCACGCTACCCGTGGAATAGAGGTTGATTTTTGCAGATTCACTTCCTGTTGCGTTCACATCCACTGACACCTCATCCTTGCTCTGAACATCAAGGCTTATATGATTGTTTGTTGGATCAATCGTAACAGCACAGGAAACACCGTTGACAATCTTTCTGAACTGGATCGTATTCTCATACCCGGAAGGCGTTTCCGTTTCATTCACAAGCGTTCCTGTAACAATGGAAGCGTTGGTGTATCTGTTCGACATAACCACCACAGGACTTCCCAATTCTCCCGGAGTATCAGGAAACGTAATGTTGTTCAATGCTTCACGTGTAATAGGAACATCCTGTTTGAACACGCCACCGTCAAAGTACACCATCACCTTACACCTTCTCATGCAAGTATCGATGAAATCCTTGCGTTCACATCCTGACGGGATGGTTATATATCCTATATTCATCCCGTCAAGCGAATTTGCCAGTGCCCTGTATTTTCCTCTGTTATTCATTTATATTCTCCTTTTATCACAAAAATAAGGAATCGCCTGTTATTCACCAAACATTTTGCGTTGCACGAAGAAATCGAATACATCCTGTTTGACGTGTATTTCATTTTTCCATGATGCAATTGTTTTGGCTTCCTCTTTCTTCTGCTTCACTTCCTGTACCATATCACGTAACGGTTTGAGGTCAACTATATCGAAATAGGATTTTACCCCACTTAAACCGTTGGAATTATCGGTACGTTTCTTGTTCACGTCAGAAAGCGAACTTCCTTCAAGAATAGGAACGTACATTCCTCTTTCCACATTCAACGTTGTTGTTCTCTGTATTCCGTCAGTGGAGAATTGCAGGTTTTGCGTAACACCCGTTACGTAAAAGAACTCATTGGAAAATTCCGACTTCACAAATGTACCTACCTTTATCCGTCTGTCACCTACAATGGTTATCGTACCCCTTCTTGTGAACGGAAGATACATATTGGATTCAATAAGGAATACAAGGTCTGTCAGGCATGCAAGCTGGAAATTGCTTATGATAGGAACCGCATCCGGGCCATGGGCATCCGTAACCTGCAAATAAATATCTGTCATTCTTAACTGTCGCATACCCCACATCTCCGCAAATTCGGGAATTGACACAATAGGAATGAATGTACGTACCGTACCCTGGTCTGAACCCAGCCATGAGTTTCCTATATCTATCTGATACCATGAATAGAATCTATCATCATAGGAAAGTGACTGTGAAATGATGTTTGAAGCGTCTATGGTAACGTATGTATTACTACTGAACACTTCCTCTATTGCAGCTTTCGTAACAGGCGGTCTACGTACAACAAGGTTTATGTCATTGATATAGGTATCAAAGAAATATTCCACAAACGGGAACTGACACACCTTGTCCATATATTCGGTCATTGTTCCTCCCGGATTGGCTATGCCACGATCACAAAGCGTAAGATTGTCAAGTTCCGAATCCATGTAGACTTTCAATATCTGCCATACGCCCTTCGGACTGTCTGTTTTTTGTCCGGGCACTGATTCATCACTTGAACGTTTGTCAGGAAAATTATCGAATATAGTTCCCCTTGTTGCTCTTACATGTGACATTACATTTATTATCCACCACACACATTCCTTCATTTTCTTGAAGTCAAGTTTCCACAGGAAGTCGTATTCCCCTGTTATAGGATTCCTCTGCTGTGTACTTTCGGCATTATAGCTGTAATTAAGTGCCTTGGAAACTGTCTGTAACGGTAGGAACCAATCGCCATCTTCATCAAAGAATTTCGACATATCCCTTCCTGTTATCTCTATGGACGTAATGTTGTCAAGTCCATCATAAGATACCTGACAGTTGTCCACGAACCCTATCATATCCCAGTACAGTTCTCCAGGCTTGTTATTCTGTATGACAAGATCCATTTCCTCTGTTGATTGCAAATCCTCCCGTTCTTCAAGTTCCAATGTTTCAAACTTGATAAACACCGTATCATTGTACTGCACGAATTTTTCAAGGAAACTCTTGGTCTGATATTTTCCTCCCGACATTTGCGCATACTGTTCCACAATGGAACCGCCTGTATCCATAAGAACCGATTTATAGTTGGGGGCAACCGTCATGGAGAATGAACCTGTCTTTCTTGTTTTCCATGTATTCAATGATATTACAAGGGGAGTAATATCAACAACCTTGTCAAGTGACACCATATATAGGTACACACGACAATTCGCACGCATTGTAAGAAGGCTCATTCCTGTTTCAACGAAATCAGAATTTAATACCTGTTGTGATCTTATAAACTTATCATCCCCCACAAGTTCAAGGTATTGTGCCGAATAATAAGGTTTTACGTCCATATTTTCAAACACAGAATCCATATTAGGATAATCGGGGAATGACCTGCGCTCAAATCCGTCACCCTTGAATATTACGGTGGTCTGCGGTTTTATGAACGGAAGTGCCTTTGCATCATAAGCATCCTTATATTTCACCTTTTCTATATCGTCATAGGTATTCCACACAACTTCCAAATTGGTGTTGTTGTTATTTAATTTCTCGTCTTTCCACTCCGTCCAAAACTTTTCAGGAGTATATTTTCTTTCCTGGTCTTTCGGAGCACGCTTTTGGTAACTTTCGATCCATCCCGGAACATCCTCTATTTTTGTGGATGTAATGACGGAAAGATATTCCTTATCCTGTTCTGCCATAACGATTATATGTTAATTAAATGTTAATTCTTTAAATTTTATTTCAAGTTTAAATGAAATAGTTTAAATTTGCACCAACAAATTAAACTAACGATTATGAACAAAGATACTGAAAATAACAGGAAAGAGAAGCAAAAAGACCGTTCAGTTATATGGTGGGGCTTCTATGGATTGTGGGTTGGGATAAAATTCAGTGTTATCCTGTATATCCTTGGTATGATAGTGATTATGACAATGACAATTATATGTATAACTTTTTAAATATTATGGGTATGAATACAAATGATGTAGTATTGTTTAGCGGACTGTGGTTCGTATTGTGTGTGGTAGTGTACGTTATCTTTGTTTGTCAAACAAGTAAACTGGCACAAAAATTAGGAAGGGATATTTTTATATGGACAGTATGCGCTATCTTTATGACCCCTGTGTTTGCAATACTGATGCTTCACTGTCTTGGACGAACGGAGAAAAAGATTAAGGAAGATTTCTTTCAGGAACTACAATGGAAACAAGATTTTGAAAGAGGAGTTCCTATAAAGAAAGGGGGAGAATGATTTTCTCCCTCTTTTTGGTAATAAGCAAATTCAATTATTGATTTTCTGCCGCAACAACATTATTTATTGCAGCCCCCGTCATTGCCATATTCTTACGTTTTAAGGCTTTTGTATTTTCATCTATTGCAGATTTCAATCCGAAGAACGCCCTTACTGCATCCATCTGTTCCTGTGACAAACTCCATACACCCGGATTCGTTGTTGCTGGACCATCATATACATTTCTGTCATAACGTCCAACCTTATCTTCAACCGCATTGGCAATCTCCTGACCTGTTCCTATATCCGGCTTAACGGCTTCATAAAGTTTTTCAAGGAGTTCCTTTATAGAACCAAGAGTTTCTTCCGTAGCCATTCCACCAATCTTGTTTTTCCAGTTGTCCATCAACTGTTCAACAGGTCCGACAGTCCTTTGTGCGGCTTCACGTTCATATTGCATGGTGCCGGGTTCCGCTTCCTTCAATTCTCCCATCCGTTTCATGATGGAATCAAATAGGGTGTTGAGGTCATACCATTGCCCTGTCCTTTGCTCTTCGGGTATCATCTGCCGTGATTCATCCATCAGTTCCTTAATATCGGTATCACTAAGGCCTGTGAATATATTAGGAAGGATTTCACGCATTTTGTTGTACCCGCTCTCACCTGTTCCCAACTGTTCCTGGAAATTGGACAGAAGCCTTCTTATGACTTCGGGCTGTCGTGACAAATCATCGGCTATAACACGCACATCGGCAAGCGTATTTACTTCGGGATGCGTTTCAACAATGGCACGTTGCAAATAAGCCTGTGCAACATCGTTCTGTGATATGCCCTGTCCTGCAAGTGCCTTGGATATTCTGTCACCCTGTTCTCCTACAAAACCCCTTTCACGTACTATGCCCTGTATGGCTGCGATTGCGGCTGCATCCGTTTCGCCTGTACGGGATAATACGTCACGGGAAATATCCGTGAAGGTCTGAATGTGTTCGTCAAGGGTAGAAGCTATCTGTTCAAACGGAGTAGCAACTTTCGCCATTGCCTGTTCAAATGAACGTATGATAACGGATGAAGCATGTACCATATTATCTTCGGTAGATGCAAAACGCATAACTCCCTGTAATTGGTCTACGCTTTGCAATCCATATAGGCGTTCTGCGGCCATCAATGATTCCGCTTCACGTTGACCGTATTGGATATCACCTGTCTGTGACGTTCCTATCACACCGCCAGAAGCACGCAACAACCCTGCACGTCTGTTCATATATTCGTCAACAGTCATGCCAAGACTTGAAGCCGCATAACTTCCCTCACTATATCCTCTTCTGATTGATTGCGTGATGGAATCCTGTGTTGTTTGTGACCATGCAAGAACATTTTGCTCCATTTCCTGCACCCTGTCCATGATAGTCAGAAAACGGTCTGCCGCCACTTCTCCTTCAACATCCTTTCTTCTTCCCAGCCATTCACCGACAAAAGGAATCCATCTTACCTTATCGCCCTCATTCTGTGCTTCAACCCTCATTCTTTGGGCTGTCATTTGGATAGGGTTATCCCATGTGGAACGCATGTCGTATTCGTAATTACGTATATCACGCTGTTTGAATACCTCCCATGCGTTTTTAAGTGAATCAATGGCGAATTGGGCAACCATTGAAGCTATGTTTCCGCCAAGTACCCCTTTAAATACCGATTTGCCGATACTTCCTGTATCACCATCGGGAACGTTCACTCCTGCCCCCACATTGGTATCACCTATCCTGTCACCCAAATCATCTATGGCATCCAATTCAGCTTGCCGCCAATCATCCAATCTCTGTGACTGCGATACGATGGCACCGTAGATTGATTCTAGTTTCGTATTACCCTGTTGTATTACGGGGCGTATCTTTGACGTGACTTCCGACAGGGATTGAAGCATGCCAACCATCCTGTCACCTACCGCTGTAATTATCTCACCGTTCTTTTCAATAGAGGATATAATGCCACTATCATCGTAGGAATTGATAGAAGACGTGTTACTATCGTCTGTCCTATTAAATTCAGGTGATGATACGGGTTCAGCCTTCATATCCTCATTCACCCTGCTTACATTGCGGACAGTTTCGTTTATGTTTTCCGTGTTCCTGTCTATGTTACGGGTTGATTCGGCTATATGCTCAATAGTAGAGGAATTATTCGTTTCGGTATGTGAATTGTCAACTGTTTCACGGGCATTGTTGACATTCCGTTCTACATTGGTTTCGTTAACGACTTCGGTACGGACATTACGTTCACCCCTAATGGTTTCACCCCCTGTATCAGAAACATTTGTTACCTCTTGTGATTGGGAAGAAATAGGTGTGATATCATCATCTTTTAAATCATCAACCGTTCTTGATATGGAATCAATCTTTTTACTGTCACCCGTAAGACCTGCTGCCGCACGTCTTGGCATCAACTTTCTTTCAAAATCAATTTGTTCCTGTACAGGATCGGTAGAAGTACGGGCATTATTACGTGGTTTTCCGTTGTCAGCTATTTCACGTAATATATCGCTATAATCAGGTACTTGAATAGGGTTAACTTCCTGCACGGGAAGTGGTATCGGAAATCCTGCGGAAACACCTTCTGTATCAACAGGAGTTGACGGTGGCGGTGTCACGGGCTGCCCGTCAACATCGAACTCGATTGCTTCCGTTTTCGGTTTCCTCTTTCTTTTTGGTTTCTGTTCAACAGGCGGTTCAACGGTCCATTCAAGACTTTGAACGTTCCCATCATCATCGTAAATGACTTTCGGCTGTCCGGGGGCCGGCTTTTCCTCTGTACGGTCGGGAGTAGGAGGGATTGCGCCACCCATTTGTCTGCGTGCATCCGTCTGTCGCTTCAATTCTTCCTCAAAAGAATCCGCCATATCGGAAACAAGCTGGCGGATGTTATCTACGGCAATCTGCCTGGAATCCTGTATCACATCATCGGAAACGTCAGGCATGACCTGTACACGTTTTGCTCCCGTATAACTGGAACGGATATCCCCTATCAGTTTGTCAAGACTTGACTTCTGATTAATGACCTGCAATTGTTCACGCAATTTTTCAAGAGCCTTTTCCTGCTGTTCCGAAAGCTGCTGTGAACCTCCTATCAGATCCCTGTACATGGCAAGACCTTCCTCCCTTAACTGCCGTAGCCCGGAACCATCTGCCTTTATTCTTATTTCCTTTTCAATTGCCATAGCGTTAATTCTCTATGTTTTCTTCCTTACTTCCTTGTTCTTTGGCGGCTTCCTCTTCCTCTTTCATTATCCTGTATATCTCTTCACGGAACATCGCCATATCATTCTTGGTTATTTCCTGAATCTCACCTCCTGTCGCTTCAAAGTCAGACATCAACCAATCACCCGTATTAGGAATGTATTCCACTTTCTTGTCCTCATTGTCACCTTTCCTTAATTCCGAAAAGAGCATATCCTCTTCATATTCCATCATGGAAGCGAAAAAGGACATGCTCTTATGTTCCTCCGAAAGAAAGGCTATGTTATGTTTCTTGCGGACATATCTGTCATAAGGAAAGCGAGTGTTCCAACGGATGATAAAATCTTTCAATTCATCCTTGGTATTCGCCATAGGAATCAGTTTTCTGTGTCTGACAACAGATCAAATCCCTCCTTAATGAACGGGAATATCTCTTTCATGTATATGTCACGCAATTCCTTGAAATCAGCAAACCCAAGTTCACTTATGGGAACCTTGATATCGTCTATAAGTTTCGGACAGATTACCGTCAGCGTAGCTTCAATATCAATCACATCAAGTGCCATTTGGGCCATCTTGGTACGGTTTGACAGCATGGTGTTATAGTAACCACGTCCTAATGCCTGTTTGTTGGTTTCAATACGGTAGAACTCTCCTACATTAGGAAATTTTACCGTATATTCCTTTCCTTTGATTTTTACAATCTTGGTTTCTTCCATTTTGTTCAATTATTATAAGGTTATTAATATAGGACAAATATACGAAATGGCAGTCGGTTTCGCAACTGCCATTCGATTGTACCCTAGAATGTCTTGAAGTTATCAGGATTTACATCGGTTACATACTTCTCGGAATGGTTCCTTATGATACGCATCAGAATGCGATACAATCCCTTGTCGGTTACATATACGATAGGTTTGTCCTTGTAATGTTCATACTCTCGTGAACCATTGTCGGAATACATTTTCAACACGAACCACCCATAGTTTATATATTCCTGGTATGGCATCAGGTCAGAATCAAGAATTTCTTCATCCTGTAACAGTTCATATAGTCTGTTCCTTCCCAATAGGGAATTATTGGAACGGAAACGGATATTCAATATTCCGGCAATGAATTTCATCTTATACATCCCCTTTGTTTGACGGGTAGCAACACGTTCTACAAATTCAAGATTAGGGATATGAGATACAAGTTCCTCCGTTATCTCTTTGGAATCTTTCTTCCACATATCAGATTCAAGTTGCAACAACTTCTTTTCTTCCTGCATCTTTTTCTGTTCCTGAATCCATGCTTCGGCACGGGCGATCGGATCTTCTATCATATAGGAAGGAGATTGGTTGATTTCAACTTTTCCGTTCAATAGGAGTTCCTTAATTCTGTCATTACACCATATCGCAAATTCTGGGCTTAACCAACGGGCAAATTCCATAGCCACATCTTCGTGCATCCATGTACCTTGCTGAAATGAACCACTATTCCCTTTGGCTGTTACCACTAAATTAGTGATATCCGATTTTCGGACTTCACAAAGTGATGAAAGAAAGGTCTTTGTAGATGGAAGTTCCAACCACTTTGCTGGCCGTTTACCAAATGGTTTCGCCATTTCTGTGGCATTAATCATTGTAGATTTCCCTGTATTAAATGTTACAGGATAGTTGTTGTACTAGAAAATTTTAATACCTTTGTCCATGATTTTATAATTAAAGGGTTAAACGAATTGTTTTAAAATTACAGCCTTGTTGTGAAACAAGGCTTTTGCTTTTTAAAAAGCCGAAGCTGTTATTATTTCGGTTATTCATAATTAAGCACGATTTTTTTCTTAGTTTTCAATACCTTTTTAATAATCTCTATCAATTCATTGAATGTTTCATCCCTTTCTTTTTTATCGGAAGTACGATAAACAGATTCCAAATATTCCCATTCTTGTATCTTTTCATTTACCATTATATTATAAGGACTGAAACAAACATATTTGTGAAGATTATTCTTGTCATCAAACAAAGGATAGGGAATGAGAAGATATACATCCCATTTCTTTTTATAATCACTCCATGAAATAGAGGTTCTGTTTTCCTTGTTGTACGTTTCAATAAGCCCATCCAGATACTCTTTCAAGAAAGAATTGTCGCATCCCATAAAGTCAATCACCCGGTCTTTTCTAGGAACGCCATGCGTGGCGTAAGATTTTACCTTACTCCTTAATTTTTTCATGTAAACCGAAAACGGATGGTTGTCCAATTTTGACTGATAGTCCTGTCCTGTCCATTCCTTGAAGCTATTTTGAAGCTGGATCACAATTTTATCCATAGCTTCACTTTCTTTTTGTTTCATACTACGTTGTTTTAAAATTACACCGCAATATTATAAACAATATCTTTAAACAGGGAATTATTAAATATTATTTAACTATAAATATAAGTATTAAGTATAAGTTAAATAATTATAATTATAGTAAAAAATAAGGACTTACAATTTCTGTAAGTCCTTGATTATCAATGATTTAAATTACTCATTTGAGTTATTTATCGTTGAAATTGGGTTAAGGTAGATTCCGGTAACATTGTAGCCCGCTAAAGCCCCCTCTGCCAATGAAAACGATTGGTTATTTACAAAACACGGATTCAACATTACGATTGTCTTACCCGTTTCGTTAACCTGTGTAACCATCTTGGTTGTTGCATCCTGTTGAGCGATTTTCTTCTTGTACACTTCAAGAGCAAAACCGAGTTCTCCCAATGTAAGGGTGTCAATGATAGCCTGTACAGAACCAAGTCTGTGAAGCATACCTTCCATTACGGGAGTATTCAAATCAATGAAATACTGATCAACGGTAAATGTACATTGATAGCCAACGGGCGGAACTTCTTGAAGAATAAGACTTCCCAATCCCTGTACGTTTGCACGTTGAACAGTTTCCTGCCATTGCAGGTTACGAACAAAACCTGCAATCTGATTGTCAATTCTGATATATGCTTGTGGTGCAGTAAATACCTGCCCTACTGTTGCTTTTGGCATAATTACATCTTTTTAGAGTTACGAGATCAAGTATCCTGTGAAGAATAACTTGTTAATTTCGTTGTTTACACGAATCTTGTAGGTCACAAACCATGCTTCCCCCTGACGTGTTGCCGCAACATCTTGGAATCCAAGAATCAGATTATCCTGCTGTGTTGTTGCCACACGTGCCTGTAAATAGGCGATAGTCCAGTTCTTGATTGCTCCTTCCGACAATGTGTTTGCATTGACACCGTTTTCATTGGCCAACAGGTCAAGTTCCGAATTGATAACCAATTCCTTGTTAATCTGTGCCACAATACGCATGAACTGAATGGAGTAGGATTGTCCGCTTGTGTTGAACAATACATCGTTGTCCTGCAAAGTATTGATGCCCTGCAATACAACGTATTTGTTTACGTATGTATTCCAGCGTGTAACCAATACACCATACTTGATAGCCTTTTCAGCTTCTGCATCACTGGGTGAGTGCATTAACTTGTCAATACCGATTGACTTGTTTGTTACAGGGATATAAGGTGCCTTTCCTGCTGTACGTCCTACGATTGCACATAAGTTGTACATTACACCGTACCAGCGCAAACGGTTGCCGAATGCCGACTGCATTCCTGCCGCGCCATGTACAAGACATACAGTATCGCTATTGAATCCTTGTGCCAACTTGCATGACTTATCAAAGTCTGCCTTGGAATCATATCCACCTACAAACAGGAAGTGAGTGAATTTTGCTTCTGTTGAGTTGTGCGCCATATAGGATTTAACCAGCGAACTATTTGCGTTGGTGCCAAACTGGTCAATAATACAGAAACTGTAATCCAACGGCTTGATTTGTTCCAATACGTCATTGAAATAATCTGCGTTGAATGTTTCGGTACCGCCTGCTGCAAGGATGTAGGTTGAAGCATTCCATTTTTCAACATCCTCTTCCTGGATTGTTCCATCACCCTGCGGTTTTGAAGCGGAGTTCAATGTGAACACTTCCCCGAAGTCGCTTCCGTTCTGTGCCCAGTCAATCAGTTCGTTGATTGTGGATACTTCTGGTGACTGCAATACAAGTGTGGGATTTGCGGCTGATGCTACTGTGTCACCCCATGGATAACCATCTTCCGCATTACCCGTATATGTTCCTCTCCAGAACTGTACGATGTATTTTGTAGGATCTTCCACGCCCGGAATACAATTCGCCCCGTAACCTGTGATAAGGTTGTCATCCTGCATCTTTCCGTTAGGATACAGACCTTCGTCCAGTGTGTCGACTGCGAATGTTCCGCCTGCCGTAGTTGTCAATGTGATAGTTGCTGATGTAGTTTTTGCGGCACGCACATACATCAACTGTGAAACACCGTTTGCCTGTGAATTTGACGGATCGGGAGAAAACAGTTTTTCCGCCATTCTCCACCATGCCCCACCTTTTACAAAATCACGAAATTCTGATATTGTAGAGAATGAATAGATGGATTCTTGACCTTGAAAATTCTGCCCGTCAATACCACTACCACCGCCAAATCCTGCTCCGAAAACACCTGTGTCGATGATCAGCACGGTTCCAAAATCTGATACCCGTGGGGGCTGTGATTCACCGCTTATGATGCGTGAATATGCTCCAGGGAGTGTGATTTTTCTATTGTTCCAGTAAATACTAGCCATAGTTGTATAATTTGTTTGTATTCTAACTTTTTCAATAAACGCCCAACTTTAGACTTTATCTGCCATAAAGTTAAGCGTTTAATGTTTTCTTTCAAAATTATTTCAATGAAACGACAGGAACTTCAATCTTCTCTACAATCAGATTGAAGTCAGAATCCATTACATACATTGAAACCTCTCCCGTGAAGTTTTCTACAAGTCCAAGGTCATTATGCAATGAAACGGAAGTCCAGTCACCGTTACCGCGTTTCATGATAAGTGATTTCCTTCCAGGAAGAACAACTCCCACTTTGCTCATTTCAGCTTCATTCAATGTAACTTCGGGAGAAAATGATACCTGAATAGGAACACGGTTTTTCTTTTGTTCATCCAAAGCTACGGTTGATTCAAATGTAGCAATAACCCAAGGCAAACCATATCCGGCAGCTTCCTCATCTTTCCAAGGATATTGTGCTACATATTCGGCAGGCATATTGGCTTCATAGCTTGCCTTATTTGTAACAGCCTTCAATGTGAATCCCGTTATCTTGTTTGCAGGAGTAGGGGTGAGAAGTTTTGCAATACCTTCGTTGAACTCCTGTTGTGTACCACCATATCCGGCAGCTTCCACATCCATGTATGTGCCTTTTTGCAAACGGTCAATCAGTTCCTGATTGGTATAAGGCAGTTCTGCCACCAATAATGGATCTACTGCCGGATCTGCAACAGGCTGCACCTTTTCTTCTGCCTGCGTCATTGCTTTTGTTTTCTTTGTTGTTGACATAATTTCTAATTTTTAGATCAGATATATTCTTACTTCTGTCTTACGGCAACCATAAAACCATCGCTTGTTTCCACAAAACCATTTCCCTGTGTCTTTAATACAACAGGAACAAGAAGTTTCTTTGGTTTCGTGACCACAAATGCTTTCTCGTTAGTCTGCACCATGTAACCGTCTTTTGTTGCCAGGATACATCTCATAGTGCCGTATTTCTTATTCCATATTCCCGGATTAGGAGAGGAACCGGGTCCATAAGAACTTCCGCCCCCTGCACCTCTGAACGGCCCTTCGCTTCCTATCGCTCCGGCTATTCTTACATAAGTTCCTGGTAAAATAACTGCCATAATATTTATAATTATTACTTTATCTTTCTGATTATAAAGATAGGAAATTATTCCGTTCCATACTCCATATCTGCTGCGGCCTGTCCTGCATCCAAGAATATCACGTCACTTAACAGGTCCACATTCGAGAATGACGTCACCAATTCCATTGCCGACAAATCAACAGAAACAGTTTTCATGAACACAGGAAACGGTACCAAATCAGTATTCACCATCACTTCATCCTGTGAAAACTCAATCGTATCATACATTGTTGCCAATGTGTCGTAGGAAGCTAGGAAGGCTGCGTAAAGGGCTTCCCCCATTGTAACAGATTCAAGGTAATTATCTGATACACAAAGTATTTCCATGTTATATCTACGATGATCCCTGTATTCTATGTTCTGTCCGTCAGGAGAAAAGGCAACAATCTTCCCTATTGCGTTTCCCGGACCTTTTATTTTATGGGGTTCCCTTACAACATAACAGGGTAATCCTGTCTTGTCTTTGGGAAGTTCATATCCTACCTTTACATTTCTCGGACTTTCATCACCTCTTAGAAACAGTGACTTTGCCTGTTCATAAAAGTTGAATGTACCGTCCGTTGAATCATTGAATATCTTATACAGGAACGTATTTGTCTGATCGTCCTGTTGCGAATCCTTGCGTATTACACCAAGCAAGGCTTCCACCATTTTCTTTATGTGTACAATAGGAAGCATAACTATTCACCGTTTAAAATTCTGTCCAAAACAACATCCACAACCTTGTCAACCACAGAGGGTACATCCACCATATCAAGTGCCTTATCCATGAATTTTCTTGCAACAATTCCAGAATGAAACCATGATGCGTAACTGGAAGCATCACTTACCCTTCTGAATGTCATATATTTACTTCTATTTTCCGTTACAGTAGAAGAAGCCTTCACTCTGACAAGACCTTCATATTTGGGAGATTTATGAATATATTCGGGCACTTTCAATTGAGGGGTATTTATTTCCTTGCGTGAACCAAGTACGTTATATTTCCCCAATTGATTTCTTGTTAGCGGCCCGCCTTCTTTCTTTATCCTAGAATAGATGGATGATGGCATTATAGAATCGAATCCCCCCGATTCTGCAACCGCTTGTGAGGTTGCATGTCGGAAAGGGATATCGATGTACCATCCTGAACCAATCTTCTTACTCTTTACTTTCGGAGAATTTCTGAATCCGGGCTTCATGTCAAACGGAGATGCTCCATCCTCTATCATTAGAGGAAAATCGGCATACAGTCCAAAAACTATTTCATTGGGGGCAACCCTGTCCTGGACCATGGCCTTCTTGTATTCGGGCCGTGTTCCATGAAGTCCTTGATTCACTAGAGAAATCCATCTTTCCCAATACAGACTACTTACAGTATCTATGATAGATGATTCTATTCTCGAAATTTCCGTATCGGAAAGCGAGAACTCACTTACAAGGTCTGTAAAGTCAATGTCTATCGGGATGTTTGTCATTTCTCTATCCTCCGTATTTCATATTCTCATTTGTCTGTACTCCTGTACCGTCAAAATTAGGCTTTTCTATGGCTATCAGGTGGGAGCGTCTGCCTATTGCCTGAATAGGAAGATATATCTTGTCTTTCCCTCCCTGTGCCGTTTCCCAATCAGACCGTATCTCATGCGGGATGTCTATTACATGAAACTCCGGCTCGTGCTTGTAATAGATACTCAATGTTTCTCCTGCCTGTATGTCCACGTTATCACCAAGCAATACGCAATACCCGTTCTTGTCACTGACTATGAAATTGTCAGAAGAAACCATTTTAAGCGGTTCTACGGAACTTACGTACTGATATATACCCAATATATCGACAGGATGATAAGTCGTGAATACGAACCTCTGTGAGCCTATTTCACGCACTGTAAGAACCTCACTGTAATAAGACCATTCATTGTGTATAGTAATGCGGTCATACCATGACAGGTTGTTTTTGTCAGAAGCTATCACGGTAATGGCTATCGTGCCCAAAAGTTCCTCTGACCATCTCATGTATCGGTTGGTAACGTTTATTCCCGTAATAAGCGCACGGGTGGAAATGGCGTTCACGTAGAAATAGCCTGTTCCGAAACAGTTCTGACAATCAATGAGTGCATCCCCTCCCTTGCAGCACGGACAGCGTACCGCACGTTCGAGAGATACCTCATAACCGTTATCCCATACCGCCTGATCGAAAGCTGGTTTGATAAATTCAGGATTCGCCCATCCGGTATTGGGATTCGGTTTTTGTAATATGGATTTTGAATTATTCATCTTTAAATAGGCATGAATTTAATGGAATCATATACCATTTTCAATCTCTTCAATGATGATGTGATTTCATCACCATATTGTTTTATTCGTGCCGAATATGCACTGTAAGTAGCTGACGCTGTGGATTGTATGGATTGTGAAAGTCCGTCCACACTCAAACTCATTCCTGCAAGTCCGGCAATAGGGAATACGTTGTCACCTGCGATTGCAAGGAATTGTATTGCCGCCAGCTTACCTATAATCTGCATAAGGTCATAAGGTAAATGTTTGAGATCGAATCCCGTAATGTACTGTACATCCCAATAATCGGGTATCATGTCAAAACGCTGCATACCTATCTGTGATGTTATTCCCGTTAATATCACATCTGCATTTGCCTGTGTGGTGGATGCTCCCGTAGGAACGACACTCAACCGTCTTGCCCCTGGACCATCACTTTTCTTTGCATACGAAAGCCATGTTTTCGGGTAGATTATCTGCTCAATCTTGTTGAGTAATCCTATTAGGGATAATCCTACCGTATTGGGGTAGCTTAACGGAATTATCGGAAATGACTGCCAATAATCAAGCGCATAAAACACCTCCGATTCTGTTATCAATTGCTTGGCTATTTTCAGATTGAAATAATTCTCCATTTCCGTCTGTGCTGCCCGTATAAAAGCAAAGACAGCTTCATCTGATAATGTACTACCATCAGCTTTCTTCATGCTTACTCCATATAGGAACAAGTCGTATAGTTCAGAAACCGAATACACAATTCCCGTATTCTTTCCGTAATTAATAGACAGCACAAGTTTTCCCATTTTATTTCGTTGTTTTTGTTACAAGCAAGTCAATGATTTCATCCTTCTTCTTACCCTCAATATCGGACGGTCCGATACCTTCCGTTTCAAGAGCGACAGTTTTCAATTCATCAACTTTCATTGCCTTCAATTCCTTTCTTAATTCATCTTCCACACTGATTTCACCTCCTGTTGGAGTAGAGTTTTCATCCGCCTTTCCGTTGTCTGATTTTTCATCCTTGATTTCAGGCATTTTTGCTCCTTTTTGAAGTTCAGCACACAAATTTCTCCAATCCAGGGCTTCTTTTTTTGCCTTGCCGATTTCAATGCTCTGTGCTTCGATAATGTTTTTCAAACGGCTTACTTCCGCTTCCATCTCCTGTTTGTATCTCTTGATATCGTCAGTCAGTTCGATTTCAAGTTTGGTATTGGCAGCAGGCATCTTCCCTTCAAGGAACACGCCTGGGTATTTCGATGCTTGCATTGCTTCCCACGTTTCCTTTGACACTTCCGCCTTGCGACCTGTAAACTTCACAAGTTCATTACCAAACATGAATTTCTGATTAGAGTAAACCTTTGATTCAATTCTTACTTTTTCTTCCATAATCATTTATTTAAATTAAAAAGGGAAGGAGTTTGTAACCTCCCTCCCTTTTATTGAATTAAAAACCTATAATCGTTGAACTTATGCCAAACCTTCTTTACCGATATTAACGATACGAACAACTTTGGCAGGTTGGTATAATACAGGAGTACCGTAGTTCAAGATAGCAAATCTACGAGATGGAGATGTGATAGCGAAATCCATCTTCATAGTATCTGCGAACTGCAAGTATTGGTTGATTTCAGAGTTGTTGTAGTAAATCAATGCTGACTTGGTTCCGGCAATGATACGGTTACGGTCACGAACCTTGGTTGCGGCAGCACCGTCATATCCGGCAGCCAATTGAGATACTGAAACCTCAAAAATCGGGAAGTATTTGGTGTTGGTATCAATAACAGCGTTCTTTTCGGTACGATATACAACGAAACAAGTAGCTGCGTATGCACCGCCTACTCCGGCTGCGAACTGCAAATCAACTGATTGCTGTGCTGTAACTGCGATAGCTGCATCAGACATAGCAACAGGAGCAGATTCACCGTAACGGTTCTTAGCTGTAACGATGTAACGGTAGTTACCTGCATGGTTGGTGAAACGAGTTTTCGTATCATTATTCTGTGCAGCAGCGTCAGCAGTCTTAGTAGGAGCAACAGGGGCTTTTGCAGAAGTAGCACGATCGCCCAAACGTTTCGGCTTACGTTCATCGAAGAAACGGTCATTTTTAATATTCACACGACCGAACTGTGTAACAATGTCGTTTACGCTCTGACCCATTGTAGCACCCACAACAGAGTTAGGATAACCAACAAGAACACGTTTTGATTCGTGGAACTGTTTAACGTAGTCATTGAACACGATCGGGTTAGAGATGATACGGTCAAATTCACCGTTATATACGTTAACGATTACATTGGCTGCATCCTCAACCAATTTGTCATTCAATACCGAACCGTCAGCATCAACAACAGCAGGGTCATTGAAGTAAGCATCCAAAACGTTTTCAGAAGTCATACCTTCAATTGTGCCACCTTCTTTGGTTACAACACCGATCATGTGTTGGCGGAAGATACCGTCAAACTGTTCGGGAACACAAGAAGAATCGGCATCAACCAATCTGCGGTCAAGCATCGTTTGCAACAACAAAGTCTTGTTTTCAACTTCACGGGCATACATCTTTACGCCGCCAGCCAATTTAACAAGCATTGCAGGATGAGTAACCTGACCTGTAACACCCATGAACTTGGCAACGATTGAACGTCTGATGTATTGAGAATCGGTTTCTTCGGGGGTTTCACCTTCTGCATTGAAGATACCTACTTCCTCACCATATTTTGACAATTGGTTGTATTCGTGAACGGTGTTGTCGATTTTGTCTTTCGGCATTTCGTTCAGATAAACCAACTGATCCAAACGGTTAGTCAACACTTTCAGGACTGCATCCAAAGATTCAACTTTCAGACCACCACCTGTGTTAACTTCGTTGTTGTACTGCATACCTGTTTTCAATCCGGCTTCCATAGCCTTCAAGATTTCGGCAGAGTTTTCGTTTCCTACTTGGAAACCGTCAAATGAACCACTATAATTGTATAAATCTTCCATATTCAATGTATTTGTATTTTGTATCTAACTGTTAGCTTGCGCCATTATTTGCACAAAACAAAACCTTTTGATTTAGCGTAGTTGTACAAGTTCTTTCCTACTGTGTTTGCATAGGAATCAAGCATGTATGTTTTGTAATCATCTTCGATTGACTTCTGAATGTTTTCATCAGCCTTTTCGTAAAGATTTTGCAACAGACTCTTGCAGAACTCACGCTGTCCTGTAACACTTACTTCCAACTTACCGTTTTTTTCATTCATTTCAGTGTCAATGGATTTTTCGATAGCAGACAAACCCATATCACCCTTAAACCCCGGAGCGGTGTTTTTTGCCATTGCATCAAATCTTTCATTGATTGACTTGTTCAGTTCAGCAAAACCTTCTTTCATGCCTGCAACGATAGAAGCAGAAAGGCTTTCTCTGAAAGATTTGAGAACATCAGCGTCAAGTCCTTTTTCAACCTTGCCTTCTGAATCCTTATCTTCCTTGTAGTCCTTTTCATCTTTCTTCACTTTCTTTTCAGCATCAACAGCAGCCTTTTCCTCCTTGTCGATCTTTTCTTCCTGCTTAGTTTCCGATTCGTTATCCCCGGCTTTTGCAGATTTTTCGATACGGATATTTCCGGCTTCGATTTGTTCAGCGATATATTCATCACTGAAAACAGCTTGAAGTGACTTGAACACTTCGTTGTCTTTGTATTCTTCTAAGTTTATCATACTTCGATTATGTTTATATATACAAACTAAATTATTCTGTTTTTCCGCTTACCATCTTCATGTAATCCATAAGAACGGATTTATTTACATCCCCATTTTTGACCGCACAAACAAGTCTGTCAAAATCATCCTTGGAGAACTCCTTCTTATTGACAATGGACAATTCAAGGCTCTTGTTTACAATAATAACATTTTTACCGCAATCCACTTTCAATAAAGGCAGATTATCCTCATAAACAAAGTCACCATTAGGAATATAAAAATCCTGTTTCTGCATACCCTTAACAATATCGGCATACGTATTACCGTTTACTGGATTCATTGTAAGGGCCACATTGGTAATCAGTGTTTTTGTTATGTGTTTAGGATTATCCTTATCTCTTTCCAACGCCTTTCCTTCAATGGAGAATCCTGGGGTACGCTTTGGTTCAGACTGTTCCATTTCAAGTGCTGTATCGTAGAATGCTCTTGCTTCGGAAGATTTGCTCCACAACTTACATTTCAAATAGAACTTATTTTTCTCAACCTTTGCTTCCAACGGAACTCCTATAAAGAAGCGACTTTTGTTTATTGGGGAACGTGTAGGAAGATGATCTAAATTAATCAATCCACGCTTCTTGAACACGTCAAGAACAAAGCCGTTCGGCTCCATAGAATCACCTTCAAAGTCCTCTGAATTGTCAGAAGCAAGACCTTCAAATATCATATTCTGATATCTGCGATCATCACCTCTTTCATAATCCAACGGATTGAATTTTGATTTATGAATGATGGCTTCCAGTGTGAAATTTAATCTGTTATCGTCAAACACGTCTTATTATATTTAATCTTAACTTACTAACACAAAGATGAATATTTTTCTTTGGTTAAACAAAAACTTCAATCAAAAAGTGTCATGGAGCACATTTACGCACCATGGCACCCGTTGTTTTAATGTAATTGTAATCGGTATATAGACTGTTTTGTCTTGACAAGAAAATCATCAATCAATGACAGTTCACCAAAGTAATCTTCATCCCCGTCCAACGATTTACGGAATTTGGTTGTTCTCTCAAACAACAGTTTGATGAACTTCAACGGATCAGATTCTTCGATTTCTTCCGATTCAACCGTATTGGCATCAAATCGCCCGAACAATGCCTGTCCTGATTCGGCAAGAGTATCCTTAAAGTCATTCATCAAGTCACCCACTTCATCAAGATACACATGTTTAGAATTATCTTCTTCTGTCCAATGAAGATTGTCCTTACGGGTAATCATACCCTGTAAGAAATTGATATAGGAGAGAAAATCGGCTTTCTTTGTCTTTTCAGATTTCTCTATATCATCATTTTCCTTTTTGACATCGTTTTCAACGGACTTATTTATTTCTTCGTTCCTTCTCAAACCATTTACATAAATACAGTTATGGTTAAACTTCCATTCCTGTTCACCGTTATCAGGAGTGATTACCTTGACTGAAAAATCAGCGCATCTCCCGGACACTTTCTGTATCATGCCCAACATGTCAAAGAACTTTTCCGCACTTTCGGAATTTACCCCCGAATAACTAAAAGAACCTTGTCCATATACATCTTCTATCGGCTTTTCATCAACCTCCACATATTTCTCCGAATACTGTCTTTTCTTGAATGAAATAGCCTTCTCCACCTTATCGTCACCGTTTTCAACACCTGACCCCTGTGGACCAACAACTTCTTCTTTAAGACTTTCAGGAGCGATTTCCCCAGCATCGGCAGTAGTCATGGCTTTTTCTTCAACACCTGTTTCGTTTTCCGACTTCTCAACCTTTCCTTCTTTCTTCTCTCCCCATGATTCAGGTAACTTGTCTGTAAGACCAAGTTCCTTTGCACGTTTTCTTATCCATGCCTTTACTTCTGATTTGGGCATGTCGGATGCTCCTACAAGACGTATGGCATCATGTAAATCCTGTTCGTTTCTGATAGGATATTTGCCGTTCGGCATCGCTTCACCTTTCTTTGCAAGATCCTTTCTTTCTGAATGAGAAAAATAAGTTTTGTTCTGCGCTTTCAAAACTTCATCAGGATGCTCCTTACAATAGGTGTCAAATACTGATTTGCTGATATATCCTTCCGAATATGCTTTCAGTATCCTTGTTATACCGCATGAATCGTCAAGACCCATAATTCTTTTCAGATTCTCTTTCATATCGAAAATAAAGTTGTAATTATCAATTTTATCCAGTTTTATCCATGCAGAACCAACTTCCTCTTCGCTGTCAAGTAGGATGCTTGCACCTTCCTTTTCATCAAGAGTGACCATATAATAGTGAATGTCCGCATCGTTGTTTTTATAGGTGGCTACCTCACGTAAACGGTCTGCGGCCACCTCTATTCCCGTTTCCTCCCACAATTCTCTACGTGCAGCTACTTTAAATTCTTCTCCTTCATCTACATGACCTCCGGGAATACACCAATCATCCGTTGCCTCTCCCATATCGGTACAACGGTTAAGGATAAGTATTTTTATCCCATCGGGAGTGAACTTCTGAACAATAACATCCGCATATTTCACGGCACCCTTGCTTTTCAGAAAATCAAAGTACACAGATTTTGTTATCTGTTTCTTTTGATATAGGTATCTCATTTTTTCCGCCTTGTCAATCTCCTTGATTGCAATAGAAAGATCCTTGTCGGATGAAATGGATTTCATCACGCTCTCATTCTTTATAACAAGGCCACGTAAATCGGATACTTTTATCCCCTGTTCCTTGATAAAATCATCATATCGGTTCATTGCATCCTTCATATCTTCATCCATTTCACCTTTCTCCATGAACATGGACTTCAATGCGGACATTTCAGAGAAAGACTTGGCAAGTTCATTTCCCTTGTCTTTGTATTCATAAGACTTACGGACAGCACTTCTATATTTTCTAAGTTTATCCGAAGCAGTTTCTAACCCAAGTAAACTTCTTATATTCATAATCAAATTTTTAAATAATCTCATCGCATACTAAAATACCGTCAGCAAAATAACTATGCGCCCGATTTACTTCAAGAGAATAGCATATCTTATTGATAGTTTCCATCTTTTCAATATCCACTATCTTCTTTATCCCTTTCAAAGTTAATAAACTATCTCCCTTTTTCAAATCCTTGACATATCTCCATCCATCTTCCGACATAACAAGCTGCACTCCTTGAAAACGATAACCTACAATATCATCATCACATCTTATATTATAGGAAACATCATATTTGGTTGCCAATTCCTGAACAAGTTTCTTGGCTATATGATAGCTTTCCTTATAGGACATGACAGACATACCAACAACAATATCTTTGATGTATTTGTCACCCTCTATTGTCCTTATCGCTGTAAAACCCGAATTGAATCCCATAATCATTCCTCCCCTTTATATTCTGACTTGTTTCCTGTCAACATCCGTGCACTCTCCATATCCAATGCACGCAAGAAAGTATCTTCCATGACATAGGAGAATCCCGGCTCACATTCCACTTCATATATAGTAGATGTTACGGGAATACGGGTAACATTCATATTGTGCCGTCTGTAATAAATGATATTTGAACCGTATGACATGGAATTTTCCGGCCCGATATCAGGCAAGCAATAATTCCCTTCAAGAACTTCACTCACTTTCTTTGTTATGAACGGCATCCATACCACATCATTAGGATTGTCGGGTATTTCCTTGCACATGATAAGAGTATCAGGGTGCATCAAGGGGAAACACGTTTTCTTTCCGACATAGTTCTTAAATTCCAATCGAAGCAAATCTCCCTCATATTCGATAGGGGTAACGCTTACGATGGTTCCATCACAAAACTTCATGGAATTTCGGTCAAACAGCAGAGCAACAGGAGAACCTTGCACTGTTCTAAGTGTCTTGTCACCTGTCATAATTCGTTTGTTTTCCCGTAACTCATTAAGAACTTTTGGGCTTTTAATCCCAAGAACATTCTCGTAGATACATTTTATTCTTTGTCCTGAATCCAAAAACATGATTATAGGTTTTAATTGTTAAACATCAAATTCCTTAGTTCCAACCTTGATATGAATTTTGGATTTTCGTCTTACCTTTCTTTCCTCTTCTTTCATAGGAGAAGTGACGAACATCCTTAATTTTTCATCCCATTCATCAAACATCGGGTTGTAGTATTGGAGCGAGCAACGACAATTACCTGATACACATACCTTATTGTTTCTACGAATAATTAACGTATGATTTCTTTCCAATTCAACATCATATATATATCCCTCATATTCTATGACATTTTCCTGTATTCTTCTTTTAAGATTGTACTTATTTTTTAATACATTTATCCATAAAATATCATTCTTAGATATATATACCTTTCCCCTTTTTACATCATTATAATACCGTTTACCTGTATTTTTAAAAGAAGGTCTTTCTCCGGTTTTTAAAATCAATTCACCCAAATCATCAGCCAATCTTTTACTAGTTGTTATATAATGAACTTGTGGCTTAAATTGATACCCTTTCCACACTTTTCCTTTATGAATAGTACCATCTCCAAGTCTAAATGCTTCTAAAAATAAAGAAATGTTTTCCGAAGTTGTTTGCTTTATAAAATCAGGAACATATCTTACATCTTGCTTTCCTAAATTATAGAAAAACAAAAGTAATTCAGGTTTACTGCAAGCAGAAATAGTGATTCTATCTTTATCATTTCTAGCCTTTTTCCCAAACAAAGAAGAAGAACATAACCACATCTTTTCCTTAACCTCTTGCTTTAATTGAATCAATTGGATTAATTTTCTATCTTCAACCAATGTTCCATCTGAAAGCCAATAGCCCAAAAATTCACAAAACAACTTAAAATCATACTTTATTCCATCAAACTCAATATACTCTAAATCAGTTCCTTTCCATTTAGGTATAGTAACTAAAAAGGTAAAATCTTTAGGAAGATCGCTTTCCTTTACTAACAATATATTTCTACCCCTTCCTTTATTATACTTATTTGTACCAACATGTACATGATTAGGGGTTGTACAAAGGTTATAATCTCTACTAACTCTTTCTATCATAATACCTTTATATTGTTGGTTTATATACTTAATTGCTTGCACATATTCACCTTCACCAGAACTAGGATTAACTGACAAAAATAATTCATCACCCTTTAAGTCTTTAAAAAACATAAACCCTTTGTCAGTAAGAACCTCTGTTTTATCATCATAACAGAAAGGGTGCGTAGCCTGGACAGTAGGAAGCCATTCTCTCTGCCTTCTCCCTACGTTGGTCCCATTGGCAAGCAATTCTTTCAGTTTGAAAATTTTGGGCCTTGAACCAAGTCCATTTGTAGTAAAGAAACGTATGCAATATGAGCACGCACCATTGAACACTGTCTTATATACAAGGGCATCCTCACCATGCAAGTCAAGAATACTAAGAGCGGTTCCTTCCTCAAAGATATTCTGCATCTCTGTTTCCATGATACGAAGCCAGTCCTTTTCCCATATCTGCGTTCTATGACCTATGTCACTTACAATCTGTTTTATAGTCTGTTTTTTATTGAATACAGCACCATTCATAACAGCTTCCTGAATCACCCTGCGTTCAGCTTCTGCCTGTGCATTGTCATATTGGGATGCAACCTCTCCAAGAATAGCTTCTGCCACATCCTTTTTCATCTTATCTCCAAGACCTTTGAGATAGGTATATGTTTTTGTAGCCGCCACACCAAGCCGCATTTGATCTGTAAGCGTCAATTGGGAAACCTGTTCGGATGATACGAATTTATAAAAGTCAGCATATCCTAATGATGCAGTCTGTCTTGGTTCAAGAACTCCGGCAAGTCTACCGAAAATCATGGCCTGCTGATATGGTGGGATTCGCTTCATCTCCTTTTCAAAATCAAAGTTGAACTCTTTAAGGAGTTTCTTGTCTGATTCCGAAATAAACTGTTTCCCCAACACTTTTACGATAAGACGGACAAGACGATAGTCTATTATTCTGAATATCCTCTTGATTACTCCGTCCTGTTCATAAAAAGGTGGATAAAACCTCAAATCCTTATCTATCCTGTTTTCTGCCATAATCTATCAGTTCTTCCGTTATCTGCTTTATCATGTTAGAAATTTCATCCTTATAGATGTCGTTGGCCTCACTCTCATATACATCCTGAACCTTTGGGAAAGGAGGTTGCTCCTTTGTTCGGGATTTATAGAATATCTTCCCATCAGGAGCAATCTTTTTAATGAATTGAAGTCCTTTTTGCATTATCATTCACCTCCAAACATCTTGTTGATAACTTCCGTGGCCCTGTCCATGATGGGATTGTCACCATACATGGATTTGTATTTCGCAAACGGATCTTCTTCCTCTGCTGCCACATTGGATGATGGTTGCTCTTCCTCATTCTCCACACCTTCCACTTCACCTCCGTTCATCTGACCTCCCATGGCGGCAGCGTTATCCTTGTTGATTTTATAATTCATCCATACGGAATTGAGGATTGTGTCCTTTTCAGGATTGAACGGTCTGCCTGAATATGCTTCAAAAGCATCCTCCAATGAGATCATTCCTGCTTCAAGTTTCTTCTTGTCGATTTCCACTTTCAATGCTTCATCTTCAAGATCAACGCCTGTAAAAGCAAACTCGAATGATTCATCAAGTTCCGATACAAGATATCTTGTTATGATTTCTTGTAGGAAGGATAACATGGGTTTAAGGCCTTTCTCACGTGAATGCTTTAATCTCTGTCGTTGGCCGTCCTGTCCGAACATCTGTGCGGATTCCTTGAACTGGAATCCTAGTTCTGAGGGGTCTATACGATAGACAGAACATATCAGCACAATAAGGAATTGGTTCCATAAATTGTACTCCATATCCTTGTTGCAATTATGAACAACCATTCCATTTGCAACAAATTGATGTTTATCATTAAACATTTCAACATCAACCATACGTACAGTTTCGTCAGATTCTTCTAATTCAACAACCTCACAAAAAGAATAATTATTTACAAATTCTGGTAATTTATATCCTACCATATTTGCATAATATTTTACTTTTTCTAATGAAGCTATCTGATAACCTTTTCCTATATTTTGCACATCATGAATGTGTTTCTTGGAAAGCTGTTGTTCTTTTGGAAGAGAACGATTATACAACCTAATAGATGTAGCTAAACTTTTAACTAAATCCTTGGGAGATTCCTTCATTGTATAATAACTTCTTTCTTTTGGTTGAGCATAATAATTATCAATTTTATAATCATGCAAAAAACCAATTCTTTCCATAAACAATTCCTTATCTTTTATAATAAGCACATTGTCTTGGGTTACATTACCTAATTTACCAACTTTTCTTTTTGCTTTGTATCCAGTGCACTTTATTCCTTCTGATAAAAGCAATAATTTTGCATCTGACATTAAAAAGTTATAAGAACAAGTCAAACTTATATATCTTGACTTATAATTGGGGGACATAGAACAACAGCCGTCAGCAGAAAACCACCCTCTCAAAAAGGCCCTTCTCCATTCTGAATTTGCAGAAAAGAGAATAGAAGGAACTGTTTTACCTTCACAAGAAGGTGTTATACCCAATTCATTAAACAACCATTGATGGAATGTGTAATCGCAAATATGAACACGTTTTTCATAACCTATCATGCTTTTAAAGCCAGCTTTTTCTTTTTCTAATTCAATATATTCTTTAGAATAATGACGAACCTTTAAGTAGGCATTGATACCGTATTTTTTACATATTGCCAAATGCTCTTCTATTATCTGATCTTCTTTAATTGGGTGATAAAATAATGTAATGGTTCTTTTCCCTTTTTCATTAACTGAAATCCATCCATCACCAATCATCCATCCAAGAAGTTCAAATAAATCCCATTCCACTTCTTTCCCCTTAAAAGTAAGAGTACGTTTCTTTTCAATTACATTTTTGTTTACCAAAACATAATCCCCCAAAACAATATTCTTTCTTTCAACCCACGTCGGCTTGGAATCTCTAAGAACTAAAAATTTATGTTCAGAAGAAGTTTTCAATGTCATTCTATTGGATAAAGTCAAAGAACAAATTCTCTTTTCTTGTGTCCTATATATTTTACATTCTTCAAAACCTTCTCCATCCCAAATTTTACTTACAACACTTTCTTTTTCCCCAAGTATGGAATCTAATGTTTTCTTACCATCTTCGGTAATAACTTCACTATCTGGATGCAAACACTTTTGAAGATCAATCCATTCAACCTGTGATTGTGCCAAAACAGGGATTCTTCCTGCGTTTTGAGGTCCTGCCATCATTTGATACCACATTTGCCTAAACTCGTTCAAAGTGGTTTGGGAAACATTTTCACCCTTGATATTCAACAGACCTTTGGGGAATACGCCATTCTTGAATGAATTACCATTGGATTGTAAGGACCATAAGAACCATGTCACAATCTCATTGAGTGTTTCAAGTTCCGAAACCCCGTATCCGTTACGGTAGACATCGGTTGACTTGTTACGCACCCCGAAACCGAGTTCCCACGGGTAATAGACGATTGATTCGCCTGTGACGGGATTTTTGAGAATCTGATTATCCCACACCATACAGTAGCGGGGCAAATATCCCTTAAACCGATATTTCTCGAACTCCTGCCTGTTCCGTGGGTCAACCGCACCAAGGAAACGTACAAGTGACGCGTCCACCGCCTTGAATCTGTCAAGTTCCCACATCCTGTTTCTTGTGGTTTCAAACGCAAGCTGGTCAAGTGTCAGCGAATCAAACGAAATCTTTCTTATGAAGTCGGGAAGGGTATCATAGTTATCCCATTTGTCGGTGTTGCCACCTCGTTCCAGGAACTCCACGATTTTTTCTACCTTCTTCTTGTCTTTCGATGATAAAGACAAATCTCCCGGATCAAACAAACCTCTTTTCTTTCTGATGGTATAACCTTCCTTCTGCTCGTCATCGGAGAAGTGCAGGAAGTTCTGTATCTGCTCTATACGTGTGTTTACGATGGCCCTTACAAGATAAATTCCACCCATTCTACGTAACGTACTGAATGGAAGAATACCTCTTTGAGCAAGATAATCACGTCCACTATCGTTCCATACCTGCGGATCAAAGAAAACGGATTGAAGTTTTCCATTATCCGAAGTCTTTGAACCAAGATACAGATTTGCTTTCATCACATCTTCCACATCCCTAGACATCATAGAAGATTGTAATTTTGATTGCAAAAGCATGGGAACAGTCTTACTTAATCTGTCCAGTTCATTGAAATCAAGGGAAGCCAAAGACTTCAACAAGTCAGGCTTCCCATTTTTATATGTATTTTTCCGTTTTCTACTCATTTCTGCAAAAATATTATGCCGAAGCTCCAGCAAGTTGATTAAGTGCCACAGTAGCTTCTTTTCCGCCCTCTGTTGCCGTTACCACCGCCGAACCTGTACGGACTGCGCCTGTATTTGCAGCTGCAACTACCGAATAATCCGTAGAGCCTTTAGTAAATCCCGTGCCGGAAACAACTGTCGTATAAGTTACAACAATAGGTGCACCTGAATCCTTTCCGTTCACTTTCTTCTGCTTATTTGAAGTAACGTCAAACACCTTGGTTTCTCCGGCTGCGGCAAATTGAAGTGAAGTGGGGTCAACTGTAAGTTCATATTCATAAGTTACAGTGGCTGCGGACTGGGTTAAAGTTATTTCGGCAGTCTTTCCACCTTCACTTGCAGTAATGGTAACTTTTCCTGTCCGCTGTGATTCGGTTGTATTTTCAGCCGCAACAACTGTTGTATCATTACTACCTTTCGTAAATCCTGCTCCTGAAACAGTAGTCGTGTAACCTACATTAACAGGAGAACCTGAATTTTTACCATTTACCTTCTTCTGCTTTTCGGAAACCACATTAAATGACTTGGATTCACCCTTTGCAACGAAAGCAATACTTGTGGGCGTAGGAAGCAAAGAATATTCGTATGTAATGACGGATGCTGCCTGTGTAAGGTCCACTGTCACACTCTTACCACCTTCATCCATAGTAATGGTTGCAGTCCCCTTTCTCTGCGTATTACCTGGATTTTCAGTCACCTTAATGTTGAATCCATCGGAAATGGCTTCATGGGAGAATCCTGCTCCGGCAAGTTCTATATCCGTACCTATCTTTGTAGGAGCCCCTGACGGTTTTCCATTTACCACAGTCTGTTTGGTTGAAGTAACGGTCACTTTCTTTGTTTCTCCCGTATTCACAAATAAAAGTGTCTTTGGATCTACCACCAAATTGTAAGTATAGGTTACAGTGGATGCAGCTTGCGTAAGGTCAATAGTAATCTTCTTATTGCTCTCATGCTGTGTTACGGTCAAAACCCCGTTTCTTATGGAATTGGTAGGATTTTCAGGAATTGTCACCGTTCCACCTTCACTTACTGCATAAGGAAGTTGCGTTTCAAAGTCAACTTCCAACGATGTTTGTGCACCTGTCGGCTTTCCGTTTACATAAAGTTGCTTATAGGAAGTAACAACAGCCTCTATGCTGTCACCTTCCTTGGGAAACGCCATTGTCTTATCTTGCGGAATAAGAAAATAACGCATCTCTTCAACTATATCAACAAGAATCTGTCCCTTTCCTCCCAACTCTTCTGGATAAGCTATAAGTTGCAGTGCATGGTTTGTGGCCCATTGTTTGAATACTCCGATATTATAGGTCAGTCCGGCACGTATCACAACACCCATACCCTCATAATATTCCCTGTCACCTATGACATTTTCAGTCACAAAAACATTCATTTGGCTGTCTATGCCATCAGTAATGACCGTTAAACGGTGACTTTCATCTCTATTTATAAACAACAGCCGTAACATAATTAATCTGCTTTAGCGATGAACTCAAACTTCTGAATGCCGCCCTCTGCCATAATAACCACATTCAAATCCTCTTTGTCTACAAGACCCATATCTTCCATTGTCAGAACAACAGGAACACGACTAAGGATATTTGTCACAAGACCTTTGCGATCACCACGGATAACACCCCATCTTCCGGCAGATTCATTCAGTGTTACGGTACTGGGGAAATAAATTTCAACTTCTTTTTTGATAGGAAGCTGTGTTCTTACGGTGATAACACATTCATCATCCCCATTCCATTCCACATTTGCAGATACGATTTCATTCTGTCCTTGCGGATTCAGTTCAAGGATAAGAGCGTTGTTTTCCGCAAATGCAACAAGTTCCTGGTGCATTACAGGTTGACCGACAACCCAGTTGAATCCCAATGCCTGCATATTGTCGCTTCCTTCAATTTCATCCGCAGTGGCATCAACATTTCCACGGCTTACAATACCACGTATCTCGGTAATGAAAATGCGTTCCTGATCACAACTACCATCGGTAACAACAGTAACGTCAATCTTCTTATCTGTGTCAATAAATCTATATAATCTCATAATATCAAAGTTTTAATAATCTATCTTTGTTTCAAAAATACGCTTTTCATGCGACAAATCAAAACAGAGGTGACGGATTCACAGGAAGCATTACAACAGTCATTGTAGCAGACTTGTTATAGGGTTCCGGCAGAACTGCATTTATACCGAAGAATGCCTGTCTGCCTATCGGGTCATTGTCCATAAGACACATGACCGTCCTGTCGCTATCCTTCACCTTAAAAAACTGTTCATGCACATTCACAGAGTTCCCTGACCAACTGTATGAAGTGGCATACGGTATCTTTATAAGTTCCGATTTTCCGCCATCGGGAGTAAACAGAAGGTTGCATGTAATAAATAAGGGATGAATTTCTCCCTTGACTTTCAAATACAGTTTTTTCGGCTCTATACTTACATCAAGGACAGAAGTTCCACGTGAAACTATTGTCTTTTCTTCCTTTCCATCAGCACAAACATTTCTTTCATCCTCTTCCGAATAGGATTCAAGAAGTTCCATCTCCATCAGCTTGGCAAGAAGTTCCATCTCTTCCATGCTCACACAGCTACCCTTTTTGGGCCACAACCCTTTTTCATTCACAAGAATGTCCGCACCATCCCCACTAGGGCTTTCTGTAATGTTGAAAACGGATTGCGTGCCCCATCCGTCAGTAGGAATGGTGACACGTATTCCGTTGTTGTCTGTAAATATCAGCGATTTCATATATAGGTTTTAATTTTTGGTTGTCAATTCATTATCCCACGTTTCCGGGCTTCCTTTTCAAGTTCAGAACGTCTTAATCCGGAAATATCCTTGTTTTTCAGGAACACCTTTATCTGTCCGTCACTCATGTGCTTTACGGCAGATATGATACGTTCCTTCAACGTTTTCTTCTGATCACGCCCAGCCGTGTTCAGTTTGGTCTTTTCAGGACGCTTCTTGTTCTCCGCAACAGGCTTCCACCCGCTTTCCGTTTTTTGATACACACGTCCGTCCGCATATCTCTTTTTGACACCTACGGCTTCGGCAACCGATTTTTCCAATGACTGTTTGTCGTTCACGGCAATTCCCACTATGCCACGGAAACGGTTTAAAGGAGTGTCCTTGTACATCTTCACTGTCATGGATTTATTTACTCCATCCACGGTAGTTTCAACAAATGTACGTTCCTCAACCTGTGTAGGACGGGTGTAATAGAACGATTTCGTAAGATCATCATTTACAACCGTCAATTGAGAAAGGGAATCGTACTCCACTTTCGCTGCCGATATTTCAGATAGGGTAAGGTTGCCTGCCGATTTCAATACTTCGGACAACCATCCAAGAACCTTATCGGCTTCAAAAACCTCTATTTCAGAGGATTTAAGGAGTTCATTAAACTCCTGTCTTGTAATGCTAGTTTCCATAAATTATTGATTTTCAGATTGTTTTTTGTTTTCACATGGCCTTTTGGCAAATCCATTCTCATCGAAGTCACTCAAATACTTCCGAATCCATTTCGGAACAAGATTAGGATTTATCTTTGCCGCATTTTCCGCTATTGACATCGCTTCCCGAATGATAAGGGATGTGCATACCAATGTATAGAACCATCCGAACCCTTCAACCACCGAACCACGAACAGTAAATGATGATGCGATGTTCGCCATGATAAGCAATGAAAAATAAACCAATAGTTTCAATCCTATCATGGAGAACCCTTTAGAGGACAGATCTCTTTTTATGAAATGATATACCCACGAAAGAATAGTGTCTATTACAATCAGAGATACAAGAAACTTTAGATAGGCCCAATCATTAAAGAGAAATTCCTCAAAAAAATCCGCTATAAAGCTAAGCGGCAATCCCATGATAACCGGGTAATAGAAGGAAAAGACATATTTCCTAAACCGTTTTTTTACAAAATCCTGCATGTATTTTATATTTAATTATCTATCTTGTTCAAAGATAGATAAAAATCACCTCTTATCCATGTGATTGCACATACGCTTGTCTAACTAATTCCCGTGCTTCCTTTGGTGACAGGACCTTGTACACGGACCTGTTGTATGCTATACCCGTTTTCAGCTTCTCTATCACCCCAAGACGTTCCAGTTTTTTCACCTCTATGGCAACCCTGCTTCTTACAAGAGAAAATTCCCGTTGCAGTTCCGTATAGGAAACAGTCTTGCAAATGCCGTTCTTACTGTTTTTCCATAAATGGACGAAAATGGAATAACCCCTGTTTCTGACGTGGAACCATCGCCACCACTTTCTTTCCTCATCGGGAATAAGGTAGGAGTGAATATCATGGTGTCGGTCCATCAGTGTCGGATTCCCGAATATGTCATACGCGTCATTAACTGATTTTCGTGTCCTCATAATGTTATTTTGCAAGATAACAATCCCGAATATTAAGCGAACATTTTTGTGATGGACGTTCAGCTTCAATGAACCAAAATGATGATTCAAGATAATCATCATTACACATGTAAACCATTTCCGTTATCGGATCAACGTTAAAATAAATGTCACTATCATCAAAAAACGTTTCTTCATACAATTCAACGGTATATGTTCCTTCCCGTTCGTCCATAGGATATTTATTACATTCATTCTTCGAGAAAAATGTCAATGGTTTACTATCTAAAGACTTTATAGTAGAAGCAAAATCACAAAGTTGATTATAAGAGAAATTTGTTTTTCTTTTGCCGTAAGTCAAAAGATATTCAGCGGCAACCAATCTAGTTGCCGCTCCAATTGATAAAATATCAACCATTTTAACGTACCTTGTATTTGCTTTAGGAATAAAATAATCCTTTCCATTTTTAGTCAAACAAGAATAAGTGGATAAGACAAGAAGATCTTGTCCCTGCCGGAGTAATATAGACCTAAATACTTCCTCATCGAATTTAAATGCAACGATTTTATCATTACAAATCTTATTTTGCTTGATATCATAAGTATATATCTGGAAGTCACAAGAAAACTTTACTTCATCGTATCTTCCTTTATAAGGTTTTAAAGTGCTGTCCAAAGGATAAGCTACAAATACATTAAACATGGCAATAGGAATTATTCGTTTATTATTTCAGTTTTATTATTTTGATTGCGATACTTTTGAGGGAAACGAAAATACTGTTTACACACCCAAAACAATTCTTTCATGGGAACAATAGGAGAATCAGGACATCTAAATTCATTTTCCATCGGAGCAACAACAATATGATTAAAACAAGCCCTTACAAAAAAGGAATTGTAGGAGTAAACATCCTTGTTGCCTTTTGTGTCGACAAAAAGAACTTTTGGCGAATTAAGACACACATCAATGAACATGATTGCATCATCCTTGCAATTCATTTTACAGATAACGGTAGAGCATAACGGGAACTTCCCTATGTTTTTGCTCTTTTTGGGTAACTTCTTTTGTTTCATTTCTACTCAATTAATGTTTGAAAATTCATTATTTCGGTTATTTTCATTTACTACTTCGGTTATTTAATTCATTATTTCGGTTATTTCATCGTTTTTAGGGCTTACAAGCACCTTAAACCTAATTTATGTAATAAAAAAATGAAAATAATGTAAAAATTTTTCGTTTCGCCCGTATCAAAAACAACTTTATATCTATTTCCTTTTATAACAATTGATTGTTGAAATCTATGATATTCCAATATCATTCAAAAACTAATTGTTACATTCCAAGAACCCGGTTGTTGAAAGCACAGACTATATCCCCATAGGGGAACTGTATTAATCTATTATAAGTCATTGAAATATAATAGGATACAGTGCCTGTGCTTTCAACTTTAACCGGATAATGGTAAGAACGATAGATATAAAGTTGTTTTGTTGTCAACCGAATATTGTTACATTCCTGTCACCCGTATTTTATAGTTGGGATAAGACTGTTTTTGAAAAACCGTGCATCGCTCGCACATCTGAAACCTGCTTATCCTTTCGAGTCTTTGGTCCTGTTTCAAAAGAACCCACCTGGCATCTCGATTTCGCACTACCAACCCTACCGTCAGGTTATCCCGTGGAGTAAGGTATTTCTCAATCTTATGCGCCACCGTTAAGTCTTATCCGTCCACATAAGAAATAGACTTTCTTTTCCGTGTGCGATTCTATATGACCTCGATAGGGTAATACACCTCATTTCTGCAATAATATTACCTCGGAATACCACGCTATAAAAAAGAAAGTCTGTAATGAATGCCCCATCATATCATTACAGACAATATAGAAAAGTTCTATCGAACCATCTTTTACTATGTTGTTTGTATTGACTATGGGGCGTCAATTACTGATGCAAAGATACAGTGGATTATGTGATATAGCCAAAAATCAATTGAATTTTTTAGTTATATTTGCAATACAGATAGATTTCATTAAAATACATCCTATTATGAAAGTCATATTCAATTCAAAAATCGCAAAGGTCATTATTCCGTTCCACTCTGCGATACTCCTGTTCTTCTGGTTGCTGTGCAAAAAGAGTGCACAGCATTACAAGCAATCGTTCTTCGCACACGAGCATTGTCATTCCCTGCAATGGCAGGAATGTATGTACACAGGCTTCCTGATTTCATTCATAATGTTTATTCTCGGACTGGGATTCGATACCATGATATACGGTTGCGTAATATCCGTAGTGTTATCCTATATTCTATACGGGTTGAACTATATAGGAAACCTTGTTTATTTGCTCTGTAAGAAAGGATCAAGGGAGATACTGCATACTGCATACCGTATGCTGTCATTCGAGCGTGAAGCACGTTATTTTGAGTTTACGGACGGTTCATGGGAACCCGACAGGAACAACATCGCTCCACATTTGAAAAGAAAACCTTTCGGATGGATAAAATTTATAGGGAGAAGTTTCAGAGATTGAAATTTAATCCCTATATTTGCTCCTGCACTTAAAAATTTGGGTTTTGTAACATAAGCATTTTAAACACTCTTCTTTTTGAAGAAGTTGAAGGCATTTGATACTCGGTGTGTTGTGAAACAGAACGTCAGCCATTTTTCAGTTAGTTAAACTTATTAGTTATTAGAGGATCTGGATTGATCGAGAATGGTAAGGGGCTTTCGGTAATTTCCCCCTTACCATTTCTTTTTCTCCTACATCCTGTAATCCGGCCCCTTCCCCCTTGGAAAGTATTTCATGTAAGGTTCTCCCCATACGAATATCGCCCTTTCCGTCTTGTTGAACCTTACAGGCTTTATCAGGGGTAATAGCCTGCTTCTTGCGACTTCTATCATGGCGCGTCTTTCATTGGTGTTCTCTATATTGGGGAATATGTCTATCAATACCGTATCGAAGAACCTCCCCTGTTGCGGCATGAGTTTCGTAAAGTCACCGAACAGGCTTCCCTTAATCATCCTTAAGGGTACGGCAGAATCCTCAAAATAGGGTTCCATGAGTTTGATAAGGTTACGTTCTTCCTCCAGGACGGTCACGGAAGCCACTTCCGGCTCCTTTAGGACACTTTCAAGTGCCATCCCTAACCCTAGCCCCACAATAAGTATGTTTCCCCTTGCAGCCTTCAAAAACGGCTCATATCCGTGTTCACGGAACAGGGAATCGTCCATGATGTACCTGCTTCCTCCCATAAGCCTGCAATATGTTCCCGGCTTCTTCTTGAAATCCTTGTGTGGTATATCAAGGTTGAACATGTTTATATCGGTTGACGGGAACACCCGGAAACATTCTATCGTGAAATTCTTGAAGTTGGAATAGGAGGTTTCCAGCTTCTGTCCGTACACAAGACGGAATTTGTCAGCCATCCTTCCCATAATCCTACTTCATTATATCCACGTTCATACCATATCCCACGTCAACGGACTTGTCAATGCCGTTGTTCTCTAATTCATGCCTGTTTTTCTTTTCCTTAATGGTAAGAGTGCCTTTTTCATCCGTTACGGTAATTTCGTCAAGTTCCCCATTCCGATTGAAATTTGCGGTCACTTTGTTTCTTTCCGTTATCTGCTTATTCATGTGCTTAAATTTTTGGTGAATACTGAATTTATATCATCGCAAAGGTAGACAATTTAAATTTTACTCCCACATTATTTAAATAAAATGTTATCTGTATGTTAATTTAATGTTAAAACATGAAATTATTTTTGGATAATTAAAGTAACCAATTAAATTTGCAACATGAAAGTTGAAATAAAATTTAAATAATAATGGAAACAAGAATAACAATAGCGCAAATGGATGAAGCGTTGGAGAAATTCAAGCAGAAGATATCATCCGATTTCATAGTAGGAGGAAGTCTTGCCCTCTATCATCACGGATTCGAGTGCACTCCCGGTGACATTGACATGGAGATTGAAATCGGAGAGGGTGACGGGAACATAATTGAAACGCTGTCCGTGCTCAATGAAACCTATTACGGCAACAATGATGCGAGCAGGTATCCTACAACGGAGCACCATTACAGATTCAGTTTCCACGGTGTCATATTTGACGTGTGGGCAGTAAACAGGTTCAGTTATAAAGGATACATGCTATCCATTGACGGAACACGTTATGCGGACGTGATGAGCGTCCTAAGGGCGAAACGCAAGATAGGAAGAACAAAGGACGTCAATTCCATTGCCGATTACGCATCACAGATATTATCCCTGTTAAAGGAGGACAAGCAATGAAACGTTTTCTGGCCACATTGTTCATATTGGCGGTATCGTTCATACTGATGTCTATCCTGTTCATGCCGGAAGAAATTCCTGATGTTGATAAAAACATAAAAGAGAATTTTGACTATTCAAATGATAATTGTAACTTTGCCACCAAAACTTTAAACAATATTTTAAAATGAACAAGATAAAACAGCTATTGAGATGCCGGGGATTGAAGGCGAAGGATATGGCGGAAGCGTTGCAGCTTTCCGAAACAAGGATGAGCCAGATATCGAACGGTGCTTCCACAACGGAAGAAACGAAAAGACGGATATGTGAATGGATAGGGGAACCGTTATGGATAGTGTTCCCGGAAGATTACCCCGACATGGCGGGGATGGTGGAGAAGGGGAATTGTGACAAGGTATCCATCACAAGTACGGGCAACAACTCCTATTTCTTTACGGCTACGGCCAAGATAGACGGGAAGCCCGTATATCTGGAAGGTGTCGCCCATAAAGTTGAGAAGGCATGATTGACATACGTGAATTGAGAATCGGTCAGACGGTAAGGTTTGACCAGGGCTTCGGAACGATAGAGGGTCTTAGAAGCACACGGTACATGGAGTGGGATACGGGTGACAAGACAGGTACGGTGACCGTCAGGGACGTATCGGGAGTGTATTACCTGTGTGATCTGGAGGAAATATCCATCCCCTCACGGGAAGAGATAGACGGATTCCTCAAAGTGGTGGACGACATAAGGAACGGTTTTTACGAAAATGAATGACCGATATGGGAAACAGAAGAAGGATAAGACCGGGATATGTGAAAGTATGGGAGCAGAAAGCGAAAAAACGCGGAACTGCAACCCTTACAAGCGATAACAGTAAGGACAAACTATTAAAACTATTTGGTGCCTATGGGAAAGGAATAGAGAAATGAGAACGCGCGGTCCGATTCCGAATGAATCATTTTATAAACATAAAAACATAAAAAGTGATAATTATCAGGAACCGCAATATTTACGGAAACGGATTGTGTACGGGTGTGGACCGTATGGGTGGCACCCGTTTAAAACCTTAAAAACCGAATGATTATATGAGAACAATAAAGGAAACAACAAGGAAACTGCTTGAATTTTTCGAGATGGAAAAATTGACTGTAAAGGACATGCTAAGGGCATTGTACTTCTCCCTTTCACTCGTGAACATCGTCATAATGGGAGGAATAGGATCGTCATGGACACTCATGATCGCCCTTGCCGTATTCATACACGCCACATGGCAGTTCGTAAAGATAGGGAGGAACCTGCAAGATGAATGAGTTCGGAAAGATATGTACGGAGGTGAACACCCGTATAGTACAGGACACGGTGTGGTTCTCCTATTACAGGATAACGGACGATGATCCGTTCGGGATAGACAATTACGTCAACGAGTTTGTCGCACGCATAGGAAGGGAAAATGGAAGGAAGTTCAAGTTCCGCGTCCTCATGAACCGCAACACCCATGACAGGCTGAACGAAGCCTATTCAAGAAGGATATCCATGTTCAACCAGGGACAAGAGGAACCCGTAAGGAAGGTGGATATCAGGATAATCATGTCCATGACAGGTTCGGCAGTAACCGTAACGGAAAACATGGCACTCGAAGATAACATCATAAGAATAGAAGCAACCAAAATACAAAAGATATGAAAAAGCTGAAAACAGGAAAAGAAAGGATGTTCGCGATGGCAGACGCATTCACTGCATCCATCATGCTGGTATTGACCAAGGAATCACTCGTCTATATAGGGGATGAAAACCTGTACGTGTCGGAGGACGGGGAAGTGTCAAGACATGAGATAACGGGTGCCATGGCACTTGCAATGACAGAAGTGATGGACCAGATAGGGCTTGGCAACGGCAAGCGGCCCACAAAACTCAACGAACTCCTACACATCCTTACCGATACCGTCATAGACATGATATCCGACAGGTGCGTGGAGATGGCAAGACAGGAAATGGGCGCGCTACCCAATGACAGGGAGAAGGAAGAATCCACGGAGAACAATATCGAAATGCCCATGATATTCAACAACGACAACCAGAAACCCAACTGAAAATAAACACACAATGATAACGGTTATAATAAGAAACGACAGGTTCCGCATATTCATGACGGACAATATCAACGAACAGCCGATAGAGTTCGTATCGAACAGTGAATCAAAATATGTCATGGGATTCACCAACCATAACAAACGGGTGCGGATATGGAAGATGGGAAGAAACACACCCTACGATCAGATGGTGAATCAAATGACGGATGATAATGTCGTGTTCGATGCACCCTACAACAATACCTGTATAATAGACAGGAGGGAATAAATTGCAAAAAACAGAAAGTGGTGAATGATTAGGAAAAGTGATATAGGAATAGGGAGGGGGCAACAGGATATGTTTTTTGTCCATTAATGTTTTTACCAAAACCTATGCAAAACCAGGTAACGGTGTCCGTAACGGACGGTACGTTACCATTTCCAAACAGCAACAGGCAACTTGTAATAATTCTCCATAATAAATGATTCTTTTTATAGTTTAGATTTGGATGCAGGATATGTCGTGATGATATGATCCTGCATTGTTTTTGTATGTATAACCGAAATAATGCCATTTCGGTTATTTTTATGAAAAACACGTCCACGCTATCATGGGAACAATGATTGTGGCAAAAAGAATAGGGTGAGCATTACACCCACCCTATGATACGGAAATCAAAAATAATAGTACCAAAATAACTACTGAAAGAAAATATGACTACCGCAAATATAGGACATCCATCCCATATATGCAACACCCGTGGGGTATATCGCCCGTTTCATTTCCCGGAAAAATTTTGGAATAGGAATGGTAAGCCAAAAGGTTTCGGCAGGAAGGAAGAGAGGACATCACCCATGGGGGTAAAATGCGGTTTTTGTTTTTCCGAAAAATTTTAAGGTCCAAAAAGGTATTTCGGGGAATATAGGGAGAGAGGGTGTTTGTTGCTAAGCACGACACCCCGACTTCCTCGTTTCATAGTGTTTTGCTTCTCCAGGCATTACACCCGCATATACCCTATTTTAAGCCCTTACACACAAGGATCACCCGTTTTCCCTACTGTTACCCATCCATTGCCACATTATTCCCGTAACATCATTAAAACGGTTCGTACCCTATGTATATCACCCTATCGGGAATGCGGTTTCCGGTGTCCTGTGGTAAGGTGTGCTTTTCCCGATTATCATATAGTAAATTATTATAACAGGGTCAAAAACAGGGGTGTTTTCATTAAGTTACTGATATTAAGACGATTAAGCCAAAAAATCGTTGCATCCGCCCTTATATGCAAATCGAAGCATTGATAGTAATAATATAGGACAAATCATTGTTTTGTGATGCGTGTGTACACGCGTGTGTGCTGCATATACGAATGTATTGCAGCATGAAAGAATGTATATGTATATTAGGTACAATGTACAAAAATCGAATATCAGTAACTAACTAGATTATATACACAATTAGGCGGTTTTACGCGTATATGCAAACCATACCAGGAACGGCAATAACGTGGAATAATTGCCTGGTGATCGTGGAAAGTGGGAATAGGATAAAAGGGGGTAATTAGATGTTTTGGTTACTCTCAATGGCTTCCACGCTAGGCAAAAACCTATCAAAACCTATCAATTCCTATTTCAAAACCATTCAAAAACAGCCCTCAAACCATTCAAAACCGTATATCTACTACTACTACTACTACTACTACTACTATAATCCCTATTAAATGTTGTTGGAACGTTATTCTATCATTTCCGGTTTGCCTGGTGATTTATTCTACTGATTGAATGTAATACAGTATATTATATTGTGTTTTCGCTATTATGCGGGTGAATTCCCTTGTGTTCCGTATTAGGGTGGTATATATGGGTGTATATAGGTGTGGTTTCCCTGTGATGGTGATATACATACGTCTTTTGTATGGTATGGTGTGGTGGTATTGTATGAACGTCTTTTTATTCCTATTTTTATTTTTGGTAAGATTTTTTGCTAAAAACCGAAATAGTGTTATTTCGGTAAATTCATTCAAAATATGCTCCACACGGTATTATAGATGTGATTTTTGCACAAAAATAACAGGTACAAGGTGTTTATGTTTGTCTATTCCTTGTACCTGTTTTCAGATAGTTTTTATAAATCATTGTTACGGCTTTTATTGGGGGGGCAATTAAAAGCCGTAACATAATTATATTGTTTTTGATTGATTAATAGGTGAGTTTGGCCAATACACCAACATTATATACGGGTAACTGTTTTGCGTATCGTGTACGTCCGTCTAGGGGTGTTTCCGTGATGGTTAGCTCTAGTAATTCGTGTATCGGTGTATTCCAGATAGATTTTTCTAGGGCTTCTATTTCCTTGTATCGTTCTGATCCTATATATATACCTTTTGGGCCGTGATAGAATTGTTTAAAAAACGGGTGATCTTTATATCTGCATACTAAATGGTAGCTTATATGCTTATATGCTATATCCTTTACTGTTTTTGAAGCCGATTTACAAATATATTGGCTACCTGTTTTGCTGTTTTTTACTGTTACTAGTATCATAATGTTTTTGTTTTTTATGGGTAATATATCGGTATTGATTGATATCTTTCAATAGAGGGCTTTATTTTGCCTTCTATTGGCGTTTCTGAATGGAGTATTGCACACATTCAAGGATATATTTGGCGTGCTCCCGGGCCGCTTCCTGTTTTTCCTGTCTAGTGGGTGTTATCCCGTCGTACTTGTATAACAGTTTGGCGGCTTCTCTGATTATATTTTTCATTGTGCTGCAATTGGCAAGGTATTCCACTTGTGGTTGTATGCCCTTGTTTATTTTTTTGATTATACAGTTTTGCAGCCGTGATGTTATATTGTATATTTCGCTTGTATTACGTATATACATTGCAAGCAAATTGGGTACGTCGTTTCTTCTTTCCATAATGTTACGTTTTTTAATTGTTATTGTTATTGTTTTGTTTCTGTTTTTCGATATAGTCGGTTATCTGTATGGATAGGTACAAGCAACCTAATAATATTAATGTTTCAATCATAGCATGTATTTTTAAATTGTTCGTTAACCGTTTTTTCAATCACATTGCAAAGGTAAGGATAAAAACCGAAATAACAACTATTTCGGGAAATTATTTTTGTTAATAAATGTTTAATGATAGATAAAACGTTGAAATTGAGTGAGTTATGAACTATCAAAAACATTATTCAAAACGTATATACGCTCGTTTTTATGTAAATAATATAGGTAGTGATTATATTCCCATGTGCATTTTATCCGCCTTATGTTGATGCTCTTATGATACTTATATCTAATATATCGCTCGTGCTGCATTATACACTGATTGACGGATGCAACGTATATTATTGGTATTCCGTGTTTTTTGCAATGATTAAGCATAAGATTAATTTCTCGAGCAACCATTATGCATGGTGTAATGGTACGGGCATCTACTATATAGTAGGTATGCCCGTCTATATTGGTAGTCTGTATCATTGCTCTAGATACCCGTTTTTTGCAAATACTCGTTTAGATCAGTTTCCGAATAATCTAAAAAATTAGGCTCTATATGACTATTTTCTATCAGCCATTCGCAAACAATATCGTACAACTCATTGTCTAGCCCGTTATCGTCAATATATTGTTGCGCCGTGTCTGCAATTATGTTATAATTCGTTTCGGTATAATATTGCTCTAAACAATCAAAACCTAGTATATAACCGGTTTTTATCAAATCGTGCAACTCTTTTGCAGGTTCCCCAAAAATAAACGCGTTTTCACCGTTCCAGGATGTTTTTTCATGTACTATATTTTCCGGGTAATATTCTTTGAAATAAGATATTATAACCTTGTCTAAAAATGATCCACCATAATCGGTGTACGCGAAATTAAGGTATATATCACTATGTTTGCCTTTTGCCTCCTGTAATAAACTTTCAGAAGCCACGTATGTTTGTTTGCTTGAAAAATCTACTAGGTTGTTATTGTTCGTTCTCATATCTTTAATTATTTTAAATTGTTACTTTTGATTTTTCCACACTCTATAATCATTATTACTTTCAAAACACATATAACCGCCAAAAACCTTGCTAATATGTGCGGGGGTAAACGGGCAATTTTTAATTGCCCGATACCTTGTTTCAACTTGTGCAAAATACGTTCTCATAATTTCTTTAATTTAAAGGTTATATTTTCGGGAAGTTTGGTTTTGTCAACTGTTTTAATAAATTCATCAAATTGTTCTTGTGTTACTTTTTCTTCGTAGTCATTCCAATTAAATGCAAGTTCATTGCTATGATTGTAGTATATCGCGTTTTTAAGAGAAATTCCGGCGTCAAGAACGGCCAACATAACCAGCTTTTTGTTTTTCGCTTCTTGTATGGATTTTTCACAGGCTGCAATTATTTCACTGCGTTTTTTCTCGTATTCTTCACGTTTTTTCTGGTCTTTTCGTGCCTGTATGGCTTCACTAGTATAATACCCTTCCTTAATTCTGTTTTCGATTAGTGTACGTTCTTCGTTTGTAAATCTTAATACAAAACATTCATTTTCAGGCTTATACGGGTTTTTCCATGTGTTACCAGTCAATGATTCTAATTGCTTGATGGCTTTCAAACTCTCTTGTTTCCAGCGGTCAACGATTCCTAGGGTATATAACAGATATATAAAGTATAACTTACCTTCTGTACTATTATGTAATGTATTGTATTCCGTTTCTGTGATACGTAGGTAGTTTATTGTTTTTTCCTTGTCGCTGTTTTTAAGGTAGTAGAAGCCATTTTCAACGGAATACATTGGCTGCCCGTAATGGTTGCACAAATGTAGGTTAGTAAACGTTTTAAACTCTGGGAAATACTTCAAAATTTCGTCGTAACAACAACCACTAGTACACCAAACGAAACGCCCGTTCCTACGTTTTTCATATATATCCGCTGTGATGCTCCAATTACATATACCGTTTTTGCAATCATCATTCAAACTTATATACACATTCATTTTGTAGGTTATTCCGTTCTCTACATAAAATTTTGTTACATTGTAAGATAAATTCTTTGTTTCCATAATTATAAGTATTTTTAATTGTTCGTTAATCGTTTTTTCAATCACATTACAATGGTAAGGATAAAAACCGAAATAACAACTATTTCGGGAAATTATTTTTGTTAATAAATGTTTAATGATAGGTAAAACGTTGAAATTGAGTGAGTTATTTACGTTTAATTTTTTGCGTCCAAATACGTTTTCTTCCTCCTAATGTGGCAGTTTTCACCCAAATATTATATAATTTACATTTAGGGTATAATTTACTGTCATTAAGTAACATTAAGTCGTTATTGCTTAATTCTTTCCACCCCCTAGATATAGGGGTATAACCTGTTAACTTAATACTTTCGGGGGCATTCTCTGATATGGTAAGCGTTTCAACTTCTATTGGGAAATTGTAATCTTTCATTCTGTTTAATGTATTGGAGCGTTTAGTCGCTCGTCTTAATATTACATTGATATTTTTTGCTTTCATTATTGTATGATTTTTTAAATGTTATTTAAATATGATTTTGGAAGTAATGGAAAAACATTCAAAACTTCTTTAAAACTTATTTCTCCAAATTTTTCAATATATACGGAAAAATAACGTTCTTTCCGCCCACGAATATTTATGCAGCTAGGTACGTCCTTTCGTTTTAACGTATTATAGTCGTTTGCGTGCTTTCTTACAAACTTAATCAATTCGGGCGTATCCCTGTATAGTTTGATTATGTTTTGTGTCCTGGTGCCGTTATGATACGCTTGTTTAACCTGTTTTTCGGGTAACTTGTGCCCGTCATAGCTTTTCCAAAATTTGATATTTTCCTTAATAATATTCAATGTATCGATACTTCTACTAGCTTTAAACGTTCCTATCTTAATACTTTCGTTTTCAAGGATAGGATATAATTCTTTTTCTACATTCTGTTTTTTCATAATGCTAAATATTTTCAGTGTAAACATAATTTCCTGTATTCACTTCTACAACTGATACGGTACCGCCCTTGTAGTCGCCAAAATAGGTTGTACTGTCGTTCCTGTTTGCTTCAATCCATTGTATACAATATTCGTAAGTACCGTTTATGCGCTTGCAATTGCTTGCCGTGTCATCATTAAAAACCACGTCGTAAACTTGTTCGCAATTGGTTTCGGTTTTTTGTTTACAATCGTCTATCACTACCACGGCTTTCTGTGATATTCTCTTTGTTTCCATAATTATAAGTATTTTTAATTGTTCGTTAACCGTTTTTTCAATCACATTGCAAAGGTAAGGATAAAAACCGAAATAACAACTATTTCGGGAAATTATTTTTGTTAATAAATGTTTAATGATAGGTAAAACGTTGAAATTGAGTGAGTTATGAACTATTAAAAATTTCGGTTTTTGATAAGGTATATATTGTATATATGTATATTACATCTTATTATATATAGGGCGTTTGTGATAGAGGTCCTGGTCCTGGTCCTAGACGATTGATAGTAAAAAAGTCGGACACATGAGGTGCCCGACTGGTGCAACCACCCCCTCGGAACAGGAGAGGGTGTTGCACAAATTTTCGATAGGAGAGGGGGAGATCTGCTATTCCTGGCCTCCCGTTTGGTTCAACCACGCCTCCGCCATAATGATTTCCTTGACTTCGGTTTTCTTGATTGCCTTACAGGTGCACTCCTTCCCTACCCCGATAATCTCCTTGGCAGATTCAATCGCCTTTTCGGATGCAAGAGATGAATCGGAAGCGAAGCACAGGACCTTGTGTGTCCGCGATTTCATTTTGCCCTTCACCTCTTCCATATATTCACAGGTGCACAGGTACCATGCCCCGTCAGCTTCTCCCCCACCCTTTTCGGATTTGGGAAGATATGTGTTTATTTTCATCTCACGTATCGGGAACACCCAGAACTCACCTGTATCACTTGACACATCTTCTTCTTTCTCTATCACGGAAGTATGTTTCATCGCAAGCGTTTCAGCTTCCGTATAGTTTGCAGGGTCCATTACAAGGACGGTCTTTGATGTCTTTACCGATTCACCATCCACATTGTTCACGTAATAGTTGATTTTACATTCTAAATTCATTTTCCTCAAATTTTTATGGTTAATAATTTATTTCACTTCCTCAAATACTTTATCAGTATATTTTGTTTCACTTCCTCATTCATCATTCACATCATCATCTTTTCCCCAACTTCCTCATCAACTTCCTCAAAAATATTTTTGTCACTTCCTCAAACACTTCCTCAACCGTTTCCTCATTACTTCCTCAATGGGAACGGAAACACTTCCTTAATGTCACGGGAGATAAACATCAAGGTCATTTATGCCCGTTTTCCTCATCACCCTAGTAAGACCCTGCCACGATATAAAAAGTGCCGTATCAAACAGGAAATTGGGCATTTTCATCCACAAAGATTTCGTGGTTATTTCCTCAATGTCCACCCTCATTCCATAAAACAGACCGATAGGACGTATCAGAACGCTTTCCTTGCTTGTAAAAACCTCACTTATCTTTCCTAGTGCCACGGAAGATATGTTCTTTCCCGGTATCAGGACAATAATGTCCTCACGTGGCATTTCAAGCATTTCCTCTATCTTTTCCGTTTCATCCTCAAAGAAGATATTGTTGTCACGACAAAGTTCAAGAGTGTACAGGACACTGTTGTTCTTCATGTGATCTATGAAAGCGTTACCCTTTTTATAGGAAAAATTCTTGTATATCATGGCCGTTATTCACTAAATATAATTTCTGCCGGGCGAATCCACAGTTTGTATGTGGGATATTTCTTTTCCACATCATCTTCATTGTACACCTTTACGAACTTCACATCATCCTTAAGATGCTCGTATTTGTCCATCATGGTATCGAAATTCTTCTCAAATTCTTCCGGTGTGGAAGCCATATCCCCGAATGTTATCAATGCAGGCAAAACCTCATTAAACATTTCCAGTCCGTTTGCTCCTGTTGTTCTCATTATGTTATCAAAATTTTAAATTAAACGATAAATCCGTGAATATGACAGGACAAATGAATCCCCGTCCAAAAATATAATTAAAAGTATAACGGGTTAATATTGTAAATAATAACAGGGTATCCGATTCCCATATCATATATCACGGATTCAAAGATAAATGTTTTGGTTTATGTCCGAACGATTCTATAACCTTTTTCGGACAGGAATTTTTTGATTACTAGCGTGTTCACCACCTCCTTTCCATTATGATTGAAACTTCCGGGCAACGAATTTCTTATAGACCATAACCTGAAAATTTTTGTGTGTATGAACCCTCCTATAAAATCATCAAGTTCATACACAGACTTGAAACACTTTTCATTGCCCTGCGGATTAATCAGTTTATACATATATCTCTAGTTTATAGATTTTTGAAATAAAAACCCATTCCATTTGCCGAATAAGCCTTCGTAACGCTGTCAAAAATACGCTTGTCTATATTCCCATCCATTGCATCATACCATTGGAAACAACAGTCATTATCGGTAATAGGGTATATTTTCGGTCCTTTTGCAGTGTCTATGTCATTAGGATTGTCATATCTCATAAAATCAAATATGGTACTTTTTATTGCGAAACGGAACATGGATTTATTCGGTGATTCAATAAACGAAATTCCTTCACGTTCACATACATATCTTATGACCGCTCTTATATTTTCAACCCATGATATAGGTTTGTTGGTGGCAATCCATATAGGATTATCCTGCTTTTTAAAGTTGTACAGGTCAAGTTCCGCAATGCCTATCAACTGGAAGGCAAACAGGGTGGAATATCCGGCTCTTCTTCCAAAATACACCGCATCATCATTTCTCCCGTCAAGACCGTTAAGGAAAATGCTGTGAAGTCTGTCTATGTCAAATTTCCCATTTGTAATATTATAACTTCTCATAATAGGGTAATTCTACGATTGTTTAAATTTGATTTTAATTTTGTGGTGCAAATATAGATATTATTTAAATTTTCACCAAATAAAATAGCAAATAATTTAAATAAAATGGAGCACTCCATTACGAAGCACCCCATTTCAACTAAAAAACAAAAATAAGATATGGTAAAGTTATTTGATGGAGATATAGATATCGTCTTTTGCAGCAAGCAATCTTTTCATAAGGTTATGAAAGGTAGTTGTACTGTTCATAACCCTTCCTACAATAGAATTGATTCCAGGGCCGATACATCCAGAACTTTCCTGTGCAGTGTTCAAAGGATGTATAAGAACACCCTCAAAGCCCGGTACGCCAATCAAACGTGGCAGCTTACCATCGTATGGTTTTGCCCATGATCTTTCCTTAAAGCGCAAGGAAACGGTATTCATGTCCACTTTATATCTTCCAGTAGGAATTGCAGTTTGTCCGTACACCTTTATTTCTTTGATTTTATGTTCGGGCATCTCTTGTGAAAGCCCTCTATCCTTATCCTCTATCGTATCGCAAAAGTCCTCCCCGTCAATGGAGAGTTTTCCTATTGTATAGGTTTCCTTTCTTGCTATTCGTTTAAGTTCAAGTTCCATACTTCACTGTTTAAAATTTCACTTAACTCATTGCTGTCGTAAAGATAGGAAGAAATCTCTTCATCTCCCAATACGGGTGCGACAAAATCCTCGTGTAACAGGATCATTGTTCCATCAACACTTCTTCTTGCGTGGATGGGCGGAACAATTCCATGTTCCATACACCATTCTATTGTTACTATAACGTATCTCATTTTGTTATCAAATTTTCAAGTACATAATTAATTAAATCCTGCTCGGTGAATCCGTCATTTTCTTTCGTAGGAACGGAATCGAACAAGATAGATTTATAAAACGCCATAGAGCCAAACCTAGTCTTATTGTTGTTATCCGACAAGAATAATGACATATTTGCACCAGTTTGCTTGTAAGTTCCTGCCATAGTTGCCTTCTCTTCACCTACATAGCAAGTCATTAATTCATTGTTTGCCGAGAGGACATAACTGATTTTATCCCCTATACTAGACGTAACATTAAAGTTTTTATAAACGTTGTTACCGAACCTTACCTCATTTGCACTGTTTCCTTGCAATAACATCCATCCTTTAATATTACCCTCTATCGAAGTTGTCGAGAACATACCTTTTGAAGTGGCAGGTCTTATGATGGCACATTGGAAGAACATCATATAATTTTGCAGTGATTTAAAGTTCTCTACAACACCGTAATCATCCACTCCATCAGTTATTAGGGCGTTGGGATATTTAGGCAGGAACTCTATTGTTACGTCCATATCTCCTATATCCCCTGTAACTCCTATGGCATTGTATAATGATGTAGTTCCTTCTGGATAAGTCAATGTGACTTCATGTTCTCCATTGTCAAAAGTATAAAATCCGCCATTTCTGTTTTCCAAACTAACTTGTCTGCCATCAGAAAGACCTGTAATCTTAAACTTATGCGTTGGGTTAGAGTTTGCCGGAACTATGTTTACCATGCTATCCGTAGTGGATAGTTTTTTAGTAATATGAATAATTCTGTTATCCGTAACAGTAACATTTGCTCTATCGGGTAGAATATTAGTGCTAGCAATATCATACCCTCCCACACCGCTCATTGCCGCGAACATGAAATTGTTAAGTTTCAGAGGTCTGTTGTTTCCGCTATGGTCTTGCAGGTATGGATTGGCTTTTAGTATCTCGTTTGTGGGAACGGATTGTCCTGACGGTAGCTGGGTGATGGTAATGTTACAAGCACCGACAATATTGCCGTTTCTGAATGACAGATTACCTTTTACAGCTTCCAATGGCGGAATATCATATGTTCCGTCTTGTGTGATATTAACTAATTTTACATTAGCACTATATCCCCAGTATAATTCCTGCCCGTCAACTATACCTTTCACTTCCACTTTCATTCCTGGGAAATTTTTTGTTTGGTCAGGAATGTAGTATTTTACTGTATCGTTCAGTGTAGCAAATCTAGTTATGACAAATGAGGTGCTTGTTATAATTACATCAGCATTTACAGAGGGATGCGGTCTCCAGTCATTAAAGTTTTGGCTGTATGTATCCACAGGCTTTGACATATCGTACCAAAATACCATATGTTCCTTAATCCATTTCGCATAATCAGGCGGAAGCGGTCCACCGCTTCCTGTCCTTCGTCTAAAAATAGTTCCGATTCCAATCATAGAATACGCTCCCGGAATGATATAAAACGATTTCTTTCTTGCTGCCATCTCATCTTATACCCCCCCCTATTTAATAACCGATATTGAATTGGGCAGTCGTTCCGTCCTTGAAAACCTTGTCAACGAGATAGGGGATCGGATATCCCATGGAAGCGTTCACTTCTGCTTCCGATATGGTGTAGGTGTCCTCCAAAGCGGATTCACCGACAAAATGAACTTTGATTGTTCCTGCTGTAAGGGGTATGATCAGGAATGTACCCCCCCCCTATTGAAAAGTCCTCCTGCAATGTTCCTATCTCCTTTGCACGGGCTATACTTACGATACTTGTATACCCTTTGTCGTCAGATAATGCAACTCTATTTGGATACATAATTTATTGATTTTTAAATTCTATCTGTGTCAAAAATAGGAAAATCCTGTCAATTTCACAACTGACAGGATTCAGAATGAATGGAAAAATCAATTTGTGAACACACAATCAGTCCTCAATAGAGGATTGCCGTTCTTTTAGTGCCTTTATTCTTTCGAGAAGTTTCTCCCTGTTTCTTTCAGCCGCAGACTGTTCCTCAAAATCGGTATATTCGTATTCGGGCTTACTTTTCATTTCAGACAGGAACGCCTTGTTTTTCTCCCTCAAATCATCCCAATTTGCAGACTTGATAAGTTCCCCAGGCAATACCACATCATCTGAATCAAGGATATTGCTTCCAAATCCGTTGAAGTCCTTGTAATAGGAGGAAGAAAGCTGTGACATCAGTATCACAGGGTTCATCCCCTGTTTTGCGGCCACCATACCCACGACAAGGGAATTAATAGGGATATCACGCATGATACGGGATATATTCTCCTTACCATGAAGCGTGGCATTGATGTCGATACGTCCGTCAACGGTAAGTTTGAGTTCATTTCCTTTCACTTCCTTGCGTGCTTGTTCAAGGATGGCCCGAATCTCCCTTGACATTGCCACGGCATCCTTATCCTTGTTCAACTCAATGAAGTTATCGTACTTTATCTTGAAATCGGTAAGCATGTCATTGAGCATTTCAAGTCTGCCAGCTTCGGTAGCAACCTTGTAATTCTTGGATTCAATAGTGTATTTGGTTCTACGTTGCTCTATAAGGTGCCTGTTCTTGTTATAGAATGTTTTCAGTTCACCTTCCGACATGATATATCCATGACGTTTACGGCATACCTTCTGTACGTCCGTAATGGAATTGTAAGAGCCGAACAGGTCCAGGAGCAATGGGGCAAGAGAGGAATCCTTTGCCCCCTTCTTGCTGTTGCTTAAGTCGAAAGCGGCACAATATGTTTTATATGCTTCGTTGCATCGTATCGTAAGGGGCGTAATAATTTCCTTCTTTATCTCCAGCGCATCATCTATATCCTCCTTGGAACAACCCTTGTTGGCAAGAAGTCCTTTCACGTTGGGGGATTTCAAGTCCACACGGACATTTGTCCCTTGATCATTCGTACAGATGAAATACCTGTCAGGACAGTTGTCAAGATTCTGTCTTGCCATTTCATAATCCAGGTATTTCATTTGCAGATAGGGTTCTGCAAGCTGCACAAAATCGGGTGCATCCCTTAGCAAATCCTTACGCTCCTTATCAGTCATAATTACATTCCTTTCTTGGCTTCTTCCACAAGTTCGCGTACTTCCGTATTGAATATGTCACCATATACCTTTGCAAGATGTGTGGCGGTTTTCATACATTTTTCAGCAATACTTGTCGTTGTATCTCCCGACTTGTCGTTCTTCTCCGCTTCCTCTATTTCGTCAAGATGCTTGGATACTAGCATTGAATAGAGAGGGAAAAGTTTTTGATCGTGCATCAACACCTGCTGGTTTACTGCCGCCAGCTTGATGCCGCTTCCCAGTCCGTCACGGAATCCGGCTTCCGCATCGAATGATACAGTGCCACCTTTGGACTGTTTCCACTTCTGAATGATTTCGTTGAAGAACTTTTCTTCGGGATTCTGTTGCTGTTGCTGACCGCCATTCTGCTGCATGGCTGCCTGTGGATTAAATTCCTGTTGCATGTTGTTCAAATTTTTATTGGTTAATAATTCGTTGCGTTATATTGTCACAAAGGTAGCTTTTCCATTTCATATATACAACAATGGGAGATTGAAAACCAATCCCCCATCATCGTCTATAAAACGGAGGACTTTCACCTCACGTCACCCTTCAATGACGGCATTGTGATTAAACTAGAATTTATGTTGATGTTAAGATAAAGATTATCAAAGTAAAAGAAGTACATGTTTCACAACATCCCTTCTATTGAACGTAACATTACTAAAACATTCGATTTGCAAATGTTTATGTTCGTTTCTATATGTCACATACCGTAAACGAACGCACTAAACGAACAATTATTATTAAACTCATTTATGAAATAACAATAAACAAATTTGAAATGTATATTATTCCTCTCTTGGAACGCTGCAAAGATAGGAAGTTATTTTAAATTCACAAAGAAAAACTACGAAAATTTTTATAAAAAGTTTTTTAGTATTATACAAATAAATGGACCACAAGCATTTACCTGTGGTCCATCATCCGACTTTTATTATAATCAGCTACTGTTCCTACATTAAGGACAACCGTTAACTAACTCTTTGCCCAAATACTTCTACCTATTCGGACAGTGCAAATATATGGATTGTGTTTGGATTATACAAATATTGAGATACAAATTCCATCCTCATTTCCTACAAGAATAGAATGATCATCAAGTTCCTTGGCTGCAAAGTCATACATTTGCATATCTGAATGATGGGTTATTGATTTCACTCTCAAATGATTGCTTTCCCCATCGCCTGGAATACCCCATGTTTCAATACATTCCCCCTCACAAACAAAGGCAGGGCAGTAGGTGTCCATGTGTTCCAGCCGTAACGGCTGATCTTCCGTACAGATAAAATGGAATCCATTGTCAAATTCCATATCAATGATTTCAGAACCCGCATAAGTAGGGAAAGCCGAACCCTCTATTGTGACAAGTTCACCGTTTCTGTCAAGTGCATATACCTGTACATAGTCCTTTGTGTCAAGTTCCTCTACGGGAACCATTTTCATATTACCGTCTATTAATGTAGCGATAAGTGTACCTTTGGCAAAACATTGTTTATTCATAACCTCTTTTTATTTACTTGGAAAAATCAGACAAATAGGAAGGGAATCCATGCTACCCTGCACTTTCAATGCAAGATGCGTAAGGGGATTATGTGGTGCCTTTCTCCTTACTTCTTTCATGATGGATGCAAACTTATCCTTGTCCATCATCAGTTTCATGGGCTGTGGAACGTATTCACTGTTTTCTTCCATTTTCATTCTTTCCGCTTGAAGATGGAGCGACAGTATTTCCCCGTCCGGCATTATCTCTTCAAGTTCCTTGATATCATTGGCACATACCACGCTTGTACCGATTTTCCCCTCTTTCGTGAATATGGGGATGTAAAGTTTCGTCTTTTTCATGCTGGTTTTCTTATGAATTTACTACTGAATACTTTTGCTTTCTCAATATTCCATTCTTTCCTATGGCAATAATCCATAATCTCATTCTCTATCACTTTCTCTTGTCCTGGCTGTTCCATAAATGCACTTACCTTTATGGAAGTCCTTCCGAATCTGACAGCTATTATGTTATCCGACAGAAGTTCTTCCATTATCCTTTTCATGGATGGTTTGGCAGGAAATCCGAAATAGAGGATGAACTGATATTCAAACAGATTATGCGCCATAAGGATTGACTATTTTATCAAACAATTCTATTGCTTCGTTCTTAATGAACTCTACATCATTGTCTGCATCACATTCGATAGATTCATTGCCTTGCAGGAAAACATTCCATTCCTTAATGGTAATAAACCACTTGAACCACAGAAAACTTTTCCGCCTCTGCACTTTTGTAATGCACGCATATTCACGTCCTGCAATGTAGTCAAAATAAATATGTTCCTCAAATGTGGCACGGAACCGTTTGCCGCCACATTCGCCTTCTTTTAATACAATCATAAATCCCTAATTCTTTCGTTATCATTAAATTTCTTATAATTGGCAAGTCCGTCCGCTATATTGTTCCCCACTGCATCATCACTTACCTCATCCTTTTGGTGTGAACCTCCCTTAAGCCACATTATCCCTACTTTTGCAAGCGGATGGTTTCGTAACTGCAACAGGATTTCATTCCACAAATCGGAATTGCTGTAATCCGTTGTAATATTCTTTCCATCATTAAGACATCGTGATATATGATGATTCATGAACTTTACTACAAATTCAGAATCGCATACTATCCTGGCCTTGATAGGATTACCCTTTGGAAGCAACTCCAAAGCGTTTACAATTGCCCTCATTTCCATTCTTGGAGTTGTGGTGTTACAATACCCTTCCCGAAAAAAAATCTCTTCTCCTGTGGTCTTATTTACCATGTAGACACCACATCCGCCAAGACGGCTCTTTGAATTGCATGAACCGTCCGTGTAAATATCCCATACATACCTTTCAATCATCCGATCTCCTCCTTATCCTGTCAATTATACACTGATTGAAGTCCTTGAACTCCGTACCCTCAAAACTTCCTTTGTTGATAGAATCGGCCACCATAGCTTTCTTCTGCAACATATCCCATTGCATCTTGTCAATGGTTTCGGAACACATTAGATGCAATACGGTGATATTGTTTTTCTGCCCGGATCGTTCAAGACGTGATTTTGCCTGTTCCATCATATCGGGGGTATCGGGATATTCAATGAAAGCCATTGTATCACATACTTTCTGCAATCCGTCAACACCTGTTCCGATTGTCTGTATATTGGCAAACAGGAACTGTTTGTCACCGAACTCTTCTATTTTCTTCTGTTTGGTTTGCAGGTTATCATCACCTGTTATGATTACAGAGGATTTCATAAATTCCACCCACAACCTTTTCAAAGGTTCTTTTCGTATTCCAAACACAAGCATCTTGGAATCTGCATTCGCTTCCGCCCATTCCTGCAAGAACTTTACGATAAAATCCATTTTCCCGTTTAGGGAGATTTCTTTCAGCACGGACAGAAGAACAAGACTTTGTGCTCCCATGGCACTTTCGGCCCTTTCACTGTCTATTCCCGACAGATAGGATATAAGGTCATTTTCAGCCTTCCTATATTCCCTCATGTTCTTGAAGTCACATTCAACGTATGTGTCCGTAATAGGAGGAAGGTCTTTCAATATATCCCGTTTTTCCTTGGATATGTAACAGTAATGGGAAAGGACCTTGTTAAGTTCCTCCGTATTACTGTGACCGTCTATGTTCTGTCCGAAAAAGGTCATTTTACGGTTACAGTACCTGTCATAATAGAACTGCAAATCGGGAAACAAATCGGTGAACCGTCCTAATATCTTAAGGATTGATATAAGTTCCTTTGGACGTGATTGCACCATTGTTCCCGACAACCCCTGTGCGACGGGAATCTTTGAAACAATCTTTTTCACGGCCTTGGAGCGCATCGCATCACCCGACTTACAGAAGTGTATCTCGTCAATGATTGCCAGTTGGAATTTCTTTTTCTTGAACTCCTTGTCAAACCGTAACTGAATACCTTTCTTCTTGGCTTTCTCGCCCCTTGCATAGAGATATTCATAGTTTATCACTATCACATCGGCAGAAAAATCATGTTCCTTATCTGTGGCATCAATGATTGATACGGTACGATTGGGATTTATCTCGTTCCATTCACGTTTCCATCCCGCCTTGACGGTGGACGGACATATCACAAGTACAGGAAACTCCCCGCATATCTCGGCATAATAGATTTCGGTAAGTGTCTTGCCGCATCCGCATCCAAGGCCGCAGATACTGTTTCCGTGGTTTATCTGATAGGTGATGGCTTCCACCTGATACGGACGCGGATTCTTGTTCAATCCCATTGTCCGTGACATCATTCCTACTTCTTCCTCCGTATATTCATCCCTGTGCGGACGAAGTTCTATGTCGGATGGAGGTGTGAATCTGCCCTCTACAAGACCTTCTTTCTGAATGAACTGTTTTATTCTCTGTATGTTGGTTATCGTAGCTTCCACATACCATTCCTTGTTGGCGTTGTTCAGCTTACATTTAAGCACGTCACTAAGATAGAAGGTCATTTGTGTGGTATAGGGAAGTCCGAAATGATACCAATTGCCCTCCCTATAAAAATACTTGTCAGGTTTCATTTTTCAATTCAAACTTTATCGAACCAAGCCGTATCTTTCTCCCAGTAGAGAAGCCAGTCTTTCCATCTGTGACCGTCTTTCCCTACCTTTCCGTTACAGAAGTTTCCGCACGAACGCTTTACCATACCAAGACATTTCTCACAATCGACACAGGCATCGAATCTTAGGAATTTCTTGGTATGGATATTAATGGCTATTACTGATTTTATCCTGTTTCTCATACCAATATATTTTCCTTCTCTGATACATTTCCTTCTTGTCTTTGCAAGACTTTTCCTGTTTATGGCCCTCTGGGCATCCGTCACCCTTCTGCCTTTTGCAGCCTGGTTCCCTTTAATAAACTTCTTTGTTATAGCATCTCTGTCAAAGCGTGGGATATCTACCCACAATTCATCCCTTATCGGCATAAATCATTTCCATAAATTCTTCTTTCGACATAATACGTGTTCCGTATTTTCTCGCCCGTTGCGCTTTGGACGAATTTGAATCCCTTTCTAACGTGACAAGCAAGTCTGTTGTTTTTGTGAGCGAAGAAACTTCTTCCCATCCTCTTTTGTACGCTTCTTCCGAAAGTTCCTTGTCACGGAAGCCGGACATCACAAAAGTAGGCATATTTGACTTTTCCTTCATGTATATCCCCACGTTCCACAACAGAAAATCATCACGGTGATAGAACTCCACAACCCCTTTTCTGAATGCCACCGCAATTTCATTGCCGACACCCTTTATCTGTACCAATGAACTTTCCACCATATCAGGTTCTCTTAGGCACTTTTCATAGAGATTATCCATATCATCCGTAGTCTTTATTCCCATCGCATCAATGATATTCTGGCACGTTTTCTCTCCTATCTGTCCATGATAACAGTTGAGGGCCGTTGTAAGTTGCGACCATGATTGCGAATTATCCAGGATGTTGTTGAACTGTTTTCTGAGGGATGATATTGTTTCGTTTCCTATTCCGTTAATCTTCATCATCCTGTCCGCAGACGCTTCCACGATATCGGAAACGGATTTCAATCCATAATCAAAGAACTTCTTTATGGTAGGTCTGCCAAAATCCTCTACTTTCATTATAGAGAAGAAATAGACGATTTCAGAGAGTGCCTTTCCGTCACATTCGGGATTGGAACAACGAAGTGTTATGCCTTTTGAATCCCATACGGTCTTTTCGCTGCATATAGGGCATACACTGGGGATAGGGTCTGTTCCCGAATTGAAATGTAATGTTTGCAAGTGTTTGGGAATAACATCTCCCGAACGGCATATCACAACTTCCGCACCTTGACAGCAATGGTTTTCCTTCACATACCTTGCATTGTAGAGGGTACATCTTTCAACGGTTGCACCGCATAAGTCAACAGGCTCTATCAGTCCGACAGGACACAAAACACCGTCTTTTGACACTTCCCATTCTATATCATGGAGAATCGTTTCTTCGCGTTCTGACCATTGAGGATCTTTGTATGCAATCGCATATCGTGGATTTCCATTAGGAAGCCTGCCAAGATTCTGTCTTGTTACGGAACGGTTGACTTCTATGACAATACCGTCACATTTGAATTGTGGTGCAAGTGTCCTGTATAGATGATCGAAGTATTTGGAAAGTTCCTCTGCATCGGATTTAAGGATATCCACTGCATTTACTGTGACATAGGAAGTCTTTATTCCATCGAATATACTTTCATTTATATAGTCAAGCTGACTTTCCTTGCTCCACTCTTCCCTGTCTGTTCCATAACGGATATACTTCACATCTCCTAGGAACACCGAAAGTTCTTCCGCATTCAAGATACCTCCTACTGCATTCCGGGCAGCTTTGTAGTTTGTTCCAGGCTTTATTTCACGTAAGAAGTTTTCCTGCTCGAATATGGCTTCACCGAATGTATAGGTAACTTCATCACATTCATCATCACCCTCATATATATCCCACGCACTGTTTCCCATCATCTCAAAATGACCTGTACAGTTCTGCCCATAGGTTCCGTCACCACGTGTCCATGCCTTGCCTTCTTTTTCATTTACACAAAGAGATATACCGTCATATTTCGCTGTAATGACAAGTACATCATCATCTTTAAGGCCGCATGACATTATCCATTTTACAACTTCCTGTGGCGTTTTCACTTTTTCCAATGAAAACATGGGGATAGGAAGTTTCTCCTTTCTTGTTGCCGGAACTTTATCCTGTATTCCCTTTGAAAACCATGGATTGCCAGGATTCATCTGCCTTAATTGCCCCACAAGATTGTCAAATGTATCATCGCTTACCTGTGGATCTCCCTCCCTATAACTATCGTTAAGGGAGCGGATTTTCATTTCAAGTTCCTTTTCTGTCATGGCTGTGACGGATATCTGTAATCGTAACTTGTCTTTTCCACCTTTATCCACTTGATAAGATTGTTGAACTGAATCGTTTCCACATCCAACGTCAGTTCAATGCGCAGGAACTCCATGGAATTCATCCATGTTCCGCTCTGAATAAGTGAAGTCACGTTCTTCACGTCCTGCAATTCATTGATAGGGAAATCCCGTCTTTCATAATTGAACACTCCTTTCTCGATACTGAACACACAAGGTTGATCGGGAAAGAAAACAAGAAGCAGTGGTTTGCCTATACGCTTCACCGCTTCTTTCACATTGTGATAGTTGATTTCGTACATTTTTAATTCAAAATTATAGGTTATCGGATGCAAAGATAACCGTTTTCTGTTTATTCATGCCCTAATCACCTCACTTTTTATAAAAATGTTTTTATGTTTTATAACATAAAATAGGGAGTTAGTTGCCCAACTCCCTTAAAACCAGTCATTAACGGTATCTGTAATTCATCGTATCTTTTATGATTGCTTTTTTTACCGCTTCTTTCCTTGCTGCACCCTCTTCTCTCTTGTAGGCTTCCTTGTACCTTTTATGAAGAACCTGCTTTTTCCCTGCATCATCAAGTGAAGAGAATGGAGATCCACTGAATCCCTCACCCGGAGCAAGCGATATGTCGGGTACTTCTTCCAATCTATCTTCATAGGAAACAGGTTTACGACAATGAGAGCAATCCGGCTGGTCCAACCATTTCTTTTCACCTGTGGAACTGTATCCCCATCGTGTTGAACCTGCATAATGTTCTTTCTTGTATTCAGGACAATCAGGATTGTCACACCAATACACCGTTTTCTCAACCTTAGCCATGACTACCTCCTATATCTTCCAAAAAGTCAACCTTATGCACTCTCTCAACTGTATAATAGTCTACAATCGTTTCCTTTTTGTCTTTCCATTTGATACCCACAACTTTCATCACGTTCACCACAACAGCGTTTCTTCCAAGGACAGCGATATAATCATCTATTTCATAGTCACTTCCGTCTTGAACTATCAGATCATATCCGGCTTCTTTCATTACCTCCTTGAATGATTCGGGTGTCAGCCCTCTCTCGTAATTGTAAACCATGCTTCCACGAAGATTGTCGAAGTTGGTATAGATTTTTTGCAGTTTCTTCATATTATGTAAAAGTTTATCCTATCTTACGCTTGGCGTACAGGGCCATACACAATGAATCAGCCTTGTTATCATCATCATTCTTACATTTTCCCGTGCGTCTTAGGTCAATTCCGGGAAACACACGTTTGCACGCCATGATAGAGCATCTTTTGGTGTCAAGGAGTTTTGTTTTTCCTGTACTGGAGGTTTTATAGACGTGTATTCCTTGGAATATGTCTTTCTGCCATTTCTTGGCCTGTACCTTTGTATAGGGTAGTCCAAGAGCGGCAACAACGGCTTCCGTAGCCATTGCAAGTCCTCCCAATTTGAATGTAGAAGATGCGGACGCTCCAAAGAGTGCATGCAAATCCTCCATTACCACATGACAATTCCCTTCATATTTGGCAAGACGCATAAGTTTGTTTACCAATTCGGTACATTCGCAATTACTCGGATTGTCGAACAACCAAAATTGTTCAAGTATATCCTCATCCTCATCTATTACCGACACAAACCCTTTTGAACCGATGTCTATGCCTATGAATTTCTTTACTTCCTTTGCCATTATCATTCAAATTTTACATTAGCAATTCCATTATCCTTCGTAACCACGATACTCCGTATATTGTCACGAACACGACTTATCTGTGTGGTAATCAGACAGGGCTGTTTCAGGAACTCCAACGAACGGATAATATTCTCTATTCCCATCGGATCGGAAGCATCCAGCACTTCATCCACATATAGAAAGTGAAGTCCTCCCCACGGATTGGTAGTATTAATCATGGATTGTACCGCAAGAATCATGGCTATTTCCGCTCTTGCACGCTCTCCACCCGAATAATACCAATATGTTTCCATCTCATCACGGAAAATATAAGGTGTCAGTTCCTCTTTCATCTTCCCTTTGGAATCAAGTTTGAACGCTTCTATTATGATTCTCAAATCAGAATCCATGGCATCCAATGTATCGTTCGCTTCCGCCTGAATATTCTTTATCTGCTCCACAGCAAGATACATCTTGAACTCCTTGAAACGCGCATACCATCTTTCGGTATTTTCACGTTCAACATTCAATGCAAATATATCATTTTTAATTTTTTCAATCAGTCTTTCCTCTTGGTTTATATTCTCAATTATGGGTTTTTGAAGGTCAGCCAGATTATCAAGCGGCTTCTCTCTCAAATCATCCAATTCCTGTACGTGACGTTTGATTGAATCATTGTACACATCAATATCCTTGTTGTGGTTTTCAATCTGCATGATCATTCTTTCTATCACACTGTCGGCTGAATCATGTTCACGTTTCCAATAGGAAAGATTCTGTTCTTTCTGTGAGATTTTATCCTCTATTGTCTTGAATCTTGTCTTTGCATTGTTCAAATCAGTTCTTATCTCTGAAATTGCAGTAGAATATTCGGAAAGAATGGAATCGTATTCGGAAATTGACGAAATGATCTTGTCCATCTTTTCCGAATATTCGTTTATGGATTTCAATACCTCTTTCTTTCTCTTTTCCGTTTCCTTCAATGTGGTTCCTTCTTCCAATAGGAATCTATGGCCGCATTCAGGACAGATTATTGCACCTTCAAGAGTTGTATTAAGACGTGTAAGCATTGACTTGTATTTGGCAATTTGGGATTCTATCTTGTACTTATCATCAGTCTTTCCCGACTTCTCCGATTTAACTCCGTCAACTTCCTTTTGAATCTCATCGGCTATCTCCTTCTGTGTTTCAACAAATGCGGACGCTTCTTCAAGTTTATTTCTTTCATTAATAAGTTCTGATTCAGCGTTTTTTATGTTTTCGTTTAAGGATAGCTTCAACGTTTTCTTATCTTCTATCGCCTGCTTTAGTTCTTCTATTTTTATTTGGGATAATTCTATCTTCTTTTTATCCGACAGAATCCTGTTTTCTATTAGGAATAATTCCTGTTCACGCTGTTCTTTTAGATGATCTACGGACATATTGTCAAGTTGTTCGCTGTAAACTTCCATCTTACTTTCGGATGCAACAATCTTGTTTTCGAGAGAACGGATTTCCATTTCCAATTTCCTTACCTTGCCGTCAATAATCTCTTTTGTCTTGTCTATGTCATTGAAATTGATAAAACGGCTTATCAACGCCAATTTATCCGTATTGGATGAAGTAAAGAATGACTTATAATTTTCCTTGGATATGATGTAATAGGTCTTTGCATCTTCGGCCGTTATGCCCAACCATGCGGATATTATCTTGTTCCCCTCATTGATTGTACCATAAGGTTTCTCCACTCCATTGAATGTAATGGATAGGGTTGCCGAACCCTTGATAGGAATGGCTCTTCTTACAATCATTTCCACATTTCTTGCAGGACATACTATTGACACCTCAACTTCCGCCTTGTCCGTTCCACGTCTTACCAGCTTCCTGTCCAGATTCTTTCTTAGGTTGTCACCGTAAATCGCATAGAACAGGGCATGAAGTATGGCTGATTTTCCAGCACCATTGGATTGCTGCCCTTCATCCGTATTGTTTATCCCTATGATTGCCATAGGGATATTTTTAAAGTCAATGGTAGCTTCTTCTATTGAACAGAAGTTCTTTATATACAAACTAGTTATTCTCATTTTCTTCGGTATTTTTATCGGGTTCCTTATTCAATTCTTCTTTCGCTTTTTTGATTACTGCTTCCCCTATTTCGATTCTCAATGATTCATCTTCCTCCAGGAATTTACGGGTATTCTTCTCTCCCTGTCCTATACGCTGATCACCGTAATAGAAGAAAGCACCTTTCTTTTTCAGAATGCCATAATCAAGACCCAGGTCTATTATCTCCTGCACCTTGTCAATGCCTTTTCCGAATCGGATAACAAACTCACATTTCTTGAACGGTGGTGCAATCTTGTTTTTCTTCACCTTTACCCTTGTAAGGTTTCCCGTTATCTCATCTCCATCCTTTTCCGAACCGATACGACTGAACTCCAACCGTTGTGACGCATAGAATTTCAATGCCTGTCCTCCGGGTGTCTTGGTGGAGTTTCCTCCGAATCCGAATCCTCCTATGGTGTCACGTGTCTGATTGATACACAATAGGATGTTGTTGTTACGCTTGATTATGTTTTTCAGAATATTCAACTGTGAGGACATAAGCCTTGCGACAAGGGCCACTTTCTGATCTCCCGCTTCACCCTGTGCCTGTGCAGTAGGTGTAAGTCCTGCAACCGAATCAAGAACGACAAGACCTATTTCCTGTTCCTCACACATGGTACGGATGATTTCAAGTGCTTCTTCCGCACTGTCAGGCTGTGACAGGATGAATTTTTCGGCAGACATATCCACACCCAATTTCTCTGCATAGAACGGGTCAAGTGCCTGTTCCACATCCACATATCCCACTGCCTTTCCTGTTTTCTGAACTTCTGCAACCAAATGAAGTGCAGCCGTTGTTTTTCCACAATTGTGTACGACAAAATCATCAGCTATGAAATTATGCCATTTCCCACCGCATTTCACGTCATACACTTTCCCATCTCCTACGGGTTCTATGGATTCAACACGGTCTACCTCTATATATTTCAGACGAAGTTTTGTGTCATGCTTGTAAACGAATAGAGGGTTTCCCTTGGTAAATTCCTTCAATTCCTTATACTGTCCGTCACCCACATAGAATTTATGATCATCCGTGGCCGTTATCACATGGCCTTTCTTTGTCACAAGTTCATAGATAGGGCGTTTACCCACATATATCACATCTTCCACAGGGTGCCACTTTATTTCACCGAAAACTTCCTCTATCCCCATGATGTAAATGTCAAAATTACGTCTTTGGTCACAGAAGCATCCGTGGAGCACCTTCAATGACTTGTTATAATATCCCATTACAGCATTGTCACCATGATGCACGTATTTCACTTTTACACGTGTACGGCCGTCAAGACATGATTCCCCACCGAACACCTCCACGATTCTTCCTTTGGGATAACCGCCACCAAGAACTGCATCAAGGGAATATGAACCACTGTGTATGCAATCTACCGCTACATGGTTGCCGGAAATAGCTTCCTTTCCAAATCTCTTTTCTATTGTTGCAATCAAATCCTTTATAGCCATAATATCAATCTCCCAATGCTTTTTGTAATATATCACTTGCTTCGTCTGCATTATATTTCTTTTCCTTGCAGAATGAAGCAAATCTGTCCATAATATCCGTTTTTGTCAAAACCTTTATTTCGTTAACCTTATCTTCCGCATCTATAACTTCCTCAACTTCCTTTATCTTGGGCTTTACATCAATCCCCATTGCGGAATACTTTGTCTTATCAAATGCGGAAACTTTGTCCTGTGTTCCTGTGACCTCTATTCTGATACGATCATTGTCGTTTCTTTTGGAAGCATGAAATAGGGTTATCTGTTCCTCCACTTCATCTGGTGACATGGTATCCAAGTCCACGGTTATTTTCTTGAATGATGAACGCTCGGATTTTATAAGTTCTGTTGTACCATCACTATACAGGATATAAAACCCTTTTTTATCATCTTCACCAAAGTTGTTCTGACACAATGATCCAAGATGGATTATTGATTGTGTGACATATTGCATATTGTGATAGTGGCCACTTAGGACAAATTTATACTTTTTCAATACAGTAGGGGTCAACTTGCTGTCCACCTTGCTTCCATCATTGTTGCAGCTTCCGTCAAAAGCCATGTGGGTAAACAAGATATCGGCTTTCTTATCCTTTATATTCTCAAATTCATCCAGCCATTCCTTATCAGAAAGAAACGGCATGAAAGCCATTTTCAGTCCTCCTATTTCCTTGATTACCCCATCACGTAACAGAACAAATGACGGATGGTATTTGTACGGGTCAAGAAACGAATTTTTTGACGTGTAATCGGTTTTATCATGGTTTCCAGGAATGACAAACATCTTCTGCTTGTTGTTATGATAGGAATCGAGTATGTTTCCAAACGTATTCAACACACATTCCTTTTGACTTATACGGGAATCAAATATATCCCCCAACCATATATGCGTATCTACTTCCATATCCTTTGCAAGTTCAAGTTCGTCTTGCAGAAGGTTGTTTATAAGTTCACAGTTATCTGGCTTCAAGTGCCAATCGGTACTTATGATTGCTATCGGTTTTACTTCCATATCTTATAGGTTATTGTTGCTCCGACAAAAATATCGGGTTTGTTGTTTATTAATCCATATCCTGCTCCCACACCTATTCCGAATGAGATGGGTAACTCCTTTTTCCTTTTGCTCCATGCAGTAACATCCGTAATGTTTCCGTTCATGCCGGAAGTGATGTCAAGTTGATTGTTTCCCTTTCCATCTTCTCTTTTTACAATGGTAAACTGATTGTTCAGTTTAAAATCCAGATTGTAATTCGCCACAGAAGGAGCGGTTATATCAAGTTTATAGGATATTGTATCGGATTCTTTCTTGAAGCGAAATAAGGAATCATCCGGCATTATCTCTCTTACCTTTCCCGAATCCACATACTGAATCCGTGTTTTCCATCGTACCACTTCCGTAATATTGCCCTTGGCGTCTTTTAATTCGTCATAGAGTAGCTTATTCTCCCTTTTAAGCAATTCAAAATCGGAAGATGGGTAATTAATCCGATAAGTATTCAAAGAATCAATATAAAGGCTTAAATGCTCTGAATAATTCGCTTCCCTTTCTCTCAAATGCTTTACTTCCCACACTGAAAGAAATAGGAGCACACAAAGTGCTCCTATTATCATTGTTGTTGTTTTCATAAAATAAAAGAGCGGTTTATTATTCGTCAAACGGAAGCATTTCTTCTGCCTTGGCAAGATCGTACCAATGTTTCAGTTCATCCAACTTCAAATTGTCAGGCAATTCATAACCATCTCCGTATTCATTTTCGATATATTCATTCAGGAACTTGCGCATCTTCATGGGAGTAGGATATGAGCTTCCTGCATCAGAAGCATCCTTATCTCTTCCTGCACTGCGTGACGGTACTTTCTCTTCCTTTTCTTCATCATCAGAACTTTCCTGCTTTCCCTTGTATTCCGGGCATATTGCTTCCAGTTCCTCCACTTCTGCCAAGAAATCGTCATTCTCAAAGATATTGTATTCGTTCTGACGGTCAAACTCTTTCAGTGCATCGAGCGTCCAATCAAATTCACGTTTGGTATATACGTTTTCATACAAATCTTCAAGAGTAGGAAGTTTCAACAGTTTTTCAAGAACAGTGTCAGGAACACGATTCTTTTCAAAAAAATCTTCAAGGCTCTTGTCCTGTCGTGTCATTTGCTGTGCACTGACCTTCATGACAGTCTTGTTGTTCTCGTCTTTCTGTTTGTTGATACACAACGGATAACCTTCTTCTGGATCAGAGAATACATCGGTTGACAATCCGTCACCTTCCGTAAGGTCAATGGAAATATCGGTCATTTCCTTAATCTGTTTGGATGTAAGCTGCAATTTGTAGATGTCGCTACCTTGCAATACATAACAGATATAGTTCAAGACAGGTTTGATACCCCATACCCACGGGCCACCTTTTCCTTTTCTATATCCCGTAATAGGATTGAGGAAACGTGATTTCTCATCCTTATCCTCTATTTCATTGGCAAGTTCATACACATAATTTATGTAAGTGGACAAAAGGTCCTTGTCACCAAATGCCGCATTTCCATGAATGTCGGACGTGAAAATATTCTTGTCCTTCCATTCATATTTACCTGTTCCCGCTCCGTCCTTACCTTTGATTTCCTGATATACTTTCAGTTTGGTAGTCTTACAGGGTATGTATGCACGGCCTGTCTTGGACGGAAGCACACGGAACACGTTCTTTCCATCTTCCACTTTAGCAAAATTCACATACTCATTGTCGCTGTTACGATACATTGTCTTTTCCGCTTTGCGCGCTTCATCTTTCACTTTTGAAACTTCTGTTCTCTTAAACTGATTTCTGTTAATTGCCATAATACTAAAATTTTAAACATTAAAAACTAAATTAAAACTTCAAATCTACTTATCTAATCTTTTGATTTCAAATGTATTAATCTTTCCTTCTATGATTTCATCCAGGAACTCCTTGGGAGTAACCTTGCTTAAAAAGTTACTTAATTTCTTATCCTTAGACTGAATAGAGAAATAGAGGGAGTTGAGATATTCAAACTCCTTTTTTGCCTGTATGTATTCCTTTAGGAAGAACTGTGTATCGGATGATAAGGTAAGAATGTCCTCCAACCCCTTTTCAGTCAGTTTTATTTTCTCACCGTCAATCAATACGAATCCCTTTCCCTTGGAAGCCATCTTACGGTATCTGCGTCTTTCCTCTGCCATCACTATATCGTATTTCATTTTCATAGTGGACGCATTGGCTTCCGCATCAGCACGCAATTGTCCTATCTTGTTAAGCAATGCAGAGCATGTTACTGCATCTCCAAACAGATTCTGATAATTGATAGTTGTCAGATCATCCATGTCCAACCATTCCTCAAAATCGCTGGACTGCAATACCAAAACACTATCATCATCTAGGTGTATAACTTTCTTCATATCTCTAATCCAATTTTAATCGAACAAACTGGGAACGTCTTGTTATCTGAATAATGTTACAATCATCAAATTTACTGTAAGTAGGATACCCTGTTAAATACAACAGGCAATCTTTAGAATTTTTGAAGTATTCAGACATTTCCTCATACAACTCACATCCTACCACTACATGGACAAAATCATAATTGCAATCAAGTTTGATAAAACCCATAAAACCGTTCTTGGTTTTCTTTTCCTCTACCTCCATCACATAGCCGCCTACTTTTACATCACTATATCCGTAGCCGTTATATTCCTGCAATTTTGAAGGTGAGAAATAGGGTGTACATTTATCAAGGTGCAATGAAAGCGTTTCATGATCAAACTCTCCGAATCCACAAAGATTGCGTTGCATGAGCATCCACCACCAATCTTCTTCATGTTTCCCCTTATCGTATCCCAAAGATAGTTTATCCTTGCTCTTGTCAACCTTTACCTTACATTTGGTACGGTATATGTCAAGTAGGAAGTATCTTTCACTAGGATGCTCAACGTGTTCGAGTTCATCAAATGCACCACAATAGATGAGGTTCTCTATGGCTGACTTGGTAACTTTGCTGTTCTTGAAATTATGACGGTCAAGAAATTCCTCCAGAGAAAAATATTCCCCGTTCTTATCCCTTTCCTCATTCAACTGATTCAATGCCTGTTCTCCTATCTGTTTAACAGAATTGAGTGACCAGTACATTGAATTTGTTTCCTTGTCGGATACGATATGACTTCTTGAATGATTGATATTTACCGTCTTGATACCGATATTACCCGTCTTTTCAATCTCATTGATATATAAAGGGTATTCGTCCATCTTGGCCCATGTAAAGGTTACTGACCAAAATTCCATAGGATAATGAACTTTCAGCCATTGGCAAATGTAAGAAATTATTGAATAGGAAACTGCGTGGGCTTTATTAAACGAATACTTTGCAAACTCTTCCATCATAGAAAAATAGTCCTCTGCATATTCTTTTGTTACACCCCATTTGCTTATATACCCATCAACAAATTTTGCCTTCAATTCTGCCATTACATCTGCCTTCTTCTTACCCATAGCTTTACGAAGATCATCCGCTTCCATAGATGTAAATCCTGCAAGTGTTATAGATGCTTGCATCACGTTTTCCTGATACAGCAACAGTCCGTAGGTGTCTTTCAGGAAGGATTCGGTTCCCGTAAGGTATTCCACTTCTTCATTACCGTTTTTACGTTTTACATAGGAATAATGAATACCGTTTTCAAGCGGTCCAGGGCGATACAGTGCCGTACATGCAGATAATTCCTCTACTGAATTGGGCTTCATTATCTGTGCATAACCGTTCATTCCTTTGGCTGTGAATTGGAATACATCACCATTCCATCCGTTTCCAAAGTATTTCATCACTTCCGGCTCATTCAATGGAATATCCTTGTACGGGTCAATAGCTGTTCCTGTGTTCTGTTTGATAAGTTCAAGAATATCATGTATCTTGTCCAACTGATTAAGACCAAGAATATCCTCTTTCAGGAATCCTGCATGATCAAGTTCTCCGCCTTCCCATTCACATACCATTTGATTTGTGTCCGATTCAAGTCGTAATGGGGACCATTCAAACATTGTTCTGTTTTGTGGAAATATCATTTCCGCACAGGCATGAATAGAACGTGCCTTTGGTGCTCCAAGTATTACAAACAGGTCATTAAACATTTCCGTATTCTTTCGCATGAAAGCACGGAACTCGGCTTTTTTCAATGCTGTTCTGAACAAGTCCTCTACGGTCTTTTCCTTTTCCTCTCCCAACATCTTGGAAATACGTTTTCTTTCAGGAATAGCGACACCGTATTTATCTCCCATATCATTTATTGCAGCTTTCAACTGCAATGTTGTATATGTTCCTACGGCACATACCTGTTTTGTTCCAAAACGTTCTTCCATATACCGTTTGACTTCCTGCCGTCTGTTAGTAGGAAAGTCGGTATCAATATCAGGTAAGGATTTCTGAATACGTCCTTTGTTTAGGAAACGTGAAAAGAACAATTCGTATTTCAATGGATTTACCTTTGTCAATCCAAGTAGGTACACCACAGCACTTCCTGCACACGAACCACGACCTGGCCCTACAAGAATGTTTTGTGACCGTGCCCAATTCACAATGTCACGAAGTATAAGGAAGTAATCCACTACACCACCGAAACGGATAACATCTATTTCTTCATCTATACGTGCAAAAACAGCTTCCTCTCCGTATTCCTCTATCAGTTCGGGATGATTCTCCAATCCCTCATAGATAAGGTCTACAAACATCTCGTCATTGGTCCTCCACCGTTTCTTTTCTTCTTCGGTCATTATATACCATGGAAGATGCCTTGATTTTGAATCAATGACAAAGTTACAGTTCTCTGATACATAGCGAAGATTTCCTATCGCATCATCCCATAAATCAAACATAGGATCATCGTTCCCAAACAATGCCTGCATTTCAAGGAAATATTCTTGAAAGTTCTTGAAATATTGATTGGATGATTTATAGTTCGTTATTTTGAGAATTGAATTTATCTTTTCACGTATATAGGCGTATTCAGGTTCAAGATAATAGGCATCACAAATGGCTATAAACCTGCATTTCTTGGAATAGAACATTTTCAGATTTTCAAGATACCATTTATCCCTATCATCCTGTTCATATTCCACTGTATCAAACTGAACGTACATTTCATCTTTGCCCAATACATAATCCAACAGATATTGACATTCAACAGTTTTAGGATCTGCCACTGTAAATGTATGCTCCTTATAGGATTCAGATTTCGCCAATGGAACAAACTCATTCAATGTACAATATTCCTTATGGATTACATTGCATAGACGATTCAGTTCAAGGAGTATTCTCCATCCATCTTCATCCCTTGCATATACCTTGATTGTAAAGCGAATATCTCTTTCTTCATCGAGAACAGGAACTTCCATTCCGAATACAGGCTTTATTCCATACTTCTGACATGCTTCTTGAAACTTGAATGCACCCGAAAGATGTCCTTTCTCACAAATACCTAAAACGGTTATGCTAAGCCATTTTGCCTTAATGCACCATTCATCATAGGAGTGCATACCATCAAGAAGCTGCATGTTTCCATGAACACCAAGAAAAGCTGATTCTCTAAAATCTTCTTCTATTTCGGGTTCCGAAAGATACAGTACCTTGTTAAGTTTCACATCATTCTCACTCCCCTTTTTCAACCAATACCATACACCGCCAAAGGAATAGATATAATTATCACATTCGGTGTATGCAGTATCCCAGTGAAAGTCACGGTCAAAAAACGAGTTGCTTTCATTAGGAAGGGATAATTCATACGTTTCACATCCTATTTCCACAACCCTATCACTGATATGTGAGAAAGGAATAAAATGATCTTTCAGATATTGAATTAATTCGTTCACGAAAATAGGTTTTATTGAAAAAGAAATACAGGCACGGGTTTTGGTTTTTGGTAAACTTTTGTGCTGACTATTATGGTTAATTATCTCTCCCGTACCTGTATTACCTTATATGTTTTACATTTTTATTTTGAAAGGTTTCCGATGGAAAGGTCATGGTTGAGTTCCATCAACGATTTTGAAAGGCTGTCAAGGAACTTGGCTACACCCATGATTGCCATTGCACCAGGTTTCAGCGAACCGTTTTCGGATACTGTCAGTGATTCATACTGGTCACAGCAACGTTTCGGTTCATCAGGAGTTTCCTCCAATTTATGTTCGGGTTCGGGTGTCGGTTTTTCCTCTTCCTTTCTAATGATGTTCACAGTCTGTTTTTCTTCATTTACCTTTCTTGTACGTGACGATACCTTTGTTCTTGCAGGTTTCGGGGCAGTTTCCTCTTCTTCCTTTGCTGGTAATTCGTCCTCTTCTGCGGGTTCTTCCGGGGTAGGAATCTCATCCTGTGGTCCATCATCTTCCACGGGTTCGGGTTCGTTGCCGCCCTGTGCACCGTTTTCGATGTAGTTTTCGACAGCTTTTTTCAACTGATCGGAATCCATAACCGATACATCTTCTCCCAATACATCGCTTACGGCAGCAATCAGTTTGTCTTTCGGACTTAATGTTTCGTAATTTTCAATCTCTAGTTTTGCAGCCGCTCTTCGTGCGTCTAAAAATGATACAGCCATTTTGTTTTTAATTTTAATGATTAATAATTAATTTGTAATATAATCCAATGAGTTACGTTATATCATAAATCTCATTTCGACAATGCAAATATAGGGATAAAAATTCTAAGTATGCAAGAAAAACTACGAAAATTTTTATAAAAAGTTTTTTAGTTTTTGTTTTATCCCTATGTATCAACACATTAAATGAACAACAATCCCTTTACAAGTTGTACACGTTCTTCAACCGATCCTCTTACAGTACGATATGGAATAAAGTTGTTTGTCAATATCCACTTTATCTTTGTATCAATGTGTTTTCTGTGTTCCTCATCAATGCAGCGTACCCCATCATTTACAATCTCTATCCCATCATCAATAGGAAGATAGATGTTAAGACATGGATTAAGGTATTTCACCTGTTTGAGCAATTCCCTGCGTTCATACTGTTCTTCCATGGAGAATTTCATCTTTCTTGCACCTTCTTCTTCCATGTCGCACATTTCGGATGTATATGCGATCACGTCAACAACACATCTGTCGGAAATGAAATTGTTCCCCTGTTCAAGAAGTTCGGAGTAATAGGAAAACATAATTCTTTGTGAATCGGGATCACCGTCAACAGAGATGTTTATTTTCCCTTCGGAAGCCATTCTACGTAACATACCTGTCATGATATTAAGTCCACTGGCTTTTATATCCTTATCCTCTGCCAATGCGTTTATGAGAGTTGTTTTTCCTGTATTCTGTGCTCCGATAACGTTTACCTTGGTGTATCTCAATCTTTTCATCTATTGTCACCCTCCCCGTGAATCTTGTTGCGTTCCATACGGTCATACAGCTTGTTTATATTCATTGCTGCAACCTCCTTGATAGATGTTCCTGTCGTTTTTGCCACAATATAGGTAACGGCTTTCAACACTTTCTTCCATTCCTCAAAAACAACTTCCTTACGACTGTCCGATAATACAATAGGCAGATTTCCATCCCAATTGTCACGGATATGCTTTTTTACCTGTTCGGCTATCTTACCCATAGATACGATGGGGTCAAACAACGCATCTGTTGTAAGGTCTGTGATTTCCAGCCATTCGTTTACTTCCGGCAATTCCATTTTCTTGTGAATCATTGCAAGATACCACAAAATATCTCCTGCTTCCTTCTTTAATTCTTCATCATTTTCCTGTTCTACCTGGATCTTTTCAAACATTTCTCCTGTTTCGCCACACAAACCCAATGTTACACATACCACTATCAGTGAATCGGGATAGGTGCATGTTACTTCTGCAAGTTTTTCATACTCCGAAAAAGTTTCAATCTTTTCAAATCTTTCCATTTTGTTCAAAATTATAAAGTTTTTATTTATCAAGGTTCCAGCCCATTTCAAGACAGGCTGTTTCCAACATTTCATTTATCTTCTCCATCGCTTCCATATCAATATCCTTACGGGATGATAGCCACACCTTTTCATTAGATATTTCATGGGTCTTGATATGCTTCTTGACAGCTTCCACATCCATTTCACATCCTACTTCATAATGGAACTCATACGATTTTGAATAGTGCATAAAGTAATCAAAATAGTTCCATGAATTATTTTCTTTTTCATGAATCTTGGTGTCCTCATACATGGAAGGCCTATTGTATGACATCTTAGGACGGATTACAACTTTGGATAATCCATGTGCTGCCTTATAGAAGCCTTGTGGCCACATTGAACCATTTGTTTCCATTATAACCTCATAGCCTTTTTCAGTTATGGTTTCAATGAAATGTTTCATGTTTCTTCGCATACATGGCTCACCCCCTGTTATGAATACTCTCTTGATATTAGGATGCTTTTGCATCATTTCAAGAACATATTCTTCATCAAGAGTATTCTCACCTGTTCTGCTGACAGAATAGCGCGAACAATACTTACATCTCAAATTACATCCTGCAACAGTTACTATTATGGCTGAAAAACCACGGGAACTGCCACTAGGAATGAACCCTAGCACAATTGAATGTGCTAGGAATCTTTCATCTTTCTTTTCTTCCACCGTATGTTATTTTAAAAGTTCGTCACAATCAAATTCCTCCAATGTAAGCAAGGTTACGAAATTATATGGAACATAAATCTTTCGTTTGTCATGTATAATGCAAACCTCTTCTATTTCCGCATCATTATCGACAACCTTATATGGTTTTCCTCTGAACGTTACCCAATGACCACGTTTTACGAATGATTTCTTGTCATACCATCTTACTAAATCACCCTTGTTCCCATAGGTCAGATTAGGAAGCCCATAAGGATTGAGGAATTTCTTGTAGTACATTTCTTCAAGAAGCGTTTCACGGTCAAAGATTGTAAGACAGCCCATTTTCTTGGACATATCCACTATCTTTTCTCTCTTTTTCTTCGCTATCTCTGCATTGATAGACTTGACTTTCGGATCATCATAGAAAATGCTTCTCATTTTTCTTGATATAAATTCCATTTGTAGAAGTTCAATGAACTCACCCACTGAAAGACGGTTCATTTTTTCAATATCTTCGCTCATTTTTATTGCAATAATTAAAGTTAGACATCTCCCCAAAGTTAAATCAATCTACTGAAAAAATCAAACGGAGTAGCAAGATTATCAAGTGCATCCCAAAGTTCATTTTCAGTTGCATCTCCTGGATCTATTTTCTTATTTTTCAATAACGCTATCCATGTTTCAAAACTACGTGATACAGTGATTGCAGCCGAAGCAATATTTTCCGTCACATCAGGGTCATACATGATAACTATCTCCTTCACTCCCGCCTTCTTTTTCAATAAGGCAACCTGTTCCCTTGATATGGAATTTCCGAACGTAAAACAACATCTTACGGCTTCCGAATCCTGTAAATGCAGCTTATTATCTACATTGATATAGTCAAACAGTCCTTCCACCACAATAACACATTGTGTATTGTCGGTTATATTGTCGTATGCACCTATTATCTTTCGGAAATTAGTCTTGCTGTTCTCGTATCTTAACTGCAACCTTGCTTTCCCCTGCTTTGCATCCTTTAGATTCTGTATATGAAATTCCTTTGATTTTCTTGAACGTGCCAACCATGCAACTACCCTGTTATCCATCTTTATCTTGAATATGATATAATCCCTTAATTTTCTTTCAAGAATAAAATTGGTTACAGACGGTTCAAACAACCTGTAATGGTGTTCCGTGAATCCACGTCTTTTCAGATAGGGGTCACTATCAACAGGAAGCAGTTCAAGTCTTTTAGGAAGTTCCATTTCGGGAAGTTCACCATCTTCATCCTCATCATCATTTTCATCATTAAACATAGGAAGGCTGTCCTTTTTCAAGGTATTCTGAAAATCCTTGTGCCAAAGATCTGTCCGGTTTATCTTTTTCAGATAGCTGAATAGAGAGGTTTTTGTGTTGCAGTACCAACAGTGATACACCATCACATTATCCTCCTTGTTTATCAGCAACCCCCATTTGCCACCCCTGCCACAAAATGCGCATGGCTCATTCTTGTTCTGCATCCACCCCTGTGCTCCAAAAGGGGTAAGATTCAGTTCGGCTTTAAGTTCATCGACATCAATCTTAGCCATATCCTATACATCATTCTTTACACGGTTTTCCTTTTTCAATTTCTCTTTCTTCTGTACCTTCTGAATCTCAATGGGATTCAGATAGCCGGACATGGCAATGGTTTCCTTGGCATTATAGAACGCCCCCTTGTCATAATTGGTGGCTATCAGATATGTTTTCCCTACCTGTTTAAAGTCACGTAACTTATCCGTATAGATACGCAATCTGTTATTGTCACGTTCCGCCTGCGTCCTGTTTCCTGTAAACACATAGGAGAATGTTTTTACAAGCGTCTTGTCACCTTCCGTATATGAACGATCAATTACCCTGTCTGGACTGTTCCATATTTCAACAGGAACATTGGAAGCCTGTGTGGCTGTTATTCCGGCTATATGGAACTCATTGCATATATCCTTGAATCGCTGTGCGTTTTTTTGTAACCTGTATTTCAGAAAATTAGGATTGGTATCTACCTGTGCATTCTCTCCTGTTATGGCAAGATCAAGTGAATCGAGTATGAGTTCATCGGGGAAATACCCATGTGCCTTGTAATATTCAAGTACAATATTGCGTACTTCCATCATGGACGCTTCCCCATATTTCTCGAACCCGTACACCTCTATATCCGAACCTAGAAGAGTTTCCACATCCCTTGCGGTCTTTCTGAACAAATCCATCTCCTTTTCGGAAAGTTCACCTTTTCTTACTTTCATGTACGGATGCCCTGTAACGATTTGATCATATTTGGAAAGACATGCACTTACACCTCCTTCAAGCTGTATGTGCAAGACTTTCTTCCCATCCATACAGGCCCTGTATCCATGCCATTTCAGAACGGTTGACTTTCCTTCTCCCGAACGCAGAATCCACAGTACGGTATCACCCTTGTCTATTCCTCCATAGGAAATTTCATCAAGTACATCTATCCCGAACGTCACTTTGTTTCCCGTAGAATCCTTTTCCCTGAACTCCCTGTTCTGTTTCATGCGTTCCTCAAATCCACGGAATACCTTCTTGAAATTTCCTACGGCATTTCTAAGGGATATTTCGTGTATCTCCTTTGATTCTTCCGTTGCCGTGAATATTGCTTCTTCGACCTTGTTTTCTTCGTACAGGTCATGGATTTTGTTTACCATTTCCTTGAAGCGTATCTTTTTTACATACGCTTCAAGCTGGCTTATTATCAATTCCTTATCAGGCTTATCTGTTTCCTTTATCTCGTCCACAGCTTCCTGGACAGCATCGTTGTCACTGAACTTCTGCGATATGAACCCTAATGAGGGAATAATGTTCTTATCGTCATATATTGCAACCGCTTCCCTTAGAAGAACCTTATATCCCGGCATCTCTTTAGGGATGAACTGATATTTCAGGTATCTTTTGCACAGGAACAACACATCCTTGTCCATAAATACCATCTTAAACAGTTCGGGTATGAAATTGGCACTTAGTTTTTCCATAAAAATTAAAATTAAAGCATTGTTACCACAGGTTCACTTCCCTTACCTTCTTTCAATGACTGATAGGCAATGAATATAGAGGACACGCAATCATCATGACCGGACCCTGCTTCAAGTTTCCCTTTGTCAGAGCGGAATGTAATGGAAGAAAACTCGGAAAACAGATAATCCGTTTTCTCTTTTGTTGTCCCTGCCTTGTATGGTATCTTGAACTGACCTCTTTCAAAGAGTGCTGCAAGACTGGCCCATCCGTTATGCAAATCCTTCTTGTTTCCTTCTGTCGTAGTAAATGTATCTATATTCATTAATCCACGTTCCCTTGCCAATCCTGCAAGAATGGATTGGAATCCGTTGGATTCACATACCACCTTGTTAGGTCTGAACATCTGATCCAATACCACTATCTTATCCACCTGTTCATTGTGACTTGCACCTTTAAGGCGTTCGTAATAGATTAGGTAGTAGTTTTTCATTGCATCCATGCCAACAACAGAGTAAACGGTAAAGTCTGCTCCGATATTACCTGATATGGCAAAATCCACACCTATAACAACCCGTGTCATTTTAATAGGGAAATTATCGACAGTCGTTGCATAATCCACATTTTCCATCCCTATCGTAGTACGTTTAAGGATATCGTATGGAAATATAGACGAACTATCGTCAATAGGAATAACAAGATACTCACGTGCAAATACGGTTGTTCCAAGTTCTTCCTTCTTTCTTATAAGGTCCTCAAATGTATATCTGTCGGGGGCAAGCGGTCTGCCATCGGGGAAAATTATAGGATATTCAAAACACTTGAAACGCTTGTCGGCTTTTATCACCTTATACAAGTCCGATTCAGCATTGGAAAACGGTGTTCCCGATATAATGAAATATCCGAACGGTTCCACTGTCGGTTCAATCGTACCTTTGATAAGTTCCTTTAGCTTCTGCCGTGCTTCTTCACTGTAAAGACTTGATTCATCCGGCATATCGTCCACTACACATGCCCCAGTATGCAAACCACGGATTGCAGAACTGGCACCTCTGATATGGATTATCGCACCTGTTTCAGTCTGAACGCCCATTTCACCAATCTTGGCCCGATTATTAGGATTCAACTTCTCCTTTATGATTTCGTTGTTATCTATCTCATTGATAATCTTTGTCATGTGTGCCTTACATAACTGGATAGAAGATGATATGAGAGAGGTTTCCTTGTAATTATTGTTGAACACCATATACCTTGGATCATCCCATGAATGTGGCACATCATAGCCGTATAACCGCCATAAAGGAAAGGCATAACAATACTGATAGCTTTTGCCGCTGCCTCTACTAGCGAGATAACTACTCCAAGGATATAGCTGCATCAGAGATCCCTGTTCCAGATTACGCCAGTTCATGCGGAAGTTGGAGAGCACGGTTGTACAGAAATAGTTGAACGACATCTTTTTCAACTGTAAATCCATGGACGCTTTCAGATTATCCAAGTAATCCAAACTTTCCGAATCAATGGTTTTTCCTATGAACATGGCTTTCTCTGCCGACATCATCATCGAATGAATCAGAGCATCAATGTCACCCATATACCCTGTCGTGAGTTCATCTATTGCCTTTGTGGGAAGTTTGGATATGATGGTTTCCACCGTATCAAACAACCTTCTTTCCTGCAAGGATGTAAGGGTTACGTTTTTATCAATAGAATCAATCATATTTTCAATCCTTTAAATATGTGGCATATCACATCCACGGTCCATCCATCTCCAAGCAATCCCATTCCTATATGTGGTTCCACTGATTTGGTATAACCTTCTGGAACGGTCTGCAATCTTTCCGCTTCCGTAATATTAGGTGTTCTAAAGCCATTTTTCGGATTACAGTCAGGTGAATTGAATATCAATGGTGTAAGGGATTTCCTATACCTTCTCAACAGTGATTCGGGGTTCTTGGCAAACCTGTTCCATGATTCAAGCATACACCACGACTTGTCTTTCTCCACATACCCGTCCGTGATGATGTCCTTGAACAATATCCCCTTGTCCTTCCATGCAGGTATTTTCCAGTTGCACCAGTAGTATCTTGCTCTCATTTGTGCAGAAAAATCCGAACTGTTGATATACACATAATCAACATCCAAATATTGTGATATGATGTTAGCCCATTCGGATTTCATCTTCACATTTTCAAGCAGGAATTTTATATTAGGATTGAATTGTCTGATATGATTAAGTATATCAACATATTTGAAAAACAATCCTGAACGCTCTCCGTCAAAATTGAGTTTTTCTTTCCCTAACTGTGAAAAATCCTGGCATGGTGTTCCTCCAATCAATAAATCAATATCTTTCCACTGTATATCCCATTCTTTCCAATTTTTTAGATCACCCAATTCAACAATATCAGGATAATTGTTTAATGCCACTTTAATGGAAGGAGCATTTATTTCGCTTGCATAATATCTTTCCACTGTATATCCCATTCTTTCCAGTGCAATACGTCCGCAAGCTATCCCGTCACATAAACTCAATACATTCATCGTCTTAAATATTTAAATATATGTTTAATTGTTTCTATGTTCCATCCGTTTCCAAGCATCTTGTAACGCTGTGTGTCAGATATTCCATCCCATATATATCGTTCAGGAACGGTTTGAAGCCGTGCACACTCGGTTGGGGTAAGACGTCTAATTTTTGCACCAATTTGAACACATGGTTGTGCGTTTCCGTCATTTCTAGCCCTTGCCATCAGTGTACATGATTTACCCGATTTAATTTCACGGAAGTGTTTTCCTCCGAATGTACGTATCGTTCCCGAAACAATTATCAGGTTATCCTTTTGTACTGTTGTAAGGCAATTGGTTTTTCCATCTTCCCTAGGTTCAAGCCGTTGGATGTTCTTTATCTGTTCCTTTACAATCCCGGCTTCATATTCCTTTCTTATCTTTTTTCCATATTCGGTTCTTTTTGGAGTAAGGCAGGCTGTCATCGCAACACATGTCGGATCATTTCCCGTCTTTACCCTGCCCTTCAAGCATTCAATCATCTTGTCAGACAAGAAATATTTTTCATCAACCTCTTCTTCAAGGATATCCTTTAAAAGTATTCCCCTATCTTCCGGCTGTGGAATATCGTCATGGATATCCGTCCAGTATATGCGCCTTCTGTTTTGTGCCGATACAAGTGCAGAATTGATATGAATACCCTTTCTTCCCAATATATCATTGAACACGCTCTCCCACTTCTTTCCCATCTCTACATTTTCAAGAAAGAATTTAGGATTGTCGCCACGTTCAAGAAGATCGTTATAAATACGAATGTATTCCCAAAACAAATAGGATTGTCCTTCAAATTCAAAACCGTTTTCCTTCAGTTCAAGGTACATTTCCAAATCAAAAATATCTATCCCCTCCTTTGTTGAAAGACCTTTTCTTTTCCCGGCCATAGACAATGACTGACACGGGCTTCCTCCGATTAGCAAATCTATCTTATCGAGTTTGTTTATATCAAGTTCCCTTATGTCACCTACCTGTATCGTATTAGGAAAGTTCTGTATGGTAAACTGCATGGCATATTTGTCAATCTCCGAAGCATAGTATTTATCTATTGGAATATCAAGTTCGGTAAGTGCAATTTGACCTCCCGACATTCCATCAAACAAACTTAGTACATTCATTATTTTTCGATTTGAAACGATTCACGATAACGGATTTTCTTTCCTCCTTCCGAAACGGAAGCACCTTCTCCGCGTAACTTCTTGATAAACTCAATTCCCAATTTCGCTGTTGCTTCTGTATCAGTAGAAGCACGGTGAGCGTCCACAAGTTCTATTCCATACAAATTGGTACACGTTCCCAATTTATAGTTCTCCTGTTCCAAAGCCGCCCATTGTGCCAACATCATTGTATCTACGTTAAACAATACATAATTGTCCAAATTGTCATTCATGTGTTCAAAGAAATTTTTTAGGAACGGAGTATCAAATCCTACCGAATTGTGTCCGCATAACGTACATTTCAATCTAGGATTCTTGTATTCGGCAAACAGGTCTTTTATCTGTTTATGCGCTTCCTTCAATGTAACAGCCTTTGATTTTTGCATTTCAGGAGTGATACCATGGACTTCCTGTGCCTGCATGGAATATTCCAGGTTGTCAAAATACATGTACGGGAATGTGATTTCCACCTTATCCACTATTTCCAGTTTCAGCATATCAACTACCACGAATGATATTTCTATAAGGGGAATATCATAGAAAGCAAGTTTATCTTTTGACGGAATACCCCCTGACTCAATATCAAAAAAAATTACATATTTCTGTGCTGTTTGCATAATTAATCCTCTTCAATTATCTGCCAAATGTCATATACATTCAGTGTGCAGTATTTGTTTTCATTGTTCTTTACTATCTCGAAATTACCAAGGTATCGTGGCAAACGTCCGTCCTTGATAAACCATGTAAGGTCATTACGATTAAATTCCTGCCCGTTCTTCTTTGTAAAGTTCTCGTTCAAATACTGAACGATTCCCGATGTGGTTGCTTTTTCTAATACTAATACTCTTTTCATGTTTATAACATCATTATCTTTAATTTCTCATACTCACAATCCCTTGATTCTTCATTGCTGTATATCATCACCAGATTCTTGATAGGATTGTTTTTGAACTGTGCCGCGGAATCCTCTATCGGATTTATTTCAATGATAGGATTGCCGCTTTCGTCAAGTCGTTTTATGAATGCTTCAATAAGACGTTTCTTGATTGTGTACTCTCCATCACGTGTTTGGAATGAATAGAAAAACTTGTGTATGGAAGTCGTTTCTATCAAATTATCTATCTTCTCTTCCAATCCATCCGTGTTCCCTGTTTCAAAGTAATCGTCCAGGGCCTTTACGACCGTTTCGCAATTGAATGAATCAAGTACATCCCTAAGTTTTTCAAGAATCTCAAACGGTTCCATATTCATCCCCTTCCTCCAATATAATATCTCCTTCCGATACCATGTCTTTAGGATAATGGTACGTTTCATTATCCCATCCGTCTATCACTAGGAAGGCATCTTCGGTTGTTCCGATTACTTTCATCACTATTGTCTGTCTTTTCTTCGGGTCCTCCCAATTACTCAAATCGGGTGACACCATTGGTATTCTGATTCTCATTCCTCTATTACGTTTTCGAGTTTGACAATTGATTTTGAATATAGGGAAGGTTCTGGTTCTCCATCGTCCACCACATAAAACTCTTCCGTTTCCCGTATCACCCTAAGTTTCCTTACCTCTTTAGGTTTCCATTTAGGCTGATTGTTATTCTCCAATCTTACTAATATGTATTTCATGACTTTCTTGATTTAATAAACCGCTTTTCATATTCAATCTCTTCTATACTATACAGCGGCACCGCATTTGTCACATGAACGTTTGTGAAATGCCGTGAACCAAATTCACTAGGGTTCTGTTTGGGAATTGCTTCTATCATCAAATCGAATCTGAATCTTATAGGATGACGTGTATCTTCGGGATAAGAACCTTTCTGTGACACAAACATCTTTGACAGTTTCCCATAACTGTTTTCATATTCAATAACGTACTGCCATATATCCCTATCGGGTAATTTGTTTACAGGATATCCTGCATATATTCTTCCTATTACACTGTTCATTCCTTATTTCCTTTCATTTCCGTCCTATCTCCAAAATCCCACCTATGGTGACATTCGGAACAATATAACAATATATTTGATTTTTCGTATGCAAGTTCGGGATGTGCGCCACGTGACTTTATATGACTGAAAAATACGGCTTTCGGCTCGTTTCCCAGCCATTTCCCACAGTTTTGACAGTAGTGTGGACGTTCATTCCATATCTCTCTAAAAACATCTCTAAGGTCATTAAAATCGCTTCTTCCCGAAAGTTCCTTTACTCTGTCCTGTTTTCTCTTTCTTGCACAATCCCGGCACAGCCATTTATTATGATCGTATATCAGATAGGAATCGCCACAAGACTTACACGGACGGACTTCTTTTGTTATTCTTCCCATTCCACACGTTCACTGTTCCTGAAAACGATTTCATTCATTTTCAGAATAATGTTCTCTAAATTAAAAGAAGAAACATAGAACCCTCTCTCGTATGAAAGTTGAAGATCCCTTATCTGCAACCCGTTAAGGGTCACATACTCGCACGGGAACGGTTTTTTCATTATCTCTCCTACTCCAATTGAAAACCCAACAAGACGGTAAAGGAAATAAAGCGTTTCAGGGTCAGCCTGCACACGGAACGTGTATCGCTTTATATCCTTATCGGAAGGAACGGTACACGTATTCATTCTGCAAAATTCTCGTAATGTCATATTGTTCTTTACCACGGCATGTATGCTAGGAATGGCTGTCACAACAAAGTGATCCTCATTATATGAACATACCACATGGGGTAAAGACTGGACTATATCATATATAATAGAACGATCATCAAGTCTTACATAATTTGTCAAATGAAAAAGAAGAGATTCACATTCGTGGTTCACGCAAAATACCTCTATGTTTCCTACATTAACTTCTCCCATAAAATTAAGTCCGTACAATTCCTCCGCCATTGCAGGAAAATCATCCACGGGATTCACAAGTTTTACCGATTGATTAAATGTTTCCATAACTATAAGTTTTTAATTCGGAAACAAAAATAGGGATTCATTTTGAGAATCCCATAAAAACTAAGCACTTTTTTATAAAAAGACTTTTATGTTTTACAACATCTTTTGGCAGATACTTGCAAGTTCACATCCCCTACAATCCTTTGAATCAAATATATACGGTAAATATTCGGCACATAGAGCGAGCCTTCCCGTTGAACGGAATCTATCTCTAAGTTTCTTGAAATACTCCTTGTTGAACACATTTTCAGATATTTCCCTTATAGGATTGGTCCATCCTCTCTTATATATATCCTTTTGATTGAAGTACCTTATTTTCCTTGCTTCTTCCGTATCGGCAAAATATCTTTGTGCAGCTCTTACTCCTGTAAGGTGTGTAATAGAGGGTAAACTTCCTTTCCTTATCCTGTTCCTCTCTAGGAATACCCATGACATGAACTCGAATAAAAGAATCGTGCTGTCAATATTGCACGTTCCCAGAAACTTCTCTATTCTTTCATCTTCCTTGCGTGACCATTCCTTGCTGAATCCCGTGGGGGAACACCATTCAAACAGGTATTCGGTTATCTTCTTGAAATCCTCTATTGAAATCATGCCACAAACTCCTTCTCAAAATTATATGTTGCCCTGTTCTTTTTCTTTCCATATAAAGTGTAATGAACGAATTTAAAGTCATTCAGAACGGAACGGGATATGTATTCCTCCCTATCTATGATATAGCCACCCGATACGTCACATTTAAATACCTTTCGTACCAGGACACGTCTACCGTCTATGGTTTTATAGTGTTTGCGCCCGATACATCTTGCATCGGGGAATGTTTCTTTCAGAATACCGTTATCATCCTTGAATACGGTATAAACTTCCTCTTTTCCTGTATAGTAGTTGTGGCACTTTAGCTTGAATTTGAACTTGCTTAAACCGAAGAACTTGTCTGCATAGGAATGATTTTCAAGCATTTCAGCAAGTCTTTCCTCCTGTTTACGTTCGTAACGGGATTCAAGTATATCAAGGCTCCTTTCCAAAAAAACCTTTTTCTTTTTCATACGATAGGAAGGAGCACTCAACACTTTCCAATAGTAATCAGTGGAATCCTTTATATCAGACAAGTTTTTGGTTTTCAGTAATTTACATAATTTTGTATGACGATTTACAAGTTTGTTTTCCTTACAACTGACACCCTTGCTTTTCTGTAATGCAATGTCGCCCTTACGGGAATCACCTTGCCGTGTCTTTTTATAAATCAATGATAGCATGAATTTTTTAGAAGGAATATTGGTTATCATCTTATTTCCATGAATCTCTCTAAATTTATGTGCGGGATATTTCTCGATTGTCTTATACCATTGGCGAGAATATTGTCTTCCAATTGATTCACGGTAAAATTCACCATCTGCAAACTTCTCCATTTTTTCAAAGAAATACTTTATGATTGAATCAGTTACCCACACAAGACCTTCATTTCTCATTTGTCTTGCTATGGTTTTCGGTGACATGTAGAATCCGGCATACCCCTTGACATTCTTTTCGCTTTTCAAAAAATTATCCCTTCTGAATGTCCACTGATAATAAATCCAATCCATTGTACTGAACTCGCTTGTTCCGCAAATAGCCGTATATCTTACAAAAGCCTTATCAATAGGAATATTAACTAATATATGTGCGCTTCTTTTAAACATTTTATCGCACAACCCACGTATTTTCCCAATGTTTATCAGAAAATATACACCTGTTCTTTTGGTTTCCTTACGTTCAATGAAACCGCCATCCAAAAACAATTTGACAGTATCTTTTATAGCACGGTTTCCAAGTTGAGTATATGCTTTGATTGAATCTTCCAGGCAGGAACGATTACCATAGAAGTAATCGCGTGTTAGGTAGTTATTTGAATTTCCTTTGTTACCCTTCCTTGTTGGGTAAGTTAGGAAGAAGTTTGTTACTAAAAAAAATTGATAGGTTATATTAATCTTTTTCATATTAATGATTTTTAAATTTCTGAATGCAAAAATAAGAAAAGAGAACGACTTTCACAAGCAATTCTCTTTTTTGTATATTCAAAAATCATTAATATGCGTTATCTTTCACTGCAAAGATACACTATTCAACCCATGTTTCCAAATGCAGTCCACCTTCAAACGAAAACTCTACGATTTTTTAACATACGTATTTCGCTGGGTTATATTTGGAGTTATAAGAAAACTGGACATGTCGGGCGACACGGAGAAAATTCTTTTTATTCTTCTTTTTATCGTTATTCAGTAGGAGGATCTCCATCATTCATCCTATACCTATATTATATTGTATGCAATAGGAGTAAGCTCTACCACCAAAAACCGAAGTTCCTATTCCGTCCATACGGAAACAGGTTTAAGGTTCTACCTTCCGTTTTCCTGCAAAACGGTAATGAACTTACACCGTATGAATGTCGCAAGTTTCAGGGCTTGGCACTGAAAATGTCCAGTGCGGACATTGGTGTAAGTTCATATCATTATATAGAGAAAATTGACGTTTTGAGTGTTTAAAAATCACCTCCTATTTCACGTACAATTCATTGGTTTTAAATAGGTAATTGTCGAAATAAAAAGCCCGGCACAATCCAATATATGAATCAATGCCGGGCCATGGAAAATGAAAGAAAAGGTGTTATTTAATCATCCCAGACGATGTTTAGTTCAATCTTCTCTTCGGTTTCCTTTTCAACCTCTCTCCATCTGTGGGGATTTTCAGGAATCTGTTCCGCAACCGTATCGTAATCGGTCTTGCATGCTTCCTTGTCAATCTTTCTTTCTATCCACAGGCAGATATGGGCATCTGACGGCAGATCGCCTATCGTAACGGGATATTCCTCTGTCGCTTCCGAGAAGCTGATGCTGTAAGGACGGGATGATTCATTGGGGATGGATGATGTTATCCATTCGTCCTTTTCATTCTTGTACATCTCGACAGCACCTATGAAGAACAATCCCTGTACTGGTGCTTCCTTGTTCTCGCTGCCATTGGAAAACCATAATGTGACATTCTTCAATTCGGCATCCGAATCATTCACAAGGACAATGGCCCGGAACGTGGATTTGCCGTCTTTCATCATATTGAGCGATATATCGGAAAACAGGTTTCCCATCACGTCATTCAATACTTCGGAGGACGATTGATATCCTCCGAGTGATTTTGACGGATTCTGTTGCTCCGCCATGCTTTTTTCGAGTGTGGTATAATAAAGTTTCATATCAACCTCCTACCCCTTGTTTTGTGAAATAAAATTGGCTAATGTCCAGTATTCACGTTGGATTGAATTGTCTATCGTAACAACTCCCGAAGCGTTCTTGACACGTGAAATGAAGAACTGATTATCATCCTTTGCAGGGGCAACCGATGTTTCTTCCTCCCGTATCATGTCGAACTGATAGTGCGAATAGGTGTACAGACCGTTCAACTGATCATCCGTGAACACCTTTCCAAGCGGCAATGTACCCAACACTATCACACGCAGGTTGGTTTCCGCTTCAAACGTGATGTTGGATGTGAGGATAAGGTTGTTTGAATCCACAATCTGCACAATCTCGTATGTGCCCTTGTTCAACGGTTCTGAACCATCATCCTTGACAAACCGTATGGATACGGGTGTCTTGCTCGATTGTCCTCTTACCTTGCCGCTAAAATCGACTGTTCCTGTAACGGCACCCTTCTGATTTATAGACACATATCCGTCCTCAAAGTTACGCTCCACGTATTTTACGGCCAACCAATAATAGTTACCGTCACTTGGAATGGATATATTGTCAACGAAGGATTCAAGGTTAATGATGTTTCCTGACGGGTCAACCGCCATTCCCGAATTTACCTTCAACGTACCTGTTTGCGAACCTTTCTCCACCAGGAACGGATCATTTACCTTAATGCCAGCGGAAGAGAGTTCTGTATCAAATTTTGACGGATCATTTGTTACAAGTCCGAATGATGCCGTTGCGGTGAGCAACGCCTTGAACATGGGTGTTCCCATGAGGAATTTTTGGAAGTTTACAAGTTCCTCTTTTTCAAGGAAAATGTTTCTGTTGAAATTGATTCTGTTCATATTCTAATATGTTTTAATTGTTTATTTCCATGTTGACGGTATCACAGAGAAGTCTGTAAGTGCAGCACAGTTACGGAAGCATCCCACCGCTTCTGTGGGCGCATGACTGCCCTGTATATTATGTACGTTCCACATCTTGTATTCCGCTCCTTCTATTCTAAGCGTAGGAGAGGAATTTATATTGTCACCGAACACCGTGCATCCTTCGAAAGCATAATCCCATTTGGTACAAGTCCATATAGGCATGTTAAGATAGGAGTGGTCCGTCACACTGTCGGAAGCATTGAACATCATGGGATTCTGTTTGAGAATCGTACAGTTACGGAAACAGTAACTCATATCCGTAATATTCGTATCATAGAACGGTGAGCGTGTCCAGTCGTTGTTATCAATGTCACTTCCTCCTATATAGGTAAGGACACTGCATCCCTCAAACCCATGTGCAAACGTTACGGGAAGCGTATCCTTACCTAGTATTCCCGTGAATATGTTGTACGGTATGGTAACGATGCCTGTAAGAGAGAATGCGTAATCGGCTGTTCCTGTAATCCCCTGTGACGGTATGATGTTTTCAAGACTGTTCAGTTTGGTACATCCATAGAACGCATGGGAGAAATTGGTTGTGGAACAATCGAATATATCTGCATTCACGGTTGATGCAAGTGACGGGCAACTGTCGAATATATGTGCAAGATTCACGTTTCCCCTAGATGAAATGGTTCGTGTCACCATACGGGAAAGTGAAGTGCATCCGTAATAACAATAGGAAGCGTCACCCGATGTCGCTATATTCATGCTTACCGTACTTTTAACACGCGAAAGGGCAAAGGCCCTTGTAACGATTGAAGGCTTGCATCCTGTAAATATGTCCACTGCAACGTTGACAAGTGAAAGACAGCTTTCAAAGATGCTTATGCAGAGGGATATGGTCTGTGGGAATGAACCTGTCAACCCTATTATGTTACATCCGTAGAACGCTTCTGAAAAATCAGGAGCCGTTACATCTTGAAACACGTCACTAAGGTTTACAGTAGAAGCCATCCCCGATTCACGGAATATACGCTTGCATGAGGTTGCAAATCCCAGGTTTCCTGCCGGATATCCTGTAAGGGACGTACATCCCATATACATTTCTTCCGCAGTACCACGGATATTGAAACGGTTCCACTTCTGTTGGCTCATAAATGCGGTACAATCCTTGAACCCGCCTTTCTCCATGACAGTGGACTTGGACAGGAACCATGACACGACACGAAGAAGTGAGGATTTGAACAATGCGTTCGCATAAAAATCAGAGGACCAATAAAGAACGTTATCCGTATTGTTGTAGTTGAAAACAATACGGTACACACCGTTCTCTGCATAGTCATGGTATGATATGGCTGATGTTGTCGAACCATCACCCCATTTTACCCTTAATGCTCCCGGTGTTCCCGAAAAATTGTCACGAATAGGAAGTGTGATACGTCCGGGCTGCAACAACTGTATATCAATGGAACAACAGTCCTGGAATGTCACCGTCTGTTCCACTGCATCGCCAGAGCCCACGGTTACGTTGAATGTTTCGTCAAGGAAGCTGTCTTGCGATACATTGAACGTATATGTACCTTCATCAACGCTCAATGTAGTACGTCCTGTACTATCCGTTACACCATGAATATCTCCCGATGTAACGGAAGCACCTGATACAGGCTGTCCGAGAGTATCATTGACGGTAACAAGGATATTCGCCTTTAATTTGTACATGATAAGGTTGAGATAAGCGTTCTGATTGAATATGACAACCTCTCCCGAAAGTGATTCATAACCGTTGGTAAAGCATTTGTATTCGTAATTGCCATTCTTTAATCCATCAATCACCGCAGTACCGTCCTCACCTGTTATGGCACTGAAACTTCCTATCTGACACGAAACGTTCTTCATTGCATTTCCAGACGGGTCCTTGATATTGAAGAATGTGGAATAGGTGATTTCACCCATGTAAACCTCTTTGGTCATTTCCATCTCATTTATAAGGATAGTGCCCTGTGCGTTCTTGTACGGAGGAAGTTTTGTAATTACATAGCTTAAAGATTGTCCTTGCACGACATTCAGGAACGTAGCTTCTCCCGATGAATCAGTGTTCTGAACCTCATTGTTGAACAATACAACGGCATTGGTGATGAAGTCTGACGTATCGATATCCTTTACAACGAATTTTACGGTGGATGTAAGACGGATAAGGTTCACGTTGACCTGTTGTGAGGTCACAACGGTTATCGTTCCCGAATAAGGCTCGAAATAGTCGGCAACCACACGATAGGTATATTGTCCTGCTTCACGCTTTATCATGGCATTACCCGATGAATTGGTGATGGCGACAAGTTCCTCTCCTATGTATATCTGTGCATTGGATATGGATGCCCCTGACGAATATACGTTGAATGTAATGTCATAGGTAGGGGCAACGGAGAGTTTCATTTGTACGGTAAGATCCGTTCCATCCTTTGATACGGTCACAACTCCCGATTTGTCGTTATAGTTGGGTGCTGCAACAACATAGTTGTATTGCTTGGGTGGAAGTGTCCATATCCCTGCAACACCCTCTACATTGGTTGATTTGGTTTCATTGTTGACTGTAACGGTTGCATTGAGAATGGCAATATTGTTTTCGTTTACCACCTTGACGGTGAGATTACCTGTTATCATGGTAAGTTCGATATTCTGCTGTACGTTGGCATTTGTAACAGTTATCTTTCCGTCCTGTCCTGTAAACCCTTCCGCAGATACCGAATATTCATATTCTCCTGCACGTTTGTTGAATACAACCTGTCCGTTGGTATTCGTTACAAGTTCCTGTGAATCAAGTATTACCGAAGCACCTCTTAACGGCTGTCCTGCTGAACGTACCACGAATGTGATATCATAGGTAACGAACATCATATCAACCGTTTCAAGTGTATCTTTCTTGTTTATGGTAGTGAACCCCTGTTTCTTGTACATTCCCGGAGCGGTAATGGTCCAGTTGTACGTTGCGGACGGACGGACGAATACGGCATCCCCCTTATCATCCGTTACCTTTGTTTCCGTTCCTACCATGATGGATGCACCCACAACGGGATTCACGCCATTCACGACATGGAATGAAAGGTTGTACATTTTAGGCTGTATGGCAACCGTCTTGGAAGTATCGGCACCATTGACGGTAACCTGCCCTGTTTCGTCAAGGAAATCATCCTTGGAAACGGTGTAGTTGTATGTACCGTTTATTTCGGAGAACGTAACCTGCCCTTGCTTGTTCGTACTAAGCGTTACACTATTGAATGTGACAAAGGCATTTTCAAGCGGAAGGTCATTGTAGGTTACATTGAATGTAACGTTGTATTTGGGAATCTTCTGTATGTTAACATCAATGACCGCATTGTCCTGTATGGTAAATTCGGCCCTTTGGGTTATGTACCCCGATTTGGATATGACATAGGAATATGTGCCGGGCTTCATTACAAATCCTGTTGCAACACCCGTTACATTGGTTGTTCCCGTCTGATCCACATCATCCACATTCACAACAACGGTGGCACCCACAACGGGTTCAACGCCATCACGCACACGGAATGAAACGTTCTTGTATGGAACTTCCTCCATTTGCACATTCTCCAACGTGTCAGCCTGTACATTGATATTCTTTTCCAGATCATAGTAACCGTCTGCCGATACCTTGTAGGAATAATCGCCCTTGAACACATTGAAAAATGCGATACCTCTTGTGCTTGTTATCTGTGTCTGATTGTTCATGGTGATGGTGGCACCCTGTAACGGGGCATCATCAACACCCGTTACCTGGAATGTCACTGTCCATTGGAACGAATCACCCAATATCTGAACGTACTGTACCGTGTCCTGATTGACATTAAGAACGGAGTTATAGGGCTGGAACTGTTCTTCCTTGGCCGTTACCGTATATACGAACTCACCTTTGGGAAGCTGTATGACACATTCACCGTTTACATCCGTCTTGAATGACTGACCGAATATGTCTATCGTGGCATCCTGCAAGTAGATGTACTTGGTTGAGAATACCTTGAAACAGATATTGTAGACCTTCTCTCCTTCATAGAACGGGATTATCTCACTTCCTAATACGTTCTTGTACGATACAAGGAAGTTCTTGGTATATTCGTCAAGAGAATCCTTTGACTGATAGGAGTTATTCTTGAAATAAGTCGCTATGATGTTCTTTTCACCAAAATATCCCTGTGAGAAAGGAAGATACAATGGCTTTACCTTGAAATCATACAGATATACATAGGTATCGTCAACGGATGAACGTTCCTGGATAATCTGTACGGCTATGTATCTTACATCAGATGGAAGCGACAGTGCCCTTCCCGAAGGGAATGTAAGTGCAGGAGCGTTGTAATATCTTTCGTTTGTAGAGAAAAGGATGCCACGTATATAATAATACATGTTATCATTGGGAAGTTCAAGGTATTCATCCGTATGGAACATATTGCTTCCCTGTACAGCCCATCCACCGTTTTCCATGACCTGCATCTCGAACGTCTGTGTCTTGTCCTCATTATATCCAACAACACCGAATTTGACAAGTGACGGTGCATCGGAAGCCTTTTTCAGAAAGAAACTTATTTCGTAGGAAAGGTTCGGGTCAACCACAATCAGTTTGGACAGGTCCTGCGTTCCGTCTATGCCGACAGGCTGCTGCCCCGTAAATGTGATACCGTTTACAATATCATCGTTTCCGTTACGGTCCTGTACAGGATATACGAAGCTGCTTCCAAGAAGCGGATATTTGGATATATCTACAATATCCTTTGTGAACTCGTATGCCTTGGTGACGTTTGCGACAAGCTGCGTTTTCTCCCATGTAGGAGAGGACCATCCAAGACACCATCCCGTGTTTTCGGGCTGCAATAAAGCGAATATGAACTCGTCCTTGTCGGAATATCGTATAAGACGCAGGAACTCACCGAGAATATCGCCCGACATGCCGACAATATCGAGTTTGCCACGCTTGGCATATTCTTCCAGGTAGTTGTTGAACAGGTATTCCATCTGTTGCTGTGAATCGACAAGATTGGTAACAAGACCCTTGTTATTGATAAACGCTTCAAACAGAATCTTGTTCGTGCCAATCTCATTGAATTGCCGTGCATATATGGTTATGAAGGCAAACATTTTCGCCACGGTAAACCATAATGCACGAAAATCCTCATTATCCTTTTTACGTATGAAAGCTGGAAGAATGTTGGCATTCTCCAGCTTGTCATATACGTTCTCCGCCCATCCAAGCACACGTGAATCATCCGATTCAAAAAACTGCTTGAATATGGTGGTGTCATAAATGTTACCGCCACCTTTCAGGAAATAGGGGCCACAGTCATTAATTCTGATTAATTTTTTATTCTTATCTTCCATTGCGCAATTAGAGATAAAATATCTTTCTATTGCTCAAAGATAAGAAAATACCCTCATTTTTACAGGGATGCAATCAGTTCTTCTTTGGTAGCGTAGGACTTATCCTCTGTTATTGATATCTTGTCCTTGTTCCAACCTACGGAATATTCAATTTCTTTTGATTGACTTCCAATCCATACAGATATCGAACAGACAGGTGAATTGCATACTTTGTTGTCATACATAAAGTAGATGGTATCACCGATATTGAATTTTGCCTTTATTTCCATAATGCGTTTTTATTTTAAAGATAATCAATTATTCTATGGTAAATCCTGCCGAACGAAGGATATTGAAAAACTCGTCCATTGTTATCATTATCGCATCTTGTTGTGTGAGTTTATGTTTATCATCTACTGACACAAGGATAGTATCACCTGCTATTTCAAGGGTAGGGATGACATAGCGTCCGCAATAGTCCTTTATATCAAGTATATCCATGATCTTCATGAAGCTGAAACATTTGAGATTGGAAATAGCCTTTTGCATTTCCTTTCCCGCTTTCGTTCTCTTGTTGGGAATGAATATTTCGGGATGGTTTGGATCACGTTTCCACACTTTCATATCCACCTCTTCGGGATTCTCAAACTTGAATCCGAAGTATCGTGGAATTCTACTGAAAGAATTGTCACGATGGCCCGAATAGATATCCCATTTGTAGGGTATGAGTTTTGCAAGTGTCACTTGATTCTGTTTATGTGCTTCAAGTTCCATTGTTCTTTGTTCATACAGTTTCTTGTACAAATCACTTTCCTTGTCGGTTATCTTGTAGTAAATCATAAATTAAAAACTTTGGTATAATTCAAGATTGTTGAAAACATAACATTCCTTATCCTTGACTTGTGGATACATGTAAGAGGGAATATTCGCTATCTTTCGGGAATTACCCCAATATGATATTCGTTTGTCTATATCAAACAGAAGTTCTGGGGTATCATAGAACAGGTTCAGTTCTCCTGCCTTTTGTACATCTTCATCCCATTTGCCTTCATCACGGGCGATATATAATTTAAAATTGTTCATAAATTTATTCGCAAGGAATTACGCCTTGCATTCGCTTTTCAGTTAATATACTTTTCCTTTTGTCTATCAAGTTTCCTATTCTCTCCTAACGCTTAGTCTAATCAACCTAGGCTTTTAGCCTAATGGGTAGCTGATACCTTATTTGATTTACGCTAATTCAATCATAGCCTTCTTTATCCATATTTCTCCTTTCCATCTATCCTAGCAGCATATACATTGTTATTAGGAATAGATAATAAATTGTTGTTTTACTCATTTCTATATCATAAAAAAGAAGGAGAAAGCACCGCCAAGTAACCTCTCCTTCCAGAAAATTTAATATGGTTGTAATATTTTCCGACAGAATAGTCACCTGTCGTTCTTACAAATACGTTGCAAGGTAGGGCTTTTATTTGGTTTTTACAAATTTTAGCCTCCTTTGTCGCCTATCTACAACCCTCCGGCAAGTTCTTGTCACCGTATCTCATTAACAATTATCAATGCTAAAAGTTTTTGTCATTCTAATTGATTCTAACGTACTTACCTGCAATATCACAGTTTCTCAATATTTCTGCATTATCCTCACCAAAAGCGATGAGAATACTGCCACAGCCAGGAGAATCTCCACGAGTTCCGTCTGGACGGAAGAATCTGATTCGGTTACGCAAGAATTTCATTGCCGTTGCCTTCTCAAATATCACATCCTGAAACATCTTTGAATCACAGCGATTGAAAAGTAAAGCAATGCCGTTTCCATGTTCTGCCATCCGTTTAACAAAACATTCTATAAGAGGACGGGAATAAGGTGGGTTCAACCAAACACGTCCTTTCCATTCCTGTTTTAATCCATCGTCATTTTTGTTGTACATGACATTTGCCGTTTTATAGGGGGGGCTACTGGGGCACATGGGTCTAAATCAAATTCACCTAATGCGTCTATAATTTCTTTCGGTGTGTACCATTCATCGGTACTATTAGACGATCTTTCAAAAGTTGTATTCATTTCTTTTATGTTTTGAGTGTTATTTATTTCTCTTTTAACGAAACATTTCTATTACCACTTTATTTTCCGAGTTTCCATCATCAGGATGTACATCAGTAAAATCAATGACAGAAAAATCATATAGATCAGGAATGTATTCAGTTTGATAATCTCCTGTATTCATTACGATATTTATTTCAGCATCCTTATTGACAACTAACATTAGTTCGTCAATCATGTCTTGGACAGTAATTATTCTTTTCATCATTGTTTATATGGGTTTTACAAAGCCGCCTAAGGCTCATATTTATATCAATTTTAATGCTTCCTGTAATCCTGCTTCAAGTGCTTCCTCGTAGGTATCCCATTCCCCTCCGTCATTTGTTCCCTTATAAACAGAGCTGGCTATATGAGTTCCATTGTCAGCTTTAGATATTTCGTATCCATAGCCACAGGCACAGTTGTATATACATATATGAATGTTTTTGGTTTTACGAAGCCACTTTTGTGCAACGGATTGCGGAGGAACAGATAAATATC
>OIWN01000034.1_pt1 | contig 114945 bp, 87 predicted proteins | sample 1587591 | NCBI WGS metagenome assembly OIWN01 (sample SAMEA3888901, study PRJEB22519) | human gut metagenome | biome: human gut; feature: human-associated habitat; material: faeces | place: Denmark | collected 2010 | reverse complement strand
GGAGACGTGTACGTACGGTTCGGAGGCAGGCTGTCGGAAACCTACCACCGTAAGGTGGCATGGCGCCGACAGCCGAGCCTACAAGTGACGAACAAAAAACTTGAAAACGACATATCCGATTTCGAGAGCAAGGTAAGCGGACGTTTCGCCATATAAACGCACAGGGTATGAAACGGACAACAATCACGATGGACGAGTACGGCAGGGTTGCTGTACCGTCCGATGCCGCCAGCGTATGGATGAGCGAAATGGAACTGGTGGAACTTTTCAATGTAATCGTTCCTACACTCCGTGCCACCGTCCGATCCGTGTATAAGAGCGGAGTGTTGAAATCTTGCGAGGTGGAAACGCGTATCAGGCTGCCTAATGGCTATTATGCGGAAGCGTATGCCCTGCCAATGGTCGTTGCACTTGCCTTCCATATCAACACACCCAATGCCGCAAGGGTGCGCAATGCCCTTTTGGAAAGGATGTGCTTGCGAAAAGACAGACAAATGCTGTGGCTTTCGTTAAGCGACAGACAGCCATGTAAATGTTAATGGGTGCGATTATTCGTCAATATATCCATTCGTCAATACGCCTGTGTGGTTACACATCCATACCACTATCATATCAGTCCGAAGAAGTGCGGTTTTGCTTCTTCGGGCTTTTTCTTTTCACCTTTTGATGGCTGGCATTGCCCGTTTCGCTGCATTTTCTTGTTTGTCGGTTTCTTTTGCGCCGTTCTGCATAGTTTTACGTATCAAGGTTTTAACCGTCATGCCGTAGCTTTGCAGCCATGTTTAATCCGCCTGCCGACAGGGTGTCGGCGGCACTAAATCTGTATTATAAACATGGATAAAAAAGAAGAATTCATTAGAGTAGGCACAACGCTTTACAAGATTGTGAACCAGCCCCGCATTGACGGCGGCTATGTGAGGAAGCGCATCGCATGGAACTCCGAGACCCTGCGGCAGGACTACGGCAAGGACTACATGGCTGGCATCCCCAAGTATGACGGCTTCTGCACCGTACCCGACCATGTGGGCTACCAACCCGTAGTCGGCAAGTTCCTTAACCTCTACGAGCCGATAAGCCATGTTCCCGTGCAGGGCGACTTCCCCTGCATCCGCTCGTTGGTGGAGCATATCTTCGGCGAACAGTACGAGTTGGGTATGGACTACCTGCAACTGCTGTATCTGTACCCTATTCAGAAACTACCCATCCTTTTGCTCGTGTCCGAAGAACGGAATACGGGCAAAAGCACGTTTCTGAACTTCCTGAAGGCTGTATTCCAAAACAACGTGACGTTCAACACCAACGAGGACTTCCGCAGCCAGTTCAATTCCGACTGGGCTGGCAAGCTGCTCATCATGGTGGACGAGGTGCTGCTCAACCGCCGTGAGGACAGCGAGCGGTTGAAGAACCTCAGCACCACGCTATCCTACAAGGTGGAGGCGAAAGGAAAAGACCGTGACGAGATAGGCTTCTTCGCAAAGTTCGTGTTGTGTTCCAACAACGAGCATCTGCCCGTCATCATTGACATTGGCGAGACACGCTATTGGGTGCGGAAAATTGTGCCGCTCAAGAATGACGATACAGACTTCCTGCAAAAGCTGAAAGCGGAAATCCCAGCTTTTCTCCATTTCCTGCAACACAGGCAACTCTCCACCGAGAAAGAAAGCCGCATGTGGTTCAACCCGAAGCAGCTGGAAACAGATGCCCTGCGGAAGATTATCCGAAGCAACCGCAACCGTTTGGAGATAGAGATGGCGGAACTGCTGCTCGACATCATGGCAAGCACGGGTGTCAGTTCTGTTTCTTTTTGCCTCAATGACATTATCCCGTTGCTTGTCTGCTCGCAAGTCAAGGTGGAGAAGTCGCAGGTTCGGAAAGTGGTGCAGGAATGCTGGAAGCTGGCTCCTGTATCCAATTCGCTTTCTTACACCACCTACCAATACGATTACAACCACGAATGTCACTATTCACCTGTCAGACGGATTGGACGCTACTATACGGTAAGCAAAGTGCAGTTGGAAACACTCTGATATTTTGATGAAATGATGAAAGTATATGTAAACATAAAAAATAACAGCGACTTACATGCTCATCAAACCCTCAACAAAAGTATTTGGCTGATGAAAAGAGAAAGCGGATGCAGCCTCACACATCACTTTTCTTTTGGCGAGCGGTTTGATGAAACGCTGATGAAAGGTTATTGCATTAGTTGTCAGTATATTAGACTATCCAATCATCAATTCATCGGATTTTCACCCCTCATCAAGTCCGCCGGGAAAGCAACAAAGGTGAATATCGCCATCCGTAGGCTGGTCGGACGGACTTCCGTCCTGCCGACCGACAAGGGAAAGCCGATGTCGCTGGCGAAAAGAAAAAGCAACCAATGTCCGCCAACATCACCGCTGACACCACCGCAGGCTTTTGGGAAACAAAAAGCCATAGCTCATTAGGGCGTTTTCTTCACGCACCGCTTCGCTCATGCTAAAAACACCCTGATGAGCCAATGGGGTTGCACCCCTCTGGACACCCCCGTTTGTCCTGTGCGGCATGACCGCAGGCGGACGAACATTGACAAACAAGTTTGTAGAACCTCAAAAACAAGAAACGAACATGGGATACATAAGCATTCAAATCAACAAGGCGAAAGGGTCGGCTGACACGGGCGCATCCGACCACATAGAACGCAAGACCACGCCCAAGAACACAGACCCCACACGCACCCATCTCAACCGTGAACTGGTGCAATTCCCCGATGGCGTGGCAGACCGTACCGAAGCGATAAGCCACCGCATCCGCACGGCTGGCATCAGGCGTAAGGTAACGTCCGACCAAGTACGGGCAATCCGCATCGTGCTTTCAGGTACGCATGAGGATATGGTGAAAGTACAAGACGAGGGTAGACTATCCGAATGGTGCGATGACAACCTGCAATGGCTGCACCGCACGTTCGGCAGGGAGAACACCGTTTCGGCAGTGCTGCACATGGACGAACACACTCCACATATCCATGCCACGGTCGTTCCGATAGTGACGGGAGAGCGCAGGAAAGCGAGGAAGAAGCAAGCGGAGGGCAAACGCACCTACCGCAAGAAAGCCAACGCCGTGCGCCTGTGCGCAGATGACCTCTTGACCCGTGAACGGCTTGTTGCCTACCACGATAGCTATGCTGAAGCGATGGCAAAGTACGGCTTGCATCGTGGCATACGTGGGTCAGAGGCACGGCATACCACCACAGCCCAATACTACCGTGACTTGAAACGGCAGACGGGAGAGCTTGAAACCAACGTAAGGCAGTTGCAGACCGAACAGAAACAAGCGGAACGGCTGCTTGCCGAAGTCAGGAAGGAAATCAAGTCGGAGAAGCTGGAAGCCGCCAAGACCGAAGCGAAAACGGCACTTGTGGCAAAGGTCGGTTCTCTTTTGGGAAGCGGCAAGCTGAAAGAACTTGAAGCCGACAACCGCACCCTGCAAAATGAGGTTGCAGCCCGTGACGAAAGCATCGAGTTGTTGCAACAACAGATGCAGCGGCAGCAGGATGAACACAGCCGTCAACTGATGGAACTGCAAGCCAAGCACCGCAGAGAAATGGCGGACAAGGAAGCGGAACACCAAAGGGAAGTGTCATTCCTGAAATCCATCATCCAAAAAGCCAAGAAATGGTTTCCGCTGTTCCAAGAGTTGGTGTACATGGAGAAATTCTGCCTTAAAGTCGGCTTCAACGAGCGGCAGACCGCCACGCTCATCAGCGGCAAGCCGTTGTTCTATGAGGGCGAACTCTATTCGGAGGAGCACAGGCGGAAGTTCACGACCGAGGAAGCAGGCTTCCAAGTGGTGAAAGACCCGAAAGACAAATCCAAACTTGCGCTTGCCATCAATGGGCAACTGATTGGCGAATGGTTCAAGGAACAGTTTGGCAGGCTGTTCTCATACATTAAAAGGACTGTTAAGCCGCTTAGGAGAGACAAGGGCATGAGATTATAAACGATGCCAACGGGAGGGTAGCAAGTTTGTGTTTGGGGCAGACCAAAACCGCTTGCTATCCTCCCATTGGTTAAATTCAAAATCGGACAGGAAACATCCTCTACTCAAAAATCTATAAGTTTTCTTGTTAAGTTTGGTTATTCATATTTGTCTTGGATGAAGTGCGTCCGCATTCTCGGTTCATATTCCGGCTTGCGAACGCCGTTCTTCCGTCCGCTTTCAATGCACTTTAGCAACCACGCCATATTTTGCCCCAAGATGCGCATGGTCTGCAAGCCTTCCTTGTCCTTGCGCACATCGTCGGGTGTGAAGCCGTGTACCGAGTTCCAGTATTGCGATGCTACGATAGGCATATTCGCAATAGTGAAATATTGATTCAATTGCTCGAAGGTGGCGGAGGCTCCACCACGACGGCACGATACTACTGATGCGCCGAGCTTGCCCGCCATGCGGTTCTCCGTGGCGAAGAACAGGCGGTTCAGGAACGAAACGAGTTGCCCCGTTGGTGCACTGTAATAAACCGGAGAACCGATGACGATGGCATCAAATTCATCCAGCCGTTTCTGTATCTCTTGCACGAGGTCGTCGCGGAAACAATGTCCTGTATTCATACAGGCTCCACAGGCGATGCAGCCCGCTATGGGATTCTTGCCTAAATACAGCAATTCCGTCTCAATGCCGTTTGCCTGCAAGGTGGTTTCCACTTCGTGCAGGGCGGTATAGGTGCAGCCCGTTTGATTCGGGCTGCCATTAATCAACAATACCTTCATACGTTCAGAATTTATGCGCCAGTTCAGCCGCTTGCTTGCAGCCGTCCGTCTTGTTGATGTCACCTTCGTTCAATACTCCGGTAATAAGCACTTCGCCAGCCATCTCCCATTTCAGCAGAGCGGCAGAACGTTCCAGCGGCATACGGATGCCGTCCATTACCGTCACGTCGTTTTCTTCGCAGCAGGCTATCAGTCCGCATTTCTTTCCGGCGATATCCTTTCCGCCCACCACGAATGAAAACAGGCGGTCAATCACACCCTTTATCTGTGCCGGGATGGAATACCAGTAGGTTGGCATGGTGAATACAACAGCATCGGCTTCCATAATGGCAGGTGCGATAAGGTTGAAATCGTCGTCGAACGAACAAGCCTTGCCCGTCTTGAAGCAGGTCTGGCAGGCACGGCAACCGCCTATCTTCATCAGTGCGGCATCAAATCGTCGCACCGTGTGGCCGAGTGTCTCCGCTTCCCTGATAAATGCGTCCGTCATGGCAAAGCTGTTGCCATGCTTGCGTGGACTTCCCGTAATAACTGTTATCTTCATGACGCTTCCTCCTTACTTTTGAATGGTATTCGAATTCTGATTGTACGCCTTCGCCACGCACCGCCACTCGCCGTCCATCTTCATCAGCAGCAGGTAGTCGGTGAAGTCGATACGGCCTCCCCATTTCTCTTCCAGCACGCGCACCACGGCGAGGGTCTCTTCTACGTCCACCACGTCGATGCGTGCCTTGAAGTCATCGCCTGCGCCTACGGTGTCCACATTGTGGTAGAACTGCTCGATGCTGCCGTGCTCCAGCTTCCCGTCCAAGTAGCCGAATAAGACGGCTTCGTCAATAAACAATTCGCGGGCATACTTGCTGTTGCCTTCTGCCACACTTTTCACAAACTTCATGGCAGCTTCTTCCACTGCCTTGTACTCTTCGATATTTGCTCTCATGATGCTAATGTTTAATTGATTATCTTGTTTTGATGCTGCAAAGGTAGGTGATTCCTCCAGTTTGCACAAGTACCGAAAAATTATTCATATACTGAAAAATTATTCGGTATATACCCGTTACGATATATTATCCTTACCTTTGCAGGCGTAACATTCAATAAAGATAAAACCATGTACGAAAGAAAGATACCCGTAGATTTGGACTGTCCCTTGCGGCTGACCATGAGCCTGATTGATTCCAAGTGGAAGTCATGCATCTTGGACGAACTGCGCCACCGTGCCCTGCGTCCCAGTGAATTGCACAAGATATTTCCCGAAGCCACGCCTCGTGTGCTCGACTTGCAACTGAAGGAACTGGTAGAGGACGGGCTCGTATCGAAGACCATCTACCCTGAACTGCCTCCTCGTTCGGAGTATGCTATCACTCCGTTGGGGATGACGCTTATTCCCATCATCGATGCTATGATTGCATGGGGAGAGAAGAATACAGAATTATTTGAAAAGAAATATGGGAAACGGTAATAGAATTTGGTTGCTTTTCACTATCTTTGCGCTAAGACAAGAGTTGTTTGACAGAAATTTACCGCATATTGCAGAATTTGTGACTGTTTCCAAGTCATTACCTCGTTTTTTGAGAAATGCTTATAAGTAGCTTATTTTTAATATATTCCTATTTCAATATCGTTTTTTACGACAAAAGAAACGCGGAGAGCTTGTTGGTGGTATGCTCTCCGCGTTTTTTTACGTGACAATCCTCCTTACGAGAATGTGGATAATTTTCAGAACTGATATCCTGTCCATCCGAAGAGGTCGGCAGAAGCTCCGGTATTGCCATCGGCTACGGTAACCTCACCTGTTCCGTGTATTTCATCGCCTGTAAGCGTCGAAGTCAATTCATTGGTTACAGAGATAGTTGTAGTCGCCTGTGCATCGCCCTTGCTATCGGTCAAGTCAACCAAGTCATCTACCGCACCCGTACCGATGACCAACGCATTGGTAATGGTAGCCTTCGCACCCCGGCGAATCTTGATAGCGTCTACCATTTCGGCTGCTTCAGACAAGTTTTCGATAGTCATGTTCTCGATGGTGAAGTCGGATTGCGGAGCGTGGTCAGCACCGTTTCCGTCCAGATTTCCGTCAGCTTCTACACCACGCGGGTCTTCTTCGGTGCTGGTGAATCCGGCTTCCCAACGTCCGTAGCAGTCCTTCAGCGTACCGCAATAGCCTTGAGTGAAGTCGAACATATCGTCATCGCAGTTTACGGCAAGCAGTCCGGTTACGTTTACCGAGCCTCCGAAGAATTCGATGGCATCATCGGCACCGTCAGCAATATAAATGTTTTCAATCACCGTTCCGTTTCCTACTGCATTCAGTGTAAGTCCGTTGTGCTCGATATCGGCACTCGAACGCGCTCCGGTATAAAGCAGCTTGACATAACGCAACACGCCCGAATTGTCGGCATTGTCATCGCCTCCGTAGGGTTGGTTGTTATCAATCTCGGTAGCACCTTCGGTTACAGTTCCCTCTACGCCTGAGATACGGGCATAACCGTTGATAATCAATCCTCCCCAGTAACCCGGTCCGGCATTGGCTTCATCTTCTGCCGTAAAGGTAATGGGAGCCTCAGCAGTTCCTTCTGCCATAATCTTACCGCCACGTTCTACCAGCAAGTAATTGCCAAAACCTTCTTTTGCCTTGATGGTCAATCCGGCAGGGATGGTCAGCGTAGCACCTTCTTTCACTACTACAGCACCTTCGAGTGTATATTCAGTATTTGCATCGAGAGTCATATCCGAAGCGATATCGCCTGAAAGAGTTGCCGTAGCAGGTACAGGAGCTTCGGTTTCGCCCGGGAACTGATAACCTGTCCATGACAGTGCACTGGTATTGGCACCCGTATTTCCTGCCTCCATCACGATGCCTTCGTAAGTGCCTTCTGCGTTCAAGTCGCCATCGGTAGTAGCCGAAGCCAACTGATTGCTTACACTCATTTCAGTACCTTCACCTGCTCCGCCTTTTCCATCGGTCACGTCAATCAGGTTTTCTACAGGACCTGTACCCATTACCAAAGCGTTGGTGATGTGTGCTGTAGCACCGCGGCGTACCTTGATAGCATCGTTCATCGAATAATCAGAGAAATTAGCGATAGTCATGTTCTCTATACGGAAGTCTGATTGCGGGGTATGGTCAGGACCATTTCCGTCCAAGTTACCATCGGCTTCTACACCGCGCGGGTCTTCTTCGGTGCTGGTGAAACCTTCTTCCCAAATACCGTAGCAGTTAGACAAGGTACCGGAATAACCCTGAGTAAAGTCGAACATATCGTCATCACAGTTTACAGCAAGCAAATTGCTTACATTTACTGTACCTCCGAAGAACTCGATAGCATCGTCGGCACCTTCTACAATATATACATTGTTAATGGTAGTACCGTTACCTACACCGTTCAAGGTCAAACCGTTGTGCTCGATGTCTGCACTTGAGCGCGCTCCGGTGTACCACAATTCGATGTATTGCAATGTTCCGCTATTGTCGGCAGCATCGCTTCCTCCGTAAGCCATGTTGTTGTCCACCTCGGTAGCACCGGTAGCGGTACTTCCTGCAGGACCTGAAATAGGAGCCTTACCATTGATAATCAAACCGCCCCAATAGCCCGGCTCAGCCTTGCTTTCATCGTCTACCGTAAACACGATGGGAGCCTGTGCCGTACCTTGGGCATTGATGCGTCCACCCTGTGCCACAATGATGTATTTGTCGAAGCCCTGTTGTGCCTTGATGGTAGTTCCGGCAGGAATTTCAAGAACAGCGCCATCGGGTACAGTCAGCGTACCAGTCAAAAGATATTCCGTATTGGCATCCAAGGTCATCGTTCCTTCCACATTACCCGAAAGCTCAACGGTTTCTGTAGGTTCTTCACCTCCACCTTGGTCTCCGCCTTGAGGATCGTCATCGTCACTACAAGAAGTCAGTGATACACTGCTTGCCAATGCGGCAAACAACATCGCATTTAAGAAAAACTTTTTCATTGTTCGATAATTTGGTTAAAATTATAGTTTGGTTTATTGTTCTGATTATATTTTTTCCAAGCAGACTTAGAAGCTGTTTTGAATTTATCGTGCGATGATTTGGGATGAGTTTTTGAGGCATTTCCGCTTCTGTGATGAGGAAGATAGCGGGCTATCTGACGAAGAACAGGAGCGAAAAGGACCAAAAAATCGCCCAAAGCACACACGAAAACGGATACATCAAGCCAAGAAAAACTTTTTTGGAGAAATTCAAAACAGCTTCTTAGAACGTGCATGCCACTCCGAGGCTGAAATCGATTCCTCTGCGGTACTTGCTTAACACCACCTCTTCGTTGGTTGCGTTTCCTTTACGAGTCAGCTGATGCACCGAGTTCAACAAGTTTTGCGCTTTCAGGCTGATGGTAAAGTGCTCGCCAATCTTAGCCGAAGATACAAAGTCAAGCGTCGGAATCCCGTTTTCTACAATGTCCTGGTATCCTTGTGTACCGATGGTGTACAGACGGTCGCTGAAATAATTGAACACCAACGTATTGGTAAACGAGTTGCTTCCTTTGCGTACCAAGTAAGTCAGGTCGGCATTGACAAGCCAGGGAGCCGCGCCTTCCAACTGGGAACCGGTCGGGTCAGTAGCCAAAGGCACTTTCGCACACGTATAAGTATAAGCACCATTCACACCGAAACTCAGCTTCTGCAACCCTCCGTCCTGCATCGGATGAGAGAACAAATCTTTCCGTATCTCAATTTCCGCACCGGCTACCGTAGCATGGTCGGCAATGTTTTCATACGAAAGGAATCCGCCGGCACTGGCAATCTCAATACGTGAAATCGGGTTCTTGATGTATTTATAGAAACCGGTTACTGAAATCAGTTCACTGGGCGAAAGATACCAGTCCCACTTCAAATCTACGTTGTAGTTATCCGAAGGCTGCAAATCGGGATTACCCTGGCTATTGAACGTCACGTTTACATAACGGAACGGAGAAATCTCCTTCGCCTGAGGCAAAGTATAAGTCTTGCTTGCCGCCAGACGAAGCGAATGTTTGTCATTGAAATTGTAACGCAGGTTCAGGCTGGGCAGCACATAGTCTTTGTTGATGGACTGGCTTCCCTGCGTTCCGCCACGGTTCACATTGTAATCTACGTCCATATTGACCTTATCGTATTTCACGCCCAGATTGGCAATGAAGCCTTCGGTAAACTGATAAGTAGCTTCCACGTATGCCGAGTGGATGTTTTTGTTCACTCCATACTCATCGATGTTTTTATCCAGGATAAAGTAGTTGTTGTCCAGGTTCTCTTGCGTATAATAATTATCGAACCGTACATTATTGATATCAAACTCTTCCTGGCGCACCACCGACATATCGTATTCGGTAGCCGTAAAGTTGTCATCTACCATGCGTCCGGCATAGCCTAACTGAATATTGGATTCCTGTGAAAAATCATCGGGAAGTTTATAAGTAAAACCCGCACGGATATTCAGGTCGTCTTCATTCAGTTCCGAGAAATAACGTTGCTGGATACCTGTACCTTTCATCGGCACATAACCCCGGTCGGTCTTTACCAGATTATTGATGCGCCGGTCTGGTTCCAGGCCTTTGATAATATTGTAGGCGGCACCTACATTAAAGTCGAGCTTATCCGCCAACGCCCATTTGGTATCCAGCTGATTGACGAAAAGCAAGTTATCATTGGTCTGCTGGCGGCGCATGAAACCTTCGTATGTATCCGAAGACTGGTAATCGGCATCCATACCCAAGTAATCGCCCACCGACTCGCGCGAAGCGTGCAACATGATGAAATTGTATGTCAACTCGTACTTGTGATCATGCAAGTAGTTCAGATTTGCCATCACGACTTGCGAAGTCTCCACATTCGACTTCTTCCCGAGCATATCCTGCGAAAGCTCACCCGTGGTAATCGAATTGCGCACTTCTTCTTCATAATAAGAATAATCGCGGTTATGACTGGCAATCAGGTAGAACGAAAGCGGATTGTCGTGGATATCAAATTTCTTTCCTCCCGAAATGCTATAACTCTGGTTCACCAGCCCGCTTTTCTTCGAAGGGTCCAAACGGTTCTGGAAGTTGTATACAGAAAGATCATCGCCCGGCTGCTTGCTATCAGCAAATCCGAAGGCGTTCACCCCGTCGAGCTTCAGGAAATCAGAAGAAAGACTTTGTGTATTGAATCCGCCCGACACGCTGGCATTGATTTCACCATAACCTACCAGTTCTTTCGAAGAAATATTGATGTTGGCACCTGCCACATCGGCATACGTGTTGCCATAAAAAGCTTTGTTGACATCTACCGACTGGATAATATCGGTAGAAAAGAAGTCGAGCGCAATGTTCTTGTACTCCGGATCTTCTGAAGGAATCGGAAAACGGTTCAGCGTAGTCAAGTTATACCGGTCGCCCAATCCGCGGACAAACACATTCTTCACACCGTCTTGTTTCGAAATGCCCGATATCTTGGTAACTGCCCCTTCGGCATCTCCCACACCCTTGCGGGATAACTCCTGGGCGCCAACCGACTGAATTGCCACCACCGATTTCTTTTGCTCCAATAAAGTAACGTTCTCCGACTCGCGGTTCGCCTTAGCCACAACCACCACATCCGACAACACTTGAGTGTCAGGCTCCAGTTCAAAATCCAGCGTGGTCACCTGGTTGTTCTCTACCTTCACCTGGCGTTTCACCGTGGTCTTGTAGCCTACATACTTAATTTCAATGTCATAGATACCGTCTTCCACACCTGTAAGCTGGAAGTTCCCGTCCATATCGGTTACAGCACCGATATTGCTTCCCATAATCCGGATAGTAGCACCAATAAGAGGCTCCTTGGATTGGTGGTCCTTGATGCTCCCTTTTACGTTTACATTCACCTCAACTGCAAATACACTGGCGGCAAACATCGGTAAGAATGCAGCCGTCATCATCCATCGTTTAACTCTTTCCATTACCTTCTTTTTACTAAACTTTTACCGAGTGCAAAGAAAGAGCTTCCCTTTTACAGGTATACGACAATCGGATAACTTTCCGTTTACAAGTCCGTTGCAATAAGATTACAATATTGAAGAAGTTGTATGCCCCTGCATACCGAATAAGGCAGAATGCCGAAACGGACATGTAAGCGTTTTACTTCTTTACTCTTTTCCTGTCTTCGATAATGGCATCCTTGTTCTCCAACGCCCAACTTATCAGCGCATTGATGTGCGGAAGCAACGAATGGGTACGCGGTGTCAGGGCATACTCCACCCTCGGAGGCACTTCCGGATAGACGGTACGGGTAATATAGCCGTCCTCCTCCAATGTCCGCAAGGTTACGGTCAGCATCTTCTGCGATATGTCCGGGATTTCGCGCTGCAACTCCTTGAAGCGCATGACTTCCTTACCCGCCTTGTTCAGCGTATATATAACCAGAAGCGACCATTTGTCACAGAGCCTTGCCAAGATGTTCCGTATCGGGCAATCCGGAAACATCATATCTTCTATCATTGTCCTATCCATATTATATTGCTTTTCAATTCACTCTACAAAAGTAATCAAATTCCTTTTATGTAGCAAACTTTTATCGGATGGGTGCAATCAGCCCTTATCCTCCACATTATTTATTATAAAAGACAAGATAATTTCATTGAACCGATAACTGAAAACCTTCATGCACTTAGCTATATTCTATATTCCACCAGCCGGAATATACGTTCCACGGGCTGGAATGTACGTTCCATGGGCTGGAATATACATTCCACGCCGTGGAATATAGAATGGAACTAACTGTATACAAGAAACAAGCTCGTTGAAAACACATAGTGAGTGCCCGCAATCTGCCAAAATGCCCGAATTTACGAAAGGTGAAATCTATGGCGGCATGATGAAGGGATTCGCACAGGCTTTCGGCGATGCCCTGACCAACATGCCTACAGGCAAGGCTTCGGAAGTGGCATTCGGCACTACGCAGACTTGGGCAGGAATTCCGTTCGAGTTCCGTCACGGAGCGACATCCGATTTTCCGGGCGCAAGCATCCTGATAGGAGGCAAGGCTTATTATACGCACTGGACTCCGGCAAAGGCACACGTAAGCCATTTGCAGGTTTCTTCTCCGGCTGCCATTGATGCGGAAATAGCAGAAGCGGAAAAGTCACTGGCATCGGGAGCGGAACTGTTCATCGGCGGACACGGAGGTGCGGCAAAGCGCGATGCGGTAAAGTTCAAAATCGACTATCTGAAAAAGATGAAAGAGGTGCTCGGCAATAACCAGACGGCACAAGCCTTTACGGACGACATGAAGAAAGCTTTCCCCGGGCTGCCGGGAGAAGCCGGACTGGAAGAATTGAGTAAGGCACTCTACAAATAATAAATGTAATGCTTGAGGGTGTATCAAAATAGAAATGATATTTTGATACACCCTCAATAATCATTTTCCCGTATGGATATACTCCACGGCACGTTCCAACTGGGTGTCAATGCCTTGAAGCAAATTAACCCCATCGAAAGGCGCTTCAATGGTGGGAGGTATGCCGACACCCTCGTGGTTGACACCGTCAAGGTCCTTCATCATGGTCATGGTGGTATATACCTCCAGGATGTCGTTTATATTGAAATAGCCACCATAAAACTGATCAAATGCGATGTTGTCAGCCGCAATGGTACCTGTTCCCCCATGGGTCCGTTCGCCAATGAAGCAACCCTTAGGCAAGCCCAGCACGGCTAGGGTGGTCATCTCGGCCATGCTGATAGAATTCATGTCTGCCATCACTACTATAGGCACATCCAAATCACGGCTCCGCTCCGTTGGTTTCAACACTTCCGGAGTCCACGGCGTGTAATCCAACCGTCCGGGACCATTTTTCTGACGAGTATAAAACAACATTTTCTCCTCATCCACGAACTTACCCAATACTATCGGCAAATCCGACAGATTACCTCCGCCATTGTGGCGTACATCGATGATGACCCCCTCGACCGTCGGATAGTTGTCCAACAGGTCGTGATAGTTCGCGACTATCTGATCAACGATATCACCTGTTCCGACATGTTCGGTCAACATGAACGACGACAAACGGAAATAGACGATATCCTCGTCCAAGATGCCACTGGCATAAAGCGCATTGCCTGATTCTGGAGCCAACACCAAGCGTGCGTCAGAAAATCTGCCTGCATCGTGCAAGCCTAACAACATATTTGCATAATCCTCCAGCGTCTGTTCATCAAAAGGATGATAATTAGGGCGTTGCTCTTTCCGTCCCTCTGCCGGACGATAAAGGACTGTATCCGAAGGAAGAGTTAGTGTCAATCCGAAATGCCCGTCAATCAATCCGGAAGACAACTCTTCCAACATTCCGAAGGCTTCCTCATTCGTTGCCTTATCGCTGAAACCTTTGTCCGCCAACGCATCAAATTGGGGCTTGTATTCGTCATACACGGCATCCCAGTCCGTCGGGTCGATGTCCCAAAACACGTAGTTATAGTTCATGCCCGACCAATAGGCATCGAACAACTGCGACCAATTATAAATATTTATATCAGTCCGCGGATTCTGCATATCGGGCATTTCGTCACGACAGGCGGCCAATACACACACGGCCATCAACACTCCGGCCATCAAACGTATCCTTGCTTTCATTTTATTCATCTTTTTATCATAATCGGTTCATTAATCACCCAAGGTAAACAGTACGCCTACTTGGAAAAGGAAAGTGTTCAGGTATCGCGGCACGCGATCCTTCATATAGTCTTTCTGCATATCGCTCAGGCTATGGTGGTAACGGCATTCGGCTACGACTGCCCATACGGGAGTGAAGCGATACTCCAGACCGACTCCCACCAAGGCACCTCCCTCAAAACGGTTGTCACGCCGGGAATCGAATGCATATTTCTCATCATAGGTATACAAAATAGTATTGTCACTCACGTCAGAAGGATTTTCTACACCTTCAGGCTCAGAAAACATAGCAAATGTCGTCCCCTCGCGCCGGCTGGAGAGCCAGCCGCCTGCATAAAAACCCGCATCGAGGAAACCGCGCAACCGTTTGCCACCAAAGGAGAAACGGGCAAATACGGGCACGGACAAGTAATGATTGGTCATGTCCTCGTGCAACGGCTCGAAAAATCCCGAACGACACATCCCGTAGTTCTTCTGTACATAGGACACCTCAGCCTGCACAGCCAACCAATCATTGAAAGCATACTGCACGGGTAAACCCGCCGTGAAACCACCCAAAGCCACATAACGCCGGTCATAAAAGTAACCGGACTCCGTGGTCAGCGAATTGTGCGTATAACCGGCTTGAAAACCGACACGCCACTGCGCCGCAACAGGTAACACCCCAACCACGGCAAACAGAAGTAAAAATAAGAATCTGTTCTGTCTCATAGATTTACATAAAATTTATCACAACCATTAAAAGCATTATTGCATGCAGGCTCAAACCACCTTCCCATACGGAAACAAGTTCTCTACCAGTACGCACAAAATAATGCAAACACCGCCCCACACCTATATATAATAATGCATAGGCTGGTCTTTTGCTGACTGCGTAAAGATAAGCTAACTTCTTGAAACAAATCATAAATATGCCGGACAAGAAGGTTCATTTTGTCAGTCATATAGTCCATTTTGTCCTAAACAACTGATTTGCACTCACATGCAAAAAGCTTTTCCCGTAAAGGAAAATCCATATCTTCACCTAAAAGCATCTACAGAATGCATACGAACAGAAATATAGGTCTGCCCTACAAGCAATTTAGTAAAGCCACAGACATTCGCTCATTTTTTTCAAAAAAATATTCGCAGATAACTTACTTATACACAACAATGGTTACCTTTTCGTAAGTATCTGATGTTCAAGTACCTACTTGTACGATTAAATTCCTCTTGGTAACTTTGCAGCATAAAAGGAAACAAAGGCACTTTTGGTAAGTAATCAAATTAACCCCTAAAACAAGCAAGAGTATGAAAAATGTAACATTGAAATTAGTTATTCTGTTCAACCTTTTAACAATTACAGCTATGGCACAGACAAAAGGACGTTTCGAGGTACACGACCTCGGCAATTTCACACTGCACGTGTATTACACCAACGATGCGTTGGGCGATGCAAGCTACATCATCGAGGGCAAGGATGCGCTCGTGACTATGGAACAACCGCTGTTCAAGGACAACGTAGCGGAGTTTGACGCTTATCTTTCCAAACTGGGCAAAACGGTAGAGACACGCATCACGGACTATCATGTGGGCGGAACCGGAAATCATGAGGTGGTGATGACGGAAGGTATGCCCCAATTTACGAAAGGGGAAATCTATGGCGGCATGATGAAAGGATTCGCGCAGGCTTTCGGCGAGGCCCTGACAGACATGCCTACAGGCAAGGCTTCGGAAGTGGCATTCGGCACTACGCAGACTTGGGCAGGAATTCCGTTCGAGTTCCGTCACGGAGCGACATCCGATTTTCCGGGCGCAAGCATCCTGATAGGAGGCAAGGCTTATTATACGCACTGGACTCCGGCAAAGGCACACGTAAGCCATTTGCAGGTTTCTTCTCCGGCTGCCATTGATGCGGAAATAGCAGAAGCGGAAAAGTCACTGGCATCGGGAGCGGAACTGTTCATCGGCGGACACGGAGGTGCGGCAAAGCGCGATGCGGTAAAGTTCAAAATCGACTATCTGAAAAAGATGAAAGAGGTGCTCGGCAATAACCAGACGGCACAAGCCTTTACGGACGACATGAAGAAAGCTTTCCCCGGACTGCCGGGAGAAGCCGGACTGGAAGAGTTGAGTGAGGCACTCTACAAATAATTATCGAATAAAACCAATCAGGAGTTAAAAGGGAGTTATAAGGAGTTATCGTCCGCCTGGCGGACTGGGAGTTAGACGCCAATACTTTTTGCATCGTTTTCAGAAACAAGACTATTGACCTTTAACTCCTATAACTCTTGTGAAACATAACTACGCTTATACTATGCATGGTATAAATTTGTGCATTTCCTTGAACATCTCGTACCGTTTCTGTAGAGACGATGTGCAATTTTAATGCCGTTTAAAGTATAACTCCTGATTCGCATAAATAGTAAATACCCTCACTTTCCTGTCACGATACGTTTAATGTCATTCAGTTTGTTCAACGCTTCTATCGGTGTCAAGTTGTTCACATCCAGATGCAAGATTTCATCCCGTATCTGGCACAACACGGGGTCGTCAAGCTGGAAGAAGCTGAGCTGGACGCCGTCTTTGGATGCGGGAGTCTGTACCTTCGGACGCGACACCATGCCTTCCTGCCGGTTCTCCTGCTCCAGGCGGTGCAGGATTTCATCGGCACGCTTCACGATGCTTTGGGGCATGCCCGCCATTTTTGCCACATGAATACCAAACGAATGCTCGCTCCCTCCGCGCTCCAGCTTGCGAAGGAAAATCACCTTATTGTTGACCTCCTTGACCGTTACATTATAGTTCTTGATACGCGGGAAGAGTGCTTCCATATCGTTCAACTCGTGATAGTGCGTGGCAAAAAGCGTACGGGCATGGGCTTTCTTGTTCTCGTGGATGTGCTCTACGATAGCCCATGCAATGGAGATGCCGTCATACGTGGATGTCCCTCGCCCCAACTCGTCGAACAGCACCAGGCTTCTTGGTGAAAGATTGTTCAGAATATTAGCGGCTTCGTTCATCTCGACCATAAAAGTCGATTCACCTACCGAAATGTTATCACTCGCTCCTACACGGGTGAATATCTTGTCCACCAGTCCGATATGCGCACTTTCGGCAGGCACGAAGCAGCCTATCTGCGCCAAGAGCGTGATAAGCGCCGTCTGGCGGAGCAAGGCAGACTTACCCGCCATATTGGGACCGGTGATAATGATAATCTGTTGCGATTCCGTATCCAGATAAACATCGTTGGCAATGTATTTCTCGCCCACGGGCAATTGCTTCTCGATGACCGGATGGCGTCCTTGCTTGATATCGAGTACATCATCGTCGGCTATCACCGGACGGATATACTTGTTCTCGCGCGCCACATCGGCAAAGGAGAGCAGGCAATCCAGGCGTGCGATTTGCGTGGCATTGATTTGGATAGCCGGAATAAACTCGGCAAGGTCTGCCACCAAGTCATTATAAAGCCGGGTTTCCAGTATCAGGATTTTATCCTCTGCCCCCAATATCTTCTCTTCGTATTCCTTCAGTTCCTGCGTGATATACCGCTCGGCATTCACCAGCGTTTGCTTGCGTATCCACTCGGCAGGCACCTTGTCCTTGTGTGCGTTCCGCACTTCGATGTAATAGCCGAACACATTGTTATACGCAATCTTCAGGCTGGGAATGCCCGTCTGCTCGATTTCGCGTTGCTGGATTTGAAGCAGGTAATCCTTTCCCGAATAGGAAATGCGGCGCAGCTCATCCAGTTCGGCATTCACCCCATCGGCTATCACCCCACCCTTATTCACCAACAAAGGCGGGTCGTTCACTATCTCCTTCGCTATCTTATCCCGAATCGAGATACAGAGGTTCAATTGTTCCCCGATGCGCCGGAGGCTTTCGTTATCTGCGTTCAGACAAGCATTCTTGATAGGCTCAATGGCTTGGAGCGCCACCTTCAGTTGCACCACTTCACGGGGCGAGATACGTCCTACCGCGGCTTTCGATACGATGCGTTCCAAGTCGCCTATACGGTGCAGCTTCTCTTCGATAAAGTCCTTGAAGTCGGGCTCGCGGAAGAAATACTCCACTACGTCCAGCCGGGCGTTAATCGGTTTTACTTCCTTCAGGGGAAACACCATCCAGCGTTTCAGCAGGCGGGCTCCCATGGGGCTGATGGTATGGTCTATCACGTCCAGCAGGCTGGTGCCTCCCTCGTTCATGCTGCCTATCAGCTCCAGGCTGTGCACCGTAAACTTGTCCAGCCGCACGTAGCGTTCCTCCTCGATGCGTGCCAGCGAAGTGATATGCCCTATCTGATAATGCTGGGTCATGTCGAGGTATTGCAGGACAGCCCCTGCCGCGATGACGCCGTTCTTCAGATGCTCTACGCCGAAGCCTTTCAGGTTCTTGGTCTCGAAATGCTTCAAGAGCTTCTCGCGTGCCGAAGCTTCGGTAAACACCCAGTCATCCAGCTCGAAGGTGAAAAACTTGCTTCCGAAATTGCCTTCGAACATGGGTTTCTTGCCCCGCTCGAACAGCACTTCCTTGGGAGCGAAATTATTCAGAAGCTTGTCGATGTAGTCAAAAGGCCCCTCGGCGGTCAAGAACTCGCCGGTAGAGATGTCCAGAAAAGCGATGCCGCACGCGGTTTTCCCGAAATGGATGGCGGCAAGGAAATTGTTCTCCTTATACGACAACACATTGTCGCTGATGGCAACGCCCGGCGTCACCAGTTCGGTAATGCCTCGCTTCACCAGTTTCTTCGTGGTTTTCGGGTCTTCCAGCTGGTCGCAGATTGCCACACGCCTTCCCGCACGTATCAGCTTGGGCAGATACGTATCAAGAGCATGATGCGGGAATCCTGCCATTTCCACCGTCTTCGCCTGCCCGTTGGCACGCTTGGTCAAGGTGATTCCCAGTATTTGCGAAGCGGTCACGGCATCTTCGGAATAAGTCTCATAGAAGTCGCCGCACCGGAAGAGCATCAACGCATCGGGATGCTTTGCCTTCAGGTCGAAATACTGTTTCATCATGGGGGTCAATACCACGTCATTATCTTTAGCCACTGTGTTGTCCTTTCTTTTATTAATGTGTTGTCCGTACCTGCAAAGGTACGAAAATTTCCCAAATATCTGCCTTCCGTGACGCAAGTATCTGCAACGCCCGGCGCAAGTACCTGCATGAACGGATGAACATAATAACGGAGCCTAGCTAATACTCATGCCGAGCATACAAAGGAAAGCCCCGCAAAAACGACGTTTTTACGGGGCTATACCTTAAAATGACCTGATTTGCGTTGGACTACCAGGATTCGAACCTAGACAAACAGAACCAAAACCTGTTGTGCTGCCATTACACCATAGTCCAAACTTTCGTGCTTTCCTTAGAAAGCGGTGCAAAGATAAGTGTTTTTTATAATATCCTCCAAATAATTCCCCACTTTTTTTATCTCTTTTTTCAATATTCCGTATCTTTGCCGCCTATAAATGCATAAGAGTTTATGAAAAAAACAGTATTAGGATTTATGTTAGGGGTAGGATGCGTATCGCTCCAAGCGATGACACCACTTTGGATGCGCGATGCTGCCATCTCACCCGATGGAAGCGAAATCGCTTTCTGTTACAAAGGAGATATTTATAGGGTGAATGCCAAGGGAGGCGAAGCACTACGACTCACCACACAACCTTCGTATGAATCAACCCCCGTATGGTCGCCCGATGGACAACAAATTGCTTTCGCCAGCGATCGCTTTGGAAGCACCGACATCTTCGTGATGCCCGCCAGCGGAGGCGAAGCACGCCGGCTGACCAGCAATTCGGCAAACGAAACACCTTCGGCCTTCACACCCGACGGCAAACACGTACTGTTTTCTGCCTCCCTGCAAGACCCGGCAGAAAGTGCCATGTTTCCCACCAGTGCAATGACCGAATTATATCAAGTGTCCGTAGCGGGTGGACGCACTGAACAAGTATTAGGCACACCGGCGGAAAAAGTGTGCTATGCACCAGCGGGAACCTTCTTCCTCTATCAGGACCGGAAAGGATTCGAAGACGAATGGCGCAAGCATCACACTTCATCCATCACCCGGGACGTATGGATGTATGACACCACCAGCGGTAAACATACCAACCTGACCGCCCGACCGGGAGAAGACCGCGACCCTGTATTGAGTGCCGATGGAAAAACCGTGTACTTCTTGAGCGAACGCAATGGAGGTTCATTCAACGTCTATCGCTTCCCGTTGGACCGCCCTGCTGATGTGCAGCCCGTTACTTCATTCAAGGGAAACCCTGTACGCTTCCTCTCAATGAGCCACAACGGTACACTCTGCTACACCTACGATGGCGAAATCTATACCCAACCCAATGGAGGAAAACCCACTAAGGTCAATATCTCACTTATCCGCGATGAAGAGGAAATGCCCGTCACTTATAATTTTACACGCGGAGCTTCGGAAGCTACGGTATCGCCCGACGGCAAACAGGTGGCGTTCGTGGTGCGGGGTGAAGTGTTCGTGACATCCGTCGAATACGGCACCACCAAGCAAATCACCCATACGCCCGAAGCCGAAGAAGGCGTTTCGTTCGGCGCGGACAACCGCACCTTGGTCTATGCCAGCGAACGGGATGGAATCAGCGGACTCTACACCGCAAAAATCGTACGCAAGGAAGAAAAGAATTTCCCCAATGCCACGCTGATAGAAGAAGAAGCCTTGCTTCCCTCGAAAACCGTGGAACGGAGCTATCCGAAGTTCTCGCCCGACGGGAAAGAAATCGCCTTCATCGAAGGGCGTACCCGCCTCATGGTGCTGAACCTGAAGAACAAGAAGGTGCGCCAGGTGACCGACGGGTCTACGTGGTACTCGCTTTCGGGAGGCTTTGACTATCAGTGGTCGCCCGACGGGAAATGGTTTGCACTGGAATTCATTGCCCACAAGCACGAGCCTTATTCGGACATCGGACTGGTTTGCGCCGACGGGAAAAGCCCGATTATCAACCTGACCAACAGCGGTTATACGAGCGGCATGCCCCGCTGGACCATGGACGGAAACGCCCTGCTCTTCACCACCGAACGGTATGGTATGCGCAATCATGCCTCGTGGGGCTCGCTGGACGATGTGATGATGGTCTTCCTGAACCAGGACGCATACGACAAGTTCCGCCTGAGCAAAGAGGATTACGAATTGCAAAAGGAACTGGAGAAAGAGCAGGAAAAAGCGGGTGAAACCGCTTCGAAAGACAAGAAAAAGGATAAAAAAGCGGATGCAAAAACAGATAGCGTGAAATTAATCACGGTTGAACCGGACGGCATAGAAGACCGCATCGTGCGCCTCACGCCCAACTCATCGCGCTTGTCCTCAGCCGCTATCTCGAAAGACGGAGAAACCCTGTACTATTTATCTGCGTTCGAAGGCGGATTCGACATGTGGAAAATGGACTTGCGCAAGCATGAGACCAAGCTCCTGCACAAAATGGACGCGCGCTGGGCAAACATGGAAACCGACCGCGATGGGAATTTCTTCGTGCTGGGAGGAGGAACCATGCAGAAGATGGACGGGAAATCGGAAAAACTGGAACCGATTACCTACCGTGCCGAAGTGAAGATGAACCCCTACGAAGAACGCGAATACATCTTCGACAACATCTACCGCGAGGAAAAGGCACGCTTCTACAACGTGAACATGCACGGCGTGGACTGGAATGCCTTGACGGAGACCTACCGCAAGTTCCTGCCTCATATCAATAACAATTATGATTTCGCTGAAATGCTGAGCGAATGGCTGGGCGAACTGAACGTATCTCATACCGGCGGACGCTTCTATCCCGAACTGGACACCGAAAGCACTGCCCAGCTGGGACTATTGTACGACTGGGAGTATACGGGCAACGGATTGCGCATCGCCGAAATCATCGAGAAAGGACCTTTCGACCGCAAGAGCACCCGTGCCAAAGCCGGTGTGATTATCGAGAAAATCAACGGCCAGACCCTCGAAGCCGAGAAAGACTATACTCCTTTATTAAATGGGCAGGCAGGCAAGAAAACCTTGGTATCGCTCTACGACCCGGAAACCAACCAACGTTGGGAAGAAGTGGTGAAACCCATAAGCAACGGAGCAATGAATGGCTTGCTCTATACGCGCTGGGTAAAGCAGCGGGCGGAAGACGTAAGACGCTGGTCGAACGGACGTTTGGGCTATGTGCACATCGAATCGATGGATGATTCCAGTTTCCGTTCGGTTTACTCGGACATCTTGGGCAAGTACAACCAATGCGAAGGCATCGTGATAGACACCCGCTTCAATGGAGGCGGACGCTTGCACGAGGACATCGAAGTATTGTTCAGCGGAAAGAAATACTTCACCCAAGTCATCCGTGGGCGCGAGACCTGCGATATGCCCAGCCGGCGCTGGAACAAGCCTTCCATCATGGTGCAATGTGAAGCGAACTACTCGAATGCACACGGCACCCCGTGGGTATACAAGCATCGCGGACTGGGCAAACTGGTAGGTGCGCCCGTTCCCGGAACCATGACCAGCGTAAACTGGGTAACGACACAAGACCCGACCCTCGTATTCGGTATTCCGGTGGTAGGCTATCGCCTCCCCGACGGAAGCTATCTGGAAAACACCCAGTTAGACCCCGACATCTATGTGCTGAACGCTCCCGAAACGATTGTGAAAGGAGAAGACACACAATTGAAAGCAGCCGTAGATGAATTGCTGAAGGAAATCGGAGAATAAGAAGCTGTTTTGAATTTCTCCAAAAAGTTTTTCTTGGCTTGATGTGTTCGTTTTCGTGTGTGCTTTGGGCGATTTTTTGGTCCTTTCCGCTCCTGTTCTTCGTCAGATAGCCCGCTATCTTCCTCATCACAGAAGCGAAAATGCCTCAAAAACTCATCCCAAATCATCGCACGATAAATTCAAAACAGCTTCTAAAAAGCATGAATAAAAATAATTGATGAATATCCGCAAACAACCCTGTAGGGGCGTATTGCATACGCCCGAATACGCCAACTTATCCATGTGGATGCTTTTAGGGCGTATGCGATACGCCCCTACAGTTTATTGGGCGGAAATGCGGATATTCATTTAAATTTAATCCCAACATGCATCTTTCCCGTTCAACCAGTCCTTCAATGAAGTTCGTACAAGAGAATCGGGCAATAAACTCGTATCCTGATTCCGTTCATCGGGCCGTACAAAATACGAATGGCTGATGTAAGCTTGGGTTTGGGTATAAGGAAGTTCTACGCAAAGCACATCACCGAAACAGGTCGGCTTTTGGGAGGTAGGAGTCCCGATAATCGGGAAAAGCGCATTGTCTTTGATGAGCGTCAACAGATAATTGGCACTGCTGAAGGTATTCTGCCCTTGAATAAACGCCACTTCTCCATGAAAACGATTGGAAGGCTTCAGCATATCACCGGTAAAATCATTCATTACTTGATGTTGTTCCGCCAACTCCCCTTTCATTGATTCATACTTGTCACGGATAAAAAGCGTAGGATAACACGTTTGCAAGAAATCAGACACACGGATGTAGGAATGAAACGGACAAATATCCCGAAGGGAGACACCCAGAAATTCAAGCAACACATCGCCCAATACACTATTCCCTCCTCCATTATAACGCATGTCTATCACCAGCCGATTCACGTTATGCACCGCCATTGCACGTGCCATTTCATCCAGGAAATCCGCAAACAACGGAAGACTATCCTCCACGGCTTTATCTGGAGAGACCTGCATCAAACGGCATCCTTGCCAATAAGTAAACCGGTCTATCATCGCATTGAACTGAAAATAACACGTATCGCCGATTATCTGATAATGAAAAGGCTCGTTTCTCCTTGCCGTAACCGGATGCGGAACCTGCTTCACCTGATACAAGCCTGATACACCTTCATTTAAGGACGAAGGCAAACACACTTCACTTCCATCCGCAAACATAAAGCGGACACCCCTGTCCGTATCTATCCCCAAAGCGTTCAGAAACGCTTTATTGTTCATAAAAAAGCTTCCCGTAATACAAGCCTTTATCTGATTTTCCGAAGGAACATAAACCTTTAATTTTTGTATCAATGAACCAATCGGACACGCATTAATAGCTATAAGTTCCTTCCCTGTACAATCCGGAACCGAATCCGGAAGACTTCGGAAATAAAAGCTCCCCTCATAATAACGTAACGTGAAGGGATAAAGCGATGTATCGTCAAGCATCACAAATGTATGCGCATCTTGAAGCAAAGCCAGCCAACGGTTCAGTTCTACCTGAAACGCCGGACGCTTCATCCGCTCGTCCAACTTATCGCATAAAGATTCGGCATACTTCTCGAAACGTGCAAAAGCCGCTTCATCCACCAGCGGAAGCGGATGAAACGCCTTGATGAAAGCCAACAGATTCATCACTTCATGCTGATACGGATTGCCGGCTTTCTCCTTATATAATATAGGTATAGGAAAAACGTTATCCATTTTCAATCAAATAAAATGCCATACCCACGATGCCTGCCACGACTCCTATCACACATCCGCACCAGAAATAGAATGATAATTTCTTCTTATCTGCATTGCTTTTTTGACTCAGTCGCTTGATGACAACCGCCATGCATCCGCCAAACACGCCCAAACCAATACCGATAACAAATCCGGCTGAAGAGTCTAACACCATTTTCAATATAAAACCAAGAACTACCCCGACACCTGTTCCGATGCCGATATAGCGGTCAGTAATGCTTTCTTTCATTTTATTGCTTTTTGCTTACTTTGTATTTCTCTTTTTTCGAATCATAATCGCAAAGATAACGATTTATTTCAAATCACCTATTCCTAATCCTGATTATTCATTTAAACAATAGCATCTTATCTCCTGCTTGCGAGTATCCAATACGACTTGTGAGAAGCGTTTGAAAAACGAAATACCCATTGTTCTTCGAGATGCCAATGTTGCCAACGTCACGTTTTTAAACTGCATTTGATTTACTTCCCCTTGAGCCACTTCATAAATGCTTATCTCATTCCCCGTATCAGCAAAGCCATAACAAGTATCTTTCTTCAAAAAGCAAGCGTCAGACATTTGTTCTATATCCTGCTTTGGCAATAAGAAATCACTCCGGTCATACCCCGTATCTATCAAGACATGAGAGCATTTGACGCCATTCAGTTCCATTTCCTCCACATAATACAAGCCTCGTTCTTTCTTATAGCGCAAGACCATATCCGGAGTTCCGGAAACAAACGGATGAACATTAGAGATTGTACCTTCTTCAAAATCAAGCAACCAATTACAACGGTCTATCATGTCTGTACCTATAACCCCATGGATATGTTGCCATTGAAAACGCCGCGGCAATAAGACGACTGTCCACAAATTCCCTTCGATATTCCCCAGACACGTATAAAACGAAAAATATTTCTTCACTGAAAAATCATTGCCGGCTATATCTTTCGCGTACGCCTGCATAAAAGGATGAAAAGACTCCGGCACGGTATCAGCATAAAGCAAGGTAATATTCGCTCCCGTATCAAAAAGAAAATTTATCCCATTCCCAGAGAATGTCACATAACCGTCCTTGTCAAACGCAGAGACAAAAGGATTTATCTTCGGTTTCATTCCGATAAGGAACAACCCGACCGTTGCTATGGATACGATTATGAAAAGAAGTTTTTTCATCTGGACGAACTTATTCTATTCATTGATAAAGGCTCTGCATCAGTTCATGTTTTTACCAATGCAAAGGTAATGTTTTCTATTTATCACGTGAGTTCGGAATCAGAAAAATTGAATATCCGATACGCCTTTACATGGCAATTGAGTAAAATGCTGATATTCAATAAACTTTTGTCTGTCATAACTGTTTTCCTTAAAAAAACATCCCTAAGATAAACAGTTTATGGATAACATGTAAGCGGCACTTTACATTCTGACGACTTTTGCCGAAAATTGAAATAACGAATTAAACTCGTTTTCAATCCGTTGTCTATCTTTTGCACTATGCATTGCCCACACACTCCTTGGGAATGACACAGGCGACACACCAAGTCTTACTAAAAGCTGTCACTTCAGCAACCGCTTGCTAAGATAACGCACGGGATACCACACCGATAGGAAACCTACCACGAGGACGGTGACAAAGACCACTGCCACATCTGTCACTTCCACACTGACGGGATAAGCATCGACCACAAAGCTGCCCGAACTGCCTAATTTTATCAGCCCGAATGCTTGTTGCACCCAGCAGAGTATCAGTCCCAGCACCACGCCCACCGATGCGCCAATAAACGAAATCATCCGTCCCTCGAAAAGGAAGATACGGACTATCTGCTTGTCGCTCGCACCCAGGTTACGCAAGGTTGCCACGTCATCACGCTTATCAATGATGAGCATTGAGAGCGAACCGATGATGTTAAAGCAAGCTATCACGAGAATGAATGTAAGGAAAAGGTAAGAGATAAGTTTTTCCACACGCATGATGCGGTAGGTATCCGCCTGCTGCTCATAGCGGTCTTCCACACGGAAGTCACCACCTAGCTGCTGCTGAATCTGCCGCTTCACCGCTTCGGTATCGGCACCGGGAGCAAGGCGGAGATTGACAGCACTCACTTCGGTAGTGTATTGGAAGAGACTACGGGCAAAGTCGATGGAAGTCAGGATGTAAGAGGCATCGTATTTTTCCTGATTGACCGAAAAAACCAGTCCGGAAGAAAACAGGCTACCGGTGACAAATGCCGTAGAAGGATTGGCAAGGTTCACTTTCGCACCGCGCCTGGGAGCGTACACCTCCAGAGGGTCAAGGAAACGGATGCTGCTGCCCAATGTGGCGAGCAGCTGAATGCCGGGGATGGCATAGTGAGCCACCTCATCGTGCAAGGTCAGCTCACCGCGTCCGTAAAGGATACTGTCGATAGGCGTGAGAATATCGAAGTTGTCTTCCACACCCTTGATAACCGCCATTGCCTGCCTGCCCTGGTATTGCACCATGGCATTGTCTTCGAGCGAGCGCGACCATACCGCTACCTCGGGCATCTGCCGCAAAGCAAGGATACGCGGGTCTTCCCCATCGAACACCTTACCGCGCACTGCTGTAATGCGCAATTGAGGGTCGAAGGCGGTAAAAAACGATGCCACAAGATCTTGAAAGCCGTTGAATACCGACAGGGTACACACCAACGCCAACGTAGCAAGTGCCACTCCACACACAGAGATGGCGGAAATGACGTTGATGGCATTGTGCGACTTCTTCGAAAACAGGTATCGGCGGGCGATATAGAAGGGGAAATTCATTTCTTCAGCAACTCGTCGATGTGTGCGGCATAATCTAACGAGTCATCCACAAAGAACTTCAGTTCGGGGATGATGCGAAGCTGATAACGCACACGGGTACCCAATTCGTAGCGGATGGACTTCACGTTGTCATTGATATTTTTCACTATCTCTTCAGCACGTTCCGAAGGGAACACACTAAGGTAAGCACGTGCATAACTCATATCAGGGCTAATACGCACCACACTTACCGATACCAACACGCCGTGCATTGTCCGCGTCTGCTGCTGGAACATCTCGCTCAGCTCTTTCTGAATCAGCCGGGCTATCTTGTTTTGTCTGGTTGTTTCCATATATTTCTTTGATTTATGTTTTCAGGTGGCTAGTTAACAGGTACTAGATGACTAGGTCTTAAATACATTGGTTTATCATTTATACCTGTCAACTAATGCCTAGTACCTGCTACCTATAGTTTTCGAATTATCGTCAACCCGTCCCGCAGGGGAAGGATAACTTTTTCCACACGCCGGTCGGAAGCTACATGGTCATTGAACCGCTTGATGCCGATGGTCTGTGCATCAGCACTCCGGGGTTCTTCCAGCACATGTCCGTCCCACAGCGTATTATCAGCAATGATATACCCTCCCTTGCGGAGCCGGGGCAGTATCATCTCGTAGTAATCTATGTAGACCCGCTTGTTGCCGTCGACAAAAGCAAGGTCGAACGTGATGTCCATCGTAGGCACTATCTGCAAGGCATCGCCAATATAAAAGCGGATGCGGTCGGCATAGGGCGAGCCTTCCAGCCACGGACGGGTAAAGTCTTCCTGCTCGTCATTGATTTCAAAGGTATGGAGCATCGCCCCTTCTTCCAGTCCCTCTGCCAGACACAATGCCGAATAGCCGCTGTACGTACCTATTTCAAGCACCTGCCGTGGACGTATCATTGTGACAAACATCTTCAGCATCCGCCCCTGCAGGTGTCCCGAAGCCATACGAGGACGCAACAACTTGACATGCGTAGCCCGATAGAGCGCCTTCAGGTAGTCGCTCTCCTCATCAATATGTCCGAGGATATATGCATCCAATGCGTCGGTTTCTTTCATATCTCAGTTGACCAGTTGACAAGGTACTAGTTGACTAGGTTTTAAATAGCCAGGTTGGCTTAGTATCTAAAACCTAGTCACCTGGTACCTAGTTAACTAGTCACCTCTAATTATAAATATCTGTTCCGGTTCGGCAACACATAGTTCTCGGTATCTTCCAGCACATCGTCCACCTGGTTGATTTCGAGGAACGAAGTGTGCGTGCCTTTCTTACCGCCGCTCAGGTATGCTACCATTTCTTTCGGAGTCAGCACACCGTCGCTCAGCAACTTACGCAATGCCGTGAAATAATACTCCTGTCCGTTTGCCTTTTCGGGCATATAGATAGCCTCCACTCCATACGACAAGGCAAGATGACGCATTGTCTTTTCCTTGTAGCAGATGGCAAGCACAGGATATTTACCACGGAAAGCAGCCAGATTGCGTGCCGTACGTCCACTGAAACTGTCGGTAATGATGGCACGGATAGGCATCAGCGTGGTGGCACGTACCGCCTGTTTTGCCAGGAAGCTGGTCACATCAGTATTGTCCGGAGTCAAAGGAATAGGTATGTCGTTTTCTTCCATCTTGTCTTTTTCCGCCTGTGCGGCAATCTTTGCCATGGTCTTCACTGCCTCTACCGGATATTTGCCGTATGCCGTTTCGCCACTCAGCATCAGGGCATCGGTGCGGTAATAGATGGCATTGGCAATGTCGGTCACCTCGGCACGGGTAGGACGCGGATTGTTTATCATCGTGTGAAGCATCTGGGTAGCCACAATGACCGGTTTGCGTGCCAGGATACATTTTTTGATAAGCTTGCGCTGGATGCCGGGGATGCGCTCCTGCGGCACTTCGATGCCCAAATCTCCACGGGCTACCATCACCCCGTCTGCCACTTCCAGAATCTCATCGATATTGTCCACACCCTCCTGATTTTCGATTTTCGCAATAATCTGGATATCACTCTGATGAGCGTCGAGTATCTCGCGGATATCAAGTACATCCTGCTTGTTGCGCACAAAAGAGTGGGCGATAAAATCGATATCCTTTTCGATGGCATACAAGATATTATTACGGTCTTTTTCCGTGAGCGAAGGCAGATTGATACGCACGCCAGGCACATTCACGCTCTTGCGGTTTCCCAGTGTAGCATCATTGCAAACTTCGCAGAACAAGGTATCTTCGTTCTTGTCTATCACCCGCAGCTCCAGGTCGCCATCATCAATCAGTACATCTGCACCCACTGACAGGTCGTTTACAAATCCCGGATAGCTGACAGCGATGCATTCATGCGTCGTTTCCTGTTCGGGTTTGCCGACGATAGTTACCCGTTCGCCGGTCTTGAAATCGATGTGTCCTTCGGCACTTGCCGTTGTACGCACTTCCGGTCCTTTTGTATCCATCAGGATACCGATTCGGTTGGATACTTGGCGCACATTATTAATTAATGTATCGAACCCTTCGCGGCTGGCGTGGGCAGTATTCATACGCACCACATTCATCCCCGCGTTAAACAGGTCGCGGATAAAATCGACATCACAACGTAAGTCTGAAATAGACGCAACGATTTTTGTTTGTTTGAGCATCATATAGTTTTAAGTTTTTAGTGTTTATATTTGAGGTGACCAGTTGACCAGACACTAGGAACTAGGTTCTAAAATGCTTTACCTAACATCCAGTCAACCAGTATCTAAAACCTAGTTCCTAGTACCTGGTCTACTAGTACCTAGAAGCGCTTCCAGAGCCAGCCGGTACGAATCCAGGCCGAAGCCACAAATCACGCCTTTACACGCACACGCTATCATCGATTTGTGCCGGAACTCTTCCCGGGTATGCACATTCGAAATATGAACTTCGATGACCGGAGTGGTAACAGAACGGATAGCATCCTGCAAAGCGATAGAAGTATGAGTGTAAGCTCCGGCATTCAGGATGATTCCGTCGGAAGAAAATCCCACTTCATGAATCTTGTTGATTAGCTCGCCCTCCACGTTCGACTGGAAATAATCGAGTTCCACATCGGGATAACGCTCTTTAAGTGTCTGATAATAGTCTTCGAACGAAGTCGAACCATAAATGGAAGGTTCGCGTTTCCCCAACAGATTAATATTGGGACCATTGATTATTTGTATCTTCATCATATTCACGAAGTAAACTTTTTAATAACTTTGCTGCAAAATCCGGCACAAAGATACGAAAAAGAAATGAAAACCAACGAGAAGATTATAACAAAGTACCGACAATACCTGAAATTGGAAAAGTCTCTGTCGGAAAACACCATACAAGCGTACCTCACCGACCTCGACAAACTCCTCGCCTACTTCACTCTGGAGGGCATCGACTGCACAGAAGCCACCTTGCAGGATCTGGAAAACTTCTCAGCCGGCCTCCACGATATCGGCATCCACCCTCGTTCGCAAGCCCGCATCCTTTCAGGAATACGCTCGTTCTACCGCTTTCTTACCCTCGACGACTATATCCGGCAAGACCCGAGCGAACTGCTCGAATCACCACAGATAGGCAAACACCTTCCCGACATACTGACCGTGGAAGAAATAGATGCACTTATCGGAGCCATCGACCAAGGCACCCCCGAGGGCCAACGCAACCGCGCCATTCTGGAAACCTTGTACAGCTGCGGACTTCGCGTATCGGAACTCTGCAACCTCCGGCTATCCGACCTCTACCTTTCCGAAGGCTTTATCAAAGTGGAAGGCAAGGGAAACAAACAACGCCTGGTACCCATCTCTCCCCGTGCCGTCAACGAGCTGAAGAATTACTTCGTAGAACGCGAAGAAACAAAAATCCGCCCCGGTTACGAAGATTTTGTCTTCATCAGCCGGATAGGCAAGAACATTTCGCGCATTATGGTGTTTCATATAATAAAGGAGTTGGCAGACCAAATCGGACTAAAAAAAAGCATCAGCCCCCATACTTTCCGCCACTCGTTCGCCACCCATCTGCTCGAAGGCGGTGCCAACCTGCGTGCCATCCAGTGTATGCTGGGACACGAAAGCATCGGCACCACCGAGATTTATACCCACATCGACCGCAATTTGTTGCGGCAAGAAATCATCGAACACCACCCACGGAACAAGAAAAAGCAATCCGAGTGAGCACTTTTGCCCCGTTTTAATCTTTTTTTTAGTATCTGTTTAAAAAAAACGAGCAAAAAGTTAACAGCTAATGGAGTTTTTCTTATCTTTGCCCCAAATATAAAAACGAAGTAAAAAAACAACTAGATTATATTTTATAACAAACCAAATAGTAAAAATCATGATTAAAAAGTTGTATTTGCCCTTAGTGGCATTGTTAGTTCTTGCTTTCTCTTCATGTAGCAAGATGGGTGAATTGGACCCGAGCTATTTCACAACTGATCCTGAAGTATTGGAAGCTATCGGTGGCAAGGTGCCTGTAACTATCACGGGCAAGTTCCCTGAAAAGTATTTCAAGAAAAATGCGACCGTTGAAGTCACTCCGGTCTTGAGATGGGATGGTGGCGAAGCCAAAGGCCAACCCGCCAAGTTCCAAGGCGAAAAAGTACAAGGCAACGACCAGACCATATCTTACAAGGCTGGTGGTACTTATACGATGAAAGCCTCTTTCGACTACGTTCCGGAAATGGCTAAATCTGAACTGTATCTTGATTTCAAAATCAAGAAAGGAAAGAAAGAATACACCATCCCTTCTGTAAAGATTGCCGACGGTGTAATCGCTACATCTGAACTTCCGACCGTTGAATCAGCCAATGCAGCCTACGCAGCAGACGCTTTCCAACGCATCATCAAGCAGGCTCAGGAAGCTCAAATCATGTTCTTGATCCAACAGGCTAACATCCGCGCAAGCGAACTGAAGTCAGAAGGCATCAAGGATTTCAACAAGAAAGTGGTTGCAGTAAACGGCGACAAGAAAAACTTCAAGTTGAACAACATCGAAATCTCTGCTTACGCATCTCCGGATGGTGGTGTGAAACTGAACACCGGTTTGGCTGAAGACCGTCAGGAAAACACTGAAAAGTACCTGAACAAGGAACTGAAGAAAGGCGAAATCGAAACTCAGGTTGACGCTAAATATACTGCACAAGACTGGGAAGGCTTCCAGGAACTGGTTTCTAAATCAAACATCCAGGACAAAGACCTCATCTTGCGCGTCTTGTCTATGTACCAAGACCCGGAACAACGTGAAACTGAAATCAAGAACATCTCTTCAGTTTACAAGACCTTGGCAGATGAAATCCTTCCGCAATTGCGCCGTGCACGCCTGACCGCCAACTACGATGTTATCGGACGTAGCGATGAAGAAATCAACGCCGCATTCGACGCGAAAGAAGACTCTATCAGCGTAGACGAATTGCTGTATGCAGCTACCCTGACTCAGGACAACGCACGCAAGGAAGCCATCTACAAGAGAGCTATCGAAAAATATCCGAACGATTACCGTGCATACAACAACCTGGGTATGATGTCATACGCAGCAGGCGACCTGAACGCTGCTGAAAACTACTTCAAGCAAGCCGCAAGCAAAGACGCCAACGCTGCCGAAGTCAACACCAACCTCGGTCTGTGCGCATTGTGCAAAGGCAACGTAGCTGATGCAGAAACTTACCTGAGCAAGTCTACTGGTGCTAATACCGCTAACGAAGCTTTGGGTAACCTCTACATCAAACAAGGTCAGTACGACCGTGCCGTACAAGCTTTCGGCGACACCAAGACCAACTCTGCTGCCTTGGCTCAAATCCTGGCTAAGGATTACAACAAAGCTAAGAGCACATTGTCGGCAGTTAAGAATCCGGATGCTTACACTGACTATCTGATGGCTATCGTAGGTGCACGCACCAACAATGCCGACCTGGTTAAGTCAAGCATGGCTAAAGTGGCTCAGAAAGATGCCAACTTGAAAGCAAGCGCACAAAACGACCGCGAATTTGCTAAATATGCCAACGAAATCCAATAATCTTATCTGATAGATTTCAATGAAAGCCGGAGTGCAAAACGCATTCCGGCTTTTTTATTTCAAATAATTTATGTACATTCGCAGGCAAATCAATATATATCCACAGAGCCATGAAGACAATTGCTCCACTCGTCGCACTTATCATGCTTTCCCTTTCTGCCTGCAAGAAGGACAATCGCTTTGTGCTACACGCCGAAATGACAGGCGTGTCCGACAAGCCCATCCTCGTAATATACGATGACCCCGTGTCACGTCTTGATACAATTTTCCCGAAAGAAGGCAAGTTCGAATATGCTTTCCTTCCAGACACCATCACCATTTTCCGGCTTGTTTCCACAGAAGGAGAAGTGATTCCGTTTTTTGCAGACCGTGGGCAAGAAGTCAAGTTGGCAGGCACATTCGGACAACCCGACATACAGGGGAGCGGAGACAACGGAGCATACGGAACTCTATTAAAAGAACTGCAACCGCTAAAAGACTCTACATCCATTGTACAAACAGTAGAAAAGTTTATCCAGACGCATCCCACATCGTTTGCCTCTGCCTACCTCATCAACCGATACTTCATCCAGGTGCCCCGACCCGATATGGAGAAAATCGACCAGCTTATCGCCCCTTTGGCAGGAAACATCAAGGACAGCCGCTTGCTTAGCATCGTACTGAAGGCTTTGCCTTCCCAGTCCGACCTCAAACGGACATCGGAAGGATACGTCAACTATTTCTCATGCAAAGACCGAAAAGGGAAATACATCTCGTGGAGTGGAGAAAAAGACAGCTACACCCTGCTCAACTTTTGGGCTAGTTGGAACCCGGAAAGCATAACCCGACGCGATTCGCTGGCAACCTTGGTTAAAAAGTTCCCTGAAAAACAATTCAAAGTCCTGAACATTTCACTGGATTACGAAAAAGACAAGTGGCTGAATGCATGCAAGGAAGATACCAAACAATGGATAGAAACCTGCGACTTCAAAGGCTGGGACAATGTTGTGGTCAAACAAAACCAAATCCACACCCTTCCCGACAATATCCTGATAGGAAACAACCGTAAGATTTTCGCAACCGGCCTGTACGGCCAGCCGCTCTATGACAAAATAAAAGAACTGACAACAAAAAAATAAACCTTAAATACGACCTTAAATGCTAATCAAACTCTTCGGCGCCGCCGTACAAGGAATAGACGCCACCATCGTCACTATCGAAGTGAACAGCTCACGGGGAATCAAGTTCTTCCTCGTAGGACTGCCCGACTCTGCCGTAAAAGAAAGCCATGAACGCATCGTTGCCGCCCTGCAAGTCAACGGATACAAATTTCCTACCTGCCAGATAGTTATCAACATGGCTCCTGCCGACATCCGCAAGGAAGGCTCATCGTATGACCTGCCGCTGGCACTTGGCATACTGGGAGTGACGGGTGCCGTAGCTACCGACAAGTTCGACCGCTACCTCATCATCGGCGAACTGAGCCTGGACGGAAGCCTGCAGCCCATTAAAGGTGCCCTTCCCATAGCCATCTGCGCCCGCCAGCAAGGTTTCGAAGGCTTCATCCTGCCCAAACAGAATGCACGCGAAGCAGCCGTGGTCAACAACCTGAATGTATATGGCGTGGAAAACATCACCGAAGTCATCGACTTCTTCAATGGCAAGCGCGAACTGGAACCTACCGTCGTCAACACCCGTGAGGAATTCTACCGAAGCCAGTCGAACTTTCCTTTCGACTTTGCCGATGTAAAAGGGCAGGAGAATGTAAAGCGCGCACTGGAAGTAGCAGCAGCAGGCGGCCATAACCTTATTATGGTAGGAGCACCAGGAAGCGGCAAGTCGATGATGGCGAAATGCCTTCCCAGCATCCTGCCTCCGCTCTCGCTTGCCGAAAGTTTAGAAACTACCAAGATTCATTCTGTAGCAGGCAAGTTGGGAAAAGACTCGTCACTTATCGCTGTCCGCCCGTTCCGCAGCCCGCACCACACCATTTCGCAAGTCGCCATGGTAGGCGGAGGCACCAATCCCCAGCCGGGTGAAATCAGCCTGGCACACAACGGTGTATTGTTCCTCGACGAGCTTCCGGAGTTCAACCGAAGTGTACTCGAAGTACTCCGCCAGCCGCTGGAAGACCGGCGCATCACCATCTCACGTGCCAAATACACCTTGGATTATCCTGCCAGCTTCACCCTGATAGCTTCTATGAATCCCTGTCCGTGCGGCTATTACAACCATCCCACACGTCATTGTGTCTGCACACCCGGACAGGTGCAGAAGTACTTGAACCGCATCTCCGGCCCACTGCTCGACCGCATTGATATTCAGGTAGAAATCGTCCCCGTACCGTTCGAGAAGCTTGCCGAACGGGAGAAAGGCGAATCGAGTGCCGCCATCCGCGAACGTGTGATACGTGCCCGGCAGATACAGGCAAAGCGTTTTGCCGACCTTCCTGGCATTCATTGCAATGCACAGATGACCTCTCGCCTGCTCCACCAATATGCCCAACCCGACACGCACGGCATGAATCTCCTGCGCACCGCCATGGAACGCTTCAACCTCTCTGCCCGTGCCTACGACCGCATATTGAAAGTCTCCCGCACCATTGCCGATTTAGACGGAAGCGAAGCTATCCTCCCTCGCCACCTTGCCGAAGCCATCAGCTACCGCAATCTGGACCGGGAAAACTGGGCAGGATGATTTGCTAATAGAATAAGAAGTAAATAATGCGAATCAGGAGTTAAAAGGGAGTTATAAGGAGTTATCGCCCGTTTGGTGGGTTGGGAGTTAGATACCAAGACCTTTTTACCGCTTTCAGAAGTAAGGCTATTGGCCTTTAACTTCTGAACGAAGTGATAACTCCTGGGAAATAACTACGTTTGACTCCTGATTCGCATAAATATAATGAAAGAATGTGAGTCTGCCTCAAAATGAAAGTTGATTTCATTTTTGAAACAAACTCATTCTTTGCCGAAAAAACAGAGTCATTTACCTTCTATAATGCCGTTGCATTACTTCACTCAATAATAAAAAGCCTGTTTACTTCAGGAAAAAAGCGTTCCATTTCATTCTAAAATTCAATATTTGAATGTCCTTTAGATTTGCCAACCCGACCCCATTGAAAATGAAGATATACTTCGTTTGCTGATGAAGTATATCTTCGTTGGCTGTTGCAGTATATATTAAACTGCCGATGAAGTATATCTTCGTTCGCAGAGGACATATATTGTGCATAGTGAGACTCCCAAACAAAGAAGAGTGCCGTCAATCCTCCTCGGACAAACGGCACTCTTCTTTGTTTCGTTCGCTCTAAGTAAAGCCTTACTTACGCAGACCAAGCTCTTTCACGATGTTACGATATCTTTCGATGTCGTTACGCTTCAAGTAGTCGAGCAATGCACGACGCTTACCTACCAGCTTGGTCAAAGATCTTTCAGTTGTATAATCTTTTCTGTGGAGCTTCAAGTGCTCTGTCAGGTGAGAAATACGGTATGAAAACAATGCAATCTGAGATTCGGGCGATCCAGTATCAGTGTTAGACTTTCCGTACTTTTCAAAGATTTCTTGCTTTTTAGCTGCGTCTAAATACATAATTTTGACTGTTTTATTATTTATATAAATCAATTTGCGGGTGCAAAGATAGGAATAATCTTTTATACGGCAAACACTTTTGCTAAAATATCTTCCATAACAATATCACAAAGAGAAAAATTTGTGTTATATTTGCGGATATCAATCAAAATAAAATTTATTATGGAAACCACTTTAACAATCTTGAAAGGAAGGCTGGCAAACACATTGCTGCATAAGTTTTCATTTATATCCAGTGTAGTATTTCTTTTTGGCTTTCATTTTCCCGTGAATCATTTTTATAATCCATGGGAGTATGCTAATGCAAGTGACGGATTCAAATACTTCATAACGATAGTCCCCCTTATCTTTATTGTAACTACTGCTATTTACTTAGGATATATAGGAAAGGAGGAAGCTTTTTCTAAACATGTCAAATGGTGGACAATCTTTTATCTTTGTTTACTGCTGATTGACTTCGTTTTTATCTTGTCGCTTTTATTCACATAATGAGAATAATCTAATTAAAACCTTATGAATCATATCACTACAAGTTTTAATGGATACAGCCATATATTCTGCTTTCATGCATATATATTAATTGGTGGATTACTGCCTTTCCCCTTCGCCTCGGTCTTACTTGCCTGGTTTTATTGGCTATACAAAGGAGGCAGAAAGGACCGGGAATTATCGGAACAAGCCTGCCGGGCATTGAATTTCCAATTCTTAATCCAATGCATCGCCTTTTTAAGCGGAATCATTATGTGTACGCATTCAATTAATGCAATGGCAAACGGGAATGCATTCGATTACACCTGGTTAACCTGCCAATTGTTCATAATCATCCCTGCATGCATATTATATCCATCGTTTATATTGATATATATGGGCATAACAAGAAAGTATTATACTTTTTACCCTAAAACGATACGATTATTTAATGACTAATTAAAGCACAACGTTATTTGCCAATTACGAAATCCATAATCGGCAAAAACATAGCATACTAATTTATCAAATACATAACATTTGATTTGAACAAATTGGAGAAAAAATAGTAACTTTGCGCCCAAATAATAGGTATAGTATGCAAGACATTAGAAACATTGCTATCATCGCCCACGTAGACCATGGAAAGACGACACTCGTGGACAAGATGATGCTGGCGGGACATTTGTTCCGCAACGACCAGACCAACGGTGAACTGGTGCTGGACAACAACGACTTGGAACGTGAAAGAGGGATAACCATCCTTTCGAAGAATGTATCTATCAACTATAAGGGTACGAAAATCAATATCATCGATACTCCGGGACACGCCGATTTCGGCGGTGAAGTGGAGCGTGTATTGAACATGGCAGACGGATGTATCCTGCTGGTAGACGCTTTCGAAGGTCCCATGCCGCAAACACGCTTCGTGCTCCAAAAGGCATTGCAAATCGGATTGAAACCCATCGTAGTCGTGAACAAGGTGGACAAACCGAATTGCCGTCCTGAAGAAGTATACGAAATGGTGTTCGACCTGATGTTCAGCCTCAACGCAACAGAAGACCAGCTGGATTTCCCCGTACTCTATGGCTCGGCAAAAAACAACTGGATGGGTGAAGACTGGAAAACGCCTACCGGTACCATCGAACCGCTACTGGATGCCATCGTAAAATATATCCCAGCCCCCAAGCAACTGGAAGGCACACCACAGATGCTCATCACCTCGCTCGACTATTCTTCATACACAGGGCGTATCGCCGTAGGACGCGTGCATCGCGGAACTATCAGCGAAGGCATGAACATCACGCTGGCAAAACGTGACGGACAGATGCTGAAATCGAAAATCAAGGAAGTGCATACATTTGAAGGACTGGGACGCAAGAAAGTGCAATCGGTCTCATCGGGTGACATCTGTGCTATCATCGGCATAGAAGGATTCGAAATCGGTGATACCATCTGCGACTTCGAAAATCCGGAGCCACTGCCCCCTATTGCCATCGATGAGCCTACGATGAGCATGTTGTTTACCATCAACGACTCTCCTTTCTTCGGGAAAGAAGGCAAATATGTGACTTCTCGCCACATACAAGACCGCCTGATGAAAGAGCTGGACAAGAACCTTGCCCTCCGCGTCCGCAAGACCGAGAATGAAGACGGCAAATGGATTGTATCGGGACGTGGTGTGCTGCACCTTTCAGTACTGATTGAAACCATGCGCCGCGAAGGCTACGAGTTGCAGGTAGGCCAGCCGCAGGTTATTTACAAAGAGATAGACGGGGTACGTTGCGAACCGATTGAAGAACTTACCATCAGCGTTCCCGAAGAATTTGCCAGCAAGATGATTGACATGGTGACCCGCCGTAAAGGTGAAATGGTTTCGATGGAAACGCAAGGCGACCGTGTGAACATCGAGTTTGATATGCCATCGCGCGGTATTATCGGATTGCGTACCAACGTATTGACTGCATCGCAAGGAGAAGCCATCATGGCACACCGATTCAAGGAATACCAACCCTACAAGGGAGATATTCCCCGCCGTACCAACGGATCGATGATTGCCATGGAGAGCGGGACTGCCTTCGCGTATGCCATTGACAAGCTGCAAGACCGCGGCCGCTTCTTCATCTATCCGCAGGAAGAAGTATATGCCGGACAAGTAGTAGGCGAACACGTACACGAAAACGACCTGGTGGTAAATGTCACGAAATCGAAAAAGCTGACCAACATGCGTGCATCGGGTTCGGACGACAAGGCACGCATCATTCCACCGGTGGTATTCTCGCTGGAAGAAGCTTTGGAATACATCAAGGAAGACGAATACGTGGAAGTAACCCCCAAAAGCATGCGTATGCGTAAAATCATCCTCGACGAGACCGAACGCAAACGTGCGAACAAAAATAATTGATACTCTATATTTTAATCAATGCAAAGGTGCGAAAGCGCTATGATTTTACAAGTCACAGCACTTTCGCGTCTTTGCATTGATTATCATGAATACTACACCTCTATACAATCTACTTTCAAGACAGATTTTTTATTTTTTCTCCTCAACAATATGCTTGAAAGCCAAGCCAAAGATAATGTATTGCGTGTTGCCAGCAATAGTCCCCTCATTCTGCCCCCACAGGAAGGGCCAATCATCAAAGTTCTCAAAATGGTCGGGCTTACGGAAAAGCACTCCGGGAGCTACATTGCCTGGTATGAATGAGAAGTCGGCACGGTTATTCCCATAGAACACTTGTTTCGGGCGGGCAGCTCCTACTGCGGCAACAAATGAATAATTATGGTAAGGATGACAACCGAAGAGCCAATTAGTCATCCGGTATACTTCATCTTTCGCCACGATGTCGGGATAATAAAGATGTGCAAAGCATACGGTAGTCCCAAAGCTAAGCAACGGACCGATTCCCGCCCAGTTGCCTGTACCGATAGGCACACCATACGGATTCTGCCGGTCGAAATCTTGAATATACGTTGCATATTGCTCTACATAAGGACGTAACTGCTTGCGATAATCTTCATTCATATAAGGAATAGCATCAAGGGCTGTCTGAAGACTGAACCTCAAGTTCCGGTCTAATTCCTTCCATATCTCTTTTTCAAATACATCCAAATATTCCTTTTCCTGAGTAGCGATATAAAGCTGCAAATTAGTAGCAGCTATGCCGCCCAGTCCTGTACGCGCATTGTTCCGCTTGGATTCGGTACGCTGGCTCAAAAGCTTCTCTGCTTCTTTCATCAAACGCTTCGATTGCTTCAGTGCCCGTGCTGCCAGGCTGTCATTATGACCTTCCAATGCATGAGCTGCCGCAGCAAACATTGTCGCGGCACGCATATCAAGCCGGGGATTACGGGTCGTAAAAGCCCACATATCATCGGGAGTACCGCTCCGCTTCCCATCCGCAGATACTTCATAAGGCTTGAGTGAGGGGTCATAATGCAATCCGTCAGTAATGGATGCAGCATCTCCCAAGTGATGATAATTATCAAGCACTGAGTTCGACAACGTAGAAGCCATGTGTCCTATCTGCTCAGCCTGTGCCACAAGATTCAACACACCGTGTTCAATGTATTGCAGAATGTCGGGAGTTCCATCGGGACGGTGCAGGTCGACATAACGCTGCGTTTCGCTCACAAAGGTTTCATCACGTAACGGCTTGAAAAGCTCCCATACACGAATCAGATTCTCTACCACATTGATATTCGCGCCAGTCTCGATATCGAAATCTCCGGCATCAAAGAACCCACCGACATTCAAGCCCGGAATGAGTTCCAATGGCTTGTATTTTGTATCAGCTGCACTCCCCTGGTAATGCAGGTCGAAATGATCACTTGGCGGAGCCTGCAAGTATCCTTCCTTGAACGGTTCTCCATGCCATACACGATAGCCTTCGTTTACAAACATGTGATTCATATGAATGGGTACCCATATATCTGTGGTAGCATCGGTAATCTTGTCGTATACCTTCGTATCTATCAGGAAATTATTGGTCTTCACGGTATCATACTGAATGTAATAAATACCAGGTTCCTTTACCTCCGAAAAATCAAACTTCACATAATTATACTTATAATAAGGTCCCCAAACATCAACTCTCCCCTCGTAAGCTTTCGAAATCGTCCCGTCCTTGTTGATACGCATCAGTACAGCGGTGGCTTCCGGCACATCGCGCTTGTCCAACTCAATAACACTGACTTTCGGCTGCTCTGGCATGTAACCCACCTGACAGAATCCGATATTGGGCTTCCTTATCCATCCCTCAACGGCATGAGGCTCTACAATCCAACTTACTACCTTACCCGTTTTACCTTGAGGCAGGACACTGCGGAGCACGAACCAGCCATTCTGCGCCAACATGCGTCCGTCGTATAGCTTTAGTTCGGCATCGTTGCTGTGAATGCGAATCATACGTTCCGGGTCATCCATTGCCATTGTAATGCTGTGCCCCGTCTCAATAGGAAGAGGGTCTACGAAACATCCTGTACCGCGGTCGTCATAAGTCTTGAATCCTTTAAACTGCCGAGGTTTCTCGCTATTGGGGCGGGCAACAGTCTGGCTGGTAGCATAACGCGGGAACCGATTCAAACGGCCATCCATCGTAAATGTCTTCAGCCAATATCTTGACGGAAGAAACTCCAGGTTCAACCCCGCATTGCCCACAAGCTTTTCGGGCACAGGCTTATCAAGCCATACAGCTATCTCTACCGCTTCACCTTTGGCTGTAACCACAATCCGGCTATCAAAATCATAGTCATCGTAGCGCAAGCCTACTTCAATGCTTCCTTGCTCACGGTCCACCTTCCGAAAAGTCATCTTTGGCACCAAGTCCCATTGCTCGGGAGTATTATTCAAGCGGACAGCCCCCCCTTGAATGGCGCGAATGCCATGCTGGATAATTTCAATGCCTGAGTTCTTCTCGTCATTGAATCCACCATTAAAACTATTACTGAAAACCAGCACATTGACTCCTTGCCGCTCAAAATAACAACTGTCATTCAATGTCAGGTCTTGTGCCTGGGAAAAAGATGCCAGTACAAGACCTGCCGCCCAAAGTATATGTTTCTTGCTGTTCTTCACAATACAAATAGATTAAAGTTTTCTTTTTAGAGTCTGACAACAAACAAATGTTTAACTACAGGAGCTACATTTTTACAATATTAACAGTGTAGCCAGAACAAAGCATATACCACACGATAAAGACATTATCCACGTACACCTGCGTTAAGCTGTGTTTCATTTGATTTAAACGTGGTCTGCTCAATGAAATAACGCGGACGTTGTTTTACTTCTTTGTATATCTTGCCCACATATTCGCCTATGATACCGCACGCCAACAGAATAGCTCCACCGATGAACCACACCGATACCAGAAGAGAAGTCCAGCCGGGCAAGGCACTGCCTTCGGCATACGAGCAGAGTCCGTAAAAAATGGCAAGTATGGCTATCAGCATAAAAAACAATCCCAGATAAGTGATGTAACGCAACGGACGCACCGAGAAAGACGTAATGCCATCGAGTGCAAAACTAATCATTTTCTTCAACGGATACTTCGACTCTCCGGCAAAACGCTCCTTGCGGTCGTAATAAACCAATGCCGAAGGAAAGCCCAGTGATGAAACCATACCCCGCAAAAACAAATTACGCTCCGGAAACGATACCAATGCCTGTAAGGTACGCCGGCTCATCAGACGAAAATCGGCATGATTATAAACGATGTCACCTCCCAATCCACGCATCAGCCGATAGAAAGCCAAAGCCGTATGCTTTTTGAAGAACGTATCGGTCTTCCGCTCGCGACGCACACCGTACACGATATCTATACCTTTATTATAATAATCCACCATTGTGCCGATGGCTTCTACATCGTCTTGCAGGTCGGCATCTATAGACACGGCAGCATCGGCATGTGCCGATGCCCATTCCAGCCCTGCCCACAAGGCATGCTGATGTCCCACATTGTGAGCCAGCTTCAATCCTTCCACATACGGATTCTCTTCGGCATACTTCTGTATCAGCCCCCACGTAGCATCCTTACTCCCGTCATCTACGTACAGAATCATCCCATGCCCGATGACCCCACGCTCTAATAAACCGTCGAGCACGCGTGAAAGCTGGTAAGTAGTTTCGGGCAATACTGCCTCCTCATTGTAACAAGGAACGATTATCACAAACTTCATAGCATTATCTTTTATGTTTGAAAACAAATCGAACTAACAGAAAATTGACCGGTATGGCAATAGCAAACACAGGTAATGGTGCCCATGCCTTCGAAATGCCAACATACAGAAAAATATTCAGCAACACGATGTGAAGCAAGTAATTGACGCCGTGTGCCACCCCCATCCCGAACAGCTTCTTCCACGAAGGCACCGAGGCAAAAGTGAAATAAGCCGTAGCATAGAAATTGGCAACAAACGACAGCACATACCCCACAGTATAGGCCACATTGACATTTATCACCTGTTGCAAAAGGTAATAAATGCCGTAATGCAGTGCCGTTGCTCCCGCTCCCACCATGCCGAAACGAAAGATTTCACCATATACCGCTTTCCGTTTCATTCCGTATTTTTCTTAAACTGATAAAGACGAAGCCTATAATCACCAATGGGAATCTCTTCCACCCGATAATCCGGATGTTCTTCCTTGAATACAGCTATTTCGACTTCCTCCGCCACCATATATCCTTGCACAGGAGATACTGCATAAAACGGTACCACCCTGTCGCCCAAATAGAAATTTACGATGAACTGGCGCAACGGATTGCCTTTCACTTCATTCAACTGGTACGAATATACAGTGCCTTGCGGAACAATCCGCGCAATGCTTTCCGCTATCGGCTTTTGCGACTTGACATTCAATACCGGAGGCTGGAACAATCCGTCGAGCGACAAGAAAATGGTGAATACGATAAAGAACACATCATAATGTATCATCCTCACGTCTTTTTTCCGCAAAGAGGATATGAAACATTTCACCGCTACCAGCATCGCCCCAATCAAAAACCAGGATACCACATCCAGCGGCACCGTCTCCAGCGCATGCATGAACGCCCGGTTTTCTTCGGCGTGACGACCTGAAAAGATGGTATCGGGCACCCATCCCATACGGAGCGAAAAAAATACCAACAAAAGCAATATGGAAACCGAAGCCATTATACTGCCGAATATCTTCATCACCACCGGACGGACACGCACCAAATACAAGATGTATTCCGCCAAGAAATAAGCGATAAACGGATAAATGGGCAACAGATACACGCTGCGTTTGCTCTTCGGAATGCAATAAAACACGAATATAATCACGATGCTAAGCAAAGAGAACAGGCGAGTGTCGTCCATCGTGCGGATGTATGCCTTCAGCCGCCCCCACCACTCTCGGGGTTTAGCCTGAACTTTCCGATACTTCAGCGCAAACAAAGAAATCAACACCAACAACGTATAAGGCACATATCCTGCCAATACCGTAACCACATTATAATACGCCGGATTCTCGTGTGACTCATACGACATCTTGCCCAAGAAGCGCAACACGTTCTCTTCCAATACCAACTGTAAGAATTCTTCGCCTCCCTGGCGATAGGCCGCCACATACCAGGCGAAAGGAAGCACACACGATGCCAACGCCACTCCAAAGAAAGAGAAAAAAATGCGCCAAAAGTTCATGCCGCGTATCCACAAAAACACCGCCATCACCAAGCAAGGAAGCACCATCCCTACCGGTCCTTTGGTCAGGAAAGCCCCGCTCAAGCAAAGGATGGCTATCCACGGAATGCCCCGCAAACGCTTCTCGCCCCATTTATAAAGCTGGTAGAGCGCAATAACCATCAAGGCAGAGAGCAACATATCCACCCGGCAATTCGTGCCCGCACGATGTACTTCGAAGTTGGTCAGCGTAAGAAGTGCCATCACAAAAGCCACTTCACGCCCGCGACGCTTGGCAAAGAAAGCATACCCTACCATCACCATTGCCATCAGCGCTATCGCCGAAGGCATACGCGACGTATATTCGGTCACTGTCCCTATCACCGCCGAACATACGGCGATGCACCAATGAAACAAAGGCGGCTTGTAAGCGATATCCACTCCATTGTTCACCGGAAGAATCCAGTTCCCTTTTTCCAGCATAGCCAAAGCTACCACCGCTTCACGCGGCTCGCCCTTGGTATGGAAATAAGATTCGCCTAAAAACAAAAATAACGAGCAAATACATATACCCGCCAATATCCATACCACATTCCGATTTTTCTGCATAAATACACCTTTATCTGTTTTTGCAGACAAAGATATAAAGTTTTTTTCGAACCCGTTACCAAAGTATACCAATCTCTTTAAGAATATTGGTAGGATATGATTATAAAATGGTAAGATTTTATTATCTTTGTCGAAATAACACAACCTACTAACAACTTATTATGAGAATTAATTGCGTCGTAGTTACTTACAACCGTGTAGCGTTATTAAAAGAGAACCTCTCTGCGCTTAAATCACAAACATATCCGATACATCAGATATTCATCATCAACAACCATTCAACCGATAGGACTGAAGCATATCTTTCCACCTTCAACAATGACCCTCAGATGAAAATCTATCATTTGGATAAGAACATAGGAGGGTCTGGCGGCTTTTCATACGGCATAAAGCAAGCCGTACTGAACGGATGCGATTATGTCTGGATAATGGACGATGATACCATTCCGGAGAAAGACGCCCTCGAACAACTGATAAAAGCGGCCGCCCTTGATACACACATCGGGTTTGTCAGCAGCAAAGTGGTATGGACAGACGGGGAGCTACATAAGATGAACAAGTGCGGAATCAGGCAACCCATCCAAAAGAAAGCGTTGACGGACAATCCGTCCGTTTATGGCTTTGCCTGCAATAATGCCACCTTCGTATCAACTTTGATTAAAGCTGAAGCAGTTTATAAGGTCGGACTTCCCTATAAAGAATTCTTCATTTGGCATGACGATATAGAATATACCGAACGAATTGTACACCAAGGATATACCGCCTATTACATTGAGCAAAGCGTCGTGACACACAAAACCAATAGCAACTATGCCCCCCGTGTGTACGAGGCGGACCCGAAAGATTTATGGAAATTTTATTACCAGGCTCGTAACACGACCTTTCTTACCCGTTTAAGAAAGCCCAATGTCTTCATCTTCTATTTTTCCATATTAAATAAATACCGCAATTATATGCGCCGTATCAAACGGATGGAGGACAAAGAAAGCCAGAAACTGCTTCGGAAAGAAATCAGACGCGGATGTATAGACGGCTTGAAGTTCCGGCCTCAAATCGAATACATTTCCCCCAACGCCCTCCGGATGTAATATCCGGTACGCAGACGCTCACTCACTTGCTTTACATTCCGCTTCATGGCGGTGTATTGTTCGGGAGTGAGCGCATCCAAAACCTTGTCCAAGTCCGCCAACGAAGCGACACAGATGCCGATTCCGTTTGCACGGACAAAATCCGCTAAAGCAGCCTGTTCCCAAATGATGACGGGAAGTTCGCAACGGATATACAACGAAGTCTTATGCGGATTGTTGTATTTCAGGTACTCGCCGAAATCTCCCGTACAAGCGTCCACCGAAAAACCGTCCCACACCAATCCGAAATCACCTTGTGCCGTAGCTATCAAGTCATCCGAACGGACAAAGCCTTTGCACGTAAAACGGTCCTTCCCTTTCGCCTTATCCAGCTCGAAACCATTTCCGTACAGGTTGAAACGGAACGAATGCGCATACACCCCCACTTCATACAGAAACGTATTTTTCCGCAGGTTCAACGCTCCGGCATAAAGCACTTCGTAAGGCTTGCCCGGCTTCCCATGAGGAGAGGCTTCCGTATCCGACAAGTAATCGAATATGCCAAGCACACCTATCGGACGCCTGCAGCCGTTTTCCTCCAGCCAGCGTTTCATCTTTTCATTGTGCGCGATGATGTAATCGGCATGGTCCAAGCGACGTATCTCTTGCTCCACGGTCAGCTTCTTGCGCCGGAAACTTCCCAAATCGTGTATCACCACAACGACTTTCGCCCCTCGCAGATGTGCCATACGGCAAACAAAGGTGAAATATTTCTTTAGCGGATATTGCAATACCAGACGGTCGCCTTTCCGCAAACAGAACGGTGCCTTCAATACGCCTGCCAGCGTAACCAGGAAAGCCAATACCGTATGGGTATAACGTGTTTGGGGCAAGCCGATGTTCACAAATCCGTCTTCCTCCATAATCCGCTCAATATCGGTCTTCGCCTTGTTCCCGGCTCCATCCACTCCTTTATAGTTACGCGACAAATAACAGTTTCTCATACCTTTATCTCTTATCTTCCTGCAATGTTTGTACAAAAGTAAATGAAAAGGCAATATTTTGCAAATGAAAAGCTGATAAACATCCGCTCCGCCAGAAAGTATAACTGCCATACCGACACGATTACTAATCGTGTCGGCGATGTCTTTTCCTGATTGTCTTTTCCTGATTTTACTAGACACTTTTTCTTTTGATAAACAAATTCAGTAGACACTCTCCTGAAAGCTGTGCTTTCTTAGTTGCCAGACACTCCGGACACTATTCGTGCTAACGACAGCCTGTTCCAGACATAAAAACAAATACCGGTAACACAAATTCGGCCGTCTGCCGACAAAAAAATAGGGAGACACAAAAATATTTGCTATTTTTGCACCGATGACCAACAACAAACACGCCATGCGCATAGGATTCGATGCCAAAAGAGCCATACAGAACTTTACGGGATTGGGAAACTACAGCCGTTACCTGATAGAAGCCTTATGCCGCTACTATCCGGGAAACGAATACCTGCTGTTTGCACCCGCATACCGAGCAAGCCGACAGCTCGACACGATGCTTTCACGCTGCCCTTCGCTTGAATTCCGTTATCCGGAGGGAATGTGGAAACACGTCAGACCGCTTTGGCGGACTTTCGGCATTACGCACCGATTGACCGATGAACAAATCGACATTTACCACGGACTCAGCAACGAACTGCCGCTCAACATCCGGAAACAGAAGAGAGCAAAAAGCGTCATCACTGTGCACGACTTGATTTTCATACGCTATCCCCATTATTACCAACCTGCCGACCGCCGGCTGTATACATACAAATACGGGGCATCGTGCCGAAACGCCGATGCCATCGTGGCCATCAGCGAATGTACCAAACGCGACATCGTGAATTATTTTCATATCGACCCCGCCAAGATACATACCATTTACCAGGGATGTGACCCATCCTTCGCCCTGCCCGCCAGCGAAGCGGCAAAGCAAGAGGTGAAGGAGCGATATCAATTGCCGGAACGCTATGTGCTCAATGTAGGAAGCATAGAGGAACGAAAGAATGCACTGCTTGCCGTAGAAGCGATGCTCCGCGTGCCCGAATCCGTCCATCTGGTCATTGTCGGGAAACGCACGCCTTACACCGAGAAAGTGGAACACTTCATCGAAGAAAACCGGCTGCAGGGCAGGGTACATCTGCTTCACAATGTCGCTTTCCGGCATCTGCCGGCACTCTACCAACAAGCGGAAGTGTTTGTTTACCCGTCCCGTTTCGAAGGATTCGGCATTCCCGTCTTGGAAGCACTCCACTCCCAGGTTCCCGTCATAGCGGCCACCGGCTCCTGTTTAGAAGAAGCGGGAGGGCCTGATTCCGTTTACATCCATCCGGATGATGTATCCGGCATGGCATCTGTCTTGAACCGCCTGCTGGACAATCCCGATGAAAGGCGCTACAGAGCCGAGCAAGGCAAACGCTTCGCCGCACGCTTTTCCGAGAAACAACAAGCGGAGCAATTAATCAACTTATATCAATCACTGTTAGCAGCGCAGCCATGAAAATCATCATAGCACCCGAATTCCGCCCATTACGGAGGGACATCGAAGACATATCCCGTTTGTTCGGCTCTCCGGAAGGGAAGACCGTCTACGAAGGAAGAAACTCCATCCGGAATTTCATCTTGCAAGGAACGCCCGTCACCATCAAACGGTTCAAGCGGGTAAACTTTGCTCAACAAATCGCTTATACATTCTTCAAGAGCACCAAGGCGGAACGCGCATACCGCTATGCCAGCCTGTTCAGGCAAAGAGGCATCAACACACCACGGGAGATTGCCTACGTGGAAGTTTACGAACACGGCCTGTTCACCACCGGATATTTCCTTTCGGACACCTGTCCCGACCCTCCCGCATTTCCCGCATTGGTATTGGAACCAGACTTTGATAGCGCATTAGCATCCGACTTGGCGCGCTTCGTCGCGAAGATGCATAGCAAAGGCATCGTACACGGCGACCTGAACTTAGGCAATTTCCTGTTCCGCAAGAATCCGGAAGACGGGCATTTTTCGTTTACCGTAATCGACATCAACCGCTCGACATTCTACAACGGGTATCCCGACCAGACAACCTGCCTGAAAAACCTGAGCACTCTTACCCACCGCAGAGACCTATTCCAGCTAATGATTTCTGAATACGCACGGGAAAGGAAATGGGACGAAGAAGAAACACTGCGCGGCGCGACCGTATGGCTGGAAAAACTGGAAGCCAGACACGAACGCAAGCAACAAATCAAGAAACTTTTTAAATGACAAGCCTATGATACCTAAAGTCATTCACTTTTGCTGGTTGAGCGGAGACCCTTACCCAGCCCCCATCAAAAAATGCATGAAAACCTGGAAAAAGGTGATGCCAGACTATCTATGCAAACTATGGAGCCTGGAGAATTTCGACCTCGCTTCCGCCCCGCAATTCGTGCAAGACGCGGTAAAAGCACGCAAATGGGCGTTCGCCGCTGACTATATCCGTATGTACGCCCTTTATACAGAAGGGGGATTCTATTTAGACTCGGACGTAAAGATACTGAAACGTTTTGACGATTTCCTGACATACGATTTTGTATCAAGCATGGAACATCATCCTACCCAATTAGAAAAGACCGGCTCCATCCATGCCATCGCTTCCGATGGCAGCCGGGTAGGCGAAGGATATATATCCGGCATGCAGATACAAGCCGCCGTCATGGGAGCGCAACCCGGATGCCCGTTCGTAAAAGAAGTGCTCGACTGGTATCAATCGAAAGCATTCTCGAAAGAACTGCCCGCCGATATGTTTTCTCCGCTCATCTACGCTAGAATTGCCGAAAAATATGGATTCCGTTACATCGACGCCGACCAAGACTTAACGGGAAACATGAAAATATTCCGTTCGGAAATATTTGCGGGAAACAAGCATGAGGTCACTCCCGCCTCGTATGCCATCCACTATTGTGTACACAGCTGGAAACCGTCCGCCACGGAAAAGTTATGGAAAGCACTCAAGAAGCTCATCGGGTAACCCCTACAAAACGCATTCGGAGATATGGAACACAAATGTACATTCAGCATCGTGACGGTATCCTACAATTGTGCAGGCACCATCGGGAAAACCATTGAAAGCGTCATGCGGCAAGACTATGCCGGCAAAGAATACATCCTCATCGACGGAGGTTCCACCGATGGGACAGCTGAACTGGTCAAAACCCACAGAAACGACTTTTCCTACTGGTGCTCGGAACCGGACGGAGGTATCTATCAGGGCATGAACAAAGGAATCGCGCAAGCGCAAGGCGAATGGATTATCTTCATGAACGCCGGAGACACTTTCGCCAGCACACACGTGTTAAGCGACATAGCTTCCTATATAAATAAAGGAGAGTATGACATTGTTTACGGAGACATCTTGACCGGAAAAAACGGCACACCCAAACTGAAACCAGCCTCCGAACCTTGCAATAAACAACGGATGTATTTCTGCCACCAAGCGGCTTTCGCGCGAACCGCCCTACTGAAACAAATGCCATTCGACACCCGTTTCAATATGTCGGCGGATTTTCATTTTTTCAAACGCTGCTACTTGTCGGGCTACCGCTTCCGCCACGTACCCGTCACCGTAGCGGTTTACGATTCACACGGAGTGTCGAACAGGCAACGCATCAAAGGATTGCGCGACAACATCCGCGTCATCAGGGAACTCGACAAAGGATGGGATAAAATCAAATTCCTCCTGAAGCTGTATTATGTAATCGGCTGGATTAAGCTGACCAAGCCGATGAGCCACTAAAAAAAATGCCGGTTCATTTTAGAAGCTGTTTTGAATTTCTCCAAAAAGTTTTTCTTGGCTTGATGTATCCGTTTTCGTGTGTGCTTTAGGCGATAAATTCAAAACAGCTTCTTAGGCACACGCTCAAACATGCTCGTTTTGCCTCCGTTCCCATTCTTCTTTCGTCCGTTTCCAGCGGTTATGGCTCCAAAGCCAATAAGCAGGTTCACGACGAATCATCTCTTCCAACATAGCGGCATAACGGTCGGTAAGACCATAATCGGGATACTCTTCGGGCGAAAGTGTCATCCGCTTCAGCTCACAATGATAATAACCTCTTTTTATGCGCTTCACATCGGCAAAGTAAACCACCGCCCCTACCTGCTTGCTTATCTGTTCTGTCCCGATAAAAAACGAAGTGTCGCGGTGCAGGAACTTGGTCCAATGATGCACGCTGTTCCATTTAGGAGCCTGATCAGCTATAAACCCAATCATAGTAGGCTGCTTTTGCCTTTTCAAGGTAATGATACGGCGCAACGTCTCTTTCATCGGGATACATTCTCCGCCAAAACGGTTGCGAAGGTAAAGAAACAATTTATCGAATGCCCTATTATACAAAGGATGGTAAATCTGCCCGCAATGGATGGAATCCGGATACCAATAAGCCAGCGAAGCAATCCATTCCCAATTGCAATAATGTCCTAAATAGATAAAGCAGAAGTTTTTTCCGGTTGCCGCCAAATCAGCGACCATATCGTCCGCTCCCGAAAAAGTCATACGCCGCATCACTTGCTTTTGGGACATGGAAAATAATTTAAGATTCTCTACCACACAATCGCAAAAGAAACGGTAAAACTTCTTCTCGATGCGGACTATCTCTTCCGGAGTCTTTTCCGGAAACGAACCTTCCAAGTTCTTACGCACAATCTTCCTGCGGTAACGCACGACATAGTAAAGCGGGAAATACAATACATCGGACACCACATACAAGACAGGCAAGGGTATCAACGACAAAAGAAACCATCCGCAAAAAATAAAATAATATAATAATTTCATCAAGACTGCTTTATTTCGGTTTATGAGGCAAAACTACAAAAAAAATCCATTACCTTTGCAAATTATTAAACATTCCATGCTACCGACATGAAAGAATTTTTCCAACTGATGCGGCGTTTCGTATCGCCTTATAAAAAATATTTGGGTTGGTCAATCGTATTAAACGTATTGTCCGCTGTTTTCAACATCTTCTCTTTTTCCCTGTTAATTCCTATCCTGAACATCCTGTTCAAGACCGGAAGCAACGATAAAGTATACCACTTCATGGAATGGGGCAGCGCCAGCCTGAAAGACGTAGCAACAAATAACTTCTATTATTATACCACACGGCTGATAGACACATTCGGCCCTGCCACGACCTTGCTCTTCCTCGGCTTGTTTTTAGGTTTTATGACACTGCTGAAAACAGCCTGCTACTTCGGTTCATCCGCCATCATGATACCGCTGCGCACCGGCGTGGTAAGAGATATCCGGTTATTGGTATATAGAAAGGTAGTAGAACTGCCTTTGGGTTTCTTTTCTGAAGAACGGAAAGGAGATATCATTGCCCGCATGAGCGGCGACGTAAACGAAGTGGAAACTTCTGTAACCAGTTCATTGGATATGCTGCTGAAGAATCCGATTCTGATTATTTCTTATTTCACCACCCTGATAGTGACCAGTTGGCAACTTACTTTGTTCACCATCCTGGTATTGCCTACAATGGGATGGGTGATGGGAAAAGTGGGACGTGCGCTGAAACGCCAGTCGCTTGACGCGCAAAACCGTTGGAGTGACACCATGTCGCAATTAGAAGAGACATTGGGCGGACTCCGCATCATCAAAGCCTTCATCGCCGAAAAGAAAATGACCGACCGGTTTCAAAAATGCTGCAACGATTACCGCGACGCTGTCAATAAGGTAGCCATCCGCCAATCGTCCGCTCACCCGATGAGCGAATTCTTAGGGACATTGCTCATCGTTGCCGTGCTATGGTTCGGAGGTTCGCTTATCCTTTCGAACAATGCGCCAATAGACGCTTCCACATTCATCTTTTACATGGTCATCCTGTATAGCATCATCAATCCGTTAAAAGAATTTTCGAAAGCCAGTTACAACATCCCGCGCGGACTTGCCTCGATGGAGCGTATTGACAAAATCCTGAAAGCCGAGAACCCCATAAAGGAAACGACTCACCCTGAGACATTAAACGACCTGCAAGACAGGATAGAATTTAAAAACATTTCCTTCAGCTACGATGGGAAAAAAGATGTTTTAAAAGACATCAACCTGACCATTCCGAAAGGCAAGACCATCGCCCTCGTAGGACAGTCCGGTTCAGGCAAATCGACCTTGGTTGACTTGCTTCCCCGTTACCACGATGTACAGGAAGGCGAAATCACCATTGACGGAATCAATATCAAAGATGTCAAGATACACGACCTGCGCAGCCTGATAGGAAACGTCAACCAAGAAGCCATCCTTTTCAATGATACTTTCTTCAACAACATCGCATTCGGCGTAGAAAACGCTACCATGGAACAAGTCGTTGCCGCCGCTAAAATAGCGAACGCACACGACTTCATCATGGAAAAGCCAGAAGGATATGACACCAATATCGGAGATAGAGGAAGCAAACTATCGGGCGGCCAGCGCCAGCGCATCAGCATCGCGCGTGCCATCCTTAAGAATCCTCCCATACTGATTCTGGACGAAGCCACTTCCGCACTTGATACGGAATCGGAACGACTGGTGCAAGAAGCATTAGAGCGGCTGATGAAGACACGCACGACCATTGCTATTGCCCATCGTTTGTCTACCATCAAAAACGCGGACGAGATTTATGTATTATACAACGGGGAAATCGTAGAGCATGGGACTCACGATGAACTGATACAGAGACAGGGATATTACAAACGCCTGAACGATATGCAATCACTCGGTTAAGACACGTATCCGTCCGACAATCACCTCCGGACGGATACCCGTCAGGCAACGGTAATCTCCCCAACGGCAAGGCTTATTACCGTAAATGGAGCAAGGGCGGCAAGGCAAATCCAACTGCACGACATTTTCTTCCGCCTGATTCCACCCCATAAAGCCCGCATAAGGATGGGTAGCCCCCCATACGGATACAACAGGAACGCCAACCAACGAAGCCAAATGCATATTCCCTGAATCCATTGCCAGCATCACATCCAATTTGCTCATCAATGCCAACTCCTCTTGCATCCGTAACCGCCCTACCACAGAAGTGACGTGAGGGAACTCTTTCTCCCACGCATCCAACACTTTTTTTTCTTCATCACCTCCACCAAACAAGAACATACGCATACCGCCGATAGCCGATAGCCGGCCAACCACTTCCCGATGAAGGGATAACGGATAAATCTTCCCCTTGTGCGCGGCAAAAGGAGCGATGCCAATCCATTTATCTTCCCCCTTCTCCCCTATCCAATCTTCCAGTAATTCTGGTGCTGGGGCAAACTCGAAAATCGAAGAAAACCGCAATGTGAATGGATAACCTAAGTGCTCAAATGTCTCCAGATAACGGCAGAAAGAAGACTTTAAAGGAGTTTTAAACTTACCGGATACCAACCTATACTTTGCCCTTCTACCTTTATTTATGTGACGCACCCGGACACCATCCGCACAAAAACACAAACGTAACACCTTGCTACGAAGCACATCATGTAAATCAGCCACCGCGTCAAACTTTTCTTTGCGCAACTCCGAATAAAGGCGCAATATGCCTTTCAGGCCTTTATGGTCTTTTTTCAAATCCACTCCTTTAAAAAGGAGATTGGAGGGAGCATACGCAAATAAAGGCGCCATAGCCGACCGGCTCAACACCACCAACTGGTGTTGAGGATAAGCTTTTGCAAACGAATAAAGCACCGGGACAGCCATAGCAACATCTCCCAGTGCTGAAAAACGGATAGCCAATATCTTCGCCATTGCCGCTCACTTACTTTTTACCGTAAAGTACGGGGTTCAGCGCCGGGTCATTATACATCTTCATCTGCTTATATACCTTCATGTATTTCCGTCCCGCCTCAATATCGGTTATCAACCGGTCGATAGCCGATGACAAATCTTTCTGTTGTTCCAATAACACTTTCAACTTGGCTTCACATTGCACTCGGTGAGCCTCTTCCGTATCCTGCCGTCCTGCTTCCTTACCCATATGGTAAATCTTCAATGCCAAAATAGACAAACGGTCTACCGCCCATGCCGGACTTTCGGTATTGATGGTAGCGTCCGGCTGTATTTTTACTTCTTTATACCGGTCTAAAAAATAACTGTCTATCAACTCCACCAAATCTGTCCGGTCTTGATTCGACTTATCAATGCGGCGTTTCAACGCAAGCGCTTCCACCGGATCAATCTCCGGATTGCGGATTAAATCTTCCAAATGCCACTGCACCGTATCAATCCAACACTTCAAATATAAATAATATTCGATGGTTTTCATCGGATAAGGATTCACTATCGGTGCATCCACATTATCTTCTTTATGATAATCGTCAATCACTTGTACAAATATGGGATTGCTCAATTCCGTAAAAGTCATATTGTTTTCGTTTTTATAAGATTAATAACCCAGCCCAAAATCCCAAAAGGGTATCATAACGAACCCGTTTTATCAAATCGGTTGAAACATTCGGCAAATGTAATGCATTTGTATCACATTAAAAAATCTTCCAAGTTAAACATTTCTTACTCCAAGCATAAAACCAGCCATACATCAGCATTCGTTTCAGCACACATGTCCTTACCGGCAAAGCCCTATTTGTTAATGAACGTATAATACGAAGCTATATTCTTAAATCGTGTTATAAAACATATTATTTTAGCACATACACTTGCATATTCCAGAAAAGTCCGTACCTTTGCATCGTGTTTTTCATAGTATTAGATTTAAGGTTAACAAAGGTTGGAGTACAGCGGTACTCCTTTTTTTATGTCCGTATGTCATGAGAGCAAAACAGAACAAGCGTGTATTATTAGGAATGAGTGGTGGAACCGACAGTTCGGTAGCAGCCATTATCTTACAGGATGCCGGATACGAAGTAACCGGTATCACGTTCCGCTTTTACGAAAAAGATGCTCATACCGAATACCTGGACGATGCCGCTGAACTCTGCACACGGCTACACATCCCACACCTCGTTTATGATGCCCGCGAAATCTTCCAGCAACGAATAATCACTTATTTCATCAACGAATATTTGAAAGGACGCACCCCCGTGCCCTGCACTCTTTGCAACAATCTTCTGAAATGGCCGCTCTTACAACAAGTTGCCGACGAACAAGACATCTATCATATCGCCACAGGACACTATGTACAAAAGGTCCTACACAACGGACGCTGGCATATCTCTGCCGGCTCTGACCCAGACAAAGACCAATCATTTTTTCTTTGGGGATTGTCGCAAGAAACGTTGCAACGAATGCTTTTGCCCATGGGTAACCTTACCAAAAAAGAAGTGCGCGCACTAGCTGCCGAACGGGGATTCACAAAAATGGCTCACAAACGTGATAGTCAGGGGGTCTGTTTTTGTCCCGGAGATTACCGCACTTTCTTACGCGAACATACAGAAACTGGAAAAATCGTACCCGGCATCTTTTACAACGAAGCCGGCATCCCCATCGGGACACACGAAGGATATCCTTTTTATACCATCGGACAACGCCGCAGACTGGGTATTTATCAGAACCAGGCATTATTCGTCAAACAAATCATTCCCGAAACAAATGCAGTCATCATCTGCAACCGCTTGCAGGCACTGGAACATAACGGCATGTACCTTTCACACTGGTACTTGGCATGCCCCGATGAAATCATTGGAAGCAATGATGAAATTATCGTAAAAATACGCTACCGCAAACAAGCCAACCGTTGTAGGGTTACACTTACCGCCGACAACCGTTTGCATGTCTGCCTGCACGAACCGTTGGCGTCCATTGCCTGCGGACAAGCGGCGGTATTCTATCGAGACAACATTGTACTGGGTGGAGGAATTATCGATGCCGTAGTTGAATAAATTGTTTTTCCATGTCTTTACAACTTTCTGTTTCAATCAATCAATATTTTTTGTACATTTGCTCGCATACAAATTAAAACACTTAGCATGATGATACCCGATTACACTCCTATCCTCAACAAAACGGTCAATGAATTGTCCGACCCTGCCTCCTATGAAGGACTGTTCCATCAATACAAAGACGGTGAACTCCTCCCCTCTGCCAAATCACTCAGACGCATCGTAGAACTGTCACGTGAAATTCTTTTTCCTGGCTACTTCGGCAACTCTACCATACACAGACGCACCCTCAACTATCACATCGGTGTAGATGTAGAAGAACTGTTCCGCCTGCTTACCGAACAGGTGGAGGCAGGATTCTGTTTCGGCATCGAGAATGCACTTTCCGACGAATCTCCGGAAGAATGCCTGTGCCATACTACGGCCTCAAACATTGCTGCCCAGTTCATCAGTCGCCTGCCGCTAATACGCCACACTCTAGCCACAGATGTAGAAGCGGCTTACTACGGCGACCCTGCCGCTACCTGCTTCGGTGAAATCATCTGTTGCTATCCCATTATCCGTGCCATCACCAATTACCGTATAGCCCACGAACTCTACACGCTAGGCGTGCCACTCATTCCACGTATCATCACCGAAATGGCCCACTCGGAAACGGGTATCGATATCCATCCGGGAGCAAAGATAGGTGATCACTTCACCATCGACCACGGTACAGGCGTGGTTATCGGCGCCACATGCATCATTGGCAATCATGTCAAGCTTTATCAAGGAGTGACACTAGGAGCAAAAAGCTTCCCGCTTGACGAACATGGAAACCCCATCAAAGGTATCCCCCGCCATCCAATTTTGGAGGATGATGTAATTGTCTATTCGAATGCCACCATCCTGGGACGCATCACCATCGGGCGCGGAGCTACCATTGGAGGAAATATCTGGGTAACCGAAAGTGTTCCGGCTGGAGCACGCATCGTACAGCGGAAAAGCTGAGTCATTTCACCACAGATAGCTCAGATTTTCATAAAAACCTACAGCAGCCCGTTCACGGCAAAGTATTTCCAAAGCGGGGCTGCCATCAGGGCTTGCTTGATTTGGTCGTTCAAGAGCAGGGTGCGCACTTCATCCGCTGTAAGCAATTCGACGCTGATGTCCTCGGTTTCTTCCAGATGTTGGGTAGAGACACGCTCCACACCGGTGGCGAGGAAGCAATGGCAGAGGTTCGTGTTCGTGCTGGGATTGGCAGAAATGTCCATCCAGTGTTGCCATTCGCCCCCGCCGAAACCAGTTTCCTCGTACAATTCACGCCGAGCTGATTCGAGGGGCGATTCTCCTTTCTCGCATACGCCTGCACAGATTTCATAACAAGTCATCCCCAGTCCGTGGCGGTACTGGCGCTCCATCAGGAACTTACCGTCGCGGGTAATCGCCAGCACGTTTATCCAGTCAGGATATTCCAGCACGTAATACTCTTTGTTTTCTGCTCCTGTAGGCAACAGCACGTGGTCTTTTCGTGCCGTGAGCCACGGACGCCGGATGAGGTATTCGCTCTCCAGCACCGTCCATTTCCGGTCTTGATTGTTTTCTTTCAGCATATTGTATTAGTTTATAACCTGTATCGATTTTGAAACGCAGATTTACACAGATAATAATTTCTGCGTTAATCTGCGATAATCCGCGTTTCCTTATAACAGCATTAATCTATCGCTTCACCACTATCAGCGGGATTCCCCCCAGCTCTGCCGCCAGTTCGGAGAACGAGCTGTGGAACGAGCCGTATATCTTCCGGGTGTGTGCCAGCGTCCATAGGTCGGCGATGCCTTCGCGGATGCCTTCCGTGGTGCTGCGGTCGGCCTTGCTTTCGGCACAGACGATTCTTTCGCCGTAACGGGTGCGCATCGCTTGTTTCACCTCTTCCGAATCGGTGGCAAGGTAGATACAAAGGCCGGGATGCGCCGCCTGCTCCTTATCCAAACAACCGAAAAACGCCTCCAGCGGACTGTGCTCGATAGACAAAACATTATCGGTATGGCGGATATGCACGCCTACGGTATAATCCGAAAAGGCGGAAATGCGTTCCCCGATGACCTCCTCTATCTGCGGAACGGGGCGGAACACCTCGTGCAGCAGCGTATCGGGATAAGCATAGAAAGGCAGATAAGACGCCATATACACATTCCCCTGCCTTGCCCAGCCCTCAAAGTCGAAACCTTGCGTACGGAGCGCGTCTATCTGATGCTCGTACAGACACGCCCGGAACAGCAGCTTCTGAAACAAGGCAGGAACACGGAAGTTCTTCTGCCTCGGACGGTCGTACGCCAACAAATCAAAAGCCGATGCTTCGGTAATACATACCTTTTCGGACAAATTCCGGGGCACGAACAAATCACGAAAAGCAGCATGCAATGCCCAGTCACGAAACCAGATTACTTTCAATTCAATGCCGGTCTGTTCCGCCAATGCAATGGCGGAAAGCGTGGCACGGATGCGGTTTGCCAAACCTCCGGCAGGGACAAATATCATTTTTCTTTTCATATCGCACAAAAGTAGCGAATTTATCTTAGAGAAAATCGTACCTTTGCAAAAACTTTGATGAAATATGAGGGTACTTATCATAAATACATCCGAACGAATAGGAGGAGCAGCCATTGCCGCAAGCCGACTGATGGAAGCCTTAAAAAGCAGTGGTATCAAAGCAAAGATGCTGGTACGCGACAAACAAACTGAACAGGTAACTGTAGTAGCACTGAAGAAGTCTTGGCGGCAAATCTGGCAATTCGTATGGGAGCGTATCATTATATGGAAAGCCAATCACTTTAAGAAACACAACCTCTTTGCCGTAGACATTGCCAACACAGGTACCGACATCACCTTGTTGCCCGAATTCAACCAAGCCGATGTTATCCACCTGCATTGGGTCAACCAAGGCATGCTCTCGCTGAAAGACATTGAGAAAATACTACAATCGGGCAAACCCGTAGTATGGACAATGCATGATATGTGGCCTGTGACAGGTATCTGTCACCATGCACAGGATTGTATCCGTTACCAAACGCAATGTCACGATTGTCATTTGTTGTACCGTGGGCACAAACATGACCTTTCTTATAAGACTTTCGTCAAAAAACAACGCCTCTACAAGAATGCTCCCATTACTTTTGTAGCATGCAGCCGCTGGCTGGAAGGATTGGCTCAGAAAAGTATCCTCACCCACGGACATACCGTAACCAATATTCCCAATCCTATCAATACGAATCTGTTTCATCCTACCGACAAGCTTGCTGCCCGACGGAAATTGAACCTCCCTGAAGACAAACGATTGTTGCTGTTCAGTTCAATGAAAATTACCGACAAGAAAAAAGGCATCGATTATTTAGTAGAAGCCTGCCGCCTCCTGAACGAAATGCAACCCGATTTTTGTCGCGAACTTGCAGTAGTGGTGGTAGGCAAGGAATCGCAACAATATGCCGACCTCTTCCCATTCCCTGTTTATTGCCTCAATTATGTAGGTAAGGAAAAAGAAATGCCGACTATTTATAACGCCGTAGACCTCTTTGTCACCCCCTCGCTTCAGGAAAACCTGCCCAACACCATTATGGAAGCCATGTCGTGCGGCGTGCCCTGCGTAGGATTCTGCATCGGGGGCATCCCCGAAATGATAGACCACCTGCACAACGGCTACGTGGCACGCTACCGCTCTGCCGAAGACCTGGCAAACGGCATCTGCTGGTCACTCACCGAAGGCGATTACCAAAGCCTCAGCACCGAAGCCCGAAGCAAAGTGCTCAGCACCTACGCCGAACACGTGGTAGCAATGAAATACATCGGAATCTACAACCGCATCACCGGACAAAACGACTGAAACACGCCTATGCTGACACACTTTCATCCCAAATTCTCCATCATCACGGTGACCTACAACGCCGCTGCCGTCATCGAAGACACCTTGCAGAGTGTCATCACCCAGACGTACAAGAACATCGAATACATCATCGTCGACGGAGCCTCTACCGACCGCACAATGGAAATCATCGGACGCTACCGCAAGCACATCCATACCGTAGTGAGCGAACCCGACCGCGGACTATACGATGCGATGAACAAAGGCATCCGCCTCGCCACAGGCGACTATGTGTGCTTCCTCAATGCCGGCGACGAGCTGCACGAAGACGACACCCTCCAGCTTATCGTCCACAGCCTTACGGGATTGACCGGACTGCCCGATGTCATTTACGGACGTACTGCCATCGTCGATGAAGAAGGGCATTTTCTGCGAATGCGCCGCCTCGAACCGCCTGAGAACCTTACATGGCACAGTTTCCGCCAAGGGATGCTCGTCTGCCACCAGGCTTTCTTCGCCCGCCGCGACCATGCCGTGCCCTATGACCTCCGCTACCGCTTCTCCGCTGACTTCGACTGGTGTATCCGCGTGATGAAGCAAAGCACCGTGCTGCATAACACGCGCCTCACGCTCATCGACTACCTCAACGAAGGCATGACCACGCGCAATCACCGCGCCTCCCTCACCGAGCGCTTCCGCATCATGTGCCGACACTACGGCTATGTACAGACCATCCTGCTCCACCTCAAGTTCGCGCTGCGCCTGCTGTATAAGAAATAAATGATGTTTTTCACCACAGATTACACAGATTTTTTAAGTTATTTCTCTTGAAACGCAGATTGGCGCAGATTCACGCAGATAAAATAAAAATAATCTGCGTGAATCTGTGGTGAGAATCACCCGCGCCTCCGCAGGCGGAGCACAACCAGCACAATGGCACCTGCGAGCAGGATGCCCAGCGCACAGTAGGCAATAGTTTCAGTAATAGTAACCGATTTCGGCTCGAAAAGCAAACGGACGATGTGCTTTCCGGCAGGGACATTGATGGCACGAAGCACGTAATCGGCTCTGCCTACGGGAACTTCCTCTCCATCCACAAAAGCCTGCCATTCGGGATAATAGATTTCGGAGAACACCACCGTACCTCCGGCTTGTGAACTGATTTCGTACGTCAGTTCGTTCGGTTCGTAATGCTTGAACATAATGCTGCGTGTCGAATCGGCAACCGATGCTTGTGAAGGAGCTTTTACTTGCTCGGCAAACTGAAGATTAACTACGGCTGTCTTGCGTAAGTCAACTGCTGTAAGGCTGTCCAGCTCTTCATTGGCATTGCCCACATAACGCACATCGTCTACAAACCAGGCGTTGCCCATTGCGTATGGGTTCTGCACGGGCATCGTGCCTCCGCCCTGCAAGGGGAAGATGAAATATTTCGCGTTCAGCATATTCAAGATACGTATGCGATCGGGGTCGAGCGCCGACATGTCGCCTCCCGTCTGAGGAAGTTCAGAAAAGAGATTACCCATTTCGCCCTGGATGTACGCTTCAATAAGCTCCTGATAGCGGCGGAGCTTGGCGGCGTGATATCCCCCGATGCTTTTGTGCCAATAAGAAGTCTCGTTTTCATTGAAGGTATTGGTCGATAGGTTCAGCACCCGATAATACGTGGTATCCTTCAGAATCGCCTTATCGGTCTCCGAAGGCTGTGCGAAAGGTTTCATCTCGGTGCCTTTCGCCACAAACTGCGCGTCGTACAGATAACGCTTGTTCACCGTCCACATATCGAGCAGGCAGAGAGCCGCCAGCGAAAGGATGAGGGCGGTGGATTTCAGTTTCCCGCGCACATACATCAACAGCAGTGCCACACCCGCCAGAATGACACAGAAGCTGCGCCAGGCGTCGGCGGTAAAGATGCTGACACGCATTTCTTCCAGGTTCATCAGGACAGGCGCCAGATGTTCGGCGGGAAGCGCGTTCTGCAACGCGTTCATTTCCATCGTCGATACATACGAAGGGAAGAATACGCGAGGCGCGATGGCAAACAATAGCGACAAGCCCCCCGTAAGCCCCAGACTGACGAAGAACGCTTTTGCCTTCTCGCGCAGCAGTTCGGGATGCTCCACTATCTGTTTCAGCGCCAGCATCGCCAATAAAGGTATGGTGAATTCGGCTATGACGAGGATAGACGAAACGGCACGGAACTTATTGTACATCGGCACATAGTCGATGAAGAAATCGGTCAGCCCCATAAAGTTCTTTCCCCACGAAAGCAGGATAGAGAACAGCGTTCCGCCCAGCAACGCCCATTTCATCGGTCCCTTCACGATGAAGCAGCCCAATACGAAAAGAAACATCACAAAAGCGCCTACATAGACCGGTCCCGACGTGCCCGGCTGTTCGCCCCAATATTGCCCCAACTGGCTGTACAGGCCTGAATACACCGGATTGGCTTTGCTCATCGCCCGCTCGTTCTGTGCCAAAGGTACGGAGGCTCCGCCTTTCACGTTCGGCACGAGCAGCGAGAAGGTTTCGCCGATGCCGTAGCTCCATTGCGTAATGTAACTGCGCTCCAGCCCGCTTCCGGTCTGGTCGGCAGACTGCGGCTTCACCAGCTCGCTCTTGCCACGCATGCTCTCCTTACTGTATTGGTAGGTGTGATAAAGGTTCGACAGGTTGATGCATACCGCCAGCACACCCGCCAACGCCAGCACGCCCGTTGCCTTCAGGAAGCGGGGGAAAGCCTTTTCCTTCCATGCCTTCACGCCGAACGCGATTGCCATAAAGAGCATCACGAAGAGGAAGTAATACGTCATCTGCAAGTGGTTCGACACTATCTGAAGTGCGGCGAAAAGCGCGGTGACGATACCTCCTGCCCAATACTTGCCGCGATATGCCAGCACCATTCCCGCAATGGTAGGCGGTATGTAGGCAAGCGTGACGAATTTCCAGATATGTCCGGCGGCTATGATGATGAAGAAATACGAGGAGAACGCCCACAGAATCGCTCCCAATGCCGCCATCCAGACTTTGAAATTAAACGCACGAAGCAGGATGTAAAATCCCAACAACATCACAAACACGTACCATACATACGTGGGCAAATACAAATGATACAGGTCTTGCACCGTGTTCAGCGTACGGCTCGAATCATATCCCGGAGCCAGCTGATATGTAGGCATTCCGCTGAACAGCGAGTTCGTCCAACGGGTCACCTTTCCATGTTTCTGATGATATTCCTGATGTTCGCGTCCGGCTCCGATACCCGCTACCGCATCGTGTTGCGCCAAGATGCGCCCCTCGAACACCGCCGGATAGAAGTAAGCAAACGAAATCGCTATGAAAAGCACAACCGCCGCCACATCCGGAAGAAGTTTCTTTAATTCATTCATACGATATAAGTTTTTGAGTTTTAATGGGGGCAAAGATAACACAATACTCCTTGAAAATGCTAACTTTGCGGCGTAAAATAAAATCATTTATGAAAATAGGAATCATCACCGCCATGTCTTCCGAGCAGAAGCAACTGGCAAACCAACTGGACAATAAAACGGAACATCGTGAGGGACCTTTCTCTTACATCGAAGGAACGGTAAAGAACAACACGCACATCCTGATGCAATGCGGCATCGGAAAAGTAAATGCAGCCGCCGGAACGGTAGAACTCATCCGCAATTTCCAGCCCGACTGCATTATCAGCACCGGAGTGGCGGGAGGCATTGACAGCGAACTGAATGTAATGGATGTAGTGGTAAGCCGCCAAATCGTGTACCACGACGTGTGGTGCGGCGAAGGAAATGCCTACGGACAAGTACAAGGTTTCCCCACTTTCTTCCGGGGTGATGACACCTTATATAATTGCGCACTCTCGCTCGATACCGAAACGCCGATTCACGGCGGACTGATTTGCACGGGCGATAAGTTCATCACCGACCGCACGGAGCTGAATGCCATCAAGCAGAACTTCCCCGAAGGACTTGCGGTCGATATGGAATCGGCTGCCATTGCCCAAGTATGCCATCTCTACCGCGTGCCTTTCATCAGTTTCCGTATCATCAGCGATACGCCGGGAGCGGACAAACACTTGGAACAATACAAGAACTTCTGGGGCGAAATAGCCGATAACTCGTTCCGTGTGACCGAAACCTTCCTGAAAGCATTACCGAACAAACTTTAAAACCCTACAGATATGAAAAAGATACCCAGCTTTACCGTAGACCATATCCGCCTGCTGCGTGGCATCTACGTATCACGCAAAGACGCGGTGGGAGACGAAACCGTCACTACATTCGATATCCGCATGAAAGAACCCAACCGCGAGCCGTGCCTCAGCCCTTCGGCTATTCACACGATAGAACATCTTGCCGCCACGTTCCTGCGCAATCATCCCACATGGGCAGACAAGATTATCTATTGGGGACCGATGGGATGCCTTACGGGCAACTATCTGGTTGTGAAAGGCGACCTTCAGTCCACCGATATCGTCGGACTGATGAAAGAGACTTTCCGCTTTATCGCCACCTTCGAAGGTGACGTGCCGGGAGCCAGTCCCAAAGATTGCGGCAACTACCTGATGATGAATCTTCCGATGGCACGATGGGAAGCCCAAAAGTTCCTTGACGAGGTGCTGGAGAAGCTGACGGACGCCAACCTGAATTATCCAGAATAATATTCTCTGAATACAAAGCCCCCGAAAACCGCTTTCTCTTGTGTTCCGGGGGGGCTTGTTCTTATTTTGACTTAGAAGCTGTTTTGAATTTATCGTGCGATGATTCGAGATGAGTTTTTGAGGCATTTCTGCTTGTGTGATGAGAAGATAGCGGGCTATCTGACGAAGAACAAACGCGAACGCCCATACAGGCTGAGACGAACGGTCCTACCGGGCACGTCAAGCGATTACGTTGCACGACACGTACGCCCGTGTTTGGGAGTGTCGCAAGTCATTGTGCTATAAATGCCCTCGAAAATATTCAAATACTTACGCTAATAACGAATACACGGCTGCTGATATACGTGCCGCAACTTGGGAAGCCTGTGACTCATTGCCCTTAAGATCTTTGATAAATACAGCCAGCGCATAATTTACACCGTTGGGCAAACAAATGTAGGCAACATCATTATGGGCTGCAAGGACTCCGTTTTCGGTATAACCGGAACCGGTCTTATGGGCAATAGATATCCCTTCCTTTCCAAGGAGAGGGGCTGCGATACGGTCTTTCCCGGTAGTACATTCACCCAAAGATTTCATGATGAAGTCTTGCTTCTCACGGCTTACAAGAGCATCCGTAAACAGCCTGTGAATCAGCATCGCCGCTCCAAGCGGAGATGTACAGTTGGCATAGGCTTTCGCATGGTCTGCCGCCATCTCCGATTCTGTATAAGCTATCCGGAAATTCGAACGGGGAATGAGCGTAGCGATAAAGCTATCTGTTTCGGCAACACTTACCAAGCGCTCAAACAGGAGATTGCTCGCGTTATTGTCACTTTGAATGAGCGTATAACGCAACAAATCCCTGACCGGCAAAGTAATCAATGGCTCCCGATGCTCCTTCAGCATGGGACTCCATGTCTTAGGGTCAAGGTCTTCCCGCCGGACAGTCAATGAAGTATCAAGAGACAATCCGTCTTGGTCAAACCGGTTGCAAATAGCCAATGCCTGATGAAGCTTGAACACGCTCATCATCGGATAAATGCTTTTGTTATTGACGGTAACGGTATCGGAGTTGTTGACAATAAGAGCCACCCCGACCTCACCCGGACAGGCTGATACGATTCGAGAAATGCTGTCGGTCAGGACATCAGCCAATGACATGCCAGCACGACCGCTTTTCGCCGGTTTGGAGAAGAATAAAGTCAAACCTGCAACGCAGGCCAAAGCCAAGCACAAAAGAACGATATGTTTTTTCCTGATTGTTGCCATCTTCTACTACAATTAATTAACCGCTTGCAAAGATACATGATTTTACCGAAAAAAGATAAAGCCGGAAGCATTTGAGAATTTTATTTCACTTTACAAGAAAAGCAATATGCACAATGCGGTAAGCTCTAAACTCACGGTTACAAAGATAAGGCTTTTACTTGAAGAAGATACCTGTGCACTTGTACTTCATTATATAAGTTTCCCTTCAGATAACTTCGTCTGGTGTAAGATTAATAATCTTCCGCTTGTAAGATTAATAATCTTGCAGCCTGAAGATTAATAATCTTACACCAGATGAACCTATATGCTCTTACCTAATTTCTTTATCAAAATCAAGTAAGGTATTCAATACACATACTCCACCTCCGACTTGCGGAAACGCAGCACGCGCGTGTCCTTGGCTGCGCCGCCGTTCTTATGCAAATAAAGCGCATCGTTTTTCCCGGGAATAAACCAACCTGTACCTTCCGGCGAGTGTACGCCAAAGAGTATATTGTTGTAATGCCCGTTATGAAAAACACCTTCGCTGTCGTTCCACTGCGACGCCACGCCATACCACGTAACCGGTTCATGCTCGGGGAAATCGGGGCTCCACATCTCGATGAGAATCAGGCTGGGCAACGCCACGGTGCCTACGCTCACGTCGTTTCTCCGCTTCTGCAGCCGCTTCACCTGGCTGTGCCCTTCCCACGGAGCACGCAGCGTGTGCGTGCCGTTCCACATCACCCATACATAATCGGTTGCGTCAAAGATGCGGTTGAAATCTTCCATCGACGGAAGTTCGTAACCTTCGGGGGCAAGCGCATCGGCAGGCAGGCGGTTGATATGCACGGACACCTGGTGATTGTAGCCATCCAATGCCGCCGTACCGTTTTTGTCTATTACCTGCAACCCTGTGCCGCTGTCACCTTGATATGCCCATTTCCACAAATCAAAAAACGCTTCGGGCGGGCACGCTCCCAAGTACTCGAAAACGGTCTGACCTGCGCGGCGTGCCGGATCATCGGACGAAAGCACCTGGTCTTCGAACGAGCGGGAATCACCACGGGCATTGTACTTGCACCACCAGATGCCGTGCATCCACGTCACTGGCAATCCATAGTTGCGGCGAGACACGGTATATTCCTCGCGCTGCGAGCCATCGGCACGGTTGCGGATGACCAGCGTAGCCGACTGCTTGCGCCCGTTTGCCGTAACGTCATTCGGCCGCCAGCCTGCCAGCACCCGATACGCACCTTCTCCGCTTCTTACAGAAACAGGGTCAAGCTTTATCCACGCATCTTCGCCCGCCTCGTATTCCACCGTCAATTCTTTCTCTGCAGGCAATGTAAATACACCCAGCTCATTATCTATATAACGGTCGAAATCGAAAGCATACGTCCCGACGGCATACTGCAATTTTCCCGAAAGCCGGCTGGGGTTCCCGGCAAGCCTCAGCGTGATTACATCTTCAGGATACACGTACTGCATTCCTTTACGGCGAAAGCGAAGAGCGGTTTCGACAGGTGGCTGTTCGGGAGGGAAAAGCGGCTTGCGGATACGGAACCGCTGTCTGCCCTCAAACAGCCCCTGACCGGCAAGCGGCTCCACTTCCAACGATGCCGAAGCATCTACCGGGAGCAATTCCAATTCATCGTCACACGCTACTGCCAGTACCATTTCTACAGGTCCGTATGGCAGATTCACGCCATCTTTCCCTGCGGTCACTTCGGCTCCGGCAGGCAATTCTGACGCCGCGGCATCTACTTGCGGAGGGGCAATCAGGTCGGGATATGCTGCCGTACTATCTCCCTCTCCCCAAGCTTCCACCGTCAGTTGTGCATCAACCTGCAGAACGTCTTTCCGCAATACGATGGCATATACCGTATTGCGCCGGATATCTGACGGCAACGGCTGTTCGAAAGCATACACCTTGCCATTTATTTCTGCTTCCAGACTCACCGACAAATCCGGATTAGCCTGTTCGTACACATACAGTATTCCTAACGAATCGCGTGTCAGGGGCGCATCCGGCGTACTGATGATGCAGTCTTCCTTGGCTGTCCCTTCGGGCGAACGCACTATATCTCCCGGAAAAAGATAAGCCTGCCGTGCCACTTGTTTCACCGCAAAACGCTTCACCGATACCGTCCCTTCCGGAACTTCTATCCGGAAATCGAAACGGGCTACTCCACGCGTTAAAGCCAACGGTATTGAAACAGCCTTTTCCATCTTGCCTGACAAGTCTGCTTTTCCGGTAAAATAATTCGATATCCGGTGCCGGTCAGCTGTCAGTACAGTTTGCAACCAATCTGTTTCTTTTGTCGTTCCTTCTTCACACGCAGGTTCTTCATTTGCTATTACATAAAGTGTACCCGAAAGCCGGTCGAGCGGCAGACGATAATCATCTCCCCCGACCGATAACGGCTCATACACTTTCTGCAAAACGCCTTCTTCGAAACGGTATGCCCTAAGCGATGTTATCTCGTCTTCTCCTGGAAGCGAAGACGACTTTCCAGCTACCTGAAACGAAGATCTGCTGATACATAGTTCCGCTGTCCCAGAGGAAACAGTTTCCTCCTGTTCCCATCTGTCGGAACAGGAAGAGATAAACAGCAGGTTACAGAGCAAACCGATTATATACAACCTTGTTTTCATAAACATGCCTTAAACGTTTAAGAAGCATGTTTCGCTTCCAGTTCCGTATCATTGCCTGGCTCCCATTCATCGAAGCTCACATTCAGATTCACACTGATATAATCTTTACGCACGATAATCTTATTGACTGTATTGCGTATCACAGGTTCCGATAAAACCTTGGTCAGTGTCTTCCGCTCGCCGTCAATCACTGCGGTAACACTTACCTCCAGCCCTTCATTTGCCTGCTCGTACACGTACAACACACCAGGAGTATTTGCCGTAAGCGGCCGGGAGAATACGACCGTTGTATCCTTGCGCTCTACTCCTGTGGGCGAATGGGCATCCGGATTGGCAAACAGATAAACCGAACGTGCCACATTCTTCAATGTCAGACTTTCGACAGATGCCGTACCTGCCGTTTGCAGGTCAATGTCAAAGCGTGCCATTCCTCGTTTCATCGACAAGGGAAGCTCGGTCTGCGACTTGTCAAAGCTATCCAGACTCAAACTGCCGCTAAAGAAGTGCACCTCCTTCCCTTCCTTCAAGTTCAGCACGGTCTGTTTCCATTCGTCTTCGGTGATGCGCCGGTCGTGCAATGCGTTCAAATCAATCATTCCTTCGGTATTGGCTATCACATACAGCGCCCCTTCATAATCGGTCAACTGTAAATTGAAAGCGGAACCATCGAAAGCCAAGTCGTCATACACCTTAGCCAATGTTCCTCCGATAAACTGACAAGCCTGTATATGCTCTACCTTGTCTTCACCGTCTACAGTGTCAGCCAGCTGGTCATAACCTGCTACTCTGGCTTTGACAACAGGCCTTACAGCCGTTTCTTCATTACCGGGATGCTCAGAATCGGCACAAGCCATTGTTCCGAACATACCAAACAATAAACTTCCCATCCATACTGTTTTCGCATTTGTCATTTTTCTCATACACTTTTTGTTTTTGATAATCATTTGTTCAACATTCATTTATTCATATATATATTCCACCGGTTTCTTTATGCAACGTATCGTACGTGTTTTTGTATTGTTCTGCGGCACATACTTCAACCAGTTCTCACCCGGTTTTTCTGTATGCGCATATCCTTCCATTACCCACGTGTTCGAAGAATGTCCATGCGTGGCAAGCAACAACGACATCCGGGCAATGTTTCCAGGAGTGGTGTTCCATTGATGTCCCAACCCACAAAGTACCCAGCGGGCACCTTCGTACTGAAACTCATAAAAGGCAATTACTCCATACAGATGTCCTTCGAACGATACTTCCCGTTCGGTTATCGTGACCGTCAGCTCCTGCCCTGCCGCGTTCCGGTACGTATGCGTTCCCTGTCCGCCCAAATTGAAATCCGTATTCCGGGTAAAAAAGGCATAATCATCGTAATCAGGTATCTGATATCCTTCAGGAGCCATTTCTTCGGAAGATAACAGACCGAAATTTTCAGCAGAGTTTCGCATACCTTCATAATAAAAAGCCGTTTCGTTGTGCTTCAACGGATATCCGTCGGGATAACCTGCCTGATACTGATATCCCAGCAAATGCAACAGTTCGTTTTCGTCGCACGTGCTCAAATAAGTTGCCAAGTCTATTTCCTTTGCCGGATCTGTACCGGCCAATATCTGGTCGCTGAATGTTTTCACATTTCCGCGCAAATTGTATTTACACCACCACGTCCCGTTGATGTTCACCACCGGAAGCCCCCAGTTTCGCCGGCGTATCACATATACTTCCCGGTTCTTTCCATCTGCATCAGATATGACCAACCTGCCTTCCTGCACACGTCCGTCCGCCTGAGGGTCGTTCGGTTTCCATCCGCCTACGATGCGGTAAGTTTCTCCGTCGGGCGTCAGCTTTATCCAACGGGAAGTGCCAGAATCAAACTCCATACCGGCTATCTTGCCGGCAGGAAGAGTCAAACGCCCCAATTCACCCTCAACATAACGGTCGAAATCGCATATCCCTTGCTCGTTCAGCTTGATTTGTCCTTCCAGACGGATGGGGCTGGGTTCGACCACCAAAACGACTCTGCCCGCATACACGTTTTGCCGATATACCTCCAAGTATATATATTCCTCTTCTGTTCCGGGCATCCGCATACTGGTCGAAACAGATATGTCGGCTATTGGTTGCAGCCCCCTGCCTGCCACCCGTTGTACAACAACCCCGTCTACCTGCCCTTCTATTTCTACATCCGCCCCGGATTCTCCCAGCAATACCAGATGTGAATCGGAACGTGTATAAGGAATGAATACCGTATCTCTCGAAAGGTTGACACGGACACCTTCCGACAAGCGGGAAGCATCCACATCGACCAGCCCATTCAATTGAAGGCCGGACTCTGTCTCACCACCAGCTTGCCAATTGTCTTCGGTCACCGATACCGACAGGTTTCCCCCTCTTCCATAAACCGAGAGTGTATAAACCACATTGCGCCGGATTGCGGCAGGCAAAGAAGTTTCCAACCGATGCTGCGCTCCATCAAACGAAGCCAGTATTTCCACCTGCAACTTGTTATTTGTCTGTTCGGGCAAATAAAACAAGCATTCACTACCATTCTCAAAAGCTACATATTCTTTCCGAAAATCATACGTAGAGGCACCATCTGGTGTTTCTACCGATTCCTGACCATTCAAATAACCTTGCCGGTAAATATGGGAAACCGTAACACGGTGTACCTTTACTCCTTTATCAAAAGAAGAAAGGTCTATCCGCGACACGCTACGCCTCAGCGATACTTCGCTTTTCCCCGACGAAATCCCGTTCGGGTTCATCCATCCGCTCATTGCCAGACCACCTTCTTCGGATGCCAATTCATCTTTATCGGCACTTAGTTTCAGAAACTCTGATTTGGTTGTTACATCAGGCAACACCTCCTGCAAATTCCTTACCTTTCCGGCATTGGCAAGCAGGCAGATTTCTCCTTCCGCCCTTTGGGGCTGGAAGATATAGCTGCCGTCTTCTCCCGCACGGAATGAAGTAATGATTTCTTTCAGCACCTCCCCTTCAAACCGATATCCTTGTATCGTCAGGATACGTGCATCCTGCTCTATCCCATTCCCTTCCAAATCATCCACCGACACACGGGCAATGATTTCTCCTTCCGACACCGAAGGGACCGACATCGTTTCCCGGGTACATCCTGCAAGCAACAGGCCTCCCAATGCATATAATATGATTCTCTTTTTCTTCATAACTCCTTACATTTTAAACTACTCATTATTTATAAAGAGCCGGACTCTGTTTGCTTTTCAGATAATCAGGCGAATCAATAGGCATCAAATACAAATGGTCTACATAAAACTGATTCATCAGCTCCTGTGCCCACGGTCCGTAAGTGAACGCACTATCGTGGCTATACCCCATAACGTGCCCCAGTTCGTGAAACATCACCTCGCAGGCATACGTATCGGTATAATGGCTGAGCCAAGCACCCTGATACGCCCCGAACACATCGCCTCCGCCCAGCCCGAGCACTCCATTTCCCGTATAGACCAATCCTACCCGCAATGAACGAGGCTGGCGCATCTGTTTCAATACGGTTTCAGCACTTACCTTGTCGGTTACTCCTCCATTTCCGTAAAGACGGTCCTCGTTGGCACGCAAGATATCCTCGTGTTCTTGCATATCAATCATATAGGTGAAATTAAGGAAAAACGCCACCACTTCACGGCAATGCACCGGACGGATTCCCATCCAGTTTCCTGCCGGTCCGCCATTAGGCTGGTCGGGATCACCTCCATACAGGTTGAAAGTCACCTTCCAACCATGACGGATGGCTTGCAGTTTTTCCCAATAAGCATCGCCCGAAATCACTTCGTAACTGGCATCAAGGGCAGCCGTCAACGGTTGCGGAGGCACTTTTATCCATTTCCCCGAAACGGTACGATACATACATTCTGAAGTGAAAAGCGGAATCTGACCGTAAAAATCGGCAAAAGCCGGTACCGTATCAAAGTAAGCCAAGTCAATGTATTCATCGCTCACCGAAGGAAAACGGGCACGTACCAGCACATCACTCAAATCACGCGGTGAATAAAAGCGCATGTGCAAACGCCCGTCATCGGTTATCTCTACCTGTAAAGGCTGAGAAGTGTCGAACGAACGCTGGCGGGTATCCGTATAGATTTCTTTCCGCTCTTCATCTTGCAAGATTTTCGCGTGCCCGCCTTCTTCATACGCCATTGGAGTAACAAACATCACTCCTGCCTTATCATCGGGATGTACAACCGGAGTATGCACCCGATAAATACGGTTTGAAACCAACGAATCGACGGTAAAATCATACGTCCGCTCTATCTGATTCTTCCGATAATCGCGTGTCAATACCGTGACCGCTCCCTGCAGAGGCACTTCACCGGAAGCTGGAGGCAAGCAAAAAGAAGCTACCGAATCAAGCGGCCAGACCGCAGGCTGCATATCCACTTCGTCCGAAAGCGAACCGTCGCCCGAAAGAGTCGTATAAAAAGACACTGCATCCCATATCACTTCCTTGTGTACGACCGCGGTACGCACGTAAGGATTGCGAAAAGCGAACGAAAAGTCCACCCTGCCGGCTATCCGTCGTTGCACAATCTGCCCGGGTGCCGAAACAATAATCTCGGCTCCGTCTACCCCCGGTTTCCGGGAAACAGAAAAAGAAGTACGTGAATAGAAATAATCCGCTTCCAGCGGTTTCGACAATTGAGCAGGAAATATCAGCCAAGGCTCGGATACATTATTCAGTTCGCGGATAGAAACCCCATCTTGTCCGACATCCCCCCGGATACCCAATACCAGCAAGGTATAATCTCCTTCCTGCAAACCTTCAAGGTGTATTTCTGAAGCTGCATAATCATAAAATCCTTTCAGGTTGGTCACTACACGCCCTGCCTCGTCCGCTACATAAAAAACAACACGGTCGTATGTCCTGCCCTTGCTTGTAACAAGGCGTGACGGAACATCTTCACCTTCATAATCGGCACATTGCAAGACAAAGACTGCCTTGCTTCCCTCCCCTCCTGGAGGTTTCATCCATTCTTCCCGGCTACAAGCCGTCAGCATCAGACTGCATAAGAACGTAATCCAAAAACTTTTTTTCATCTTGTCAGTTGGTTGATTAAATAAATAGTCAATCAATTACAAACGGCCGGAACTCTTTTCCGGCACCAGCAATACAACAACCGATAACCGCTTTTTGTTCAGACGGGACAAAAAAACAATGTCATCACTTTGCTTTTTCAACAATTTATGAACACCCCTTCTATTTAACATGTCTGCAAAACGAAGATATATTCATAAGCAATTTCAGATAACTGCTACAGCCTACGAAGATAACTGCAACGGCAAAGTAAGTATATATTCATTTTGCGCATCCTTATTGGACTAATCTAAAGAACATCCATACCATATTCTACCATACAGAGATGCAAGCCTGTCTAATGTATATAAACTTCAGAAACGGATACCTATTCCAATCGAAACCATATGCGACAATCTGTGCTTCTTTGCATCGAAACACCTGCCTTCCCATACCAAATTACGGAAAGAAGCATAAGGATCAAAATCGGAACACGTATAAGCCAGCAAAAAAGCCAGATGTTCATCAACTTCCAAAGTCAGTGCTGTACGTATATGCCAAAACACTTTACGTGCCCCTCTATTTTTTACCGATTCCTGATGAATGGCAGTCCAGGCTCCAGCTTGATTAGGATAATAATCAATGACTACCCTTCGATCTGCAACAAAAGGAACGGTAGCACCAGGCGATACCGTAAGATAAAGTGCATACTCTTTATCACTGCCCAAAAGCACAGGAGGTGTAAACAGGCTGAGAGAAGAGCGAAAGGCAAATATTTCTCCGATGCTTTCCACATCTTCCACACTCCACCGCAAACGGTTATCAGACGTAACCCCGTTGAATGAATAATCTGCGACAAATGGCCTACTATAAAATATACCCACCGATACCCCCGCATAACAAACAGGACGGAATGTGACGGATGGTTCCACACTCCAGCATCCGTAATTGTCAAACGATGCATACAAATCGCATCCCCAAACCTGTTGTTTCTCTTCCTGTGCCCTGACATGCAAACAAGATATAAGACATAAGCCAAACAAAAATCGTCTCATAATACAGTAAAAAATAGCAAAATAACATACATATCATAGAAGCAATTCATCCTATAAACAACATAACACTCATTCCTGTTTTTTTGTTCATACCGCATTATCCTCAACAAGTTCCCGAAAAAACGTACTGCAATAAAGACCAAACATCAATAATGCACAAATTCCCAGTAAAAAGACACAATAATCCATGTACGGATATTGGAAAATGCCTTTCCTTTGCAGAAAACATCAATAAAGAAATTATGGGAAAACTATGGTTAACTGTTGTATGCTGTTGGCTTGCCTCTTGCGCTTTGGGAGCAACAGACTTTGTATGGAAAACAGGTAGCACGATGAATGTGGCTTGTGCATCAGGTGAAGAACCCGTAGTGCAGGTTGCATTGGACTTACTGAAACGGGATTGCGAAGCCGTACTTTCGCAACCCTTCTCGGTTATGGAAACCGAAGGGGATATCTATATAGGAACGCAAGGAAAGAGTACACTTCTGGAAAAAGTGGCAAAAAGAGAAGGGATAGACCTTTCTTGCCTGAACGGACATCCGGAGGCTTTTTTCATTAAAGTATTAAAAAACGGAAAACTACTGGTAGCTGGTAGCGACAAACGAGGTACAGCATATGGCATCTTAGAACTCTCACGTATGCTGGGCGTATCGCCTTGGGAATGGTGGGCAGACGCTACACCGGAGAAAAAAAACGGAATGGCGCATCGAAGCGGGCTTCTGCAAGCTGGACTATCCGACGGTACCCTACCGGGGCATCTTCATCAACGATGAAGACTGGGGACTGATGCCTTGGAGCTACACCAACCACGAACCTTCGAATATAAAGGGACAAATCGGTCCGAAAACCCATGCACGCATTTTCGAACTGCTCTTACGCCTGCGTGCCAATACCTTTTGGCCGGCAATGCACGAATGTTCGGTACCTTTCTTCTTTACCGAAGGCAACAAAGAAATAGCAGACCGTTACGCCATCTACCTCGGCACTTCACATTGCGAACCAATGATGCGCAATACCAACGGTGAATGGCGACGCGTGGGCAAAGGCGACTACAATTACCTGACCAATCGCGAAAACGTGCTAGCCTTTTGGGAAGAACGGGTAAAATTGCTCCGCCAATCGGATGACATCTATACGTTAGGCATGCGTGGCATACACGATAGCGGAATGTTAGGCGCCAAGACCGTAGACGAACAGAAGCGGGCACTGACCGACATATTGAAAGACCAGCGGGCACTGCTGGCGAAATACAAAGGCGATGTAACCCGCGTGCCACAAGTATTGATACCGTATAAAGAAGTACTCGATGTGTACAATGCAGGGCTGGAAGTACCCGAAGACGTGACTCTGATGTGGTGCGATGACAATTACGGATATATCACCCATTTCCCTACCGCAGAAGAAGCGGCACGCCCGGGCGGCAACGGTATCTATTACCACATATCTTACTGGGGGCGGCCACACGACTATTTGTGGCTATCCACCCTCAGCCCATATCTCATCTACCAACAGATGAAGACCGCCTACGACCGCGGCATCCGTAAGATGTGGATTCTAAATGTAGGAGATATCAAGCCTGCCGAATATCAGATAGAATTGTTTATGGACATGGCTTGGAATATAAACCAGATAGAACAGGAAGGAGTAACCCGACATCTGCAAAACTTTCTTGCCCGCGAGTTCGGTACGCAGGCATCCGCCTACCTGCTTCCGATGATGCAAGAGCACTATCGCCTTGCCCATATCCGCAAGCCGGAATTTATGGGAGGCACACGTACTGAGGAGAAAGACCCACAGTACAAAATAGTAAGTGATCTGCCGTGGAGCGAATCGTTTATCCACACACGGCTTGCCGCCTATCAGGAACTGGAAGACAAAGCTGCTATATGGGGCAGACTCATGCCTGAAACCAAACAGGCTACGTATTACCAGCTAGTACAATACCCCATTCAGGGAGCTTCCCAAATGAACAAGAAATGCCTCTATGCCCAACTGGCACGTCACGGCAAAGCAGACTGGAAGCAAAGCACAGCAGCATTCGACAGCATCGTTTCCCTTACCCGCCACTACAATACGCCGAAGTGGAAAGGCATTATGGACTACAAGCCGCGCAACTTAGCGGTATTTCTGCCCATTCCCGAAACGCATACTGCGGAATCACTGAAGCCCGACCGCCCGTACCTTTATAAATGGAACGCACTGGAAGCCGCTGAAGGTAATCCCGTGATGTGGGAACACTTGGGCTACGAGGGCAAAGCAGCAGGCATCCGCCAAGGTGAGGCTGTATCCTTCAGCTTCGAGAATTGCCGTGCCGATTCAGTAGAGGTGGAACTCCGCTTCCTGCCCACTCATCCCATCAATGGAAAAGACCTGCGCATCCGGGTAGAAGTAGACGGTCAGCCGTCGGACATCATTTCGTACCGCACGTATGGAAGAAGCGAAGAATGGAAGCAAAACATCCTTTCCAACCAAGCTGTGCGACGCATCACTTTTCCTCTCGGCAAATCCACTTCACACCGATTGACGGTACATGCGATAGACGAAGGCATACTGCTGGATCAGGTTTATCTTTATGCTAAACAGTAGCCAGAAACTTATACCATACAAGTTGATGAAAGCGTAAGCCATATTACACATCCTCACGCAGATATATGCATGCATTATCTCAACTTACCAGAGGCTGTATATAAAACAATCACGGAAATGCATCTGAAAAAATCCATTGCATTTCCGTAACTGCATATTGGCATAATGAATTCAAAGTCAATCGAATAAATCAGCCAGTTTTTCTGCCAACGCTTCTCCTCTCAGATTATCACCGACCATCCGACCTTCGGCATCTATCAGATACATGGTCGGAACAGCTCTTACCTTGTAAAGCTTTGCCACTCCGGTTTCATCCAAGAAGTTAGGCCATTTCAACTGTTCTTCTTTTACAGCTTTTTCCCAATCGGTTTTTTTCTTATCAATGGAAATACTGATTACCTCAAAACCTTCAGAAGCGTACTGCGCATAAAGTTTTTTGATATTAGGAATTTCCTTGCGGCACGGATTACACCACGATGCCCAAAAGTCAATCAGGATGTATTTCTTTCCTTGGCAGAGTTCTTGGAGAGTGATTTCTTTTCCCGATGCATCTTTTACCATAAATTCAGGCATCTTATCACCAATTTTACCAGTCGGGTAAAGTTCGTCTTTCACCAGTTTTCCATAATAAGAGGCTTGCGCGGCAGGTGAGAGTTCTTCGTACCACGAGCGCATGCCTTCGTTCATGTAAGAAGTGAGCGAAATCATCAGCAACGGTCCCCAGTAAGTGTCCTTGTTTTCCATTACCGTTTGGCGATAAACAGAATCTACGGTCTGGAAGAAACGCATTTCATCTTCTGCCATTTGCTTACCGGCCTCGCTTGCACGCAACTCTGCCACTTTTGCCTGGTCTTTTGCCTGATAGGCTTCTTGTATAGCATCGAGGAGAGCTTTATGTTCTTGCTGGTTGGCATTGAATAGAGAATCCATACGACCGCGTACCGCCATCAGCGAATCGTAACGGGCTGTCAGGGGAGACCCACTTACGGATAACTTGTCGAGACTATACGAGGGAGTTCCATTCACATCTTCCGATACAACCGCACCTTTGATTTCGATAGCTGTATTTTCCAGCATCAGGCGGCGCGAGCCGTAGGCGTCTTTTACGGTAAGTAATACGGCGCGGGGTTCTTCCATTTTCCCGATAAAGGTGAATTTGCCTCCGATTGCCAGAGTGTCGGCTATCGGGTCACTTTCTTCGTGACATACTGGCATGAGTTGCACGTAGGCACTGTCTGGAAGTCCTTCAATCGTTCCACTTATCAGATAACCGTCTTTAGGGGCTTGGGATGTACAAGCTGCCGTAAGGGTTCCCAGCAGCAAGATTTGCATTAAGTTTGTTACTTTCATACTTGTTGTTTTATGTATTTTTATTTAGACACGTTTTGTTGAATGCTTCCGTTTCCGGGATTGTTAATAGCACCTGCCGGGAAAGGCATTGTCCACAGATGAGAATCCGGACGAAGCGTATAAGTTTCACCTTCGTAGGTTTTCGTCATGGTGCGTGCATACGTACCTTCTTGGTTGAAGCGGCGTGCATCGGCAAAGGGTACAATGGAGAATATCAGTTCATTGTCTTTGGTACGGCGAATCAGTTCGATAGCTTCGGTTAATGTCGAGGCAGTCAGCGGCTGGTATACTTCGGGACGGATACGGGTTTGGCGCACAGCGTTCAGGGTGTTCATCGCTTCTGTGAAATCTCCTCCTTGTGCCAGACGTGCCTGGCATTCTGCCTTGATAAGATAAACTTCTGTAGTGGTCAGTCCTCCCCAGTTGAAATAACCATTTCCTACTCCACGGTAGTACGTGTCTTGGTTTTGCGAATAAAGTTTCCAACGGGATAAGAAACGTGCATCTCCCTCTTCAAAACGTTCGGCACGCTCTACCGGTATATTGAGTTCATTGGTCGTGTAGTTTGGCGAACCGTTTCCGCAACGGAAATAATAGTTCTCCACATACGAGTAATCGGTAGGTGTGGGTAGTCCGGTATAGTCTTCCGGATTCTCAATCGTGAAACGATGTTCATCGTAATAAGCGTTCCAGTCGTAAAGCTGGTCATTTTGTCCAAGAGCTAAGTTGGCATAGCTTAATGCTTCGCTGTAATTCTGCATCTGCAAATATACACGTGCCAGCAGGGCGTATGCGGCGCCCAGATTGGGATGAAGCACGGTCATCGATTGTTCGGGCAATCCACCGTCAATTGCTTCCTGCACTCCTTGGATGATGAAGTCGTATATAGCTTGTATAGTCACTTGCTGCGAAGGAGCATTGATATTGGCACTTGTGATGAGGGGTACGCTCAGCTTTTCGCCGGCGGTTGCCGCATCATACGTATCGGCATAATAGTTTGCCAATACGAAATAACAAAGGGAACGGATAACTTTGGCATAAGCGATGACTTCGGCACGTTCGGCATCAGTGGCTTCGGTGGCAGAAGGCACGTTTTCTACAATCAGGTTGCACGAAGAGATAGCAGCATAAAGCTGATAATATGTACTTTCATCGGCATTGTTCAACAAGATACGATCAGCAGTCTCATCCCACATATAGTTAGCACGGGTCAGGGTGGGGCTATTCAGGTTAGAGACCGTTACGTAATAGTCATTCAGCAAATAAAGGGCATTGCTGATGGAAGTCTGTCCGATAGCATACTCATCACGCAACAGAGCTTCATAATCGGCAAGAGTAGACGGAATTTTATTGCCTTTTGGCACAATATCCAGATAATCGTTGCAGGAGCTGAAAACCAGCCCGCATACAAGCATATAGATGTAAATGACGTGTTTCATAAATCTGTAATCATTTTAGTTAAAAGTTCAGGTAAATACCACAGAGGTAATTCGGCTTGGCATAGCCACCCAGTAAGTATTTGGCATCATCACTTTTGGCTACGGTAAACGCGTTTTCCATACCTATCATGATGCGTGCGTTCTTCACATACAATTTGTCGCATACACTGCTTGGCAGACGATAAGTCAGCGAAAGGTTCTTCATCCTCCAATTGCTGGCATCAATAACGTTAACCGAAGAACGGGCGTACATATTATAGTAATTGTAATTGTAAAGAGTACTTTCCGAAGAGATATAACGTGGCACATCCGTATGTGCTTCGTCACCGGGTTGTTGCCAGCGGTCAGCAATGCGCTTGCTTACGGGACCCATACCGGAGAGATAAGCCACATTGGTATTGCGCATCTTATGTCCTCCCTCGAAAAGGAACTGTGCAGCCAATTCCCAGTTGCGCCAACGCAATGTAGTATTGATAGCACCACTGTAAACAGGTACTGTGGTTCCCAAATAAATGAGATCTTCTATTTCAGTCGGTTCCATATCAGTAAACAGGTTTCCCTCTGCATCATATACTTGCGGAGTACCGGTAGCGCTCAATCCCGCCCATTGATATCCATAAATGGCATTGTAAGGATTCCCCACACGCGGATAAGCAGAAGGATAATCAATAACCAAGTAAGAAACAGGTGCTTCTACGTTGACGTATGTCACTTTATTCTTGTTGTATCCCAATACGCCGCCGATGTCCCATGTCCAATCTCGCGTGCTGATAGCGGTGCCTGAAAGCGAAAGTTCGAATCCTTGGTTGGTCATCTTACCGTTGTTAATGGTATAGGTGCTATACCCCCAACCTTCGGTAGGCACACCGTTTGTATTGGCAAGCAAATCGGAACCTTTCTTATTGTAATATTCGATAGAACCGTTCAGACGGTTTTTCAAAAGAGAAAAATCAATACCGATATTGGTAGTGGTTGTTTTTTCCCAACGCAAATCAGGATTAGGGCGACTTTGTATGGTTCCGGAAATTCCGCCCACATGCATATTATTGTTATAATAAGCAGTCATATAAGGAGCCGAATCTTTGGCGATATTACCCCCGATACCATAACTGAAGCGTAATTTAAGCATGTTTATCCAATCAATATCGTGCATGAATTTCTCACGGTTGACATTCCACGCCGCACCGACTGACCAGATGGGACGCTTTTGATATTTCGAACCAGTTGCAAACAGATTTGTTTTATCCCAACGGATGCTGCCGGTCACGGTATATTTTCCGTCGTACGTATATGCCGCATTACCATAAAATGACACATAACGGTTGGTCAGTTCATTGATGTATGCTACATTCCCAGTTCCGAAACTGCCCCATCCCCAAATGCTTCCCATGGTGCTGAGCGCAGCTTGGTCGATGAGTGAATACGTCAGCAGGTCGGGGTCGTAATTATATAAGGTACGGTTGTCGAAGTTATTCTTGTTTTCGCGCGTCTCGGTTCCGAAAAGTGCCGTTACCTCATGTATGCCGCCGAATGTCTTGTCGAAATCCAGCTGCTGGCGGAAGTTATAGGCATGGGTTACATTTCCCGAGGTAAAGAAGATATTGCCGTAAGGGATATTGAACGTAGCCGTACCATCACCGTTTGCCGAGGCGTATGTATTAATGGTATTACGCACATCATACGATTCCTTATTCTGGAGTTGTTCGGTCGTGTAGTTCGCATATTCATACTGAAACGAAGCCGTATATTTCAGCCAATCGGTGAACTTAAAACTCAGGCGAGCGAAAGTACGATTGCTGAAATTACGATGGTCTGTCAGATTCATTCCAGTTTCGTCCAATGGCGTAATATCGAGGTTATACAGCCCGTTGGAAACCAGCGTACTCATTTGTGATGCGTTGTAACGGTCTTCCTGCCGGTTGGTATACCGCGTACCGTCATCGTTCATCAATCCATCGTAAGGCATATACGTATATCCTGGCGAGAAAAGACTGTAACTTTGCGTTGTACCGCTTCCGTAATTGAGGTAAGTGCCTACCTCCAAGGTCAGCCATCGGGTAATTTGGGTCGAGTTCTGCAGGTTGATACCAATGGAGCGGTTATCCGAAAACTTGTCGCTCATCTGTTGTCCCTGATAGCTGACCGAAGCATTGAATGTGTTTCGTTCGCTTCCTTTACCGATGCTCAGGTTGTATTGTTGCGTAAAAGGATTGCGCATGCCGTAGCGTTCTATATCATCGTAATAACGATAACCGCGCGATGCCAGTGATGTCAGGCGCGCGTTCATATCGGCTTCGGACAGTGTTCCGGCATAATACCCTAACAGGGCGCGGATTCCTTGCGATGTGTAGGTATTGTCATCCAACAGGCTTTGCGCATAAGCAGAAGCCCCTTCTCCCTGCAAATTAGGATTCTGTGCTGCCCATTCTCTTTCCAGTCCTATCATAGTGGCAGCATCAGCAAGATACTTGTCGGCATAGGTAGAATAAGGCTGTACGGTAAGTGTGGCAGAGAATGAAATGTTGAGCTGGTCTTTCTTGGCACGCTTGGTAGTAATAACCACAACGCCGTTTGCCGCACGTGCTCCGTAAATGGAAGTGGCGGCTGCATCCTTCAGTACGGTAATACTTTCAATGTCTTCAGGATTCATGTCGGGCACGCTTTCTATCCAGTTGCCGTAACCATCATTGGTAGTCTTCTCTACAGGGAAACCATCGATGACATACAAAGGAGTAGTCAGTCCGTTCATGGAAGTGACTCCACGGATTTGCCCGTCGCTGAATCCGGCCACCCGTCCTTCCAGCATCGAACTGATGTCCGGTATGCGTTGGGTTTCCAGCTGATCGGCATTTACTTTCGAGAAAGCTCCTGTTGCCCGCTCCTTCGAAATGGTCTGATAACCCGTCACTACCACTTCGTCCAGCAGTTCGGTAGCAGGCTGGAGGTGAATGGCATAATCAACTGCTGCCGTCAGGCGAACCCGCTGGGTTTCGTAGCCTACAAAGGAAACCTCGATTTCTTGTGTTGATTTGGGAAGTGTCAGACTGAAATGACCGTTCATGTCTGTGATGATGCCGGCAATGGAATTGCCTTCTGCCTCAACTACCTGTTTAACGTATGCCGCAGGAAGCGGTTCGTTATTTTCATCGGTCACGATACCGTGAATGGTACGGTTATACGCACCTTGTGCCATTCCTTCAAGAGTGAGCAGCCAAATAGCTGCCAAAGTCAGGAAGAAACGGTAGCGATAAAATGTCGTTCGTCTCATACTTTCTTGTGTTGTTTAAAGGTGTTTCATTCGCTAAAATTGTTGCAATATTACAAAATTGTTTTAATATATGAAAGCAAATCCTAAAAATATTGTAACGGAATGCCACTAGAGCATCTAGAATACGTCAACCGGATATTTCTTGAATCTCCCTTTAAACATTACCAACCATCCAGTGGTTCGGCATGAAACGAATATTTCCCACTATTTCCGATAAAGAGCATGAATCAGGGAAAGCACCCATATAGGTCCATCCGCTGTAAGATTAATAATCTTCAGGCTGCAAGATTATTAATCTTACAAGCGGAAGATTATTAATCTTACACCAGACGAAGTTATCTGCGTTGGGAGAAGAAGATAACAACAACCTTTTAAGAAACTATTTTGAATTTCTCCAAACAGCTTCTTAGTCTTTGTCGGCTCCCAGATAAAAACCTATATTCGTCTGCTGATTATATCCCATATTCTGCATCGTTTGCGACATGTCATAAGTATGGTCATTGGTTAATGCAGTAAAACGGTAACTTGTCGGATAATTGGTAGAAAAAATACGGATTGAAGAATTGTCTTCTGAAGGCAAAATCACTTCTTCACGCCAGTCACCTACCATATCCCCATAATAACAGGGATTATATTTTGTTCCATGATTCCCTTGATTTGTTCCATATCCCGTATTGAAATTGACAAGCCGGTTTTTGTTGGTCATCGGATTTGCTTTTGCGCTTACAATTAAAGCCCGGTCGTACAATTCACGGGTAAGTTCTCCACTCCACCATATTGCTACATTATACATGGAACCTCCGCCAATGCCTGTAGGAATAGACACACCTTCAAGAGGAACATTACCCGAACTTGCACAATTATAAACGCCGGTATTCAAGCTGGACCAATATTCAAAGTTTGGACTATCCGGATCAATATCTGCCACAATGGAACGTCCAACATCGCCACTGGGACCAGCTCCATGTCCTGAAATCAGATTGCCATTACGTGCATCCAGTATCTGACAACCATATCCCAATCCTTGATTGCTATAAGTATCTTCCTCTTCAAAAGATGCTTGTACCTGTAATCCCTGACGGTCTTTGATAAATTTGCCGACACTCAGAATATCGCCATGTCCGTTGCCTGTACACCATAATTCACCTCCATCGTCATCTATGGCTGCCGAACCGTAAAGTATTTCGTCTTTTCCGTCTTCATCCAAATCGGCTACACGGAAAGCATGCGCCCCCATTGCCAACCATTTTTCCGAATGTCCATCAGCTGTATCAAATTGCCAGCGAGCAACCAATTCATTATCTTTAAAATCTAAAGCCCATACCTGCCAGTTCAGGTAAATACCTCTTGTAATGATTAAGGAAGGATTGCTTGTACGCGTTCCTGTTGTCTCGTCAGGTGTTCCATCCAGATAAGCGGCTCCAATAAAGAAACGGTCCATCCGATTACCGTAGTCATCCCCCCAGTATTCTTGCCAATATTGGGCACGGGAAGCTTTCGAACCTGTTCCACCGCGAGGAATATTATCCGTACGGCAAATTTCGCGACCGTCATATCCGCGACATAAAGAAATATATTCGGGTCCTTCGAGGACAAGTCCTAAAAGTGTCGGCAAGGCACTGCCTGAATACCAACCGACTTCATCATAGTGGATACGGTAATCATGTACCGTTCCATCTTCATTGGTTATTGTCTTTCCATCCCCGAAAGTTGTTCCCTCTGATGAACGAAAAGCAATTTCACACAACCCGTCGCCATCAAAATCATATAAAATAAATGAAGTATAATGAGAACCTGAGCGTATGTTAATACCTAAATCGATACGCCACAAAAAAGTCCCGTCCAACTTATATGCTTCCAGCAAAGTTGTTCCCCCATACCAGCCTCCTTGGTTGGCACCATCATATGGTTCACGTTTTATCACGATTTCCGGCCATCCGTCACCGTCAAGTTCACCGACTTGTACATCATCGGGTTGATAATCTACTGAGGCATTCGGAACATTCATATCCAATTTGATTTCACGATAAAACGTCTGAGCCATTTGGGAAGTGAAAGTAGTTTCACATAAAGTTTCGTCCTCTCCGGTAAGAGTCACGCGATAATGGTTTTCCTTTGTCGGGTCAACATCTTCATCAATCCAGCATGAAGAGTCGGTTATAGGTTCGCTGTTCAGCTTCTCTTCTGCATTATTTGCAGTTGATTTATATATATCAAAAGCTGTACCTGCAGGATCTGTAGGAAGCATACGCCAGCTCACTAAAGCACCATGTATACCGGTCGTTGAGTTGGCATCTTCGTCAGGAGCAGGATCATAGCTGACCCACATCAGTCTGTCGCCAGTAATTATATCAGTAGGAAGAGAAGGAAGTTCTGTCACAGAATTGTCTAGGGGTAAATTGTCCGAACAAGCAAAAACAGTTCCAAGGCAAGCCAGTCCAATCAAGTAATTGAGTTTATTCATGTTATAAGGTTTAGTAGGTTTGTGAGTAAAAAAATGCGCCCGAAGCTTCACACAATCACTTGCTCCTGCCTCGCGCGACTTTGAAAATTAATCTAACTTTTGTATCCATAAACCCGGTTATGGAAGCATGAAATCTTCCAGTGCGGTTTTATATTCAAGTGTAACGGTGCCTGTCTGTGTACGCACATTCAGACAGACATCGATGGTATCGTCATCTGTCAGTCCTGTCTGGATAAAACGGGAATAGACTTCATCGGGCATACGCAGGCTGATAAGCGATGAGGTTGTATTCCATGCATTGGGTGCATTGTTATCAAAATACAGATTGAATGTAGCTTTTTTTCCTGTTGTGTCTATATCACGGTTGCCATCATAATAAAGCAGGAAAGAAACCGCACTATAAGGGTCAAAATAGAAGGTAGGAACTACATTCATGTAACCGTTTTGTATATAATACTGTCCTTCGGTCTGGTTGACGCTTTGCACAGCCTTATTCTTAAGAGCAATAGAATCTTGCCCGAATATCTGGTAGTCTTCGCTCAACGTATCGACACAGGATATGTAGGTAGGAATCTCTGCAGCCTCACTCAATACAATGTCATACGTGTGTCCGGATTCCAAATCCGATACATTCGTAAGGCTTTCATCTGATGTATCAAAACTGACTACAGCCCGTCTGACTTCTTTCAGCCACGAGATTTGTGACAAATTGGAAGGAACCAATACCGCATCAAAGTCAGTATACAGCCGATAGCCTTCCAGTTCGTTACCACTTACCGTTACAGCCATGTTGTTGAAAGTAACACTTTGCCGGTTGTCATCGTTGTCCAGACACGATACAAGCATCACAACCGACAGGCACACAACAGACAAACGAAAAATGTTGAATAATCTGTTCATTTTATGTAGATAAATTAATAGCATGTACCGCAGAGGCATATTGCCTGAAAGTCAATATCTTTCTTGTCAGGTATATGCTCCTGCGGTATTTCTGTTTTTACCAACCTTCGTTTTGGGTCAGGTTAGGATTCTTCATGATTTCAGTCTGCGGAATGGGGAAGAAATACATTTTATCATCCCAAGTACGGCTCACTTCATTACGCGTGTAAGTGATGGTTCCGTCCGCATTCTGGGTAAGCTTCATTTCAGTAATGCTCTTCAGCTTATCCCCTTCTTTCCAACGGCGCAGGTCATAGAAACGATGTCCTTCGAAAGCCAGTTCTACCATACGTTCGTTCTGGTATTTCGCCCAGAAAGCATCGTTGCTCATGCCGGTAGGGAATTCCGGCATATTGACATCCGAACGCGTACGGGTAACACTTGCTGCTTCACGTGCCGACATCGGGAACTCAGCCGAAGTTGCATCGGCAGAACCCAAATAGCGGAATACCGCTTCGGCATAGTTCAGGTAAAACTCACCCAGACGGAACGTAATCCACGTATGACGCGAACTTTTAACTGTACTATTTGCACGTAAATCGACTGCCGGGTCAAGATACTTTTTCAGGTAATAGCCTGTAGGAGTAGCTCCTGAAATAGGTTCGCCATTAGTACCACCGTAGAAAGTCTGTATCGGTGCTGTATTATAAGAGGGCCATCCTGTATCGCCGTTCTTTACCACGGTCATGGAAAAACGCGGGTCACGTCCTTCGTATGGGTTTTCCGGATCATATCCGCTGCCGGCTTCATTGATACCTAAACCAGTTGCCTGCATTTCGTACGCATCTACCAGATTTTGTGAAGGACAGTTGCCCGAACCTCCACCGGTAATACCAATAGGATAATTGTATTCTTCAAGCACGCTGGAAGCACCGGAAGCATCCTTCGAGTTGACATAGCGGCGCATGAAAATCATTTCACTATTCTGCCAGTTGGTCGTCCCCCACAAGGCAGCGTATGTACCTAATTTGAAATCTCCTGCCACACAAGCGTCAATCAGTTCCTTGTTTGCCTGTGCAGCTTTATGCCACAATTCCTGGTCGTTGCTTTCATTGAATAAAGGACTTGCCGCATAAAGAGCTGCACGTGCCTTCAGTGCCAATGCCGCATAACTGGTCAAACGGCCACTTTCTGCTGGAGAAATACCCAACAAGCCCAAGTCGGTATAATCTTCAGGCAATAAAGTCGCAAGTTCGGTACATTCTTCTTCGATAAAGCTGAACACTTCCTGTGCCGGTGTACGGGTCAAGCTGTTCACATTGTCTACTGTCACCATTTCGGTAAAGAAAGGAACGGCACCGTAGCAACGGATCAGATTGAAGTAGAAGTAAGCCCGTAACAACCGTACTTCATAGAATGAATTGTTATAACGGAACATACGCGCTTCATAATCATCATTTTGTTTGAGTTCGTCAAATGTCAATCCCTGAAATTCCTGCAGGTATTGATTACATTCTTGAATGGCACGATAGCTTGTAGTCCATGTGTTCGAAAGTGGGTTGGAAGGACTCCAAGAACCATTGGTAAAGTCACACACATCGCCACTGGTATAGGCATACTCGGCTTCATCACATGCCGAAGCCAGCATACCGCCTCCATACACTTGTCCGAAATCGTAGTCAAGCTCATTATAAATATTGGTCACCAAGCCAATCACTTCATCATAGCTTTGTGCCAAATAGTCTTTTTCGTAATTGGCGTATTCGTGGTAGTCCATGTTACAAGCACTCAGCAATGCCACACACGCTGCGCCTCCTATGATATTTTTGATTCTCATATTTTTTCCTTTTTATAAATTAGAAACCGATTGACAAACCAATCACGGCACTACGCGTCAACGGTGCAGTGGCTCCGTATGCTTCCGGATCGGCAATCTTGATTTTATCAAAGCAGAGCAAGTCGATTCCCCGTACATAGAGTTTGGCTTTGCTCAATACATGGGTCTTCTTCATCCACTTTTCCGGGAAATTATAATACAGTTCTACCGAACGCAGCTTCAGGAACGAACGGTCTTCCAGCCATACGGTATTGGTCTGGTAGTTATTGGCATTGCTTTCTGAGCTTAGACGCGGATACAAAGCATCCGGATTCTCCGGTGTCCAACGGTTTTCGTATGCATGTTCAGAAATCGTTGTGTTATTGATTAACGGCCAATACAAGCTGGTAGTATTCAATACAGCCGAATAACGTCCTGTTCCTTGGAACATGGCATCGAAGCCCAATCCTTTCCATTCAGCTCCCAAGTGGAACGAATAGTAGATTTCGGGCGCAGTGGTGCTGTAACCGATAGCTACTTTATCGTTATCATCAATAATGCCATCATTGTTCACATCTTTATACTTGATGTCACCCGGACGCAGAGTTGTACCGAAATTCTGTGCCGGACTGTTGGCGATATCTGCCTCATCCTTAAAGAAACCGATGGCCTGCAAACCGTAAGTCTGCTTTACCGGATTGCCGGTCTGAATCAGGTTGTCATACAATCGCGGTTCTTCCAGTTGCTCGATAATCTTGTTCTTTGCCAACATAAAGTTACCGCCGATATTGAACTTGAAGTCACCGACCTTCTTCGTATAATTGGCACCGATTTCTACCCCCCAACTATCTACGATACCCCCGTTTTCATACGGAGCTGTAAAGCCCAATATCGATGAATATTTACCGCTGGAACTAACCCAGATATCTGAACGGCGTTCGTAATACGTATCGAATGTCAGGTCAAGCCCCTTGAACAGGCTGGCATCGAAACCAAAGTTATACTTATACGCTTTTTCATGTGTAGAGTTCAGCGAAGCCAGACGTCCTAACACCCAACTGGTCGTACCTTGCGAGTAGTTGGTATCGAACGGATAGAAACTACCACCCCCATAAGTCTGTTCCCAGTAATTGGTTACATCTGAACCGTCTTCTTGCGGCAGACGGTCGGCATTGATGATACCAAATGATGCACGTACTTTCAGAAAATCAATCCAGGATTGGTTTTGCATGAAATTTTCTTTTGAAACAACCCATGCCGCACCGACAGTAGGAGAAAAAGCCCATTTATGTCCCGGAGCCAGCTTGTTCGAAGCAGAGCCTACCAAAGTCAAATCAAAGAAATAACGGTCTTTCAATCCGTAATGTGTATACCAAGATACGTTCTGGCGATACCAAGTCTGGTCTATACCTTTCGTATTACGGTATTCGTAATCCCAACGCAATTGGCTGTAGATTTTGTTCGCTTCGTTAATAGTCTTATTATAATATAAGGTACCGGCAAAATTAAATACTCGTGTAAAGGCTGTAATTTTCGAGCCTTCACCCAGTGCACTTTCTTTACCATCGGTATAACGGGTCAGCTCGCCCGGTTCACCGTCTACCCACGAAGAAACTGCATCACTTCCATAAATGAATGTTTTCGAATAGTCTTCGTAATACAAAGCATAATTGTCATAACCCAACATCAAGCTGGCACCCAATCCCGGTGTGATAGCAGATAAATCCTGGTCTAAAGTCATATCGGCATACAAGGTACGTTCGTGGAATTTGGTGTATCCTGCATCCTGTGATACGGCAACCGGGTTCATTGTGCCTGCCCATGTAGAGCTACCACCCCAAGTTCCGTCTTCCAACTGTGCCGGATAAGCAGCCGAAGGAAGTTTATAAATCATACTGCCCCAAAGGTCGGCACTGGTATTACTACTCGTATTACCACCCGGCGCACGGGTCTCCGACAAAACACCTACCAAATTCAGTTTCAGTTTGGTACTCGAAGTCAAATCAATATCCAAATTCGTACGCAAGTTGGCACGCGAATATTCGTCTTGAGTAGAATAACCATCGTTCATATACGGATTGGCTATAAACCCTTTATTGGTGGTCAGGTTTCCCATAGCATAGTAACGAAAACGTTCGGATCCACCTCGGAAACTGATATTGTAAATGTTAGTAGAAGCCACATCGCGGAATGTCTCACCTATCCAATCCACATTCGGATACAGATAGGGATACTTTCCTGAACGAAAAGCATTCAATTCATCTGCCGAATAACGGGCTGACAGACCATCATTTGCCAACGCCTCGTTAATGGCATTAGCATAAGTATAACTGTCGGCAAACTTCGGCCGGCGTGCTTGCCATTCGAATCCATGGTCGTACGAGAATTTCACTTCACGCGTATTGTATTGTCCACGTTTGGTGGTAATATTGACTACACCATTAATGCCTTTGTAACCATAAATAGCCACGGCAGAAGCGTCTTTCAATACTGTTACCGATTCTACTTCTTCAGGAGTAATATCGGTAATGTCACGCTCAATGCCATCCACCAATACCAACGGAGTAGTAGACGAAAGTGTCTGCAAGCCACGTACAAAGAAAGTTGGTTCATAATTGGCGTATGTACCTGTCCCTTGCAACGTCATCAGACCTGTACCGTAACCAAAAAGTGAATTTCCAATATTTTTGGCACTCCGTTTGTTAAACTCTTCATTGTAAACAGTAGAGACCGATGACGTGGATTCCTCCAGACGCTGTGCGGTACGATAGCCGATCTCTACCACTTGGTCAGCATATTTTTCCGGTTTCCCCGGCGAAGCGATGCTGTCTGTTGTTTCCTGCGCGTAGCCCGGCATTGTGCAAAGGGCAAACAGTGCAGCAGGTATGATTAGTTTATCTTTTCTTATCATAAGTCGAATTACTTTTTAATAATTGTGTTTCGCATTACCATCCTGGGTTTTGAATCAAGCCATACCCTTTGTTCACTTCTGTCAACGGGAAAGGTGATAAATACCATTTTGCATCAAAACCATTTGTCCACCAGTAACGTACCGGATTGGATAATTCATACTTCTCATATTCAAAATGTGTAGGATAAGGTTGTGTTTTATCACCATTATACCATCCTTCTCCGGCAAATTCACCCGTACGGGAAATACGCAAGCCATGCAATTGTTTTTCAAAAATGTCTGCACGTTTATAACGAATCAAATCAAAGAAACGGGTGTCTTCCATACCCAGTTCGCAAGCACGTTCGCGGAGAATTTCTTCCAACAAGGCATCTTTATTACCGGTCAGGTTCTTGTCCGGATTGCATTCTGCCAGTCCTTTCATTCCCACACGGGCACGTACAATGTCTACTTGTGCTATGGCATCTGCCAAACGATTGTTCTGGCACAATGCTTCTGCATATGTCAAATACATGTCAGACAGGCGTAAAACGACCCATTGTGTATAATGACGAAGCATATCCGGTCCCATCAGATATTTTATCGGTGCATATCCCGTAGCAAAAGAACCGGTTTGATTATCTGGCTCTTGTTGCGCATCGTAACCGCCAACCCAAGCCTCGAAACTACGTCCCGACATATTGCCGGTCGTCCAGTCAAGCGCAGTAGGCTGCCCGTTTACAATGGCTTCTTCATACAAACGTGGGTCACGTGTCAGGACGATGTTACTTTTTCCATCTTCACCTCCATTCGGAGAACCGGTCATGAACATCTCGTCCAAACGCCCTTCTGCAGCGGTCTTGTCCCAATCAAAGGGTGTACCGTCTGCCCATGGGAACATTTCCACATACTCTTGTGTAGGAGTATATCCACGGCGAATCCCATTTCGGCTTGCATCGGTTGTACCAAGTGGATCACCCCACTGATGCCAAATATAATTACCCGACTTAAAGGCATCATACCCAAACTGTCTGGTACTCATAAGTATCTCAGGACTATCCAATTCCGCATAAGAAGTACGATAAGCCAAGCGGTAGTCCTCCGGACGAGTTCCTTTAGACTGTACCAACGAATACCCTCCATTAGCGTTCAGTTCATTGAAAAACTCTTCACAAGCTTGCAGGCACTGTGTCCACAGTTCAGCCTTATAGCCGCCATACCAAACCAAGTGTTGTGCTTCTGCTTCCGAAGAACCGCCAGCATATGCTACATCATCATTAAAAAGCGGAGAAGCAGCAAATTGCAGGATACGACATTTCAATGCCATTGCAGCTGCGCGATTCCAACGACCGGCATTAGTTTGTGGATTATCTACTGTCCAAGGCAACACTTCTTTCGCTTCATCAAGCAATTTAATCATAAAATTAACGGTTTCTTCTACCGTTGCACGAGGCAAATCATAGCTGGCATCCGTACCGCTAAAAGAATGGTCAATAATAGGCAGACCTCCATAATGACGGAACGTATCAAAATAACGCGAAGCGATGATACACTTTGCCTGTGCTACAATGGATGCCTTTTCAGATTCTTCCATTCCAGGCACACGGTCGATGTTTTCTATGATTAAATAACCATAACGAACAGCTTGCCATACGCGGTTTTTCAAATAATCCCATTTATCTGAACGCTGACCATAATTTGACGTATGCGTTCCATAATAATAACTGTTTACAATACCACTTGACAAATAAGTATAAATATAACAGTCCGTCAATGCTTCAGGCTTACCGACATAAGGATTGGAAGATTCACAAGGATAAGCATCGCTCGATGAATTACGGAACGGAAGACCATAATACTGAAAGGTATATAATGTATTCAAAAATTGTCTCACGTATTCCGGGCTATTGAATACTGTATCGCTGGTCACATCACCACCTGGTGCTTTCTCCAAGAAAGCACTTCCGAACTTGATATCATCCACACATGATGTGGAGACAACTGAAGTCAGAGTCAGTCCTGCGGCAACAGCGAAAAACCATTTATGTTGTTTCTTCATGATTTTATCTTTTTATTAAGGGTTAAAAACCAAGTTTCAAGCTCAGCGAAAAAGTACGAGTTAACGGATAAGTCGGCTGGTTGCTGGCTCTTGATTCCGGGTCACCCCACTTATACGGAGTAAAGGTCAGCAGGTTGTATCCGCTGAATGCCAGTTGGCAAGTGCTCAGCTTTAGCCGTTCCATCAAAGGGAAATGGAAATTATAAGCAATCTGCAGGTTCTTCAGACGCAGATATTTGGCATCCTTTTCCCATAGATTTGAATCCTGATAGTTGTTCGAATCACCATTATCGAAAGTAGCACGCGGATATTCGGCATCCGGATCCGGGTTTGCCGTTGTCCATGTATTTTCTACTTGAGCTACCAACAAACCTCCCTGATTGGCATTGTTGCGGTCGGTAAACGGCTTACGGAAAATACTTGAGATGCTGCGGCTTACGTTCCAGGCACCCGTCCATTGCATGGAGAAATCAAAGTTCTTCCAGCTAAATCCGAGATTTAGACCTGCCATGTATTCGGGGTCATCGGTATAGCCTAAATCACGCGTCTTGTCATCAGGGGTAATCGCACCATCCCCATCCAAGTCTACATATACACAGTCACCATTCTTCAACTCTACCAATTGGGTCGGCATTTCTGTTCCAAACACTTCCCGGTAATGAGCCGGAGTGGTATTCTCATCGTAGTATTCGAAGAATTGGTATTGCAAGCGCGAACCGATACGGTGTCCTTTTGAATATTGATATTCTTGGTTCAACGGAGCTTCCTTGCGTTCAATAATCTTGTTTTGATTGTACATCAGGTTCAAGTTGACAAAATAACGGAAGTCATCGCCAATGCGGTCATTCCATTTTAAAGAAATTTCCCAACCCCAGCTGTCTACCTTACCAAGATTTGCCATCGGCAAAGTGAAACCCAATACCGAAGGAGCCGTACCGTCGCTCAGCAAGATATTGGTTCGTTTCTCCTTATAATAATCGAAACTACCTTGCAAACGGTCGTTTAAGAAATACATATCTACACCATAGTTCTGTTTCAACGATTTTTCCCAAGTTACATCAGGATTATTTTTGGCTGCCTCATACGCACCTGGACTTACTGTTGCATTATTAATACCAAAAAGATAACTATAACCACCATTTAAATTCGATGCTGTTGTATTATTTACGTAATATGGGTCGGCTGTGTACATGAAACGGCTACCACCAATCTTATCGTTACCTACCAGACCAATGGTGTATCTCAGTTTCATAAAACCGATAAACGGTTTGATGGGTTTCCAGAACTTTTCTTCACTGACGACCCATCCGAAAGAACCTGCCGGGAAAGTACCGAAACGTTTGTCTGGAGCAAAGTTTTCCGAACCGTTGTAACCGATATTGAACTCAGCCATATAACGGCTTTTCCAGTCATAGGTAGCACGTCCTACCAAACCTACATAGCCTTGTGGAATAGATGAGAACTCAGTCGGATAATATGTCTTCGATTGGTTGTACAGTGCCAAAGCTGTCACGTGGTGATTACCAAACGTACGGTCATAATTGAAAGCAGCTTCCATATACCAGTTACGTGACTTCGCAGGGTCGACATCTTGGTATTTCAATTGCGAATTTGTACCGCTTTTCTTATATACAATGGTACCATCGTCTTGCAAAACCGGTGTATAAGTTGCTATACTTGCCGTAGCGCGTGTATACGATGTAAAACCACTGTTGTAAGAACCTTTGACTCTAAAGCTCAATCCTTTGGTAATGAAATCCAGTTTTTGGCTTAATTGCAAATCGGCATTCAATGTATTGTTGCTGGTCTGCATAAAACCTGCGCCATAATATGCCATACCTGTACCTCCGGTAAACGGCAATCCATATTCGGTGGTAGTATATACCAACTTGTCATCTACCAATCCCGGACTAGAGAACGGAGTTGCATAATACATCTCCAATAGCATACCGGCACTTCCTTGTCCCGTATAAGGTTTCCAGGCGTTGTTTACGTTTCCGGCAATGTTCATTGATACGGTGGTTGTCTTGGTTACATCGATATCCAGATTCGAACGGTAGTTGAAACGTTTGTACTGATACGAAAGGTCGTAAGGCAAATCAAAACCGTTAAACAGACCTCCTTGTGTATAGGCACCTGCTGATACGAAGTAACGGATACGGTCGGTACCTCCCGAAATATTTACATTATGCTGGGTCTGCAACGTCATGTCCTTCAAACAGTAATCTACCCAGTTTGTGTTCGGGAAGCGGATCGGATCACTTCCTGTACGGAATTTCTCGATTACATCCGGTTGGAACATCAGTTGGTCTTCTGTATATTCGGGATGGTCGTTCAGCTGCATCTGATTATAAAAGGTAGCATACTGGTATGAATTAGCCAATTCAAGTGTCTTGGTCGGCGCAATGATACTTGCCGATGTAGAGAATGAAATCTTTGCTTTTCCTTCTTTACCACGTTTGGTAGTAATCAATACGACACCATTGGCACCACGCACACCGAATACCGCTGTAGCCGAAGCATCCTTCAGGATGGTGATGCTTTCGATTTCGTTCGGGTCGATGTCGTTCATACTACGCTCTACACCATCCACCTGGATTAACGGTGCTGAGTTTTCCCATGTAGCCTGACCACGAACGAAAATGCTGGCAGCATCGTCACCCGGTTCACCTGAGTATTGCACGGTGGTTAAACCGGCAAGTTGTCCAGACAACATATTCGATACAGAACCGGTGGGCGACTTAAGCAAGTCGTCACCTTTCACGCTGGAGATAGCACCTGTCACGGTCACTTTCTTCTGTGTACCATACGCTACGACCTCCACTTCACCCAACATCTGTGAGTCATCTTCCATTGTTACCCGCATTCCTTCTTTAGCCATCACTGTTACGGTAGCATAACCAATAAAGGAAATTTGCAGTTTAGTACCCGGTTTAACATTTAACTGGAACTTTCCGTCCAAGTCCGTGATGGTACCCGTACTGGTTCCTTCCACCATTACACTTGCTCCAATCACTGGTTCACCTGCACTGTCATACACAGAACCTGTAATCATGCCTTGCTGTTGAGAAGCAGCTGCCGCATGAAGAGATTGGAAGCCTAAGGCCGGAGATACAGCCGTTACTGTACACAAAAGTGCAAACGGCAAAACCCCCTTTTCTAGAAACTTTTTCTTTCTCATGTTATTAAGTTAATTAGTGTTGTGATTAAGATTATAATAAACAAAGGTATTGCCTTTCAAGGCCCGGCAATCATCACTTTACATATCCATTTTTTATATGTTGTTTTCATCTGTTTCTTATCTTTATTAACAAAAGATTTATAAGACGCAAAGAACCACAAAAAAGGTGAATTTTAAAATGGAAAATCGTGTATAATAATGGAAATTTTTATCTATCTTACTTGGGAAAGGAGAAAAAATGCAGTTCTTATCACGATTCTTCCCTAAAAAGGGAAAAAAAGGCTTTTTTATAAGTTTTTTATCCGATAAAATAAGAAGCTGTTTTGAATTTCTCCAAAAAGTTTTTCTTGTCTTGATGTATCCGTTTTCGTGTGTGCTTTGGGCGATTTTTTGGTCTTTTTCGCTCCTGTTCTTCGTCAGATAGCCCGCTATCTTCCTCATCACAGAAGCGAAAATGCCTCAAAAACTCATCCCAAATCATCGCACGATAAATTCAAAACAGCTTCTAAGCTATTGGGAAAAACATGCCTTAGATTGTCATTTCAAGGTTAAATAAAGTTATCCTTTCTTCTATTACTGTAGCAAAAATATTTTATAAATGCCTGCCATCAGCCAATCCAACCGCGTTGAAAACGCAATAGTACTGCATTCGCCAATACAGTATATATTCATTTTTCAGGGGTATGTATTGACTGTTGGCAGACATTTAGAAACAGTTCTCCCAATGTCTTTCGCAATACCGGATGCAATGTTTCACTGGCTATCTCCACCAAAGGTTTCATAACAAACTCACGTTCGATCATTAAGGGATGTGGCAGAACCAGTTCTGGTGTATACAAGATTACATCATCGTATAACAGCAGGTCTATATCAATCAAACGGTCATGATACACTCCTCCGACCGATTTTTGGGTACGCCCCAATGTGCGTTCGATTTCTTGGGTCCGGTGCAAGACTTCCATTGGAGGTAAAATGGTTTCCACACATGCCGCTGCATTTAGAAATTTATGTTCGGAAGCGAACCCCCATGGAGCAGTTTCATAAAAAGAAGATAGGGAAATCACTTTCCCTATCTCGTCATTTATCAGTCTGGCAGCAGTACGTAGATTGGTTGCTTTGTCTCCCAAATTCGTACCCAGTCCCAAATAGACATTTGCCATCCTTTATCGAATTACTTGTTCAATATCAGCATCGCATCGCCATAAGTGCCGAAACGATAATCTTCTTTCAACGCCTCTTGATAAGCATCCATTACCAGCTCATATCCTCCATACGAACATACCAGCATCAGCATGGTAGACAAAGGCATGTGGAAATTGGTCACCATTGCATCGGGCAATACGAAATCGTAGGGCGGGAAAATGAACTTGTTGGTCCAGCCCTCATATTCTTTGAGATGTCCGTCTGTGCCTGTAGCCGTTTCGATGGCCCGCATCACGCTGGTACCTACCGCGCATACCTTGTGTCCGCTATCCTTTGCTTCATTTACAATACGGCAAGCCTCGGATTTGATGAACATTTGTTCCGAATCCATCTTGTGCTTGGTCAGGTCTTCCACATCAATGTCGCGAAAACATCCCAATCCGCAGTGCATGGTAATAAATGCCAAGTTGATACCTTTGATTTCCATACGTTTCATCAGCTCGCGGCTGAAGTGGAGTCCTGCAGCTGGTACGGTTACAGCCCCTTCATACTTGGCATAGATGGTTTGAAAACGTTCGGTGTCTTCCGGTTCTGCCGGACGACGGATAAAAGGAGGAAGAGGCGGCTCGCCCAATGCATAGAGAGCCTTCTTAAATTCATCATGCGGACCATCATAAAGGAAACGAAGGGTTCGTCCACGTGACGTGGTATTGTCTATTACCTCGGCCACCATTGAATCATCATCGCCGAAATACAACTTATTTCCGATACGTATTTTACGTGCAGGATCCACCAGTACGTCCCATAGGCGGAGTTCTTCGTTCAATTCGCGCAACAAAAAGACTTCAATGCGCGCCCCTGTCTTTTCCTTGTTTCCATACAAACGGGCAGGGAATACTTTCGTGTCGTTAAAAATGAATGCATCCTGATCATCAAAATAGTTCAGGATGTCCTTGAATATAACATGTTCTATCTGACCAGTAGACTTGTGTACTACCATCAGCCGGGACTCGTCTCTGTACTTCACCGGATGCAAAGCAATCTTTTCTTCCGGTAACTTGAATTTGAATTGTGACAGTTTCATCTTCTTCTCCTTTCCTTATATTATTATTCCAGATACCAAGCGGCTTTGTTGAACGTGTACAGGCTTTCAGATATTTTCAGCTCCTTTAACCGGTAAGGAGCTATATTCCCATCCTATTCGAACATTCCGCCAACCAGGTACTTAAACTTAGTCAACTATTACATCCTGCTGGTTCAGCCAGCTTTCAAAATCTTCTACTTTCATACAATTTTCCAAGGTCACTTCACCCACGCGAGTACGACACAACGCAGTCAGGTGTGCCCCACTGTGTAATGCTTCCCCGATGTCGCGTGCCAATGCGCGGATATATGTACCTTTGCTACAGACCACGCGTATCTTTATTTCGGGTAGTGCACATTCCAGCAATTCAATCTCATCGATAACCAACGTCTTGGGCTTCAGTTGTACTTCATCACCTTTACGCGCCAGTTCGTAAGCACGCTTCCCATCTACCTTGCATGCAGAAAATGCCGGAGGCACCTGCTCTATAGCACCCACAAAGCGCTGCAATGTTTCTTCCACCAACTCACGGGTAATGTGTCCGGTAGGATACGTGGCGTCTATCTCTTTTTCCAAATCATACGACGGCGTGGTGGCTCCCAACTGTAGGGTCGCCACATATTCTTTCGTATGGTATTGGAATTCTTCGATACGCTTTGTTGCTTTTCCTGTACAGACAATCATCACCCCAGTTGCCAAGGGGTCGAGTGTCCCGGCATGTCCCACTTTTATTTTTTTCACTCCCAGCTTGCGGCTGACGTGATACCTTATTTTATTGACAAGCGCAAACGATGTCCATCGGTACGGCTTATCAAAATACAACACCTCTCCTTCTTTAAAGTTCATCAAGCAAGTTCCAAATTATATCCTAAAGCTGTCATTATCAAAATTACTCCTCCCACAATGATACGATACCATCCGAAAGCTGCAAATCCGTATTTCGTCACAAAGCTAATGAAGAACTTGATGGCGAGCATTGCTACGACAAATGCGACTACATTGCCTACAATCAGCGCCTCCATATTTGCCGTGATGATTTCTGTACCACCGTCCATAAACAGTTTCAGCATCTTGTAGACCGTGGCGGCAAACATGGTAGGTACGGCAAGAAAGAAAGAAAACTCGGCAGCAGCCTTACGGGTAAGCTTCTGTGCCATACCGCCTACAATGGTGGCCATCGAACGCGATACGCCCGGAATCATTGAAATGCACTGGAACAGTCCGATACAAAAAGCACGTTTCTCGGTCAGTTCAGTCGTTTCGCTTCCATTTCCGAACAATTTGTCGCAAAACAGCATAAACACGCCTCCTACAATCAACATTACCGCAACCACAATCACACTTTCCAGCATAGCATCGATCATATCACTGAACAACAGACCTAATACAGCTGCAGGAATGAAGGCAACCAACAATTTCCAATAAAAATCGTACTTATGCAGGAAACGTTTCAGCGTTGAAGCTCCTTCGGGAGCCGGTTTATGATTCAGACGGAAAAAACGTTTCCAATACAAACATACCACCGAAAGAATAGCTCCAAACTGGATGATAAACGTAAATGCTTTCACAAATTCGGTACTCTCTACCCCCAGCACATTTTGTGCTATAATCATATGCCCTGTCGATGAGACAGGTAAAAACTCGGTCAACCCTTCAACAATCGCTATTATGATTGTTTGCAATAAATTCAAATCTCCTTCCATTATTTATTGATAATTTGACAATCAGCTATTTATTATTTATGCCAATCAGGAGTTGAAAGGGAGTTAGAAACAGTTATCGCCCGCCAGGCGGACTGGAAATTAAAGTGATAACTCCTGTGAAACATAACTGCTTTTAATTCCTGATTCACATTATATTTAGTTGTCTATTTGCAAATAGCAAGCCGAAGTAGTAACAAACTTATTCTTTCGGTTTGCGCAATATACCATAAATCATTGCGATAAATCCTATAAAGCAAACTACCGGTGCCACCTTGATACGTCGCGCACTGAAAATGTCCGGTTCGAATGTAGTTTCGGTAGAACCCGGTCCTGACATCAGCAAGAAACCGATGATGATTACTACCATCCCTCCTGCCAATAACAGGAAGTTAGTCTTGTCAAAAGCAAATTTTCTTCTATCCATAATTTGTTCTTTTATAGAAATAATAAAGAAACCTGAAGAGTGGAAAAAGTTGGAGACCATTGGAAATGGCATGAAACTTACACTCTCCTTAATTTCTTTACCTTCTCCTAATTATAATATAGTTCATTGGTCTTCATCCGCAAATAACGGTTAATGGAAATCCATGCACAAAATGTCGTTATCACTACCCCGAACAAGAATACCGCCCCCATCACCACCAACATTACCCCAGGGGTTATTACCGCCAGCAAATCGGGTTCATATCGTACCAGTGCATACGCTGCTGCAACCAGTATCCCGTCGGCTATCACTCCAGCCAGGATACCTACCCATACATTACGTACCAAAAAAGGACGACGGATGAAAGCCCAGCTTGCTCCTACCAGTTTCATGGTATTGATAAGAAAACGTTTGGAATAAATGGTAAGCCTGATGGTATTGTTTATCAATGCAAATGATATCAGCGTAAGCAGGGCAGCAAGCCCTAGCAATACCACACTGATTTTACGGATGTTACGGTTGACCGCATCCAACAGGTCTTGCGGATAGTTGATTTCGATGACACCCTTTTCCGAAAGAATTTCGTCCTTTATCCAGGCTATGCTGTCCGAATTGGCATACTCCGCATTCAGCTTGACTTCGATAGAAGCCGTAAACGGATTGTAACCTAAAAACTCGGCAGGGTCGGTTCCCATAGCTTCCGATTGCTCCTGCAATGCCTGTTTCTTTGAAATATAATCGGTTTGCTTTACGTAAGGCTTGGCGTTCAGCCTGTTCCGGAACTGTAATATGTCGGGGTCTTTCATATCATCGCTTATCAATACAGAGAAAGCTATATTCTCGCGTACATATACAGATAAGTTGTTTGCTGCCAGCACGAAGAAAACCACCGTTCCCAGCAACAACAGGACCAACATGGTGCTGATGCTGGAGGTAATGAACTGCATATCTATCAATGCTCCCGATTTTTTGCTCATGCCTTCACTTTTTTCTGAAACACATATATCATCGAACTGCTCCGTTCCTTTTTCACTAATGAAGCCAGACCGGCTTCCATTCCCTTCAGCATCCCTTTTACGAAAGGAAAACTGCTTTTCCGATACTTTTCCGAAAGCATTGATACGTAAAATGCATCAAACGGCATCGGATGACGTTCGGTCAAGATGAACCCATGCTTGGCTCCGAACTGCTGTATGACAGACGGAGCAAAATGCCACAAATGACGCGGCACATCATATGCCGCCCACATTTCCTTATAAAAACGGGCGTCAAACGAAGTTGGGTTAGGTACAGCTACAACCAGAATACCCCGGTCGCTCAGCAGGGAATAAATCCTCTCCCACGTTTCATTTAAATTCTGCAGGTGCTCCATTACGTGCCATAATGTCACCACGTCAAATGAACCGGTTTCGTATGCCGGCAAAGCTTCAGGAGCATTCACTTCCAATCCGAAATGTTCACGCGCAAAAACTCTTGCCTGCGGACTTTTCTCGATAGCCGAAACCCGCCATCCGCGTCCAGACATAAAGTGAGGAAAATACCCTGTTCCTGTGCCGATGTCAAGCAAACGCCCCCGGCTCAGTCCGCAACACCGTTTGATAAGTCGTGCCTTACGGCGCAACATGTATTGACGCACACAATGGTACAACCGGTTAGCAAGTCCCTTGCGCGTATCGGTATGCGAAATATAATCGGGCGACTCGTAATAACGTCCTATCTCACTTTCATCGGGCACATCCTGCGTGAAAAGGAATCCGCACGATGCACACCGGCAAATGTCGAACGGTTCATTTGTGGCATAGTGATCGGTACAAGTCATCACCTTCTCCAGTTGGTCTTTGCCGCATAACGGGCACGTATCTATATGCAGTCTGTTCACTTTATTCCCTAATTTGGTGCAAAATAACAAATAAATCGGGTACGAATACCTATCTGTTAAGCTTCTTTAAGGATATTGGGAAAAAGCGGAAAACATTTGTCTGGCCTACTCAGTCTGCACCGTTTTCTTCCGGCATCTTGTTTTCGGGCTTTTCGATGCCGTCTGCCGTGGCTCGTTCTTCCATAGTTGAACCGAGCCAGTACGGGACAAGTGCCCGGCATTATCCTCTTTTACAACATCTACGATGCTTTCGTGCCTTTCCGCTTTTCCTTTCGCAACACGAAGCCTATCCATGCGATGCCCAATCCGACCGCACTGAAGAACCCGTGCAAGCAGCCTTCATGTACGGGGAAACGTACCTCGCGCACATATTCCGGATTGTAAAGCAAGGCAATCTCCCCTCCTTCGCGTATGCCGAACGTCAGATAGACTTCCTTTGAGGTGTACATCTCGCCGAACTCCACCGTTTCGTAGCGCACGTCGACACGATGTTCCCACCGCATCTTGCGGTACTTGTACACCCGTTCCGACTCTATCCGTTCCACTACTCCGCGGGCAGGATTCCAGTCTTTCACTATCATGCCCAGCGAAATGAAGCCGCCTATTCCCAGCGCCAGCATCACAAAGCCGATAAGGAAACAGGCTACGTAAGCCATATCATGAGATTTCATAAAGCCTCTTGTTCGTTTACATTCACGAGGGTAAATATAAACAAAAGTACACACATAAGCAAACATGTGCATAAAGATATTGTCAAAATACCAACAACCTGCCAATCCCTTTCCGCACAAGACTATACACATCCGGCAAGGCAAGCAGTTATTTCAAGCATTTTAACTGGTAAGAACTATAGTTTCACCATGATAAAACTGCCGTTTTAACCTGTTAAAACTCCCTGAAACTACAGCTTCCTTATGCAACACATGCTTCTGAAGCATGCATAAGAAGCAATTTACCCACACATTCCACTTGACGTTATCCACAAGCTATAAACACCTATAAGAAGGTTTCAACAAGTTTTTCAACTATTTGTTTACCATTTATCAACAAAATTCTTAACCGATAGAAACGCTTGTCTTCTATATTTTTGTATCTTTGTACTGATGAGAAACCGAAACTGAAAAACCGCAAAACAATGATGCAACAATCTTCAGTGAACTGACCGGTATTCTCGTTTCTTTCCCTCACTTCAAACTCTTCCGCCCTTCATTCGTTGCAAATAAAGGATTTCTTTGTATCTTTGCGCAGCTTATAATATAAGGTGTAAAATCAAAATCACAACACAATATCATCATGGAATATAATTTCAGAGAGATCGAAAAGAAATGGCAACAGAAGTGGGTGGAACAGAAAACCTACCAGGTTACCGAAGACGAATCGAAACAGAAGTTCTACGTGCTGAACATGTTCCCTTATCCTTCGGGAGCGGGACTTCACGTAGGCCATCCGCTGGGATACATCGCCAGCGACATCTACGCAAGATACAAACGCCTGCAAGGCTTCAATGTGCTGAACCCGATGGGATACGATGCCTACGGGCTTCCGGCGGAACAATACGCCATCCAGACCGGGCAGCATCCTGCCATCACAACCCAGAACAATATCAACCGCTACCGCGAGCAGCTGGACAAGATAGGATTCTCGTTCGACTGGGACCGCGAAGTGCGTACCTGCGACCCTAAGTATTACCACTGGACGCAATGGGCTTTCCAGAAAATGTTCAACAGCTTCTATTGCAACACCTGCGGCAAGGCACAACCCATCGAAAAACTGATAGAGCACTTCGAAAAGCAGGGTACCGAAGGGCTGGACGCAGCTTGCTCGGAAGAACTGAGCTTCAGCGCCGACGAATGGAAGGCAATGAGCGAAAAGCAGCAACAGGAGACCTTGATGAACTACCGCATCGCCTACCTGGGCGAAACCATGGTAAACTGGTGCCCGCAACTGGGTACGGTGCTGGCAAACGATGAAGTGGTAGACGGTGTAAGCGAACGCGGAGGCTATCCCGTGGTGCAGAAGAAGATGCGCCAGTGGTGCCTGCGTGTGTCGGCATACGCAGGACGCTTGCTTGACGGACTGGACCACATCGACTGGACCGACTCTTTGAAAGAAACCCAACGCAACTGGATAGGCCGTTCGGAAGGTACGGAAGTGCGGTTCAAAGTGAAAGACCGTGACCTCGAATTTACCATCTTCACCACCCGTGCCGATACGATGTTCGGCGTGACCTTCATGGTACTGGCTCCCGAAAGCGAACTGGTTCCGCAAGTCACTACCGACGGACAGCGTGCCGAAGTGGAAGCTTATCTGGACCGCACCAAGAAACGTACCGAACGTGAACGCATCGCCGACCGCCGTGTAACGGGCGTATTCAGCGGCTCGTATGCCATCAATCCTTTCACGGGCGATGCCGTACCTATCTGGATAAGCGACTATGTATTGGCTGGCTACGGAACCGGAGCCATCATGGCGGTACCGGCACACGATAGCCGCGACTATGCTTTTGCCAAGCATTTCAACCTCCCCATCGTTCCGCTGGTAGAAGGATGTGACGTAAGCGAAGAAAGCTTCGATGCCAAGGAAGGTATCGTATGCAACTCGCCGAAAGCCGGCGTAACGCCTTATTGCGACTTGAACCTGAACGGCCTGACCATTAAGGAAGCCATCGCCGCTACCAAGGAATATGTGAAAACACACCACTTGGGACGTGTAAAGGTGAACTACCGCCTGCGCGACGCTATCTTCTCGCGCCAGCGTTATTGGGGCGAACCGTTCCCGGTATATTACAAGGACGGCATGCCTTACATGATTGACGAAAACAAGCTTCCGCTGGAATTGCCCGAAGTCGACAAGTTCTTGCCTACCGAAACTGGCGAGCCTCCATTGGGACACGCTACAAAATGGGCTTGGGATGTAGAGAAAGGCGAAGTGGTAGAGAATACGAAGATAGACAACGTGCATGTATTCCCGCTCGAACTGAATACCATGCCGGGCTTTGCCGGTTCGAGTGCCTATTACCTGCGCTACATGGACCCGCACAACGATAAAGCACTGGTATCGGAAAAGGCAGACCGCTACTGGCAGAACGTAGACCTCTACGTAGGCGGTACCGAACATGCTACGGGGCACCTTATCTATTCCCGTTTCTGGAACAAGTTCCTGTTCGACCTCGGTGTAAGTGTCAAGGAAGAACCGTTCCAGAAACTGGTGAACCAAGGCATGATTCAGGGACGGAGCAACTTCGTATACCGCATCAAGGATACCAACACCTTCGTCTCTCTCGGCCTGAAAGACCAATACGACGTGACACCTTTACACGTAGACGTGAACATCGTGACCAATGACGTGCTCGACATCGAAGCCTTCAAGAACTGGCGTCCCGAATATCACGATGCCGAATTCATCCTCGAAGACGGCAAGTACATCTGCGGCTGGGCGGTAGAGAAGATGAGCAAGTCGATGTACAACGTGGTGAACCCCGACATGATTGTCGAGAAATACGGAGCCGACACCCTGCGTATGTACGAAATGTTCCTGGGTCCGGTAGAGCAGTCGAAACCTTGGGACACGAACGGCATCGACGGTGTGCACCGCTTCCTGAAGAAACTCTGGAACCTGTTCTACGGACGTCAGGGCGAGTTCCTGCCTACGGAAGGCGAAGCTACGAAAGAAGAACTGAAGTCTATCCATAAACTGATAAAGAAAGTTACGGGCGACATCGAGGTCTTCTCATACAATACTTCTATCAGTGCCTTCATGATTTGTGTCAATGAACTGACTGCACTGAAGAGCCGCAACAAGGCAGTGCTGACCGACCTCGTTATCCTGCTTGCCCCCTTCGCGCCTCACCTTGCCGAAGAGCTTTGGGAAGCGTTGGGACATGGCACCACCGTATGCGATGCCCAATGGCCTGCATGGAACGAAGACTACCTGAAGGAAGACACGGTGAAATATACCATCTCTTTCAACGGGAAAGCACGTTTCACCATGGAATTCCCTGCGGATGCCGACAACGACACCATACAGGCAGCGGTAATGGCAGAAGAGCAATCGCAGAAATGGATTGAAGGCAAGACTCCGAAGAAGGTCATCATCGTGCCGAAGAAAATCGTAAACATCGTGTTATAAATAAAAGAAACGCAGATTAACGCAGATTTTCGCAGATTAAAAATAAAAAAAATCTGCGTCAATCCGCGTTAATCTGCGTTTAAACCAATTATCTATGGAGTTAGCATTAATCAAGAAGATAAGCCGCGAGTCGAAAGATTACCTTGCCATTACTTTCGGGCTGGTACTCTACGCGCTGGGCTGGGCGATGTTCCTGCTCCCCTACCAGATTACGACGGGAGGCGTGACGGGTATTTCCGCCATTATCTATTACGCCACAGGAGTAGAGATACAAGTATCCTACTTCATTATCAATGCCATATTCTTAGGCTTTGCCCTGAAAATACTGGGACCGAAGTTCAGTGTAAAGACCGTATATGCCATCTTTATGCTGACCTTCCTGCTCTGGCTCTTCCAGTGGCTGCTGAAAGACGATTCCGGACACCTGCCCCAACTCCTCGGACCGGGACAAGATTTCATGGCATGTGTCATCGGAGCCGGCATGCTTGGATTCGGTATCGGCATCGTGTTCTGCAACAACGGAAGCACGGGCGGCACCGACATCATCGCCTGGATTATCAATAAATACAAGGACGTGACGCTGGGACGCATGATGATGTATTGCGACATCGTCATCATCTCGTCATGCTATTTCATCTTCCACGACTGGCGGCGCGTGCTCTTCGGCTTCTGCGTGCTCTTCATCATGAGCATCGTGATTGATTATGTCATCAACAGCGCACGCCAGTCGGTGCAGTTCCTCATCTTCTCGCGCAAGTACGAAGAGATAGCCGAAGGCATCTCCACCCGGATAGACCGCGGTGTCACCCTGCTTGACGGGCAAGGATGGTACAGCAAACAGAATATCAAGGTAGTAGTGGTACTGGCAAAAAAGACCCAGTCGCTCGACATCTTCCGCCTCGTGAAAGACATCGACCCCAACGCTTTCATCTCGCAAAGCAACGTCGTAGGCGTATACGGAGAAGGATTCGACAAGCTGAAAGTGAAATGAATTTTATAAAAAGACGAACACAGAGACACGGAGACACAGAGAAAATAAATAAAAAACTCCGTGTCTTTGTGTCCCTGTGTTCATTTAAATTTCCATCAACGCAATGAAAAAGAAACTCGTTTTTGCAACCAACAACGCGCATAAGCTCGAAGAGATACGCGCCATCCTCGGCGACAAACTGGAGATATTGAGCCTGAACGACATCGATTGTCACGCCGATATTCCTGAAACCGCCGATACCCTCGAAGGAAACGCCCGCCTGAAAGCCGGATACATCTACCAAAACTACGGCATGGATTGCTTTGCCGATGATACGGGACTGGAAGTGGAAGCCCTCGGCGGCGCACCGGGCATCTACTCGGCACGCTATGCCGGAGGCGAAGGACATGACTCGGAAGCCAACATGCGCAAATTGCTTTCCGAAATGGAAGGAAAGGAAAACCGCCGTGCCCGCTTCCGCACCGCCATCTGCCTCATCGAAAGCGGCAAGGAGCACCTGTTCGAAGGCATTGTGCAGGGCAACATCATCGAAGCACGCCGCGGCACCGCAGGCTTCGGCTACGACCCCGTCTTCCAGCCCGAAGGCTATGCCGAGACATTTGCCGAAATGGGAAACGAAGAAAAGAATAAAATCAGCCACCGCGCCCGTGCCGTGCAGCAGCTGGTGGAATACTTACGCTCTGAAAACTAAAATGCGGCACCGATGTAGGTGTGTCAATCGCTTCTTGACACCCAATTCCTCCATCGGTGCGCTATCTTTATTATTGAAGCCTCAATGGGAATGCAAAGATTCATACAGACATGATAACGAATGGCATTTCACAATACAACCCCTGAACAACACGGTAATAGGACAATCAAGTTATAGGATGAAAAGCGTATGTCTGTTTCTGATAAAATGAAGCCTCCTGTTCGCTTCATGCGAACAGATGGGCTACTACAATAACGGGGAAATAAGCATCACCACGATATTCTGCGACCGTGTTATTCGAATACTTTGAATGTGTAGCCTTGTGCCAACAGCCATTCGATAGCACGGGGTAAGGCATACTTCAGGCGCGGCTCAGACTTGATAGAGTCGTGGAAAGTGATGATGGAACCGTTTCGGACATATTTTTTGACCTTGGCAAGCACTTGCGGACCGGTAAGACGCTTGCTGTAGTCACGGGTGACAAGATCCCACATCACGATGCGGTATTTCTTTTTCAATACATGATATTGCACCCAGCGCATATGGCCGTGAGGAGGACGGAAAAGATCTGTATGCAGGTATTCATTTGCCTTGTCGGTATTTGCCAGATAATTCTGGCTCAGATATTCGAAGCCTCGAATATGATTGAAAGTATGGTTCCCGATACGATGGCCTCGTTCTACTACCATACGGAATTCTTCAGGGTGCTTACGTACGTTATCACCCACCATAAAAAAGGTAGCCTTGATGTTATATTTGTCTAATAAGTCGAGTACCCAAGGTGTGATGTTGGGGATAGGCCCATCATCGAAAGTCAGATAAACAGCTTTTTCATTTTTATCCATACGCCATAAAGCACGTGGATAAATCCATCGAAGCAATAAGGGAGGTTGTTCGATAAGCATAACAGTATTTTGAAAGTAATTAATAGTCAACAATGAATAGTATATAACAGGCTTGTTGCATAACTGTTGCTAACTATTCATTGTTAACTGTTAATTGTTAACTATAAACTATTCATGAGCCGGATTAGCTTTTCCTATACGGTTTTCCAGCAAGCCATATAGCTGGTCGAACTGATGACGGTAGCTAGTTGCCGATTCAAGTGGTTTACCGTTTTCATCCTTCAACTTTTCAAGCGCTTTGCAGACATCGTCTAAGATGGTATAGTGGCGTATGCACTCTTCGTACGAACTGGCCAAACGTATATCGTCAAGGCTCATATACCAAGCAGCATATTCTACCGAATTTTGCGCTAACTGGCAGAGGATATTTTCTGCTTTCCCAGTTTCACCCAGTTTTGCGTAATCATCCGCCATTTCTTTCGAACTGCTGTAGATGTAGTCATGGCGCACCGTAGTGCTCGGAATCACTTTTTCGCAATAATCAAGAACTTCCAATGCCTTGTCGTTCTTGCCTTCTTTTATCAATTGGGAAGCCAATTGAACGAACATACGGCGGTGCGTATCGCACATACGGAGCACGGTTTCATCCAAATAGATATCCGGATTATCAATGCCGCCGAATTTGAACTTGTGCATCAGGTTATCGTACATCTTTTCCGAATCAATACGCCGTCCTAGTTTGGCGTTGTCGAACGGAGTGATGCGGTATGCCAAACCTTCTTGCAGGAAGTTATTAGTCAGGTTCAGATGATTTTCCTGACCTACGGTAATCGCCATATACATCGGACGTTCCCAGTTGGTATTGGCAAGCATTTCCAGCATCATCAGTTCGCTTTTGTATAGTACGCGTTTGCCTTTCAGTGAGATGTGCATATAATCAGGAATCGAATCGGGAGTAAGCATACCCGAACGTTTGATTGCTTCTTTGTCCAGCTTGATGACAATGCTGTCCGTCGGAATCATTTGCAAGCCTTCCTTCGGCGAACGTACCCAATATTTCAGGATATTCTTCAGTTCGTATGGATTGTCACCGAACTCTTTCTTCGCTTCTTCGGGATATTGCTTGTAATAATTGTTGATAGTTTCCATTGCATCGGGACGTACATAAACCGCTTCGTTGTGTCCTTGTACGTAGTCGATACGCTCCCAGTCTATAGGAACGGAAGGCGAGTCGTATGCCGGACGACGCATTTGGTCGATGTACCAATCGGTCTGCAGATAGCTCAAGTTGCATACACGCACATCCGTACGGAAACCTTCGGTCTCTTGATTGTACCACAAGGGGAATGTGTCATTGTCACCGTTGGTGAAAATTATCGGTTTACCATCGGTTTGCACGGAATTTAAATAGTTTTGTCCGAAGTCGCGGCACGTATAACGTCCGCTCCGGTCGTGGTCATCCCATGTCTGGCTTACCATTTGTAAAGGAACAAGCAGACATACCACGCTGGCAAGAATAGCTGATGGTTTCTCGCCTAACTTCTTCTTTAGCCATTCGGCGATAGCTGCTACTCCCAGACCTATCCAGATGGCAAAAGCATAGAAGGAAGCTGCATATGCATAGTCACGTTCACGTGGTTGTTGCGGTGTCTGGTTCAGGTAAAGCACAATGGCAAGTCCCGTCATAAAGAACAGGAAAAATACAATCCAGAACTGCTGGATGCCCCGTTCGCCCCGATAGGCTTGCCAGAACAAGCCGATTAGTCCCAGTATCAAAGGCAAACAATAAAACACGTTGTGCCCCTTATTATTTTTCAAATCGCTTGGCAATAAAGTTTGGTCACCCACCAACATCTTGTCGATGAACGAAATACCGGTAATCCAGTTGCCGTGCTCGATTTCGCCCTGACCTTGAATATCGTTCTGCCGTCCGGCGAAATTCCACATAAAGTAACGCCAATACATATAATTCAACTGGTAGATGAAGAAGAACTTGATGTTATCCCATTGGGTAGGTATCTTCACCATCAGCATTTCCCCACACTGGTCGTATGGGACCTGACGACCTTCTACACCTCCTAACCAACTTTCGTAGGCCGCTGCATGATCCGAACTATACATGCGAGGGAATATCATGTTTTGTGCATACTTGTATTCGCTCTTGTGGCGTACGATTTCATAACTGTCTTTCTCGTCCGGACGCTCTTTTTCTTTACGCTGATAGACAGGTGCACCTTCTGTCATGGCATATACACAGCCCCCATCGACTTCTTCGAGTGCCATTTTCGAAGCATACGTCTGTCCGTAGAAAAGTGGGCGCGTACCGTATTGTTCACGTCCCAAGTATTCGCCCAAGGTAAAAATGTCTTCAGGCGAATTCTGATCCATCGGCGTATTTGCCGATGAACGGATAACGATAACGGCGTATGAAGAATATCCCACCACCATCATCATCATGCAAAGCAAGGAAGTATTAAGCGTGCGGGCACTGACTTGATATTTTTCAGGAAGTTTGGCAAACAGGTACAATGCCAGAACCGCCAGTACGATAATGCCGATAAGCACACTGCTCCATCCATGTCCGTAGAAGGGGATACCCAACAATCCTACAGTGGTAAGGAAAGAAATGTTCATCCGTTTCCGGCTACGTACGGTATAGCTTTCGTATACACCCCATATAAGGCTGGCCGCCAAAAGGATGATATAAATAATAAGTCCGGTATTGAACGAGAATCCCAAACTGTTGACAAACAGCAGTTCGAACCAACCACCTATTTTCACGATGCCCGGTACGATACCATAAAGTACTACGGCTATCAGTATCATCGAACCAACCAGTGCCATCAAGCTTCCTTTCAGGTTGGCATTGGGATTCTTTTTATAATAATATACCAGTACAATGGCGGGAATACAAAGCAAGTTCAGCAAGTGGACTCCGATTGACAAACCCGTCAGATAGGCTATCAGGATAAGCCAACGGTCGCTGTGAGCTTCGTGAGCACGGTTTTCCCATTTCAGAATCAACCAGAACACTACGGCGGTAAAGAGACTGGAATAAGCATATACTTCACCTTCTACGGCACTGAACCAGAAAGTATCGCTCCATGTATAAGCCAGTGCACCCACCAGTCCCGCACCCATGATGGCAATAAGCTTACCGGTTGTCATTTCTTTTTCTTCGGGACAAATCAGTTTTTTAGTAAGGTGCGTAATGCTCCAGAACAGGAACAGGATACATGCTGCACTCATCAATGCGCTCATGATATTTACCATGACCGCCACTTGCGATGGGTCGCTGGCAAACTGGCTGAACAAGTTGGCTGTCAGCATAAAGAAAGGTGCGCCAGGGGGATGGCCTACTTCCAGTTTGTATCCGGTGGTGATAAACTCGGGACAATCCCAAAAGCTGGCAGTAGGTTCGATAGTCATGCAGTAAGTAAATGCTGCAACAAGGAAAGCGAACCAGCCTACCAGATTGTTGATCTTGTTGTACTGTTTCATTCTTAAGGTTTCATTTTTGTATAATTGCCGCAAAGATAGTGAATTTCACCGCAGGGCAGGTAAGAGTAGGATAGTTTTTCGTTTTTTTATAGAAACTGTTTTGAATTTATCGCTTGGCGATTTATATCTTGAGCGGTATAAATTTGTGCATTTTGTTGATGTCATAGTTCCAGTATACTGTCTCCGTTCCGTTCACTTCAACGCGGATTGATGTAAGATTATTAATCTTCCGCTTGTAAGATTAATAATCTTGCAGCCTGAAGATT
>OIWN01000027.1_pt1 | contig 123112 bp, 94 predicted proteins | sample 1587591 | NCBI WGS metagenome assembly OIWN01 (sample SAMEA3888901, study PRJEB22519) | human gut metagenome | biome: human gut; feature: human-associated habitat; material: faeces | place: Denmark | collected 2010 | reverse complement strand
ACGGATACATCAAGCCAAGAAAAACTTTTTGGAGAAATTCAAAACAGCTTCTGAGTATCAACTCGATGTAGGCGACAAGGATAGTCCGTTGGTGCACATCGGGATGCCTGCATAATTCTTCCTGTATCTGCTTCATCAGGGCGATGAGGGTAGCCCGTTCCTCGGCGGTCATGTGCAGGGCTTCGTTCACCTGATAGGCAAAGAAGGTAAACTCTTTCATCCGTGCGGCAAGCGGCGTGCCGTGCAGCAGTTCGGGCGAAAACAGCAACGCCCAACCCTCGATGCGGAACACCTCGCCGTTGTCTTCCACACCGCCTATCTGTCCCGGCGACACACAAATAAGCGTTCCCTCCCGATAATCGTACTTGCTGCATCCGTAAGTCAAATCCTCCAAGCAATCATCGCGCAGAAAGAGGGCATAGACGGAGAAACGGGTGCGGCTGTGGCGTATGGGCGGCAGCGCGGCATAGTCGATGACGCTGACCAACGGATGCTGGTCAGCGTGCCCGACGTAGGCGTTGTAGTCGTGGACGGTCTTTGCGTTCAGAATCTTGGGCATGAGTACCATATATTTTATTCATAAATACCATTCTTATAATCCTGTAGATATTGCGTGAACGTCTTTCCCGTCTGCTGCTTGAAGAAGCGCATCAGATGGCTGGGGTCGGAGAAATGGAAATCATCCGCCAGTTCGCTGACGGTGCGGTTGGAGAAGAGCAGCTCGTTCTTCAGTTCTTCCAGCAGACGTTGTTTCAGCAAATGGGCGGCTGATACGCCGAACTGAGCCATGACCGAAGTATTCAGCGTGATGCGGCTGATGTGAAGCTTGTCGGCATACTCCTGCACCCGCTGCATGGTGCGGATGTGCTGTTCCAGCAAGTCCTTGAATTGGAAGGCGTAATTGTTCTTCGCGATTTCTACGGGCAGGCGGTATGCGGCAGCGTATGCCCGGTTGATAATCAGCAGCAGGTAATAGAGCACGGACACAATGAGGTTGTACGTGTCCGCCACGGGATGCAGCAATTCCCGCTTTATCTTCGCGAGCAAGCGCATGTATTCCGCCAATTCTTCGGGCGAGGCATACAGGTAGGGCGGCGTATCGGTCTGGTAATAGTAGAGCAAGCGATAGACAAAGAACTTGTCGGCAATGAATGTGCGCATGAAGTCCTCACGGAAAATGAGGAACGTATAGTCCAATGCCGCTTCGTCCACATGCCATTCCTGTTGTTGGTGGGGCGAGAGGAGCAACACCATACCGTCATACAGCTCTATCTTGCGGAAGTTCAGCAACAGGAAACCGTTTGCCTTCCGAAGAAAATAAAAACTGAAAAAGTCCGTCTTGAACCGTTTGTATTCGGTCAGTACAGGGCCGATGTCCTTGTTCGTGGCGGTGTTGATGTAGAAATCCACGCCGCAATCCGTCTTGCTGAACGGCACGCTGACCAGTCGTTCGGGGTTGATTATCTCTTTCATACGCTTGAAATTTCCACAAAGGTAATATATTCCTTTATCAAAATGGCATTTATTCCCCTGTTTCGGGCATAGAAGTGCGGGAAGATTCTGCCGAACTTTGCAATCGTAAACATTAAAACATAGAAGATAATGGAAACAACAACTATCCGATTGGTGCGCAATGCCACCTTAAGAATCAATTATGCAGGGCACAACATCCTTGTCGACCCGTTCTTTGCCGATAAGGGAAGCATGCAGTCGGCAATCGGCGTGTATAAGACTCCACGTGTACATCTGACCATGCCCGTCAGTGAAATAACCGAAGGGCTGGACATGGTGTTGCAGACTCATATTCATCCCGACCACTACGATGAAACCGTGAAACAACATCTACCCAAAGACATCCGTTATTATGTTCAGCCGCAAGACAAGGCGACGGTGGAGCAGGACGGCTTTACCCGGGTGGAGGTAATCGAAGACAAGACGACAGTAGAGGATATGGCCATCCATCGTGTGAGCGGCCATCACGGTTTCGGCAAGATTGGCGAGATGATGGGACCTGTGTCGGGCTATGTGCTGACGGCAGAGGGCTGTCCTACGGTTTATATCATGGGCGATTGCAAATGGGAAGACTGCATCCGCGAAACGGTAGAACGGTTCAAGCCCGACTATATCGTGGTGAATAGCGGTGGAGCGGTCTTCCCGGAGTTTTCCAAGGTAGACGGCTGCATCATCCCCGATGAAGCCGAGGTAATGCAAATGCTTGATGAACTGCCTGTACACATCAAGCTGATAGCCGTCCACATGGATGCCACCGACCACGGGCAGACCACTCGCGCCATCCTGCGTAACGAGGCACTGCATCATGGTGTCGATATGTCTCGCCTGCTTATCCCGGAAGACGGGGAAACCATCAAATTATAAATCCTATAAAAAATTACAGAAATGAAAGCAATTAAGAATGTGGCAGCAGCCGAAAACTTCAGCGCAATAAGCGTTGGCAAACTGAGTGAACTGAGTGACTATGTGATAGAACTTTCGCCCGAAGTGAAGATTCTGGGAAAGGTGTTCGGAGGTGCGGCACTTCAGGCAACGGGCAGTGAGTTCTCCTTCCAGATGTTCCAGCCCGGCACGGAAACGGGATTCCTTCACACCCACAAGAACCATGAGGAACTTTATTTCTTCCTTGCGGGAAAGGGTGAATTCCAAGTGGACGGACAAGTGTTCCCCGTTGAAGAAGGCAGCGTGGTGCGCGTGTCTCCCGACGGTAAGCGCAGCGTGCGCAACAACGGGACAACTCCGCTCGTAATGCTTTGCGTGCAGTATCGAGATAATACGTTCACAGCAGAAGACGCTGCCGATGCTGCAATTCTGAGTGAACCGGTGAAGTGGTAGTCTGGACGAATATATTCTATGTTTAACTCGTCTTCCTGTCAAGAATTATCTAAGCGACAACCTGCCCGCAGACACCCCGATTTCCCGTCAGGGACACACGACCTCCTCGTCAGGGACACACGACCTCCTCGTCGGGGACAAAAGGGGTGCTCGTCGGGGATAAAAGACAACCGCTTGTCAGTCAATCGGTTGCAAAGGCGTTTGATAAGGAAGGACGAAAGACACAAGAAAGGAGGTTTGTATGATATTCTGGAAACGAGTAAAGCAAGCAATCAATCAACGACCTGTGGTATCCCCGCAGCGTCACCGTGGGCAAACCTGTCGAGACGCAGGAGCTGGCCAACCGCATCGCCCGTGAGTCGACCGTGTCGCCCGCCGACACTCACGCCGTGCTCCGTGCCCTACCCAACATCATGGCGGACTTCATGAAAGAAAGCCGTGCTGTGCATTTTGAAGGACTGGGCTGGTTCCGCTACACCACCGTTTCGGCAGGCAACGGCGTTGCCACGAAAGAGGAAGTAAGCAGCGACCAAATCACCGGTCTGCGTGTGCAGTTCACGCCCGACCGCACCCGCAACATGAGCGGCGGCTACACCCGCGCACTGATTGCCGACGAAGGCATCACCTTCATGGAATGGCTGGGCAAGGAAAGCGATGAGACGCAGGTGCCCGAAGATAATGAGGATGATGAGGACGAAAGCCAGACGGAAAATCCGATGGAGTAACTATCCGGCAACATTATGAAGAAATCCCGCAACGTGGGGACAAACGTTGCGGGATTTTTTTGCGCCTTACTGACTTGATACGCCTTGCAATTTGACCTTTTCACCAATACTATTTGAGCCTCACAGCAATTATGCGGCAGCTTTTTCGGCGTATCTTTGTATCATAATAAGAAATCAAACGGATAGGATATGATGAAACGAAAACTGTTATTCTTCACGATGCTGTGTTGCATGGCTTTGTCAACAAACGCCTGCGGTACGGACGGAACGCATCAGCAGACGACGGAAAATGAGATTACTGGTGGCAGCGATGTGAACGCAAATGATACCGTGGTAAGCGGCGAAGGCTTGTTCGACTTGACCACGGGCGAGAACGGCAAGCCGCCTGTCATTACGCTCAGCAGCGGCTACACCATGCCCGTACTCGGCTTGGGAACATACAGCCTGCATGGAGACGAGTGCATCGATGCCATACTCTCCGCCATCAAGTTAGGCTACCGCAAGTTCGATACTGCCACATTCTACGGAAACGAGGAGGAAGTGGGCGAAGCGATACGCCGCTCTGGAGTGCCCCGTGAGGAGTTCTTCATCTGCACCAAGCTTTATCCCAACGAGTTCGGCCACGCGGAGGAAGCCATCGAAGCCTCTCTTGCAAGACTTAACATTGGCTATGTGGACTTGATGCTGCTGCACCATCCGGGCCGTAACGACGTGGAAGCCTACAAAGCAATAGAGCGAGCCGTGGCGGAAGGCAAGATACGCTCGCTCGGCGTGTCCAACTATTATATAAAGGAGATGACGGAGTTCCTGCCGAAAGTGAGCATCAAGCCCGTGATGACGCAGAACGAGATTCATCCCTATTATCAGGAGAAAGAGGTGAGGGAATTTATGCACCGCAACGGCATTGTCATAGAGGGGTGGTATCCCTTCGGCGGCAGAGGCTATACAAAGGCAATGTTCAGCAACGAAACCCTCAAGGAGATAGCCGAAGCGCACGGCAAATCCCCTGCACAAGTCATCCTGCGCTGGGACTTGCAGCACGGTGTGGCGGTCATCCCCGGTTCGAGCAATCCCGACCACCAGAAAGAGAATATCTCCGTGTTCGACTTCGAACTGACACCGGAAGAAATGGCACGCATCGACGCGCTCGACCGGAACGAGAAACATGACTGGTATTGATAATCTAAACAACAGAAGAATATGAAAACAACAGCAATGAAATCAATCTGCACGGCTTTGCTCGCCTGCCTCTGCGGCACGGGCAGCCTCATGGCACAAGAAAATCAACTTAATACGAATAGCATTATGGAAGAAAAATTGAATCTAACGCAAGAATGGGACAAGGTGTTTCCTCTGAGTGACGAAGTGAATCACAGTAAAATCACGTTCCACAACCGTTATGGAATCACGCTTGCCGCCGACCTGTATGCGCCTAAAGGTGTAATGGGCAAATTGCCTGCCATAGCTGTCTGCGGTCCATTCGGAGCAGTTAAGGAACAGGCTTCGGGACTGTATGCACAGGAACTGGCTAAGCGCGGCTTTCTCACAATAGCCTTCGACCCGTCGTTCACAGGCGAGAGCGGCGGTCAGCCCCGTTATGTAGCATCACCCGATATCAATACCGAGGACTTCTGTGCAGCAGTGGACTATCTCTCAACTCGCAACGATGTGAACCCGGAACAGATAGGCATCCTCGGCATCTGCGGTTGGGGAGGCATGGCAGTCAATGCCGCAGCCATCGATACCCGCATCAAGGCCACCGTTGCCGCCACCATGTACGACATGAGCCGTGTCAATGCCAACGGCTATTTTGATGCCGCCGACAATGCCGACGCACGTCACGAACTGCGCCGCCAACTGAATGCACAACGTACAGCAGACTATCGCAACGGCTCGTATGAGCTTGCCGGAGGCCTGCCCGATGTGGTGCCCGACGATGCTCCGCAATTCCTGAAAGATTATTTCGCCTACTATAAGACGGAGCGCGGCTACCACAAGCGTTCGCTCAACTCTAACGGTGGCTGGAACAAGACATCGACACTCTCGTTTCTGAACATGCCGATACTGTCCTACGCAGGCGAAATCCGCAGTGCCGTACTGCTTGTACACGGCGAGAAGGCCCATTCGCGCTACTTCAGCGAGGACACCTACAAGAAACTGAACGGCGACAACAAGGAGCTGCTGATTATCCCCGGCGCCAACCACACCGACCTCTACGACAACTTCGACAAGATACCGTTCGACAAGATAGAGGCGTTCTACCGTGAGAACCTGAAATGATGAGCGATATGGATAAACATGTCACTTTCCGAAACGGGCAGCAAGTCTGCCCGCTCGGACAAGGCACCTACCAGATGGGGCGCAGGCGCAACGAAGAAATACAAGCCCTGCGCCGGGGCATTGACTTGGGGCTGACATTAATAGATACTGCCGAGATGTACGACACGGAAGACCTCGTAGGCGAAGCCGTGCGCGATTGCCGCGAACAGGCGTTCATCGTCAGCAAGGTTTTGCCAAGTAATGCCAGCTACGAGGGTACAAAGCGGGCTTGCGAACGGAGTCTCCGGCGGCTCGGCACGGATTACATCGACCTTTATTTATTGCATTGGATAGGCCGTTATCCGTTCTCCGAGACTGTCCGTGCTTTGGTGGAATTGCAACAGGAAGGAAAGATCCGGCAATGGGGCATGAGTAATTTGGATGTGGACGATATGGAACATATTCTTTCTTTACCACACGGAAAGGACTGCGCCGCCAATCAGGTGCTTTACAACCTAAAAGACAGGGGCATCGAATACGACCTTATCCCGTGGAGCGAGCAGCACGGTATTCCCGTCATGGCCTACACGCCGTTGGGCGAAGGAAGGTTGCGCAACCACAAGACGCTGATAGAGATTGCCCGCAGGCATAATGCCACTTCCACACAAATCATGCTGGCGTGGGTAATGCGTATACAGAATGTCATCGCTATCCCCAAAGCAAGCAGCATCGCCCATGTGGAGGAGAATGCCCGAAGTCTCGACATATCCTTGACGGAAGAAGACCTGCATGACATCGATAAAGCATTTCCGGCTCCTACGCATAAAGTGCGTTTGGCAGGTTGGTAAAGTAAGTCATGCACATTTATTATTGATGCCAATAAGGGAGTTGAAAGGGGGGTACAAAGTTCCCCAAGTGGTGTTTCCTGCATTATTATGTGCAAAAAGAATGATTCTCTAGTCAATGAAAGACTTGTTTGTTCTTAATGAGAGTGTGGTGAATAGCTTTTGATTTATTTAGTCAACTATTTGACTAATTCGAGAAGAATGCGTATCTTTGCGCCCCGAAAAGGATAAAGATTGTTTTTATGGAAAAAGAAAGTGCTGCATTCAGGGAGCTGATGTTGCAGTTGTTTCGTACGCGGATGACCTTCAGGCGTGCTGTGCAACGGGCTCTGAAAAAGACAGAAGCAGGGATTACATTCGAGATGCTTCAGGTATTGCGGTGTTTGTGGGAAGAACAAGGCATCTCCCAGCAGGTACTGGCAGAACGCATTGCCAAAGGAAAAGCCGCATTGTCGAACCTGATAATGAATCTGGAGAAAAAGAATTATGTGTACCGGCTGGAAAGCCCTTCCGACCGCCGGAACAAGCAGGTCTTCCTGAGCGAAGAAGGGAGCTTGTTTTACAAGCGCATCAGCATTGCGCTGGATGCTATTTACGAGTCTGCCGGCGTTGCCATAGGGCTGGAGAAGGTAAAGTCGATGTCAGCTGATTTAAAACTTACCGGCGATGTGTTGGAAAAAGTTTAGCCTGTTGCTCTGGGGCGTTTGCGCCCTTGCCTTCATAGATGTGCAGGCAGCAGAAAAGGAAGAAATAAAAGAGGACCAGCCTGCCGACTCGTTGTTCCTGACGGTAGATGAACTGTTCCGCTTGGGCGTGGAGAATAGCTTGCGCCTTCAGGCAGATGCCTTGGACGAGGCTATGGCATACGAACGTGGCAAGACCGCCCGTACTTCGCGCCTGCCCGATTTGCAGATAGGCTTGCGCGGGGGTGTCGTAGGGCAGCCAGTGGTATTCCAGCGCGGTTTGTCGGATGCCGTGCGTCCCGACACGCCCGACTGGTCGCAGAACTATGCGATAGATTTTACCCAGCCGCTTTACGAAGGCGGAAGAATCCGCTACGCCATCCGGAGGGCAGACCTGCAGACCCATGCCGCCGCACTTCGTTCCGCCTCCGACCGTGCCGACGTGAAGCTTGAACTGCTGGAACAGTATATGAGCCTGTTCAGCCTGTACAAGCAGCGCGAGGTGCTGATGCGGAACATCGAGGAATCAGAGCTTCGGTTGAAAGATATCCGCCAGATGAAGAAGGAAGGTCTGATTACGAACAACGACGTGTTGCGCAGTGAAATGCAGCTCACGAACGACCGCCTGTCGCTGACCGAAACCGAGAACAGCCTGGCGCTGGTTTCGCAACAGCTCGACATCCTGCTGGGACTGGACGAAAACCGCATGCTTTTGCCCGATACGTCCTTGCTCCGGCGTTCGGTGGCATTGCAGGAGTATGACACTTACGTAGAAGAGGCGTACCTGAACGACCCTGCCATGCAATTGTTGCGCAAGCAGACCGAAATAGCCAAAAACGAGGTTCGCCTGACCAAGGCCGAAGCTTTGCCCAGCATTTCGCTTTATGCCTCGAATACGTTGGCACGCCCCGTGTCGCGCACAATGGCGGACATGTATAACAATGCGTGGAATTTCGGATTGTCAGTCTCTTATCCCCTCTCGTCATTGTATAAGAACAATCACCGGGTGAAGGAAAGCAAGTTTGCCGTGCAGATGAACCTGAATGCCGAAGAACAGAAAAAGCAACAGGTGCGCGTAACGGTACGCACGGCATTTCTCCGCCACCGGGAAGCTTTGCGCCAGGTAGATGCCTTGAAGCTTTCCGTGCACCAGGCGGAAGAGAACTATCGCATTATGCAGAACCGGTATCTGAACCAGCTGGCGATACTGACCGACTTGCTGGATGCCAATGCGGTGAGGTTGAATGCGGAACTGCAACTTACATCGGCACGCACGCAGGTCATCTATACTTATTTTCAACTGGAAAGAGCCTGCGGAAGATTGTGAAATAAGTTGATCAGGTATTAAGGACTAGTTGACGAGGTACTAGGAACTAGGTCTTGAATAGTTTGTTTGTAATCCAGCATGACACTGACTAGTATTTAGTAAAATCTAGTCAACTAGTCCCTAGTCACCTAGTACCTAAAAAAAGAAAAATCATGGGAGAACTAAGAATAAAACGAGAAAGACTGAGGAAATTACGTATGCGGAACCGGATATTGAACGTGGTGTGCATCGTCCTTGCCGGTTCCGGACTATGGTGGACCGCCACTTATTTTTGGCGTTATTTCAATTATGAGGTAACCAACGATGCCTTTATCGACCAGTATGTGGCTCCGTTGAATGTCCGGGCATCGGGCTATATCAAGGAAGTGCGTTTCAGAGAACACCAATATGTGCACAAAGGTGATACGTTGCTGGTACTGGACAATAGCGAATACCTGATTCGGGTGAAAGAGGCCGAAGCGGCTTTGCTGGATGCACGGGGAGCACAAGATGTCCTGCATTCGGGCATTGAAACCTCGCACGCCAACATTGCGGTGCAAGACGCCAACATTGCCGAGGCAAAGGCACGCTTGTGGCAACTGGAACAAGACTATCACCGTTTCCAGCGGTTATTGAAAGAAGAATCCATCCCCCAGCAGCAGTTCGAGCAGGCAAAGGCATCGTACGAGGCAGCTCAAGCACGCTATCAGGCTTTGCTGGAGCAAAAACGTGCCGCCCAGTCGCAATATACCGAAACCAGCAAGCGGACCGTAAGCGCCGAGGCTACCATCCTGCGCATGGAGGCAGACCTCGACCTGGCAAGGCTGAACCTGTCGTACACGATACTGATAGCCCCCTACGACGGGTATATGGGCAGGCGCACACTGGAACCGGGGCAATATGTGCAGGCGGGACAGACCATTTCGTATCTGGTAAGAGGGGATGACAAGTGGGTGACCGCCAACTACAAGGAGACTCAGATTATGCATATTTACATCGGCCAGCCCGTACGCATCAAGGTAGATGCCTTGCCGGGCAGGGTGTTCCGGGGAGAGGTGACGGCCATATCGGAAGCCACCGGCTCGAAGTATTCGCTGGTGCCGACCGATAATTCGGCAGGAAACTTCGTAAAAGTACAGCAACGCATTCCGGTGCGCATCGACTTGAAAGACGCGTCGGATGACGACATGCGGCATCTGCGTGCCGGAATGATGGTAGAGACGGAGGCTTTGCGGAAATGATGGATGTAAGGAGTTTGGGACTTCCCGTGCGGAGGTGGGTGCCCGACTGGCTGGCGGTGGCTGCTCTTTTCATCGTGATATTGCCGGTATTGATGGTCAACGGCGCTTATACGGGCAGCATGCTCGAGGTGTCGAATACGCTGGGCACGAATACCGAGGACATCACGATGGCTTATTATGCCGCGTCGGCAGGGATGGCAATCGGCTATCCCATTGTACCGAAAGTGCTTTCTGCCTTTCCGGCGAAGCCTTTGCTGCTTGCCGACCTTGTCCTGCAGTTCTTTCTGAGCTGGATTTGCGCCCGCTCACAGAATGCGGATATCCTGATTGTGGCAAGCTTTGTCATCGGCTTCCTGAAGGGGTTCATGATGTTGTGGTTCATCCGTATCGTGAAATTCATCTTCAGCCCGAAGGATGTACGCAGCGAGTTTTACTCGTATTTCTATCCGCTGGTATTCGGATTCGGACAGCTTTCGATGGTGCTTACGGCAGAACTGGCATACCATTACGACTGGAAGTATATGTATTATTTCGAAATGGCACTGATGCTGCTGAGCGTCCTGACGGTAATCATTTGCTTCCGGCAAGACAAGGACAGGACGGGATTGCCGATCGAAGAACTGCATCTGCGCGAAATGCTGGTGGCGGCTGTAGGGGTGCTGATGCTGATGTACGTGGCGGATTATGGGAAGATGCTCGACTGGATGGCCTCTTTCAAGATTCGCGCCTACCTGGTTATCGGCCCCATACTGATTGCCTTTTTCATTTGGTTGCAGGCGCATGCCGAAAAGCCCTTCGTCAATCTGGCTCCCTTGTATCAGCCCAAAGCCATCGTGGGATATCTCTACATGATGCTGGTGATGTTTTTCAGCACGTCTACCACGTTGCTCACCAACTATATGACTTCCATCTTGCAAGTGGATTCCGCGCGTACGTACCTTTTATATATATGGATGCTGCCGGGATATGTGCTGGGGGCGTTCATCTGCTTCTGGTGGTTCAGGTGGCAACGGTGGCGTTTCCGCTTCCTCATAGCCGGAGGCATGGCATGCTTTGCCCTGTTTTTCGGCATATTGTATTTTACGGTTTCGCCGGAAAGCACGTATGAGATGCTGTTTTTCCCCGTGTTTATCCGTGGGCTGGGAATGCTGGTTGTGATTATCGCGTTTGCCTTGTTCTCGGTAGAGGACCTGAATCCGAAATTCCTGCTCTCGAATGCTTTTTTCCTGATACTGAGCCGTTCGGTGCTGGCGCCGATTATGGCAACTTCGTTTTACAGCAACGTGCTTTACCACCTGCAGCAAAAGTACATGCATTCGTTATCGGAAACCCTGACGATGGCAGACCCGCTGGCGGCATCGCGGTTCTCCCAATCGTTGAGCAGCGGAATAGGGCAAGGACACGGTTATGCCGAAGCGGCACAGATGGCGACTTCTTCGCTTTATGCCACGCTCCAGCAGCAAAGCCTGCTGCTGGCGTTGAAGGACATTCTGGGGTGGCTGTTCATCGTGACGCTGGTGATAGCCATCGTGTCGCGCTTCATTCCGTTCCATAAAACCATCCGTGTCACCTTTGCCAAGGCAGGCGATGATATGGTATAGTTATCATATCCCCAGCTTTTTCTTCAGTTCTTGGGAGAGGGCATCTTTGTGGACCAGGATATAGATGGTTTTGGCACGGACATAGCTTTCCGACATGTTCAGGTATCCTCCGAAACGGTTCCCGTCGGCTGCCCATGAGTTCTTGGTGATGTAGTAGCGGGTGCCGTTTTGGTCGGTTGCGATACCGGTGATGTGCATCAGGTGATCATCGGTGGTTTTCCCAGATTCGTAGCCTTGCTGGCGGATTTCGGGAGTGACGTTCACTTCCGGATACGGACGCTTAAAATGGAATACTTCGGCAAGCCGGTCTTTTGTGCTCAGTTGTCCCCAGCGTGCACGGTCGCTGTCTTTATACAGGTCGGCATTCTCTACGTCGGGATTGATTGCCACTCCGTTGTTGAACGAGAACCCAGGTTCGCTTACGTCACCGTCCCAACATAGGGTGTATCCGTTTTCCAGCGCCGTGTTCATTGTGCTTATCAGTTCATCCAGAGGAAGGTTGTACATACGTTGGTGCTCCCAGTTGTCGGGGATTTCCACTTCGAATGCTTTGTAATAGGGCTTGTGGGTGAAGCTGGTGAGCGGGATATAGTCGTCGGTGTCGATGTCCAGACTTTCTGCAAAGCTTTCAGGGGTGTATTCTTTGCCTTTATACGTGAATTTTTCGGGGAGTTTGCCGAAGTAGATATCGAACAGGCTATTGGCAAGCTGCTGGTATTGGGGGCTGTTCTTGCTTTGTTTGACTGCTTCTGCAGAGAGGGCTTCCACGTATCCGGCAAGTTCGGAGTGGTTGTGTACCGGTGAGTCGTAGTTAATGCCTGTATAGACTTCTTCGGGCACGATACCTACTTGGTTGAATGCAGTCATCCAACTGGTGGTGATGCTTCCTTGCCCTACGTTACCCTTGCCGTGGCGCAGGAAGTTGTCGGCCATCTGATTCAGGTATTTCTGGCGCACGATGAACATTTCTGAGAGATCATATTCTCCTTTGCCTTGGCGCAGCAGTTCCGATTCGATGAACGAGGTGGTGGCGAAGCACCAGCATGTACCGCTTATTGCCTGGTCTTTTACGGGGGTCGTCTTTTGCTGGACTACGGTGTTGAACTTGTATCCATCTTTCTCTTCTGCCATTGCCGGCAGGGTGGCAAGCGCGAAGGCTGCCCATACATAATGTCTCAGTTTCATGAGTTTTTAAGTTTTTGAGTTTTTAAGTTTTTAAGTTTTTAAGTTCTTGAGTTACTGATATCTGTTATTAGTTGTCCATTGTCAATTGTTCGTAAGGTATTCTTTTCGGAACATGTCGAGGAACAGCAGGAAGAGTGATACCAGCAACGGTCCGAAAATGATGCCCATAAAGCCGAAGATGGGAAGTCCTGCCACCACGCCGAAGATTGTAATCAGCGGATGGATGTTTGCCATTTTCTTTTGCAGGATGAACCGGATGAGATTATCGCATTGTGAGATGATGATGCCTCCGTAGGCAAGTAGTATCAGTCCGTGTACCCAATCGCCGATGATGAAGAAATAAGCGGTGACCGGAACCCATACCAGAGCCGTTCCTACCAGAGGGACGATGGAGGCGAAACCGGTAAGCATTGCCGTGAGAACCGGGTTCGGTGCATGGCAAAGCAAATAGCCGAACAATGAGATAAATCCTTGAATGATGGCTAGGAGAGGGATTCCGATGGCATTGGAGCGGACAATGAGCTGGATTTTCTGGAGCACTTCGCGCTTGTTGTTTTCTTCGAAAGGAAGCAGTTCGGAAATGAATTGCTCCATTTTGTCTCCTTCCCATAACATGAAAAACAGGAGCATGATGGCTACGGCAAGGTTTACTATCAGGTCGCTTACCCCAGTCATGATGGAATGGCCGATAGAAGACACTTGGCTGATGATGAATGACAGGTTTTTTTCGGACAATACGTCAAATCCTGTCTTTTCCTCGATGATGCTTATCATTTGCTGGGCGGGGCGGATGATATCGGCAGTATCGAAATGTAGGTTAGATATCTGATTGACCAGTGCCCAGCTGAAAAGTGAAAGTGGTATCAGGATGAACAGGGTTGTTCCAATTGTGATAATCCATACAGAGGCCAAAGGCTTGATTTTCTTTTTCAGCCAGTTTGAGAAGCCGCGTAATAGCAGGTAGAGGGTGAATGCGCCCAAGATGCCGTTCATGAAAGGCTGTGCTTGGCGGAATAATAGAATTCCCAAGCCTACAATCATGATGATGAGTGAATACTTCCAATATTGTTCTTTCATATCCTTAGGTATTTAGCGTTGATGGTTTGTGTTTGGTGATTCGTTCTTCTGATTTCCTTTTCTTCCAAAGCTGCCAGCTGTTGATGGTATTTTGCCACACCACGTAGCTTCCTGGAGCGATGGTTGTAAGCGGGTTCAGATAGGTGGCTGCCATCCAAATGGCAAGCACCGTGTTCTTTTGTCCCAATGCCTGTCCGCCACTGATGCGGTCGTGGTATTTTCCTCCGATGCTTTTTCCTCCCCAAAACTGGAGGCAGCAGATGACTAGTGCCAGAGCAGCGATAATGCATTCTTCGGCTATGGAAGTGTTTCCTTCTATCACAGATTGGGTGGTTTGTCCCATTACGATGGTCAGGGATATTCCCCAAAGATAGAATGCCATGTCCTTAAGTCCTACCAGAAATTGATGGACAGGTGGGGCATAACGTCGCAACAACACCGCGATGAAGAAAGGAAAAAGCAGCAAAGGGAATACTTTCCCTAGTATCCGCATGAATGATTCGCCGAACGGAATGTCGGAAGGTTCCACCAGAGGAAAGACCAAAGGGACAACTATGGCTGCCAGAAGATTGGAAGCCAATGTATAAGTGGTAAGCGATGCGGCACTTCCGCCTAGTTTGTTGGTGATGACTGCAGCAGCCGTAGCAGTGGGGCAGATGAGGCAGACCATTGCTCCTTCAAGTGAGATACGCCATACGGAGCTGAAAGGAATGCAGAGCAATACTCCTGCTACTGCCAGACAGGAAATCAGTTGGATAAGCAACAAGATGCAGGTCCATCGCCGCGGAGATAGGTCTTTGACTTCTATCTTGCAGAACGTAAGGAGCAGTTGGGCAAAAATCAGCAGCGGAGTAAGCCAGACCACTAGAAACTTCACGAAAGGTTTGAGTGGATGAAGGAAATCGAACATGGCAAAGCAGAAATATCCTATGACTCCTGCCAGCATGGCCAAAGGCAACGTCCAGTTCTTGATAAATTGTAGCATGGTGTTTCCTACGTTTAGTTTAGGATGCAAAAATAACGAAAAACGTTAAAATGGTTGCCCTTTTTTCTGTTTTTATAGGCTTTCTCCATTAAAATAAAGAAATCTTGTCTGGCTAAAGGAAGAAACCCACAAAAAACTATTACCTTTGCACCAGACTGGAAACATGGGAAAGTATAGATTTAACATATTATGTATATGCTGTTTCTTGCTGTCTTTCGTAGCAACGGCTTCTGAAGTTACGGACAAATCGTTTACCGTAGTTATAGATGCGGGACATGGAGGTAATGATCCGGGGGCTGTGGGAAGACGTGGGCGAGAAAAGAACATCAATCTGAATGTCGCATTGAAATTAGGCAGGTTGATAGAAGAGCAGTGTGGTGATACGAAGGTGGTTTATACGCGCAAGAAAGATGTATTTGTGCCGTTGCATAGACGTGCCGACATTGCCAATGCTGCCAAGGCGGACTTGTTTATTTCCATCCACACCAATTCTGTTGCTTCACGTAACAGCAGGGTGAGCGGTACGGAGACCTATACGTTGGGACTTCACCGAACGGAGGATAATCTGGAAGTGGCAAAGAAAGAAAACTCTGTCATCTTGATAGAAGATGATTATAAGCAGCGTTATGCCGGGTTTAATCCCAATTCGTCTGAGAGTTACATTATTTTCGAGTTCCTTCAAGATAAGTATATGGCACAAAGTGTGAATTTTGCCCAATTGGTTCAGAAACAGTTCCGCCAAAGTGCACGGCGTATAGATAAGGGGGTGCATCAGGCTGGCTTTCTGGTGTTGCGCGAAACCACAATGCCAAGCGTCTTGATAGAACTGGGATATATTACCAATGCCGCCGAAGAGCAATACTTGTTGTCCGACAAAGGCAGCTCGGCTTTGGCTCAAAGTATTTATCAGGCATTCTTGAGGTATAAGCAAGAGCATAAGACTCCGGCGGCTGGTGTGGGCGGAGATGTTCCTGTTTCAACCGTGTCAGAAGAGGAAAAGGAAGATTCAGGCATTCAGACAGAACAGGCAAGGAAAGACGGAGTGGAAGACAGACCGGTCTTTAAGATTCAGATATTGACTTCCGACCGGATCTTGCCAGCAAAGAGCCGCTTGTTTAAAGGATTAAGTCCTGTAGGACGGTATAAAGAAAAAGGATTATACAAGTATACTTATGGAGAGACGGTTGATTATAATCAGATACTACGCCTGAAGCGGACGAAAGTAGATGCAAAATTCAAGGATGCTTTCATCATAGCATTCAAGAATGGTGAGAAAATGAATGTCAATCAGGCTATCCGGGAATTTAAACGAAACAGATAATTAAAACAAAAAGACAAGCATATATGAGAAAAGAATTTAAAATAGGACTGGCGGGGATTGCTGCACTGGTCATCTTGTTTTGCGGCATCAAATACTTGAAGGGCATCAATATGTTTAAGCCCGAGAGTTATTACCTGGTAGAGTTTGAAAATGTAAACGGACTTCCTCAGTCGAGTCCGGTGTTTGCCAATGGCTTTAAGATTGGTATCGTGCGTGACATTCAGTACAATTACGCAAAGCCTGGCCATGTGCTTGTAGGCATTGAGTTGGATGAACACATGAAAATACCCAAGGGAAGCCGAGCTGAACTGGTGACGGAAATGTTGGGTACCGTAAAGATGAATCTGCTGCTTGACTTGCAGAATACTACCTATTATAATGAAGGAGATACGCTTCCAGGTTCGGCAAACAACGGACTTATGGGAGCTGCTGAACAGGACTTGCTTCCGAAGCTGCAGCAGATGATGCCGAAAATGGATTCCATTTTGGGGTCATTGAACAAGCTGTTGGCAGATCCGGCATTGGCCCAGACGTTGCACAATGCCGAACAGTTGACCGCCTCCTTGAATGCGACCAGTGAGCAGCTGAACAAGTTGATGAGTACCGATGTGCCTCAGGTGATGGGAAACGTCAATGACATTACAGCCAATCTAAAGGTCATCAGCGGTAATTTGAAAGGTGTGGATTACGCTTCCACTATCTTGAAAGTAGATTCCACATTGGCTAATGTCCGTATGTTGACAGACAAATTGAACCGGAAAGACAATACGCTCGGGTTGCTGATGAATGATTCATCTTTATATCAGAATCTGAATGCAACGGCGACCAATGCGGCCAGTTTGTTGAAAGATCTGGAAACACATCCGAAACGCTATGTTCATTTCTCGTTATTCGGGAAAAAAGACAAATAAGAAGCTGTTTTGAATTTATCGTGCGATGATTTGGGATGAGTTTTTGAGGCATTTTCGCTTCTGTGATGAGGAAGATAGCGGGCTATCTGACGAAGAACAGGAGCGAAAAGGACCAAAAAATCGCCCAAAGCACACACGAAAACGGATACATCAAGCCAAGAAAAACTTTTTGGAGAAATTCAAAACAGTTTCTTCTATAGTCAATCAGAAATGAATTGCGTAAAATCATCTCTGATTGACTATAAATGCCAATAGCACAGAAGTATTGGCTTTGATTTCCCTGACTCTTTTTATATAATGGTAGCCACATGCACGACAGATATCATAAAAAAACCGGCCTCTGATAATAGAAGCCGGCTTTTATGTAAGGAAACAATCGAATCCGAATTATAAGTTTGTACGTTTTTCCTGGATTCTGGCTTTCTTACCGGTAAGTTTGCGCAAGTAGTACAATTTAGCACGACGCACTTTACCAATCTTGTTGACAGTAATGCTGTCGATAGCCGGAGACTCCAAGGGGAAAATACGTTCTACACCTACTGTACCAGACATTTTACGTACGGTGAAGCGTTTCTTTTCGCCGTGTCCACAGATTTTGATAACTACACCACGATACATCTGAATACGTTCCTTGTTACCTTCGACGATACGGTATGCTACTGTAACCGTGTCACCTGCTTTGAATGAAGGATGCTGTTTGCCAGTAGCAAATGCTTCTTCTGCAATTTTAATTAAATCCATCTTGTTTTTTTGAAATTAAATTGTTTATCGTACCCAACGCAACATACCAAGTAACTCTTCTTGACAGCGATTGCGCGGAAGCGGTGCAAAGTAAGTGATTTTTTGCGACATGGCAAAGCCTTTTCGCTTTATTTTGAAAGAAAATTTGGGCATCGTCGGCTTTTTTTCTAACTTTGACTGGAAATAAACAGACAATCAATATGAAAAAAAGATTATGTTATGGCATGTATGTGGTAGCCCTAGCTTTAACGGCATGTAGTTCAGGCTATTCGCTGGTGTCGGTAGAAGGAGAAAGGGTACCTGTGACAAAAGCATACGATGTGGAGCAAGATATGAAAGCGTGGCGTATGTTGCAGCCTTACCAGGAGGGTGTGGATAGCATCATGAAGCCGGTAATCGGCCATGCGGCACGGAAGTTGGAAGTTTACCGTCCCGAATCGCCTTTGTCGAATCTGTTAGCAGACGTGTTGCGTACGGCGGCGGAAGTTAAAACCGGTATGCCGGCAGATGTGGGCGTGATGAACATGGGAGGCATACGCAGTCTGCTGAATGAAGGGGAGGTAACGGTTGCATCGGTTTATGAAATCACTCCGTTCGAAAACCATTTGGTGGTAGTGACATTGAAAGGGAAAGACTTGCAGGAACTGTTCAGGCAGATGGCTGGGGTACATGGAGAAGGACTAAGTGGAGCAAGGCTTGTCATATCGGAATCGGGCAATCTGTTGAGTGCGAAAGTCGGTGGAAAGGACATTGACCCGGAAAAGGACTATCAGGTAGCTACCATTGACTATTTGGCCGAAGGGAATGATCATTTGTCAGCCTTTAAAGAAGCTGTGGGTAAGCTTGAACCGGAAAATGCTGTTTTGCGGGATTTGTTCATCGATTATGTAAAAAATATGGAAGCTTTGGGCAAGTGTGTTGATGCGAAGGTGGAAGGGCGGATTGTTGAACAATAATACAGATTAAGCAATGAAAAAATTGTGTCTTATTTCTTTATGGGTATGTTTGCTTGTGGTTACAGCAGCAGCCCAGTCAACCAAGGAGATTTATTTATTTCATACCAATGACATGCATAGTCGTATTGAGCCTTTTCCTGAAAATTACCAGGATACCTTGCTGGCAGGGAAAGCCGGTATGGTGCGACGTGCTACTTTTATCAGCCAGCAGCGTGAAATCCATCCTGATTTGTTGCTTTTCGATTGTGGGGATTTCTCGCAAGGTACACCTTATTATAATATATATAAGGGAGAAGTGGAAATCAGCATGATGAACGAGATGCGTTATGATGCTGGTACTATCGGGAACCATGAATTCGATTTCGGTTTGGAGAATATGGCGCGTTTGTTCAGGTTGGCAGAGTTTCCCATTGTATGTGCCAATTATGATGTGACGGGTACGGTGCTGGAAGGTTTGGTGAAAGAGTATGTTGTGTTGCATCGGGATGGTATTAAGATTGGAGTGTTCGGGTTGGGCGCGCAACTGGAAGGTTTGGTGGCAAAAGCATCGTATGGTGATGTGAAGTTTGAGGATCCTGTCTCTGAAGCACAACGGATTGCTGACCTGCTGAAAATGCAGGAGAAGTGTGATTTGGTGATTTGTCTTTCTCATTTGGGTTGGAAAGGAGAGCCTTATTCGGATGTGGAACTGATAGAGAATACGTGCAATATCGATGTAGTATTGGGCGGACATTCGCATTCTTATTTTGAGAAACCTGAATATTATAAGAATCTGGATGGCGTGGAAGTGCCTTTGCAACAAATGGGAAAGCATGCCGCTTTTATAGGAAAAATGGTGTTGACTTTGCAAAAGAACTGAGATGAGAAAGGCGGTCGTTTTATATATATGCTTGTTGTTGTCTGTCTGGGTAGAGGCTCACACGATGCCTTCGGTATTGAGCCAGGTGAAAGATACGGCAGCGTGCCGCAGATGGGTGGAAAGCCGGTTGTCGGAGATGACATTGAAACAGAAAATCGGACAGCTGTTTATCCATACGGTAGATCCTGTTACAGCTCCGCGCAACAAAGCCCAGATACGGAAAGCGATTGAGGAATATGGATTAGGTGGATTGTTGTTTGCCAAGGGGCGGATAGACCAGCAGGTGCAATTGACTAACTTGGCACAGCAATGGAGCCGGATCCCTTTGCTGATTACTTTTGATGGTGAATGGGGATTGGCTATGCGTCTGAAAGATACGCCCGAATTTCCCAAAAACCGGATATTGGGATGTGTTCAGGATGATTCGTTGATTTATCGTTATGGGAGAGAGGTGGCACGTCAGTTGCGTGAAATAGGGGTGCAGGTTAATTTCGCTCCTGTGGCGGATGTGGATAATAATCCGGGAAATCCAGTCATCAATACCCGTTCTTTCGGGAGTAACCCCAAAGAAGTGGCACGGAAAGTTATTGCTTATGCACGCGGTTTGGAAGATGGAGGTGTGTTGGCTGTCTGCAAGCATTTTCCCGGACATGGTGATACGGATGTCGATTCGCATAAGGCATTGCCAGTGCTTCCTTTTGACCGTGCCCGTATGGATTCTATTGAGTTGTATCCATTTCGTAGGGCGATAGATGCGGGAGTAAGTGGTATGATGGTCGGGCATCTGCAAGTTCCTGAATTGGAGGAGAAGCCGGCTTCTATTTCTTCCGATATTATAACCACTATGTTGCAGGATGAGTTTCATTTCTCCGGACTAGTCTTTACCGATGCGCTCGAAATGCGAGGTATCCGTCAGGCGGACGATGTGTGTGCACAGGCACTTTTGGCCGGAAACGATTTGTTGTTGGCTCCACGTAATTTAAAGCGGGAAATGATTGGAATAATGAATGCTATAAAGAAAGGCCTGCTTACCGAAGAGGTGATTACCGAGAAATGCCGGAAGGTACTTACCTTTAAATATGCATTGGGTCTAAGTCAGCGCCCGGTGGTGGATGAAAAAGATTTGAAGTCTCGTATACGCATTCCTGAAACAGACAGCTTGCTGCTGGCATTGGATAAAGCAGCTGTTACAGTACTGAAGGACTCGCTGGAAATGCTTCCGTTGGAATTGGCTTTGTCAGGTAATGTCTTGTTGAGCATTTCTCCTTCGATAGTCGATTCTTATCCTTTTTACAACGGATTGCAGGAATCGATAACAATCAATTGGGTACATGCACGTGTGGATTCGTTGCAGTCCATTCGTAAGCGGCTTCGCACGGCACAGCAGGTTATCGTGGCATTGCATCAGAAAGATTATGAATCTTATGTGCCGTTTCTTCAGGAATTGGCAGCCGATAAACCACTGGTGGTCGTTTCTTTTGTTCCTCAGGAGGATTTGAAGACTATGCTTCCTGTCTTGCAGCATGCTTCAGCCGTTGTTCAGGCACATGTCGGAACAGAAGCAGTTCAACGTTATGTAGCAAAGGTCATGACAGGCAGAGACAAGGTGACAGGACGTTTGTCGGTAGGCATTCCCGGCTGGTGTCAAGCAGGTGTAGGCATAACAATAGACCCTGATTGCCCCTATTTGTATACACCTGAAGATTTTGGTATGGATTCGCGTATATTGGCACGTATTGATACAATAGCCCAGGAAGGGATTGATGCGCAGGCTTATCCCGGATGTCATGTGCTGATATTGAAGGATGGATATCCTGTCTATAATAAATGCTTCGGAACATTTACCTACGATGGTTCGCGCAAGGTGAAAGAAAATGATTTATATGATTTGGCTTCTTTGAGTAAAGTGACCGGTACATTGTTGGCTGTAATGAAATTGTATGACGAAGGTAAATTCGGGTTGACCGATCGGGTGAGCCAGTATTTGCCAATGTTGGAAGATACACGGAAATCGCGTATTACTGTTCAGGATTTGTTGTTTCACGAATCTGGTTTGCCTGCTTACTGGGCTTTCTATAAGGAGGCTATTGATTCGAAGTCATGTAAAGGAGGTTTGTTTCGTAAAAAGTATGACCGGTATCACACGTTGCAAGTAGATGAAAACCTGTATGCCTGTACCGGGTTCGTTTATAAAAAAGAATGGGTTTCTTCCGTACGCACAGGGAAGTATGTGTTGCCTTTGTCCGACAGCTTGTATTTGAATGCTGATTTTCGGAAAGAGATAAATCGGCAATTGGCAGATATACCTTTGAAAGGACATTCTTACCGGTATAGTTGTTTGAACTTTATGTTGCTGAAAGAGTTGGTGGAATCTGTTGCAGGCGTTGCATTGGATGTGTATTTGGATAGTGTATTCTATAAGCCGATGGGTTTGGTGCATACGGCATACAATCCTTTGCATCGGTTTGATAAATCGCAGATTGTGCCTACTGCGGCTGAAGACTTTTTGCGTAGAACAGAACTGCAAGGGTATGTAAATGATGAGATTGCAGCTTTCATGGGAGGAGTTTCAGGTAATGCCGGACTTTTTTCGACGGCACATGATGTAGGAGCTGTCTTTCAAATGCTGTTGGATCGGGGAGTGTATGGAGGGCATCGTTACCTGAGTAGGGCTACATGCGACTTATTCATTACCTTACAGTCGGAAGAGAGCAGGAGAGGACTGGGGTTCGACAAGCCTGATACCGGGCATCCAGAGCATAGCCCGTGTGCGGCTGAAGCTCCGCAAGGGGTTTTTGGGCATACAGGCTTTACTGGTACTTGTGCTTGGGCAGATCCGGAAAACGATTTGGTCTTTGTTTTCTTGAGCAACCGCACTTATCCGCGTGCATTCAATCATAAGAATCTGACTAAGCTGAATATACGTACACGTATGCAACAAGCAATGTATCAGTCTATAAAGCGGTGATTCTATTTAGACTATGTACAAATTAATCAAATATTGCTATGTAGACGTTACAACTTCACATAAAAAAGTTACCTTTGCATTATCAAATTAGTACTAATAATAACTTTTAACTTTTACAACAATGGCTTACGTAATTAGTGACGATTGTATCGCTTGCGGTACTTGTATCGATGAATGCCCGGTTGGCGCAATCTCTGAAGGTGACAAATATTCTATCAACCCGGATATGTGTACAGAATGCGGTACTTGCGCAGATGTATGTCCTTCTGAAGCAATCCACCAAGGATAATCGATAAATCGTCGGTTTTAAAATTTATAGAGGATGTTCTCTTTTTGGAGTGCATCCTCTTTTGTATTTGGGTCAGGCTTCAAACATCCGGCTTCTCGATAATAGACATGAGCCTATGATACCTGCCTGGCTTTTCAGTTTTGACAAAATGATTTCTGAATCGCGGCTCATCAGGCTAAGTGTGTATTTTCGTACGGTGGTAATGATGGGCTGTAACAGAAATTCGCCTGCATTCGACATTTCCCCTCCAATGATAACTGTATCAGGATTGAAAATATTGATAAGGTTACCGATATGCACCCCCAGTTGTTGTCCGATTTCTTCTACCAGTTCAATGGCAAGTAAGTCTTCTTTGCCTATGGCATTGAATATATCATCCAAGGTAATGTCTTCGATGGACTTTTCAGACAGGACAATCGAAGTCTCGCCTGCTTTCAGGTGTTCGATGAATTTGCGGTAGAGAGCCGAACAGGAATTTTCAGTTTCCAGGCATCCCTTTTTGCCGCAATGGCAGATAATCTGGTTGTCATATCCATAGGTGTGGCCGAATTCGCCCGAGAACCCAGACTTGCCTTTGTATAATTTCCCGTCTATCAGAATACCCATGCCCAGCCCCCAGTCTATATTGATAAAAAGAGCATTGCGCGAACCTTTTAGAGCTCCTTTGATATATTCGCCATACAACATGGCGCGGCTATCGTTCTCGATAGAAACTTCGATGTGTATACGTTCTGTCAATATTTCTGCTAAAGGGCGTTCGCCGAAGTTGAAGAAACTGTGACTGTATCCCAGTTCTGGATTCACCCGTCCGCACAGAGCTACATTGATGTGTATAATCCGCTCTTTACTGATGCTGAGTCCATCGATAAAGGTTTCAATGTGTCGGCAGATTTTGTCAATGCATGCCATTGTGTCTTGCCGTTCGATATGGATACCCATTTGTAGTTTCAGTAAATCACCTTTGAAGTTGATGAGACCGATATGCAGGCTGTTCCACGTTATGGATACGCCGATAAAATAGGCCGAATCAGGGTTTAGTCCATAAAGAATTGGATGTCTTCCACCGCTCGTTTCCAATTTCCCATATTCATCAATGTAGCCTTGTTCATGCATTTCGTCTATTACTTTTGTTACAGTAGGAATGCTTAAGTCCATGTCTTTGGCTAGGTCGGTAATGGTCGAATTTTCATTATATATTAAATAGGTAATGATATGCTTTTTCATAATAGCACTTTTCGAACCTTTTTGGATGTCTGCTAATAGCTGTTCTTTCATAAGCGGTGTTTTTAAAAATGGAAAGCCGGTTAATTAAAAATTTAAAAAACAATCGATAATTACTTTGTATAATGATTGTTTTATTCATAATTCCCAATATCTTTGCAGTGATTTAACATGCAAAGTGGATTCTTGTTACAAATATATTAATTAAATCTGGAAAAACTATGAGAGTTATTATCGAATCTGATTATCGGTCTCTTTCTGAATGGGCTGCCAACTATGTGGCAAAACGGATAAACGAGTTCCAGCCATCTTCCGAACGTCCTTTTGTATTGGGCTTGCCTACGGGCTCTTCCCCATTGGGCATGTATAAGGCGCTGATTGAACTGAACCGAGAGGGAAAGGTGTCTTTCCGCAATGTGGTGACTTTCAATATGGATGAATACGTGGGCCTTCCCGAATCGCATCCGGAAAGCTACCATTCGTTTATGTTCAACAACTTTTTCAACCATATTGACATTCCGAAGGAAAACATCCATATCCTGAACGGGAACGCTTCCGACTTGGAGGCTGAGTGCGGGAATTATGAAAAGCAGATTGCTTCGTATGGGGGCATTGACCTGTTTGTGGGCGGCATCGGTCCCGACGGCCACATCGCGTTCAACGAGCCGGGTTCTTCCCTGACTTCGCGTACCCGTGTGAAGACGCTGACCACCGATACGATTGTGGCAAATTCGCGTTTCTTCGATAACGATGTGGACAAGGTCCCTAAGACTGCGCTGACCGTAGGGGTGGGCACGGTAATGGACGCCAAAGAGGTACTGATCCTTTGCAACGGGCACAATAAGGCGCGTGCCTTGCAGCATGCCGTTGAAGGAAGCGTAACGCAGATGTGGACCATCAGTGCCTTGCAGATGCACCGCCACGGCATCATCGTATGCGATGAGGCGGCAACGGACGAACTGAAAGTGGGCACATACCGCTATTTCAAGGACATCGAGCGCAACAACCTGTAATCCATTATCCATTATTAATTGTTAATTGTTAATTATAGCCATGAGAACCAATTTGAGTTCGCAGATATCCCTTAACAGGGTGTCTACCCGATATTACAAGCCGGAGAATACGATTGACCGCTCCGTGCTGACCCGTTTTGAAAAAATCCCTACCAACATCTATGAAACAGTAGACGAAGGCGTGAAGTGCATTGCCGATGAGGTTATCCGCAAGATACAGGAACGCCAGCATGACGGCAAGTTCTGTACGTTGGCTTTGGGCACGGGGGCTTCGCTCCGTCCGCTTTACGCCGAACTGGTGCGCCGCCATAAGGAAGAAGGCGTCAGCTTCCGTAATGCGGTGATATTTAATCTGTATGAATACTATCCTTTATCAGAGCAGGGGAGCAGCAGCATCGGCCAGCTGAATGAGCTTTTCCTGAACCAGGTGGACATCGACCGGCAGAACGTGTTTACTCCGGACGGCACGATTCCTCAGGATGCGGTCATAGACCATTGCCTGCTGTATGAACAGCGCATCAAGACCTACGGCGGACTGGACATCGTCCTGATGGGCATCGGCAGGGAAGGGAATGTCGCCATGAACGAGCCAGGCTCTACGGCGGCTTCCATTACGCGCCTGATATTTGTGGACAGTACTTCCCGTTCGGAAGCGGCGCATAACCTGGGCGTGGACAACCTGCCTCCTTGTTCCATTACGATGGGCATCAATACGATTATGGAAGCCCGCCGTGTGTATCTGCTTGCCTGGGGTGATGACAAGACCGATATTATCAAGCAGGCGGTAGAGGATAAGATTTCGGATACGCTTCCCGCTTCTTACCTCCAGATGCACCAGAACGCGACGGTCTGCATCGACTTGCCCGCTGCTTCACACCTGACGCGCATCCAGCGCCCGTGGCTTGTGACCAGTTGCGAATGGACGGACAAGCTGATCCGGAGTGCCATCGTGTGGCTTTGCCTTTTGACCGGAAAACCGATTCTGAAGCTGACCAACAAGGATTATAACGAGAACGGCTTGAGCGAGCTGCTGGTGCTTTACGGCTCAGCCTACAATGTGAACATCAAGATATTCAACGACCTTCAGCATACCATCACCGGCTGGCCCGGCGGCAAGCCCAATGCGGATGACACCTACCGTCCGGAGCGTGCCAAGCCGTTCCCCAAGCGTGTGGTCGTCTTCTCTCCGCATCCCGATGACGATGTGATATCCATGGGCGGCACCATCCGCCGTCTGGTGCAGCAGGGTCACGACGTGCATGTGGCATACGAGACTTCGGGCAATATTGCCGTAGGCGATGAGGAGGTGGTACGTTTCATGCACTTCATCAACGGATTCAACCAGCTTTTTGATGAGAATCAGAACGAGACCATCCGCAAAATGTATGCCGACATCAAGCAGTTCCTGCTTCAGAAGAAGGAAGGCGACATCGATACGCGGGATATCCTGACCATAAAGGGGCTGATCCGTCGGGGCGAGGCACGTACGGCATGCACGTATAACCGCATCCCGCTGGACCATGTGCATTTCCTCGACCTTCCTTTCTACGAGACGGGGCGCATCGAGAAGAACCCCATTAGCGAGACGGATGTGCAAATCGTCCAGAAGCTGTTGCAGGAGGTGCAGCCTCACCAGATTTATGTAGCCGGCGACCTTGCCGACCCCCATGGCACGCACCGTGTCTGCACCGATGCCGTACTGGCAGCTATTGACGAGGAAAAGAATGCCGGTGCCGCATGGTTGAAGGATTGCCGCATCTGGATGTACCGCGGGGCATGGGCGGAATGGGAAATCGAGAACATCGAGATGGCTGTGCCGTTCAGTCCCGAAGAGCTTCGTGCGAAACGGAATTCCATTCTGAAGCACCAGTCTCAGATGGAGAGTGCCCCGTTCCTGGGCAATGACGAGCGCCTCTTCTGGCAACGCAGCGAAGACCGCAACCGTGGCACCGCTTCGCTTTACGATAAATTAGGGCTTGCCTGCTACGAGGCGATGGAGGCTTTTGTAGAGTATAAGCCGTTGTAGAGGTTGGATTGATATAGCTTTCATCGGCTTACGGATATATCTTCATGAAGTGATGATGATATATCCGTAGGCCGATGAATCTATATGCGTTCCTCTTCGGAATCGGCTGATGTCTTTTCTTGAATTTCTTCTTTGAATGCGGCTTCTTCCGCTTCTGCTATGATGCGTTCCGTATCATCATAGCGTTCTGTTATGAGTTCTTCCCGGACATCAATGGTTTGATCCTCATTGGTCTCCATTACGCTGGGAGAATCTTCTGTATACACCGGTTCTGTGTCTTTCTCTCTTTCGGCTTTTGATGCAAAAATCGCATCTATGAATTGAGGGTCATTCTTTATTTTCTGCAGGGTCTCGTGGGCAGCTTCTTGCTGTGATTCTTTTTTGGAATATCCTTTCCCGTTTCCGGCAGGAATACCTTCTACCAATATTTGTGTGTTGAACACGGGGTTTTGTTCTTCGTCTACCGACTGATTGACCAGTTTGAAGGTTACTTCGAACTTGTTTTTCTGGCTCCACTCAATAAGCTTAGACTTGAAATTGACTTCTTTGCGTGAAATTTTGTCCAGATTCAAATATTGGTTGATGATGCGTTCTTCCATAAACTTCTTACAGGCGCGATAGCCCCGGTCCAGATATAGTGCACCAATCAGAGCTTCGAAAGCATTGCCACACATATAACTGTTGTGAGAAGATTGGCGGGTGGTGAACTTTACCAGTTTATCCAGTCCGATTTGTACCGCCACATGGTTGAGTGTTTCCCGTTGTACGATTTTCGAACGTGTATTGGTCAGAAATCCTTCGCGCTTACCTTCAAACTTTTTGTATACAATATCAGCTACCACGGCATCCAGAATGGCATCACCCAAGAACTCCAGCCGTTCGTTGTTCAGCACACGTCCTTTCTCGTTTTTGATGGAAGACGATTTATGCAGCAATGCTTGTTTGTAGATGTCAATGTTCCGCGGATAGAATCCGGTCATTCGGTAAAAACAAAGATAAGGCTCCTTGTCCTTGCGGAAGAGGAGTCTTATCTTATCTGTTATATTGCCAAACACAGTTTATTCAGTGTATTTTTTAATGATTACACATGCATTGTGTCCACCGAAACCAAATGTATTGCTCAAGGCTGCACGGACGGTACGTTCCTGTGCCTTGTTGAAAGTAAAGTTCAGGGTATAGTCGATGTTTTCATCGTTATCTCCTTCTTCGTGGTTGATGGTCGGGGGTACAATGTCATTCTTAACAGACAGTACGCAGGCGATGGCTTCTACTCCTCCGGTTGCGCCCAGCAGGTGTCCGGTCATGGATTTGGTAGAACTGATGTTCAGCTTGTAGGCATGTTCTCCGAACACGTCTTTGATGGCTTTCACTTCAGAAACATCGCCTACAGGGGTAGAAGTCCCGTGTACATTGATATAGTCGATATCTTCCGGTTTCATACCGGCATCTTCCAATGCGTTCATCATCACCAGTTTGGCTCCTAATCCTTCAGGATGGGAAGCTGTCAGGTGATAAGCATCTGCCGAAGCGCCTACGCCGGCAAGTTCCGCATAAATCTTGGCTCCGCGTGCTTTGGCATGTTCCAGCTCTTCCAGAATCAGGCATCCTGCACCTTCACCCATGACAAAACCGTCACGGCTTCCGCTGAACGGGCGTGAGGCACGTTGCGGGTCATCGTTGCGGGTAGAAAGGGCATGCATGGCATTGAAACCTCCTACACCAGCAGGGAAGATAGCAGCTTCGGCACCACCGGTCACGATGATGTTGGCTTTGCCCAAGCGGATATAATTGAACGCGTCTGCGATGGCATTCGAAGAAGAAGCGCATGCAGAAGTCGTGGTAAAGTTCGGTCCGTGGAATCCGTACATGATGGAAATCTGTCCGGAAGCGATGTCGGCAATCATTTTAGGAATAAAGAACGGATTGAATTTAGGACCGATGGTATCTTTGGTCTTTTCGTATCCGGCTACTTCTTCTTCGAACGTATGTATACCTCCGATACCTACGCCCAGGATGACTCCGATTTTGTTCAAGTCTTCTTTTTCCACATCAAGACCCGCATCGGTCACTGCTTCTTTGGCTGCTACTACCGCATACTGGGTATATAAGTCCATTTTACGGGCTTCTTTGCGGTCGATGAAATCAGTGGCATTGAAGTTTTTTACCTCACAAGCGAACTGAGTCTTGAATTTGGATGCATCAAAATGAGTAATAGGTCCTGCTCCGCTTACTCCGTTCAGCAGGTTGTTCCAAAAGTCTGGAACCGTATTTCCTACCGGAGTAATTGCACCAAGACCTGTTACTACTACTCTTTTTAATTCCATAAACAGAATTACTTATTTTGCGTTAGCTTCGATATAAGAGATAGCGTCTCCTACAGTCTGGATTTTTTCTGCCTGGTCGTCAGGAATAGAAATACCGAATTCTTTTTCGAATTCCATGATCAGTTCTACAGTATCCAAAGAGTCTGCACCCAAATCGTTAGTAAAGCTAGCGGTCGGAGTAACTTCTGATTCTTCTACACCCAGTTTATCAACGATGATTTTCTGTACTTTTGATGCGATTTCAGACATAATTTTCTTGTTTTAAGTTTATAAATAGAATAATTTTGTTTAATTTTCGGTGCAAAGGAATAAATATTTCTCGTTCTATACAAATATTCGGGCAAATAAATGCATTCTCTTTGCACATTTTTATATATTCTGTGCACGAAAACAGGTAAAAATATGAAGAAAATAGCAATTTTGGCATCGGGTGAAGGAACGAATGCCGAGCGGATCATCCGTTATTTTGAAGAGAAAGAGGAAGTAAGCGTAGAAATTGTCATTGCATCACGTACTACTGCTGGAGTTATCAAACGTGCCGAACGATTGGGAGTGCCGTGCCGGGTGGTGACTTCTGCCGGATTTGCTTCGGGAGAGGCGCTGGAAGTGCTACGCAGGTATGAAGTTGATTTTATTGTACTTGCCGGCTTTTTGTTGCGTATTCCAGAAGATATTTTGCGGGTTTGGCCCTGCCGTATTGTAAACATCCATCCATCGTTGTTGCCTAAGTTCGGTGGGAAAGGCATGTATGGCATGCATGTACATGAAGCAGTGTTGGCGGCAGGAGAAAAGGAAAGCGGCATAACGATACAATATGTCAACGAACGTTATGACGAGGGGGATTATATCTTTCAGGCACGATGCGAAGTGTTGCCTGATGATACGCCCGAACGCTTGGCTGCACGTGTGCATCAGTTGGAGTACCGCTATTATCCGGAGGTGATTGAGAAGCTGGTGCGGCAGCATGTGTAAAAAATGTCTTTGAACGAATCCTGTTTTTTTCTTTGGTATCTATTTTCTTTTTCGTTATTTTTGTGGCCTTAATAAAGCTAGAAATATGGAAAATAAACTGGTTATTTACAATACGTTGAACCGCCGGAAGGAATCGTTTGTTCCTTTACACGCTCCTCATGTGGGAATGTATGTATGCGGTCCTACTGTTTATGGAGACCCTCATTTGGGACACGCACGTCCTGCCATTACCTTTGATATCCTGTTCCGTTACCTGCAACATCTGGGCTATAAAGTGCGTTATGTGCGCAACATTACCGATGTGGGCCATCTGGAGCACGATGCCGATGAAGGAGAAGACAAAATTGCCAAGAAAGCACGGCTGGAACAGCTGGAGCCGATGGAGGTGGTGCAGTATTACCTGCTCCGCTACCACAAGGCGATGGAAGCCCTCAATGTGCTTCCACCCAGCATCGAGCCGCACGCTTCGGGACACATCATCGAGCAAATCAAGCTGGTAGAGGAAATCCTGAAAAACGGATATGCCTACGAAAGCCAAGGTTCGGTGTACTTCGATGTGGCAAAATACAACAAAGACCACCATTATGGCGTGCTTTCGGGACGCAACCTGGATGATGTCATCAATACCACCCGCGAACTGGACGGGCAGCAGGAAAAGCATAACCCGGCCGATTTCGCCCTGTGGAAATGTGCCCAGCCCGAACACATCATGCGCTGGCCTTCGCCATGGAGCGACGGTTTCCCCGGCTGGCACTGCGAATGTACCGCGATGGGACGCAAGTATCTGGGCGAGACATTCGATATACACGGAGGAGGCATGGACCTTATCTTCCCGCACCACGAATGCGAAATCGCGCAAGCCGTGGCTTCCGAAGGACATCCCATGGTACGCTATTGGATGCACAACAACATGATTACCATCAACGGGCAGAAGATGGGCAAATCGTTGGGTAATTTCATTACGCTCGAAGAGTTCTTTACCGGCTCGAACAAGCTCCTTGCCCAAGCGTATTCGCCGATGACCATCCGTTTCTTCATCCTGCAAGCGCATTACCGCAGCACGGTGGACTTCAGCAACGAAGCCTTGCAAGCAGCCGAGAAGGGCTTGGAACGCCTGCTGGAAGGCATCAAGAACCTCGAGCGCATCACGCCGTCCGCTTCTACTTCAGGTATCGAACCTGCCGGCTTGCGTGAGAAATGCTACGAAGCGATGAACGATGACCTGAACACACCGATTGTCATCTCGCACCTCTTCGACGGCATCCGCATGATCAACACCGTACTTGATAAGAAAGCGACCATCAGTGCCGCCGACTTGGAGGAACTGAAGAGCGTATTTCACCTGTTCGCGTTCGATATTCTGGGATTGAAGGCAGAAGGTGAGAACAATGCCGCCCGCGAGGAAGCCTTCAGCAAGGTGGTAGACATGTTGCTGGAAGAACGCATGAAAGCCAAAGCCAACAAAGACTGGGCAACAAGTGATAAGATTCGCGATAGCCTTGCTGCATTAGGTTTCGAGGTAAAAGATACAAAAGACGGGTTTACCTGGAGGCTGAACAAGTAAGGTTTCCACCACAGATTAAAGCAATTTGATTGGCTGAAACGCAGATTAGCGCAGATAACTTCGTCTGGTGTAAGATTATTAATCTTCCGCTTGTAAGATTAATAATCTTGCAGCCTGAAGATTAATAATCTTACAGCGGATGAACCTATTTTCACATTAGCATATTGTTTATTGACCTATTCTTCTGTGTTTCTTTGTGTATTCTTGTGTGGTCTGGGTTCTCTATGATAGCATCAACAAAATGCACATTTTGATGCTGTTTAAATAAAGAAACCATATAACGAAAAAGAGGGAATGTCCATGCACCCCCTCTTTTTTTATTCCTGTAAATTGCAGGTATTCATTAATCAGAATTTGTTCATTTCCTTTCAGGTCATTTCCGATCTCCAAAAGTTACGTTAAAGCCTAAGCTGACGTTCATATTTCCGCTCTTGACAGGGATGAACTGCGGGGTGACTTTACCCATCAAGTGGTCCATACCAATGAAGAAGTTGAATCCACGTGGATGAAAGTTCAGCAACCATCCGAATGAAGAGCCGAATGAAGAAATCGCATAGTTGACACCGGCATCAAACCATTTGATAGGAGCAACGTTGGCAGAAATGCGGCCTTCCGACCAACTGTATTTGCCATTGATACGGGTAGAAGACAAGAAGCCGAAATGCAGCTTATTGTAAAGCGGAAATGCATATTCTGCACCAATATTTAATGTAGCTCCCAGCATGGCTGTACGTTTCACGCCATTTTCTGTGCGGTGGAAGCTGGCATAATCTTCCAGGTCTTTGCCAATGGCATCCAATTGGCTGTTCAAAGAATTGGGGTCATCGTCTCCCAGTTCGGAATCGACCGCAATGTTTTTGAATCCGTCAAATTCCCATGCACTGTTGCTTGTAGCAGCTTTGATTGTATTATTCCATGAAATGAAGCCGAAATCCAGCAAGGCTGCCGAAAGTGTCAGGTCATCCATAATCTTATAAGTGGCACCTAAATCGATAGCCATACCGAATCCACCTAATCCCGGGCTGTCCACATCAATATTATCCCAGTCAATCAGGTCACGTTGGCTCGGATTGTCTAGCTTTCTGCCGCTTTCTTCTTTGGTAGGCATCATCAGTCCTTTCAGTGAGGCGTTCATTTCACCGTTGGCTCTTACCATCCATTTGTCTTGTGCCATTGTGACATCCATCTCGGTCATTTTCATGCTGAGGTTTGCTCCGCCTAACAGGAATTTTAATTTGCCGCCCACATTCAATTTATCGTTAATTTTGCGGGAGTGGCCAAATGCCAGTTCGACATAATTGTTTGATTCAATGCCTAAATTTTCCATGTGGTAGTGTGTTTCGTTTCCGGTCATACCCATTTTCATGAAGGCAAACAAATCATACGGAAGATTCATGCTGGTATTCGAACGCAGGTTGATGCCGATAGTATTAAATCCGCCCCATGCATGGAATCCGGCCGACAACAGTGTCAGGTTGATGTTGGCATTGATGCGGTTATTGTCTTTCAGCCCACTTAGAAATTCCTCTCCACTGATGCTAGAATGCATGAACGTAGTCAGTTGGTCGTTTTGTGGGAATAAGAATGTGCCTACACCGATATTTCCCTGTGTCCCGATATTGATATTACCTAAAGCAGGGATGCTGATGTAGTTGCGTTCTCCAGCGAATGCCGGATTCAATTGGTGACGATAGCTGTATCCTTCAAGGAAGTATCCGGAGTGCAAAGCTTGTGCCGAGACAGTCAGGCATGAGCCTGCTACGGCAGCTACGGTTAAAAGTTTATGTATTTTTTTCATAAATGTCTATCTTACTTACGAATATTGAATAGCTGTTTGTGTTAATTTAAGTCTACGGTAATTCCACCTCTGACGGTAATGATTACATTGTCGAGTACCAACGCTTGTTTTTCGTTCAGTACTTGGCCTTGTACTTCGGTAGGAACTTCGGCTACTACCCGGTATGAGATACCGTCCATGTTCTTCAATGCTCCGTCAGCATGAGATTCCAGGCGTATAGTCAGTTTGCTGGAAGAAGGATTCTCTGGAGTTCCGGCAGTGATATTGCCCTCTACTGTAGCAGTGATTTCATCCATTACATTGCCGTCGCGGTCGATGGCATTTGCTGTCATGGTCATGCCTAGTGGAATGGTATTTGTCGCATCCAATGAGATTTCGGCGTGCCGTACATCCAAGTCTTCCATATCACTGTTCCAGCCATCCATTTGATCGTTATAAACGATTTCTGTACCGTTGTTGAATTGCAAAGGTGCTACGACTTTATAGTCTGTCTTGACGGTGTAGTCTCTACCCAGGGTCATGGTAATGCGTTCTTTTACGGCTGTGGCTTCGATGTTTTCAATCCGGATTTCATCAGGAATGGTTTCCACAAGGTCATTCAGATTGGAAACGGTAATGATTTCGTCAGCCGTAATTCCGGCGTCATCACTTAGGCGGTGCAGGCAGATGACGTAATCGGTACGATTGGCAGGGATGATAATCTCTTCTGTTCCGTTTTCTTTGTTACCCAGTGCGATGGTGTGCAAAAGTTGTGTTTCTTTGTACGGCATGAGGTCGGCAGTAAAGTTGACTGCAACCGGTGATTCATTACTTACATAGAGATAAATCTTCGGGTCGGTCATGTCGATTCTTACTTCATTGTCTTGCAGGAATTCGGGCAGGTCGTTGACGGTTACCGGGTCAATGGTAATGTCTACCTGTGGGTTTACCATCGCCGTAACTTCTGTCAGTTCAATATTGTCGATATCCAGCTCGGTATCTAGCGTTAATTGTACATTTTGCTGGGTAAGGAAGTCTTCCGCTCTCAGGTAAGCGCGTCCTTCTACCGGTATATCTCCATTAATAACCAGATGGCCCGGTGCTATCAAACCTTCGTTATCACCCATGCTTTCGAAATTGATAGCGGTAACTGATACCGGGACTGATAATGTTTCACCGCTTCTGACAGGTACATCTTCGGTAAAAGTCAGTGTATTGCCTTCTATCAGAAAACGTGAGTCTCCATCACTGCTGATAGTCAGGTAAGAAGGGAAAGTAATTTTAAATCCTTCTGCAAGGTGCATCTGACGGGCATTTCCACTGAACTTTATGTTCAAGGAAGAAGTAGATGTAACATCTGAATAATAGAGTGCAGTAACATCTGTCGTAACATCTGTTTTATCCACGCGGAAAGAAGTCTGGTCGTTTACATCAGCTTCTGCATTTTGGCTGGGTACATACTCGAAATCCAAAGTCGTAGTAGAAGCTTCTGTGGCGATTTGGTCTCCTTCAATGGTTACATTTTCTACATTTACCGTTGATTCAGAGCCTTCTCCATTCATGGTTAATGCATAATTGCCGTCAGCATCAGCCTGTACATCACTTTCCGGGTCAAGATCGAAAATTTTTTCTAATGTGATAGAATCCGTATTGCTGCCCGGAATGCTTAAGTTTTCTCCACCTACCGTAATGGTCATGTCTACGTCTTTGCTCAAGTCGTAAGCATTGTCGACACATGCGGTAATGCCTAACAGGGACAATGCGAATAGTCCTCGAAGTGTGTTAATTTTTAAACCTCTGTTTGTCATATTTTTGATTGTATAAGTTAATTCGGTGCAAAATTACCGAAAAAGTTGTGTAAACGAACACATTTTAGAAAAAAAGAACAGTTTGATAACCTGTTTATTCTTAGGGATTTAAAGCAAAATTGGGATATTTTGAGAGTGTAGATGATTTTTTGATAGAACAATTTTGCTTTTAAAGTAGGTTGGAGGTATGTGATTTGATGGGAAATCGGTGTAGAATTGTAGCAAACCAATGTTTAAGAATAAGGAGAAAATGTTGCGTCTGCTATGTCTCTACCGCTTTATGTCCTAATAGACATGTGAATGTCCGCAATTAGCCAGAATAATGGTGTGCAAAATGAATATATACTTACTTTGCCGTTTCAGTTATCTTCGTAGGCTATAGCAGTTAACTGGAATGGCTTATGCAGTATATCTTCGTTTTCAGGGTATTGGCTAATTGTGGATATTCGTATTCATATTTTATTTTTTTACAATGGATGTCAACGGATGACGGTTTCCTTTTATTTCGGTCAGGAAGGCTTTTGCCGAACCGAAATTAAGATACATGTCGAGCCGTACGGGCAGGTGATTCAGGTCATCGGTGACGAAGAAAGTAATGACTTCTTTTTCCTTATTGTCAACATATTCTACCAATGAGAATACCAGGCAACGGTAAGTCGTGCCGTTTTCTGATGTGAAGTTTTCCTTGCCCCGGTAAATAAGGGTCTGCTTTTCCACTGCTTTTCCGGTAGCCATTGAGAAGAGGATTTTCATGCCTACTTTGTAGTCGGTAGGGTCGTACGAACGTGCCTGCAGCAGGATGCTCAACATGTCGTAGACACAGACATCCATTTCATCGTGCTTGGGGGTAGTGACGCCTCGTAGGGTGCGTTGTTGGTCAACGATGCACTTTCCATTCTTATAACTGAATTTCACTTCGTCTACGGTGTATCGCTTTCCTTCTTCGGCTCCTTTACGGAAATAGAGCGGTTCCAACTGTTGGCTGGTGATACAGGTCAGCGTATCACGCATCTTGAACCACCGGTCGAATCTTTTATTCGTATAAGAGTTTAAGTCGGTACGCAAGCAGGATCGTCCGTTGTAGGTGGCTTCGTTGACGCTCATTTTTGCCCAGCCCACGTTGAACCAGATGAATTTCCAGTTGAACTTCAGTTCATAATGCAATGTTTCACCCGGCTGGATGGCATTGTTTACGGCACCGCATTGGGCTTTTATCGCCAGGCTTCCTGTCAGCAAGCACAGGCAGAGTAAGATTTTCTTTATCATGTTCGTCCTAGGTTTTTGGCTCTTTCTTTGTTTCGGTCTTTAATTTTTTTTGCTTCGTCGGGTTTTTGCTTCTTTATTTCGTTTGGTTTTTGTTTGTCTAGCGGAATAGCGTGAATGTTCCAGGTTTCTTCAAACTCGAAATTTGCTTTCATTTCCCAGGTTTTCGGGAAATAGAATACCTCTTCAGGTTGCAGTTTCTCGTCGTAGTTTCCTGTATCCCATTTGCCATTGTTGTTTGTATCATTAAACAAGCGGATGTAATATTTCGTTCCGGGTTGCAGGAAGTAAAAGTCGCACGTGTTTTTTTCGGAAACAGGTTGCTGGCGTATTACTGCATCGCTGTTGTTTAATAGTTGTACGATGGCATGCGGTCCGGCTCCCACAATATTGAGGTAGAGCGTGCCGTATGCATCGGTGGTCTTTACTTTCAGCTTATTTTCCACTTTGTTGGTATAAAGTCCGTAGATACCTTTGAAGCCGAGTGAATCTATGGTAAGCTGGTATTCTTGTCCGGGTTGCCAATTGGCAAGTATTTCATAACGCCTCGGAGCGATGGTGTCGGCCATAAAAATGAAAGGTGTGTCTTGCCATACCGAGTCTACCATCGTCTGCATGTGGATAGCCGTTGTGTCGATGTTTTCCACCGGCTCTTCAAAACTCAAGACGATGTTACGGTTGATATCCAGTTCTGAAGGCGCGTCTACGTTCATGGTGAGGAATGGAGTTTCCACTACGATGGTATCACCTTTCTTTTCTTTCTTCTTGCGTTCTTTTTCTGCTTTTTCGTCAGCTTCTTTTTTCATTGCCAGACGGCGTTCACGCGGAATCTTATTTATCATACGCAGGGTGTCGGTAGTGGGTACCAGTTTTCCTAATGTATCAGTTTCCAGATACTTCAGTTCGATGGTCAGGGTGTCGCGCTCGCATAACGTAGTGTCTTTCACCCAATAGGTGATGCTGTCGTTCCGTTGGTTTGCTTCCACGATGAGCTGTTTCTCGTCGAAGTCCAGTCCTCTCAATGTGGGCAGGGTGTCGGCTTTCGCACTGAAATAAAGAGCGAATTTCTTGGTGTCTGGACGTTCGCTCTTGGCAAGGTATTGTAATGAACTTTCCTGCTTAAAGGCACGCATCATGATGTCATCGGGCATAAAGCGGGTATAATGTACTTCGTATATGGTATCGATGTGTGTAGTATCGATTTCGTTCCATACTGTGTCGTGACGTAAAGCAGGTGCCATACTTGGGATAATGAGTGAGTCGGACCATGCCACGGTTTCGGTCTTTGAGTCGTACATATAGTTCTGGTTTCCGTCCTGCAAGGCATAAATGCGGTATTTGCCCGGTGCGATTCCCCGGATGGTGAACTGTCCGCGGCTGTCGGTGCGCGATATACGGTCGAACGGGAGCTTGGTGAAAGCGGTGTCGTTCAAATTCTTATGTAATCCAACCTGTATACCTTTTATAGGTTCCAGGTTTTCGGCATTGAGCACGGTGCCCGATACCGCCATGGTATCTATTTCGGGGCCGGTAGAAAAGGCATACGAGAATAGTCCCAACGGATTGCCTTCGTTGTTGTCTACAATGGCATCTCCGAAGTCGATGGTATACGTAGTATTTGCCACCAGTGAGTCGATAAACTTCACCACGACCCGTTTCCCGCTGGTTTTTACTTCGGGTTGTTCGCGCTGTGGGGGAGAGATGATGACTTTTTCCGAAGCATTTTCCAAATTGATGAATTCATCGAATTCGATGGATACATTCTTACGGGTGTTATTGATGGCATTCGGAGCCGGTGTGGCACGTACAAACTTGGGAGGCTCTTCATCGTAAGGACCTCCATCGGGCGAACCCGTGCTGGCACAGGCGTAAAATCCGATGATAATCAGTAACAGGGCAAGGTATTTGGGTATGGGCTTCATGCAATAAGTTTACGAATTAAGTTTCAACATTTCTTCTATATAGTCGCGGTTGTTGCTCAGGCGGGGTACCTTGTGTTGTCCTCCCAGCTTTCCTTTTTGCTTTAACCAGTCGTGGAACAAGTTGGGGCGTGCCACGATGATTTCCAGTTCCTGTAAAGTGATGTCTTTATGCCGTTTGGCTTCATAGTCGGAATTGATTTCCTGCAAAGAGCGGTCGAGCACGTGACGGAACTTATCCAGCGAGTCGGGCATCACGCTGAACTCAATCAGCCATTGGTGGCGGCATTGGGCATTGGCGTCCATAAAGACCGGAGCTGCCGAGTACTCCAGGACTTGTGCACCTGTAGCGTCACATGCCTTGGCGAGTCCTTTTTCGGCATTGTCCACCATCAGTTCCTCGCCGAAAGCATTGATGAAATGCTTGGTACGTCCGGAAATGATGAATTTATACGGGTCTTTTTGGGTAAACTTTACCGTGTCACCCAAGATATACCGCCATAAGCCGCACGAAGTACTGATGACGATGGCATAGTTACGTCCCGTTTCTATGCCAGTCAAGGGTACGATGGTGGGATGCGGATTGTCTATTTCTTCCAGTGGGATGAATTCGTAAAATACATCGTAGTCTATCATCAGAAGCATTGCCGGGTCGGACAGGTCGTTTTGCAAGCCAAAGAAACCTTCGCTGGCGTTGTAGGTCTCCATGTAGTGCATCTTGTCGGACGGGATGAGCTGTTTATATTGTTCACGGTAAGGTGTGAAGCATACTCCTCCGTGGAAGAATACTTCCAGGTTGGGCCAGACTTCGTTGAGATGTTTGGCACCGGTTTTCTCCAGAATGCGCTTGATGACGGCAAGCATCCACGAGGGTACTCCCGAAAGGTTCGTCACGTTTTCATGGATGGTAGTTTCGGCAATGCGTTCCACCTTTTCTTCAAATTCGCTTAGCAGGGCAATTTCCTTGCTGGGCACGCGGATAAGGTTCACCAGCGGGTTGATGTTTTGTATCAGGATGGCAGAAAGGTCGCCTACCAGGCTGTTCTTTACATTGTAATTCGGGCTGTGGCTTCCTCCCAGTATCAGTCCTTTGCCCGAAAAGAACTTGCTTTCCGGATTCGAGCGCAGGTAGAGAGCTACGGCATCGGTTCCGCCTTGATAATGGACGTGCCGTAATCCGTCTTTGCTTACGGGGATGAACTTGCTCTTATCGTTGGTAGTGCCCGATGATTTGGCATACCAGATGACACGTCCTGGCCACAGCACGTTTTTTTCGCCATGGCGCATACGGTCTACATAGCCTTTCACGTCTTCGTAGGTCTGGACCGGTACCCGCTGGAAATCAGCGTATGTCCGGATATGGGCATAATCGTATTTTTTCCCCCATTCCGTATCAGAAGCATTCTCGACCAGCTTGTGGAAAACTCTGTCTTGAATGGCTTCGGCTTGTGTGTTATAGCAATCTATTTCCTTTTGGCGGGAAACAAACAACTTTTCGATTAACTTTGTTGAAACCATTGGTATTCCTTTTTTATGGCACACGCATACAGGACTAGTGTGTCCGAAGCGTCTTTCTTGTGCTATTGAAACGCTGCAAAGTTAGCCTATTTCTTGTATTTGTGGTGTATTTTTGTGTTAGAAAAGACAAATCTACACTTTTTTCTTATAACTTTACCACACGAAGACAAATTTTGAAGGTTATGAGAATCGGAATTTTAACGGCAGGAGGTGATTGTCCGGGCATAAACGCTACCATCAGAGGCGTTTGCAAGACGGCTATCAGTTATTATGGAATGGAAGTATATGGTATCCACAATGGCTTTCGGGGATTGCTGGACGATGATGTAATCCAGCTTACTGAGAATTCGTTGGGCGGATTGCTTACGATGGGGGGCACGGTGCTGGGTACTTCACGTGTGAAGCCTTTCCGGAAAGACCGTGGGTTTTCGCTTTCCGATAGCAGGCCTGCGGCATTGCTGAAGACGATTCATGACCACGGACTTGAGTGCCTGGTCTGTATCGGAGGAAACGGCACGCAGAATACGGCGGCCATGCTTGCCAAAGCCGGAGTGAATGTGGTGATGATACCCAAGACTATTGATAATGATGTGTTCGGTACGGATATTTCGTTCGGGTTCGATTCGGCGGTGAGTATTGCCACCGAAGCCATTGACCGTCTGCACTCTACCGCCAGTTCGCACCAGCGTGTGATGGTAATCGAGGTGATGGGGCACAAGGCAGGATGGATAGCCCTTCATTCGGGTATGGCAGGAGGGGGTGACATCATCCTGATTCCCGAACTTCCGTTCAATATACATAATATAGGTGATGTCATCATCAACCGGTTGAAGAAAGGGAAACCCTATTCGATTGTGGTGGTGGCGGAAGGTATTCCCACCTTTAACGGGAAAAAGGCTGCTCAATACATAGCCGAGGAAATCGAGTATGAGACCGGTTTTGAGACACGTGAAACGGTGTTGGGATATATCCAGCGCGGAGGAAGTCCTACGGCGTTCGACCGTACCCTTGCCACCCGTATGGGAGGGCACGCTACGGAACTGATAGCTCAAAAGCAATTCGGGCGGATGGTGGCGCTCCGGGGTTCGGAGATAGTGTCTGTTCCCTTGTCGGAGGTAGCGGGCAAGTTGAAATTAGTTACTGCCGATAACGATTTGATAATTCAGGGCAAACGCATGGGCGTATGCTTCGGATAATGCACATAGCTTCATCGGGCAACGGAAGTATATGCGCAACCCGATGAAGCTATGTGCGTGGCATGGTGCAACTATATGTGTCGCACCATGCTTATTTATTGTGCTGTGGCATCATTGCCTGTTGTGGCGTAAAGTCCTATCATAGCACCGGTGAATCCACCTGCCACATTGGTCGAAAGAATATCTCCCGAAACGGTTCCACCTACAGGCTGGAAGGTCTTTCCGTCTGTAGAATAACTGAAAGTATACTGGTCGCCCGTGGCTTTCACCTGCAATAGGATGGGGCGTGTTTCCTTAACCGGAGTACTTGCCAGCACGGTAGAGTTTCCTTTTTCGGTGCGTTGCAATACCAGTACGTCTTCTTCTCCTTTCTTGGTCACGCCGAACACGTAGTTGAAGGCTTCGCTTTGGTAACATGTAATACCTGCCAGGTCGGTCTCCGAACGTGGAATGTAGTTCAGGGTGGTAGTGGCCGTAAAGTTGAGGTGTTGCTGGCGATAGAACAAGGTAGACGTAGGTTGTACTACCTTGATGTTTACATCGTATGGGTTGATGGTCAGGCCATTGGGCGAAGTGGAGATGAATTTTTCGCGTGCTCCTCTTATGCCTACCCAGCGGTAATCCAGTGTGTCCGAAGTGAAATCTTCAGTATAGGTGAAGTTTCCGTTCGGGAAGAAACCGTTTTGTCCGGTCTGGTTGGTGACACCTGCCGGCATTTTCAGCTTAGCCTTTAGAGGTTCCATTCCTCCTTCGAATACGGGGAAAGTGCTGCTCCAGTCGACAGGAAGAATAAAGGTTTCACGTCCTGTGTTTACTTGATTGGCATTGTTGGGACGGATGGCAAGGAATACTCCGTAATATTTTCCGTCAGGTCCTTCCACCAGGTCGGCATGTCCTGCCCAGTCCACTTTGTCAGGACGGTCGGCATTCAGGTGGCGTTGTGACAGGATGGGGTTCTCCGGAGCCGGTGTAAACGGGCCTTTGGGGCTGTTTCCGATAAATATTACTTCACTATGCATGCCTCCTGTTCCTCCTTCGGCACACATCAGGTAATATTTTCCATCTTTCTTGTACAGGTGTGGAGCTTCAATCCAGATAGGTTTCTTCGAGAGGTCTACTCCTCCGTTTACTATCACTTTATCTGTTCCGGGAACGATTTGGTCTTTTTCTACATCATATTCCCATACCTTGATAACGCGGTGTCCTTCATACAGTGCCTTCTCTGGTGCATCATTGTGTACTACGTAAGCTTTTCCGTTATCATCGAAGAAGATAGACGGGTCGATGCCTTCAAAGTTCAGCTTGATAGGGTCGCTCCAGCCTTGCATCGGATCTTTGGTCTTGACGATGATATTTCCGAACCCTCCGGCAAACTGGGTGGTAATCATATAGAATGTGTCGTTGTTCGGATTATAGCGGATGGTAGGTGCATATACGCCGGCACTGATTCCTGTGTCTTCCACCTTCAGTTGCGAGGGGCGGTCGAGCACATGGCCGATTTGTTTCCAGTTGACCAGATCGGTCGAATGGAAAATAGGTACGCCCGGATTGATGGCAAACGAAGAACATACCAGGTAATAATCGTTTCCTTTCTTGCAGATACTGGGGTCGGGGTAACATCCTTGTAGGATGGGGGTGTAGAATTCGTCGGAAGCGAGCGGATTCTGTTCGTACACGGCATCTTGTCCTGTATAGGTGAAATTACTGAATACAGGAGTACCAGGAGTAACCTCCATTTGATTGCTGGCACATGAGCATGCAAGTAGGCTCAGCGTGCCCCACGTCAATAAGCTTAATGTTTTTTTCATGGTGTTTATATTATAATAATGAGTAGTGTCGAATAGTCGTTTACAAAGTTAATAGGTCGGGATGAAAAAGATTGTTGCGTATGTTACATATTTTATTCTCTATGTTACATCTTGTATTATTTTCATGCTCAGATGTACCATCTTACAGAATATCTTTAGTTTTGGGGTATGAGATGTTTGTTTTTTCTTTTAAATTTGTAGGCAAACTTATAACTAATAACGATATGAAAATACGCAGGTTTTTCGTAGCACTGATGATGTGCATTCCTTTTTGCGGCTTAGTCCGGGCTCAATCGAGCGATAATGGTGACGGTACTTTTACTAACCCGATGTTGTGGAGTGATGTGCCCGACCCTGATGTTATCCGTGTTGGTAGCAACTTTTATCTGGTAAGCACTACGATGCATCTGATGCCGGGCGCACCTATTATGCATTCTAAAGATTTGGTGAATTGGGAGACGGCCAGTTATTTGTTCGACCGTTTGACCGATACACCGAATTATGACCTGAACGGATGTACTGCATACGGAAGAGGGCAGTGGGCCACCTCAATCCGTTACCACAATGGGAAATATTATGCTTATTTTTCGCCCAATGACAAGCCCTATAAAGGATATGTGTATGCCACTACAGATCCGAAAGGGAAATGGGAACTTGTTTCCCGCTTGCCTCATTTCCACGATGCGTCTTTGTTGTTCGACGATGACGGACGTGTATATATCTATTATGGAACAGGGCAATTACGCGAATTGAAGCCAGACCTTACAGGGGTGCAGCCTGGAGGAGTGGATATGAAAATCTTCGAGCGCGATAGTACCGAAACCGGATTGCTGGAAGGAAGCCGTGCCATTAAATACAACGGAAAGTATTATCTGTTGATGATTTCGTGGCCTAATGGAGGCAAGCGTCGTCAGGTGTGCTATCGTGCCGATAAGATAACCGGTCCTTATGAAAAGAAAGTAATACTGGAATCGGACTTTGCCGGTTTCCCGTATGTAGGACAAGGATGCATTGTGGATGATGAGAAGGGCAATTGGTATGGTGTCATCTTCCAGGATCGTGGAGGTGTGGGACGTGTCCTTACACTGATGCCTTGCCGCTGGGTAGACGGATGGCCGATGCTGGGCAATGAGGAAGGCCGTGTACCCGAAATCATGGAAAAACCCGTGCAAGGATGTCCTGCCTTGCCCTTGGTGGTGAGTGACGATTTTGGAAAACAGGAAATGAAAATCAACTGGCAATGGAACCATAACCCGATAAACGAAGCATGGTCGCTTTCGGAACGTCCGGGTTATTTACGATTGAAGACGCATCGGGTGGTAGAAAACCTGTTTTGGGCACCGAATACGTTGACCCAACGTATGGAAGGACCGAAATGTACGGGAAGTGTGTCTATCGATGTGTCTCATATGAAAGAAGGGGATGTAGCAGGTTTCAGTGCTTTCAATGGCGATGCCGGTGTACTTTCGGTAGTGATGGAAGGCGGAAAGAAATACCTTACGATGTCGTCACAGGTGGTAGCTTTACGCGATTCGGACAAGGCGGTGACACATGTGGAGACTGATGAAAAGGCGCGTGTGGAATTGACACAGGATGTAGTTTACCTGCGTATTGATGGAGATTTCCGGGTAGGCAAAGACATTGCTGCTTTCTATTATAGCCTGAACGGGAAAGACTGGACGAAAATTGGTTCCGATTTTAAGATGATATTCGATTACCGCCGCTTCTTTATGGGGACAAAATATGCGATATTCAATTATGCTACAAAGCAGACAGGTGGCTATGTAGATGTGGATTTCTTCGATTATAAACGAATAAGATAAAGAATGGTTATGAAAAAGAAAGCATGGGCATTGATGGTCTGTCTGATAGGTTTTTCGGGGTTACAGGCACAAGACAAGTTGTATCCGAACACTTTTGCCTTGAATGAGGTGACTCTCTTGGATGGTCCTTTCAAGCATGCACAGGACTTAAATGGTAAAGTATTGTTGGAATATGATGTAGACCGCTTGCTGGCTCCTTTTCTGAAAGAGGCAGGATTACCTCCCAAAGGAGAATTGTTCCCTAATTGGGCGGGACTGGACGGACATGTAGGCGGACATTATCTTTCGGCACTGGCAATGCATTATGCCGCTACAGGTGATGAGGCATTCCGCCAGCGTATGGAGTATATGATAGCCGAATTGAAACGTTGCCAGGAGAAGAACGGTGATGGTTATATCGGTGGGGTTCCTAATGGAAAGGCTTTGTGGAGTGAGATACGGAAAGGAAACGTGGCTTTGATTTGGAAATACTGGGTACCTTGGTACAACCTTCATAAACTTTATGCCGGACTTCGGGATGCCTGGATGTATGCCGGCAATGAAGAGGCAAGACAGATGTTTCTGGATTTGTGCGATTGGGGTATTGGAGTCGTTTCGCCCCTTACTGATGCGCAAATGGAGCAGATGCTGGATATGGAATTCGGCGGAATGGATGAAGTATATGCCGATGCCTATCAGATGACTGGAGACAAAAAATACCTGGACACGGCCAAACGTTTTTCTCATCATTGGTTGCTGGACAGCATGGCAAAGGGAGTGGACAATCTGGATAACAAACATGCCAATACACAAGTGCCTAAAGCGGTGGGATATCAACGCATAGCCGAGTTAGACCATAACCGTACGTATGAGGATGCGGCATCGTTCTTCTGGCATACGGTGGTAGAAAACCGTTCGCTGGCATTCGGAGGCAATAGCCGGCGCGAGCATTTTGTGGCGAAAACCGATAGCAAGAGCTATATAGAAGACCGTGAAGGTCCGGAATCATGCAATACCAATAATATGCTGAAACTGACCGAGGGCTTGTTCCGGATGCATCCCGAGGCTAGCTATGTGGACTTCTACGAACGTGCTTTGTACAATCATATTCTTTCTACCCAGCATCCCGAACACGGCGGATATGTGTATTTCACATCTGCCCGTCCGGCACATTACCGGGTTTATTCGGCTCCTAATCAGGCGATGTGGTGCTGTGTAGGAACCGGTATGGAGAATCATGCCAAATATGGAGAATTCATCTATACGCATACACACGATTCATTGTTTGTCAATTTGTTTATAGCTTCTGAACTGAACTGGAAAGAAGAAGGCATCCGCTTGCGTCAGGAAACAGGTTTCCCGGCAGAAGAAGGAAGCAAACTTACGGTTTCGGTGGACAAGCCCAGACATTTCAAGATGTTGGTACGCCATCCGTGGTGGGTTAAGGCTTCGGAAATGCAGGTGTTGTGTAACGGAAAAGAGTATGCAGCCGGTTCGGAACCATCTTCGTATGTATGCATTGACCGCGAATGGAAAGACGGGGATGTTGTCGAAATCCGTACACCGATGCATGTTAAGTTGGAAGAGTTCCCGAATATGCCCGAATATGTTGCCATCTTGCGCGGACCGATTGTATTAGGTGCACGGGTAGGTACAGACCATCTGGACGGGCTGGTGGCAGACGATAGCCGGTGGGGACATATTGCTTCAGGACCTTTGGTTCCGGTTTACGAAACTCCTTTTCTTATAGGAGAGCGGGCAGACATCGAAGAGAAGTTAAACCATTTGCGTCCGGTAGCAGGCAAGCCGTTCCATTATACGGTTCCCGGCCTGTTCCGTTCCGGCAAATACAAGGATTTGGTGCTCGAACCCTTTTATGGCATTCACGATAGCCGTTATATGATTTATTGGCTTTCGATGGACGAAACTGAATACGCACATTATCAAAGCGAACAGAAAGCCGAAGAAGAAGCGCGTATTGCATTAGACCGCCGGACGGTAGATGCCATAGCAACGGGAGAACAGCAGCCCGAAGCGGACCACTTAATGAAGAACGAGAACTCGACAAAGGGAAATTTCAATGGCAAGGCGTGGCGTGATGCGAAAGACGGAGGCTATTTCAGTTATGTACTTTCTACTGAGGGCAAGTCTGACATGTCTTTGCTGATAACTTATTGGGGCAATGAAACCGCCGACCGGGAATTTGATATCTTGGTAGATGGAAAGGTGATTGCTTCTGAAAATCTGGTAGGGAAATGGAACAAGCAGGAGTTCGTGGATGTTGAATATGCTCTTCCTGACGATGCGTTGCAGGGTAAGAAAGAAATCACTCTCACGTTTCAAAGCAAGCCCGGAAAAATAGCCGGAGGGGTATTCTTTATCCGTTTGGTGACTAACGAACAAGGTGAATGACTTTAAATGAAATTATATGATGACAAGACAATGGCTATTGACTGCAGCCTTAGGGGCTTGCCTGTCCGTTTATGCTACTGATTGGAAATTTGCCAGTCCCGATGGACACATTCAAGTGGTGGTATCCGATGAAGGCGGAAAGCCTTCTTACCAAGTGTTGTATGACGGAACCGTGTTTCTCGAACCTTCTCCCTTGGGTCTGGAGACCAATATAGGCGATTTTACTCAAGATATGTCGTTGGGGGGAACGTGCAAGGCGGATACGGTATGCGATACCTATACGTTGCCCACCATCAAGCAGAGCCGGGTAGACTATAAGGCGGTTGAAGTGGTGTGCCCGTTCATGCAACAGGGCAAGAAGGTGTGCGATGTGGTGTTCCGTGTGAGCAACCGTGACGTGGCTTTCAAGTACCGCGTCTATCCCAAGGAAAATACCTTATGTTGTGTGGTGCGCTCGGAAGCTACGGGTTTCGTCTTGCCTGAGGGAAGCACTACTTTCCTTTGTCCGCAAAGCAAGCCGATGGGAGGCTTTGCACGTACTTCGCCCAGTTATGAGACCTCTTATACCGTGGATGATACGATGGGCAAGAATGGCTGGGGCGAGGGATATACATTCCCGTGCCTGTTCAAATATATGGATAAGGGATGGCTCTTACTTTCAGAAACGGGAGTAGATAGTCGCTATTGTGCCAGCAGGCTGATGGGGCACGAGGGTGGCCTGTATACGATAGGTTATCCGCAAGAAGGCGAATACAATGGCAATGGAACAACGGCTCCGGGAATTGCGCTTCCAGGCGAAACACCTTGGCGCACCATCACTTTGGGAAAAACACTGGCTCCTATAGTTGAAACTACCGTGGCTTTCGACCTTGTATCTCCCTTGTACGAAGCATCTCAGAAGTACCAGTACGGATGCGGCACATGGAGCTGGATTATCGGAGGTGATGCCAGCATGACATACGATGAGCAGAAGCGTTACATTGATTTTGCCGCGGCGATGGGATACCAGTCGGTGCTGGTTGATGCATTGTGGGATTCGCGGGTAGGATATGAAAAAATAGAAGAGTTGGCACGTTATGCCCAGTCTAAGAATGTGGCATTGTATCTGTGGTATAATTCCAATGGTTATTGGAACGATGCTCCGCAAGGTCCGCGTGGCAAGATGAGCAACATTATTTCCCGTCGGAAGGAAATGAAATGGATGCAAAGCATCGGTATCCGGGGTATTAAAGTGGACTTTATAGGAAGCGACAAACAAGTGACTATGCAATTGTATGAGGATATTCTGGCAGATGCCAACGATTATGGTCTGCTGGTTATTTTTCACGGATGTACCTTGCCTCGCGGATGGGAGCGGATGTATCCCAATTATGCGGCAAGTGAAGCTGTACTGGCAAGTGAGAATATGAACTTTTCGCAAGGCAGTTGTGATGCAGAAGCCTTTAATGCTTGCTTGCATCCGTTTATCCGCAATACTGTAGGTGGTATGGATTTCGGAGGCAGTACATTGAACCGGTATTACAATGCGAAGAATCAGCCGGGAGGTAGCCGCCGTGTTACATCGGATGTGTTTGCGCTTGCCACAGCGGTGCTTTTTCAAAGTCCGGTTCAGCACTTTGCTTTGGCTCCTAATAATCTGACCGATGCTCCTGTATGGGCTGTGGATTTTATGAAGAAAGTACCTACGTTGTGGGATGAAGTGCGTTTTATCGATGGTTATCCCGGCAAGTATGTAATATTGGCACGTCGACACGGAGAAACGTGGTACGTGGCTGGAATCAATGCCAGCAAAGAACCGTTGAAAGTGAAAGTAGCTTTGCCGATGTTTTCCCCGAAAGAAGAAGTGACGCTTTATGCTGATGATGCCCAGCTGCAAGGAAGCGTGAAAACCCAGAAGCTGGACAAAAAAGGCGAAATCGAACTGATGATTCCATGTAATGGAGGAGCTTTGATTGTAAAATAACTCAGAAGCTGTTTTGAATTTATCGTGCGATGATTTGGGATGAGTTTTTGAGGCATTTCCGCTTCTGTGATGAGGAAGATAGCGGGCTATCTGACGAAGAACAGGAGCGAAAAGGACCAAAAAATCGCCCAAAGCACACACGAAAACGGATACATCAAGCCAAGAAAAACTTTTTGGAGAAATTCAAAACAGCTTCTCATTAAATCAAGAATAAAAGATGAAAAACAAATCGAAAAAATTAGCATTTATGATGCTGGGCTTGTGTGCCCTTGGTGCAAATGCCCAAGACCCGATTATTCAGACCAAATACACCGCCGATCCTGCACCGATGGTGTACAATGACACGATTTTTCTGTATACCAGTCACGATGAGGACGATGCGCAAGGTTATGACTTCAAGATGCTTGACTGGCAGCTATATACCTCTACTGATATGGTGAACTGGACCGACCACGGGCCTGTGGCTTCCTTGAAAGACTTTGTATGGCGTAAGCGCGATAACGGTGCATGGGCACAACAAGTGGTGGAGCGTGACGGTAAGTTTTATATGTATTGCCCCCTTCATGGGAACGGCATTGGCGTATTGGTTTCCGATTCGCCTTACGGACCTTTTAAGGATCCCATAGGCAAGCCTATCGTGTGGCAACAAGAGCATTGGGAAGATATCGATCCTACTGTTTGGATTGACGATGACGGACAAGCCTATATGTATTGGGGTAACCCGAACTTGTATTATGTGAAACTGAACAAAGACATGGTGTCGTATTCGGGCGATATTGTGAAGATAGGCAAGTTGGAACATTATCAGGAAGGACCGTGGTTTTACAAACGTAACGGGAAATATTATCTGGCATACGCTTCTACTTGTTGCCCAGAAGGAATCGGATATGCCATGAGTAACAGTCCTACGGGACCATGGGAGGTGAAGGGCTACATCATGGCTCCTACCGACCGTACGCGCGGAAATCATCCGGGAATCATTGACTATAAAGGCAAGAGTTACGTTTTCGGACAGAATTACGATCTGTTGCGTCTCGAAATGGAGGAGCATCATGAACGCCGTTCGATATCGGCCGCCGAAATGCATTATAATGTAGACGGTACGATACAGGAGGTGCCTTATTTTAAAGATACGAAGCTGGTGCAGATTGAAAACTTTAATCCTTACCGCAGGGTAGAAGCCGAGACTATGGCTTGGGGATATGGGCTGAAAACCGAGCGCCGTACCGATGGTGGCATTTATGTCACGAAAATCAATGACTCTGATACTTTGGTGGTAAAAGGTGTTGATTTCGGAAAAGAAGGCGCATCTCGTTTTGTGGCTTCTGTCGCTTCTGATGCAGGGCATTGCGCAATTGAGATTCATTTAGACCAAGCCGATGGTCCGTTGGTAGGAACAGTTCAAGTTGAGGCTACCGGAGGAATGGACATATACAAGGAGTTTGCCTGTCCGGTGAAAGGGGCGAAGGGTGTTCACGACCTGGTGTTCCGTTTCAAAGGTGATGCCGGAAAAGACCTGATGAATTGGGATTATTGGAAATTTGTAGAATAATAGAATGACATAGTTTATGAAAAACATATTTATTAGTCTTTCGATGCTTGTAACCCCTATACTGGTTATGGCACAAAACCCGATTGTCCAGACTGCTTATACCGCCGACCCGGCACCGATGGTATATGGTGACCGCTTGTATTTATATACAAGCCATGATGAAGACGCATCTACGTGGTTTACAATGAACGACTGGAAATTGTACTCTACCGAAGATATGGTAAACTGGACTGAACATCCGACTCCCTTGTCGTACAAGACATTCGAGTGGGCGCGGGGAGATGCTTGGGCTATGCAGTGTGTCGAACGTGGAGGTAAATTTTATGCGTATGTCCCGGTGACGATGAAAAAAGGAGGGGGAGCTATTGGCGTAGCTGTAGCAGACAGTCCTTATGGTCCTTTCTACGACCCACTTGGCAAGCCATTGGTGAGTAGTGGAAAAGGGGACATAGATCCTACCGTAATGATAGACGATGACGGGCAGGCTTATCTGTATTGGGGCAATCCTTTTTGTTATTATGTGAAGTTGAACGAAGATATGATATCATATTCGGGAGATGTTGTGAAGGTGGATATGACCGAAGAGGCTTTTGGTAAGCGGGAAGGGAATGTGCCTGAACGTCCCACACTTTACGAAGAAGGCCCATGGCTTTACAAGCACAAGGATTGGTATTACCTGTTGTGGGCTGGTGGACCGATATCCGAACATTTGGGCTATTCGATGAGCAAGAGTCCGTTGGGACCTTGGAAATACGGAGGTACGCTGATGCCTACCGAAGGAAGGAGTTTTACCAATCATCCGGGTATTGTGGACTATAAAGGCGGAACTTACCTTTTCTACCACAATGGTGCCCTGCCTGGAGGTTCGGGCTTTACCCGTTCGGTATGCGTGGAGAAAGTTGTGTTTAATGCCGATGGTTCTATCCAGCCGATGAAGATGACCGAAGGTATCCGTGAAGGGTTGACGGCACTTAATCCGTACCGGAAGAATGAAGCTGAAACGATGGCTTTCTCCGAAGGGATGAAGTCGGCACAAAACGGAGAAGTGGGTGTATTTGTCAATGCTATGCGTGATGGGGCATACATCAAGGTGAAGGGCGTAGACTTCCGTAGCCAAGGGGCATCTGACATCATTGCTCGTGTAGGAACTACACACAACGGAGGGGTAACCCTGGAGGTGCGTGCCGATGGTCTGCAAGGAAAGCTGCTGGCTACGTTGCAGGTACCTATGACTGGTTGGGATGACCGTTGGGCGCTGGTTACTTCCAAAGTGGAAGCTATAAGTGGCGTGCATGACCTGTATTTTATATGCAAAGGTGATAAGCCTGGCAGGGTGATGTATTTCGATTACTGGATGTTTCATCCGAAGCAGTAAGGAGGGCAAACAATGAAGTATCTATGGCTTTTTGTGCTGGGAATTTGTGGGTGGTATAACCTGCAGGCTCAGACGTGGACCGCTGATAACGGGAACGGTACGTTTACCAATCCCTTGTTCTATGATGAGTTTACCGATCCTGACTTGATTCGGGTGGGAACAGATTTTTATATGGTTGCCAGTTCGATGCATACTATGCCCGGATTGCCTTTGCTTCGCTCTAAAGATTTGGTGAATTGGGAATTTGTTACTTATGTTTTCGACAAGTTGGACTTGGGACCTGAATTCCATTTGGAAGGAAAGAAAGGTGTGTATGGGAATGGTATCTGGGCACCTGCCATCCGTTATCACAAAGGGAAGCTTTATATTTTTGTTAATGTGAACAACTATGGATTGCAGGTATTTTCGGCAGACCGTCCTGAAGGTCCCTGGATACATAAGAACATGGGTGGACGCATTTATGATTTGGGCGTTTTATTTGATGATGACGATAAGATTTATGCTGTTCACGGGTATGATGAAGTGCACCTTATCGAAATCAAACCAGACTTCAGCGGATATGTTGAAGGAAGTGACCGGATTATCATCCCGAAAGGAAATGCAATGGGGGAAGGACATCATTTCTATAAAATTAACGGGAAATACTACATCATCAGTGCTGACTATGCTCCGGTAGGACGTATGCAGTGTGCCCGCGCCGACCGTCCTGAAGGTCCGTATGAGACAACGGTTATCAGCCATCGGGAAACAATGGGGATACAACAGGGTTGGTGGACACAAGGCTATGGTTTCTGGTCCGATATACCTGACGAAGGGAGCAAATTCAGTTTCCAGCCTCCTTCTGATAATTATTTCAGTGCCGTGCCTTTACATCAGGGAGGCATTGTAGATTTGCCTAATGGTGAATGGTGGGGCTTCTCGATGATGGATATGAAATCGGTGGGACGTCTTACTTACTTGTCTCCAGTAACATGGAAAGACGGCTGGCCTTATTTCGGGGTAGAAGGTAATCTGGGACGTTCGCCACGTACCTGGTTCAAGCCCGATACGGGTGTGGAGGAGAGTCCTCATGCTCCTTATGAACGGAGCGATGACTTTTCGGATAATAGTCTGAAGCCAGTCTGGCAATGGAATCATATCCCGGTTGATAACAGATGGGAACTGGCAAAAGGTGTGCTGCGTCTGCATACACTTCCTGCCAAGAGTCTGATGTTTGCTCGGAATACACTGACCCAGCGTGTGGTTGGTCCCGAATCGATGGCTACGGTAGAACTGGATGCACGTGGACTGAAGAAAGGTGACGTAGCTGGTCTTGCTCTGCTGAATACACCCTATTATTGGGTGGGCGTGACACGCACCGACGAGGGACTGATGCTTCGTTTTTATGATATGGTGAAGAATGTACATACCGACAAGCCGCTGGAATCTGCCAAAGTATGGTTGCGGGCTCACGGCGATTATCATAATGACTTGGCCTCATTAAGTTATAGTACCGATGGAGATACGTTCGAGACCATAGGCAACCAGTTGCGTTTGGGGTATCAGATGCATACGTTCCAGGGAGTGCGTTATGCTTTGTTTGCTTACAATACAGAGGGGAAGAAAGGCGGGCGTGCCGATTTCGACAATTTCGAAGTGTACGAACCTTTTGCCGATCGTTCGAAGAATCTGCCTGTAGGCAAAATCATTACACTGACCAATCTTGCCAATGGTGAACGGGCTTGGGCCAATCCGCATGGGATGTTACATCATGTAGCTTCGGGAAGTGCAGAATTCGAAGGGTTAGGATGCCATTTCAGGGTACACGACCGTGGTAAGGGACGTGTGGCACTTGAAGCAATGGATGGTTCTGGATTTCTGACCGTAACGGGGTTGGGGCTTTCGGGCGATGTGCGCATCACGAAAGAAGAAACAGAAGCAAGTCTTTTCTTGTGGCAAGATATGTTGTGGGGGCATTGTATGTTGCTTTCTCTTCATACCAATCGTTTTGTCGGGTTAAATCCGGTGACGGGTGAACCTTATGCCGCCGACTGGCCCGGTACACGCCCCGACCGGAAAGACGGAACGGTCTTTGCCTGGCAGGTGGTGGCAGATGTTGCCGATTGAATCAACAGATTATGCTTGGTTTCTTACATAAATCGAAAGTTATGCCTTGCGCGGTATGGATTTGTGCATTTCCTGCATGTCCCACGCCATTTCCGTAGGGACGGTGCGCACATCATCCTTGCATTTGATGGCATATCGGTAAGGAACATTTGGCTTTGCATGTAGCCTATATCTTTGTTTCAGACGGCATACTTTTACGTTCTCGATATGGAAACCGTACGTTCTCGATATGGAAACCGTACGTTCTTGATATGGAAACCGTACGGTTTTCATATGAAAACCATAAAAGGAAGCCGTCTGAAACGATAATGTAATCCAAATGCGGAAACATTTGTTCCGGGGAAAATGCACAAACCTATGCCGTGCATGGTATAAAAGCAGTTGTGTTTTACAGGAGTTATCATTTTGTTCAGGAGTTAAAGGCCGATAGTCCTGCTTCTGAAACCGATATAAAAAGTATTGGTCTCTGACTCCCTTTTAACCCCTGATTAGTATTACTTATAATTGTGTGAAAAGAACTATGAAAACGAAATTTTTGTTAGGGTTGTCAATAGGAATGTGCGTAATGTCTGTCCAAGCACAAAACCCGATTATACAGACTCATTATACGGCCGACCCGGCACCTATGGTGTATAATGATACTTTATATCTCTATGTAGGTTGTGACGAGAAGGATGCGCCTGAAAATTCGTATCTGATGCGTGAATACCGGCTTTATACCACCACCGATATGGTAAATTGGACAGATCACGGTGCACCACTCAAGACCAGTACTTTTGCATGGTCTGCAGGTGATGCCAGTGCGGCACAATGCATACCGAGAAACGGGAAATTCTATTGGTATATTTCTTCCCAAAACCGGCAGAATCCCGGTTCTTCTATCGGAGTGGCTGTAGGAGATACACCTTACGGACCTTTCAAGGATGCCTTGGGGCACGGATTGGTGACGAACGATATGACGACATATGCCGGACATTCTTGGGACGATTTAGACCCCACTGTATATATTGCAGACGATGGGCAGGCATGGTTGTATTGGGGAAACGGTGTATGCTATCGTGCCAAACTGAAAGAAGATATGGTAAGTCTGGATGGAGAAATCGAGGCAATCGACCGCTTGGATAGCATTGCCTTTTCGGGAGGATTTACCGAAGCACCTTGGCTTTACAAGCGTGGAGACTGGTATTATCTGATTTATGCTGCGGGTTTCCCCGAATCCATTCACTATTCTATGAGCTCTTCGGCTGGCGGCAAGTGGCAAGCTAAGGGCGTGGTTATGCCGTTGGAGCGTGGAAGCAATACCAATCATCCGGGCATCGTGGACTATAAAGGACATTCGTATTTCTTCTATCACAACGATGCCTTGCCTGGCGGGCATAGTTATTGCCGTTCGGTGTGCGTAGAAGAGTTCCGTTATACCCCGAATGGAGAAATACCAGCAATGCATATGACCGATGCCGGCATAACGGAAGCGGTAGGCCGACTTAATCCTTATATACGTACAGAGGCTGAAACCATAGCTTGGTCCGAGGGCGTGACTACCCGGACGGATGCTGTGCGTGGCGTGTATGTCACGGATGTCCATCACGGAGATTATATCAAGGTAAGGGAAGTAGATTTTGGTGCCAAAGGTGCTTCGCTTTTTACGGCATGTGCCTCTAGCCGTTATTTTGGCGGACAGATTGAACTCCGTATCGATGGCTTGGAAGGAGAAGTATTGGGTACGCTTGATATTCCTTACACCGGTGAATGGGAAAACTGGCAGGAGTTCAAAACACAGGTGAAGAGTGTGACAGGTGTCCACGATTTGTACCTCGTGTTCAAAGGCAAACAACCCCATGCCTTGTTTAACTTGGACTGGTGGAGATTCGATTCTGGGCTATGACGAAAATGAATAGGGAATATGCGTAAATACATTCTTTTTTATCTTTTGTTTTGCCTTTGCTGCTTGAAACTGTTTGCAGGTGGAAAAGTGCTTTATCGGACAGTTCCTTGTACACTTTTGCAAGGTATTACCGAACGTGAATATACGGTTTATTTACCACCGGGTTATGATATGGATACACTTCGTACGTATCCGGTGTTGTACCTTTTGCACGGAGGAAATTGCTCGAATACCGATTGGGAACGTTATGGTGGGCTTTCACATTTGGCAGATAGCTTGATAGCTTGTGGGCAGATGCAGGAAATGATTGTGGTTTGTCCTGAGGCCAACAAGGATAATATGATATGGTTCAATGCTGCGCATTGGCGGTATGAAGACTTTTTCTTTCAGGAGTTTATGCCTTATATCGAACAGACTTACCGGGTAAAGGCGGAAAAGGCATACCGTTCGGTGGCAGGTTATTCAATGGGTGGAGGTGCATCGGTCGTATATGGTGTGCTTCATCCCGACTTGTTCAACGTGGTTTATGGGATGAGCAGTTATTTGCGTAGCCAGCCGTTGGAGTTTTTGAAGGATGACCCTTCTGCCCCTTGGCGTCAGAAGCTGGTAGATGATTACAACCCTATCCGCACGATAACGGAAGGAAGTGAAAAGAATGTGTCGGCATGGAAAGCCGTCCGTTGGTTCATTGATTGTGGTGACAAGGATTTTACATATGATGCTAATATCGATTTAGTCTCAGCCTTTCGCAAGCGTGGTATTTCTTACGAGTTTCGTGTGAAGGGTGGGGGACACGATTGGAGTTATTGGCGTCCTGCCTTGTGCGATGCGCTGGTATATGTCTCACATCAATTGCCCGATGATTAATGTCAGGATCCTTTCTTGACCGACAGGTAATAGCCTTGCCCGCGTACGGTCACTATCCGATACTCCGGAAAGCCTTTCAGGTGTTTCCGGAGTATTTTGATATGTGTGTCTATCTTTTCGTCGGCATTGGTGTCGGTTTTCCAGAAGCGTTGTTTGATTTCTCCGCGACTCACGCACCTGCCTTTCTTTCGGAGCAGGAGGCAAAACAAGGAGAGGTCTAGCTTGGGTAACGGACAGAGGATGCCATCAATGATTAATTCTTGCTTTTCCATATTGACAGAAATGTCTGGATAAATGTGGGAGGCATTGCTTCTTTTCCGCAGGTAATAACAGATGGCGGTGCCAAGAGCTATCAGTGCTATGAGCAGGAAGAACCGCCGGTCGATGTAGCGGAGCAGTGTGACCGTATCGTATGCCACCCATCCTTGTGCCTGGATGTCGCCCGTGATATCCTGGCGGTAAACGGGTGTGGAATAGGCGGAAGAAGCACTGAGCGTGTCGGAACTGCAGTGTCTTTCTTGTCCGTTGTAATAGATGGTTCCAGTCTGTCCGCAGATGTTTCGCGCTGCGAGCCGTGCCCGGAACAAAATGTTCAGTTTGTCGGCATCTATCGGGTGGACATTAGTAAGGATGTGCTCGTTAAGCAGGCGGCGTGCCTTCGCTTCGTCTACACTGTCTTTGAAGACAAACACCGTTCGGTCTTTCCACGTACGCAGGGTGTATTTTTTTATCTTCCGGTCGTAGACGGGAGCCGTGATGTAATATTCGGAATAGGGATTCAAGCCGGGATGGGTGAAATGCTGGAACAGTTCTACCCGTTCGGTATAGTGCCAGGCGGTGGCTTCGCAGAACGCATGGTCCGTTTCTTGCCGGATACGTTCCTCGCCTGCTTGTAAAGACAGACACAATGCCGTAACGATAATGGCACTCAGGATGCCGAGGATGTATAGTTCTTTTGTCTTCATAGATGCGATGCTAACCAATAGCAAAATAAGCGAAAAACTTAGATTTCAGAAAAAGTTCAGCTAATTTTTTTGTCCGATTGCTGGGATTCTTATTCTTTTGCCGGCAGAAAACATTAAAAACATCAACACATGAAAGCACTGATTATTTTAGCAATGTGCCTGCTGGCTGGCAGTTCCCTTCAGGCACAAGAGTATCTGAGAGAAGTATTGAGTAAGTTAGAAAGCGTCAAGTCGGCGACGTATGACTTGTATAGTGAAGGTTGGATGGCGGGAGATACTTTGCCAAGTAGTGTCAGCAAGGTGTTTGTGGAAGAATACCGCAATCCGCAAGATACCACCATCGGGTCGAGTTTTTTAGAATGGGATTCTGAAGACCAAACGCGCTTTGAGTCGGGATATGACGGAGCAGTTTCAGTATATATGAACCGTTATCAAAAAACGGCAGAGGTGAATGACTTCTCGAATCAGTTTTTTCCTGTAAGACTTATCCAGCCTCCTTTTTTCAATTATGTGACGAGTATTATCCGTTATACGTTGGAAACGAAAGATAACGTCACTCGGGAAGTGAAGGAGACAGAGAAGGAGTATTATTTGAAATTGACTATCGACGAAGGAGTGGAAGTGGAATTCTTCGGGAAGCCTTTCCATTTTCCGGAAATGTCTTTTATGGCTGACCCGATAATGGTTTTTGAAATCTGGATAGATAAAGAGACAGGCCTTCCTTATAAATACAAAAGAGAACTTTGTGGAAGTAATTCCGGTATAGATGAATGTTCGAATGTGAAATTGAATACTTTGCCCGATAAGAATTTCGATTTATATGCGCTTGTGCCTGAAGGGTATGAGTTGGTACGGATGGGCGAAAAGAACAAATATGATGAAGAACCTTTTAAATTAGCGGATAAACCGGCACCCGATTGGACGGCGGTGAATATGCAGGGTGATTCGGTTTCGCTTTCTTCTTTGAAAGGAAAGGTGATGTTGCTCAATCTTACGGGAATAGGGTGTGGGGTATGCCAACTTGCCATTCCGTTTCTGAATGAATTGGACAAGCGTTTTGATAAAGATAAATTCCAGTTGGTTGCGATAGATTCTTGGGGCAAGCCGTTAGCGAATGTGCGGAATTATATAAGCCGCCATCAGATTGGTTATACTTTTTTGTCCGGAAACGAACAAGTAGTCATTGATTACAAGACAGGAGGCTTTGTGCCTTTCTTTTTCTTGTTGGATGAGAATCTTGTGATTCGGAAAATAATAAAAGGATATGCCAAAGGTACGACCGAAAAGAAGATTATAGATGCGATTGAAGAACTTTTGAAATAAGCCCATTTACGATTAGACAATTTACTATTTACGATGGAGAAAGTCATAAATCGTAAATAGTAAATTGTCTAATCGTAAATGTTTATAGTTCCTTCAACGTCTGCTCCACCTTCTCGAAGAAGAGCGAGATGTGCGCTCCGTCTGCAAAGGCATGGCTTACGGTAAGTGCTATCGGCATGTAGAGCCGTCCTGCACGGGTGATTGCCTTGCCTGCATTCATCAACGGATAATCCAACGGATGCCCTACCGATTGTTGGGTATAGGTGATGGAGGTGAAATACAGTTTCGGCGTGGCGCTGAGCAGGAACACGTCGAAATCTCCTTGTTCCGCTATCTGCTTATCTGTGCCATACGGGTCTCCGTCTTCGGGAATGGAGGTGATGATACGCCGCGCTTCACGGTAGAATGTATCGAAGTCGGGATGATAGGGAATACGCACGGTGTAGAATGTACGTCCCGGTACGGCGATAGGTGTAATCACATCCACCGTATCGTGGTAGACCACTTGCCCGTTCTTATCCCAGCGATAGCGCAATTCCTTGATTTCGTTTACCGCCTTCGTGATGGCATAAAGATAATAGAGGAAAAACGAATGCCCTTGTGCCTTTGCCCGTGCGTATGCCTCGGTGCAATCGGCTTCGCTCGTTATGGCAATCCACGAGTTGGCAAAGCCTCGGAAGAAGTTATAATTGTCTTTCCGTTCCCATGTATCAATGTTGATGATGTGTTTCATGCTTTCTTATGCTTTCTTGAATTTTAATGCCACTTTGTGATACATCGGCAAATCGATGCCCAGCCGTTCGCCCAAGTCAATCATATCGAACAGCAGGCCTTGTATTTCCGATTCGTGTCCGCGGGCAATGTCTTTCTGCATCGAGGCGGTGCTGTGCGGGTCGAGCTTGTCAATGACTTTCAGGTTATACGTTACGGGGTCTTCGGGGAAGATTACACCCAGTTTGCGCCCGATTTCGGCACTTTCCTGCGATAATCCGATAAAGGTATCGCGCACCTCGCCTTCGTGCTGCACTTCGCCCATGGGCACATTGTGGTAGGCTCCGGTACATGCCATGGCGGAGATGAATGCCCACTTGATGAAAGTGTCGCGGTTGATGTCGTCCGATACGTCTACTTTGATGCCGCACGCACGCAGTTCTTCGGCTATTTGATTCAATTGTTCGCAGGAAATGCCTTGTTCAGGGCGTGCGCCGAATACCAGGCGGAAGATGCTTCCCATTTGGGTAATCTCGCCTTCTCCCGAAACAAATCCTACGATGTAGATGCATCCGTCGAGCACGTGTACCGAAGGCACAAGCCTTCCGATGCGCGGTCCGGTGCCATACACGTTGAGGATAGGGATGACCAGCGTTTCGGGGGTGGAAGCACGTTCTAATACTTCCTTGATAGAGTCGATGGAATATCCTTTCACGCACACGAAAATCACGTCGGCTTTTCCTTCGAATTCTTCGGCGGTATAAGCCTTCATGGGAAGAAAATGTTCGCCTTTCAAGTCTGATTTCAGGTGAAGCCCTTTTTGCCGGATGGCATCCAGGTGTTTGCCGCGTGCGATGCAGGTCACGTCTTTGCCTGCCAGAGCGAGGAATCCGGCGATAGAGCCTCCCACGCCCCCTGTTCCTACTACTAAGTATTTCATGGTGAGTTTTTAAGTTATTAAGTTCTTGAGTTTGAAACGCAGATTAACGCAGATTTTCGCAGATTATTTAAAGGTTATTATTGTAAATGGTTAGATAGTAAATGAATAAATCCGCGTTAATCTGCGAAAATCTGCGTTTTAATAGGAATCACACATTAAAGCGGAAGTGCATGATGTCGCCGTCCTGCACCACGTAGTCTTTGCCCTCTACGTTCAGCTTGCCAGCCTCGCGTACGGCGGCTTCACTTCCGTATTGGATATAGTCTTCGTATTTGATGACTTCGGCACGGATGAAGCCTTTTTCGAAGTCGGTGTGAATGACGCCGGCACATTGCGGGGCTTTCCAGCCCTTGTGGTACGTCCATGCTTTTACTTCCATTTCACCGGCGGTGATAAAGGTTTCCAGATTCAGAAGCTTGTATGCCGACTTGATGAGGCGGTTCACACCCGACTCTTCCAGTCCCACTTCCTGCAGGAACATCTGGCGGTCTTCGTAGGTTTCCAGTTCGGCGATGTCGGCTTCGGTCTTGGCTGCTACTACCAGGATTTCGGCGTTCTCGTCCTTTACCGCCTCACGCACCTGCTCTACGTACTTGTTGCCTGTGGCAGCACTTGCTTCGTCTACGTTGCATACGTACATCACCGGTTTCGCCGTGAGCAGGAACAGGTCATGCGCTATTTTCTGTTCGTCTTTCGATTCGAACTGCACCGTGCGTGCCGATTTGCCTTGTTCCAGTGCCTCTTTGTAGCGTACCAGTACATCGTAGGTTTGTTTTGCAGCTTTGTCACCTCCGGTTTGTGCCTGCTTCTGTACGCGTTGGATACGGCTTTCGATGGTTTCCAGGTCTTTCAGCTGGAGTTCGGTATCAATGATTTCCTTGTCGCGTACCGGATTTACCGTACCGTCTACGTGGGTCACGTTTTCATCATCAAAGCAACGCAGTACGTGGATGATGGCATCTGTTTCGCGGATGTTCGCCAAGAACTTGTTGCCCAGTCCTTCGCCTTTGCTGGCACCCTTCACCAGTCCGGCAATATCGACGATTTCTACGGTAGTAGGTACGATGCGTCCCGGATGGACTAATTCCGCCAATTTGTTGAGGCGTTCATCGGGAACGGTAATTACGCCCACATTCGGTTCGATGGTACAGAAAGGGAAATTGGCTGCTTGAGCCTTTGCGTTTGATAAGCAATTGAAAAGCGTCGATTTGCCCACGTTCGGCAAACCGACGATGCCACATTGTAAAGCCATAATGATATATTGTTTTTATTGTTTTGATTTCTTGCTTGTTTCAACGGGCAAAGGTAGTCATTTCTTTTGGCATATCGGGCAGGGCACTCCGATTATTTACATAGAAGCCTCTTATTATCGGGCATCTGGTAATAGGATTTTCGCCCATTCAGACACTTCGGTCACATACATTTTCTTTAATTCGCCATTGACCAAGCGGAATTGAAGTTTGGCATCTTCGCCGTCTATGGAATTGTCGTACACATAAAGGCGGTCCACAATCGGCGCTACGGTCTTGCAATTTTCTATAGACTTGAAATAGCGCGAAATGATTTTAGTGATGGGCACGTCATGTCCCCCTTTCATCACTCTGTTGGCAATCCTTGCCGCATTGATAGAGGGGTGTGAAGTCGAGATAAAGAATAAACGGATAAAGAAGCCTTGCCGTTTGGCTTTAATGATGAATGCGACTTTATCTTCGGCAGACATTACGGTTTCAAACACAAAGCTTTTTCTTTCCGATAAACATGTTTCTCGTAGCTCGGCGCAATAATTAGCTGCTTTTAGTACAGCTTCCGGTGAGTTCCAGTCGCCATATTTATCTTTAGCCACTTCGTCCGGATTGATGTATAGCGTGCCTTCCGCCCATTCGTGATGCAGGAACTTTTGAGTGACGGATGTCTTGCCTGAGCCATTAGGTCCGGCTATTACAATCATTTCCGGTAAGCGTTTATTTGTGTCCATTCCGTATGTTTTCTATGTCTTTCGCCCATTTTGCTTGTTTTGTCAAAACGTTTTGCCACATTTGCATGAAATGCTCCTCCGTCGCCTTTTGGTTGCTCGTTCTCGCTTCCTCGGCAACTTCCCTCATGATTTGTTCCAGCATTTCGTCCGTAGGCTCCTGCTCCGGACTGAAGCGGTATGCGTTTAATTCTTTCTCTGACATGATTGAGGTATTACGTTAGGGTGCAAATATAGTTATTTCTTTTGGCATATCGGCAAGTGTCTGCTATTTGTTATGCAAAATTCACTTGCATAGCCAGCTTCTTTTTACGTCCTCCGTCCCGAGGACGTATGTTTTTGGTATGGAGGACGCACATCCTTCGAACGGAGGATGTATATCCTTGGGACGGAGGACGTAAAAGGATGCAGGTTGATTCAAGAAAAGTATATGGGTGAAACGAGAAAGAATAGACTGATTGCTTACAAATCGTAACTTAATGAGGCTTTATTTGGTATGAATCTATACTTTAAGGACGCTAAAAACAAAAAGAGACGCTTCCTCGCGAGGCGTCTCTTTCGGATTGTTGAGAGTTTATGAAAATATGTTTGTTTATGTGCTGCTTATTGTTGTACCGTAACGGTCATTTCCGGAACAAGGATAAAGTCTTTCTTGCCTTTATTCCACTTGTAGTATTCGATGGTTACGTTGTCGCCAGCGTATGAATACTTGATACACATGTGGTTACGCCAGTCATTGCGGGTTGCATCCCACTTCATCAATGTGCTTTCAATGACTTGTTTATTGTCATTGTACTTATAGTTATATTTCTCGTAGTTGGTCAGGATGCCTTCGTTCATCTTGTAAACGGTTTCCGACATCTTAACGCCATCCACTTCTTCGGTGTTGTAAATCAGGTTCGCTTCCGGTGTGTTAGCAGAAATTGTAAGGTTTGCTACGAAAATGCAAGCTACAACAAAAATGCTCTTCAATAAATTCATTGCTTTCATATCTTTAAGTTTTTAAGGGTTTACTATCTTTTTGTTTTTTGATTACGCTGCAAAGGTAGTGAAACTTTTGATATGAGCTAACATTTCGGCTAAAAATTTATTCGATTTTAGCAAAATGTTAGCAAATAAAGATATGTTAACTATTGCGAATCCTTAGTGCGCTTCCAGCCAATTTTGACCCCAACCGCAGTCGGCTTGCAAAGGAACTTTCATTTTGTAAGCACTCTCCATTTCGGTTATCACAATCTGTTGCACTTTTTCCTTTTCTTCGGGCAGGACGCTGAAGTTAAGTTCATCGTGTACTTGGAGAATCATCTTCGAACGGATTCCCTCTTCGCGAAAGCGGCGGTAGATACGTATCATGGCCACTTTGATGATATCGGCTGCACTGCCTTGGATGGGGGCATTGATGGCATTTCGCTCGGCATATCCGCGTACTACGGCATTGCGGGAGTTGATATCGGGCAGGTAGCGGCGCCGGTGGAACACGGTTTCGATATATCCCTTCTGGCGTGCAGCCTGTATGCTGCTGTCCATATATTCCTTAACATGGGGATAGTTTTCGAAATAACCGTCTATCAATTCCTTGGCTTCCTTGCGGTCGATGCCGAGACGTTCGGCAAGCCCGAAGACGGAGATGCCGTAGATGATGCCGAAGTTGGCGGTCTTCGCCTTGCTGCGCTGCTCGCGGGTGACATCTTCCAGCTTCTCTTTATATATCTTGGCGGCGGTGGCTGCATGGATGTCTTGATTGGCACGGAAGGCTTCTATCATGTGCGGGTCTCCGCTAAGGTGTGCCATGATGCGCAGTTCGATTTGGGAATAGTCCGCTGAAAAGAACTCACATCCTTCATCGGGGATAAACGCCTTACGTATTTCCTTACCGTCTTCGTTGCGTACGGGGATGTTCTGCAAGTTGGGGTTGCTGGAACTGAGGCGTCCGGTAGCGGTTACGGTCTGGTTGAACGATGTGTGGATGTGTCCGGTTTCAGGGTTGATGAGCTGGGGCAGGGCATCGATGTAGGTACCGAGAAGCTTCTTCAATCCGCGGTGTTCCAGAATCTTTGCTACGATTTCGTGTTTTCCCTTCAGGCTCTCCAGCACTTCTTCGGAGGTGACATATTGCCCCGTCTTGGTCTTCTTGGGCTTGTCTGTGATTTTCAGGCGGTCAAATAACACTTCGCCTACTTGCTTGGGAGAGGCAATGTTGAATTCTACCCCAGCCAGGCGGTGCACTTCTTCTTCTATCTGGTTCATGCGGGCGGTAAAGTGGCGCGAGGTTTCCTTCAGAGCTTCGGTATCGATGCGCACACCGTTGCGTTCCATATAGGCAAGTACGGGCACGAGCGGCATTTCGATGTCGCGGAAGAGGGCTTCGGCATCGTTTTGCTTCAATTCCTTTTCCAGCACGTTTTTTAGTTTCAGTGTGACATCGGCGTCTTCGCACGCGTACCTATATATATTGATAGGGTCAAGGTCGCGCATATTCTTCTGGTTCTTTCCTTTCGGTCCGATGAGTTCTTCTATTTTGATGGTTTCGTAGTGCAGGTAGATTTCGGCAAGGTAGTCCATTCCGTGATGCAGTTCGGGTTGGAGCACATAGTGGGCTATCATTGTGTCGAACATGGGTCCTTGTATCTCCACACCGTAGTTTGCCAATACCAGCATGTCATATTTGATGTTCTGTCCCACTTTTAAAGTCTGCGGGTTTTCGAATACCGGTTTGAATTTGTCCACGATGCGTTGCGCTTCGGTGCGGTCGGCAGGGACAGGAACATAGAATGCCTGGTTTTCGGCATACGCGAAGCTCATTCCCACCAGTTCGGCACGTATCGGGTCGGTTCCGGTGGTCTCTGTATCCAGACTGAGAATGGGCTGTGTAAGGATATTTTGTAATAATTGGTCTTCTTTTTCTTCTGTATCAATCAGTTGGTAGTCGAAAACAAGGTCGTCAAGCTTCGTGAGATTTGAATTTTCGGAAGCTTCCGTACTCTCGGGCGTAAAAAATCCAAAGAGATCGCCTTGGACAGAAGGGGAGGAAGCGACCATTTTCTTGTCAGTTCCCAATACACGCTCTAAAAGGCTTCGGAATTCTAAGTCTTCGAATATCCGCTTGAGTTCATCCTTGTCCGGTTCTTCACGTTTCAGCCCGTCCATGTCGAGAACGATGGGTACGTCGGTCTTGATGGTGGCAAGAAATTTGGAGAACAGGATTTGTTCGCGGTTGGTTTCCACTTTCGTCTTGATGGCTCCTTTCAGTTCGCCGGTATGGTCGAGCAGGTTCTCGATGCTTCCGAACTGGGCAATCAGCTTTTGTGCGGTTTTTTCCCCTACGCCCGGACAACCGGGGATGTTGTCGGCGGTATCGCCCATTAGTCCCAACATGTCGATGACCTGAGCCGGAGACTGGATGTCGAACTTGGCTTTCACTTCCGCTACGCCCATCACTTCGAATTCCTTGTCGCCGTATTTGGGACGGTACATGAAGACGTTGTCCGATACCAACTGCCCGTAGTCTTTATCGGGCGTCATCATGTAAGTGGTGATGCCTTGGCGTCCGGCTTCGGTGGCAAGGGTGCCGATGACATCGTCTGCCTCGTATCCGGATACTTCGAGGATGGGGATGCGGTAGGCGCGTATGATGTCTTTTATGATAGGTACGGAAAGCCGGATTACTTCCGGCGTTTCCTCACGCTGGGCTTTGTATTGTTGGTAAGCCTCGTGCCGGAAGGTGGGACCGGCAGGATCGAACGCGATGCCGATGTGTGTGGGTTGCTCTTTCTTCAACACATCTTCCAGTGTATTGACGAAGCCCATGATGGCGGAAGTATTGAATCCCTTCGAGTTGATACGGGGATTTTTGATGAAAGCATAGTATGCCCGGTAAATCAAAGCGTATGCGTCCAGTAGAAAAAGTTTCTCCATTCGTGTAAAATATTTAATGTTTTGAACGTAAAAGTACAAAAAAACACCGTATTTCGATGTTTTATTATTATTTTTGTGCCCAAATAAATCTCTAATGGACAAGATAGGACTAATCAGGAAACCGATAGAAAGGGAACTGAGCGAATTTAGGATGCTTTTCGATACCGCTTTGACCAGTACCGCTCCGATACTGGGCGATGTGCTGGGCTATATCCGGAAGCGTAACGGGAAGATGATGCGCCCCATGCTGGTATTGTTGATGGCGAAACTTTATGGCGAAATCAATTCCGCCACGTTGCATTCGGCTTTGTCGTTGGAATTGCTTCATACGGCAAGTCTGGTTCACGACGATGTGGTTGACAAGAGCGACAAGCGGCGCGGACAAGCGTCGGTCAATGCGCTGTATGATAACCGTGTCTCGGTATTGGTGGGCGATTATATGCTTGCTACGAGCCTCCGTCATGCCGCTTATACAAAAGAAATCGAACTGGTGGACCTGGTGGCCCGCTTGGGACAGAACTTATCTGAAGGTGAAATTGTGCAATTGGCAAATACCAGCAATACTTATTTTTCCGAAGAGATTTATTTCGATGTCATCCGTAAGAAGACGGCAGCCCTTTTTACGGCAAGTGCTGAGAGTGGTGCGCTTTCTGTCAAGGCTTCGGCGGATGATGTGGACAAGGCCGCATTGTTCGGTGAAATGATAGGTATCGCTTTCCAGATTAAAGATGATATTTTCGATTATTTCGAGAACGAGGAGCTGGGAAAGCCTACGGGCAATGATATGCTGGAAGGCAAACTGACCCTGCCTGCCTTGTATGTACTCAATCATCAGGCGGATGAAGCGACGCGAGAACTGGCCCTGCGCATCCGTTCGCTGAAAGCCTCACAGGAGGAAATTGCTTCTTTCGTGTCTTACGTGAAGCGTGAGGGAGGCATCGAGTATGCCGACAAGGTGATGCACGATTACCGTGACAAGGCACTTGGCTTGCTTCCTGCCCAGACGGACGAGTCGCTCCGTGCGGCACTCACCGCTTATGTAGATTATGTGGTGGACCGGACGAAATAAAAAACTGAGAAACTGTTTTGAATTTCTACCAAAAGTTTTTTTCGTCTTGATGTATTCAGAAGCTGTTTTGAATTTCTCCAAAAAGTTTTTCTTGACTTGATGTATCCGTTTCCGTGTGTGCTTTGGGCGATTTTTTGGTCCTTTTCGCTCCTGTTCTTCGTCAGATAGCCCGCTATCTTCCTCATCACAGAAGCGAAAATGCCTCAAAAACTCATCTCAAATCATCGCACGATAAATTCAAAACAGCTTCTCATTTTCGTGTGTGCTTTGGGCGATAAATTCAAAACAGTTTCTGAATGAATGTCCTCAAAATGCCAGTCGAAATGAAGCTTATCCGGTGGCTGATGGATATGGCTGCATTGGGCATTGCAACTAGCTTCATAGGCTTATGAAACTAGTTGCGTTTCGGACGGCCTCTCGTGCGGAGGGAACCGTGCGGTAATAAAAATGTATTCTTGGCAGGGCACAATCGTATCTAGGAGTACAAGTGTGTGGAATATCTATCTGATTCTGCTCTTTTTAAATTAATTTTTCCACACAAATAACCAACTATTTCACCTTCTTTCATAATATTTGCTATAATTTTGTTACCCAAATGTGGAACGAAGTTAAGCCTACTATTATGAAAGGCACATGCGGACAGATAAAAGGGGGAGAATGCACTTTCTTCCAAGAAATTTTCTCTTCGTGTCCTTTCAGAGTAGACGCAAGGACTGGATTTATTTTTAATACTCAACTTAATATTTAGTCTATGGATTTAGCAAATTTAGTTCGTAGGGCAGGAGCTACGCTATTGCTGGCTATGCTGTGTCTCGTTACGTTTGCTCAGGGAAAGACGGTGACCGGTACGGTTGTAGACGGCACGGGTGAGCCGCTGATTGGAGTAAGCGTATTAGTGAAAGGTACTACTGCGGGAGCGATTACCGATTTCGACGGTAAGTTTTCTATTCCGAACGTGAAAGCAGGAAGTACGCTGGTGGTGTCGTATATCGGGTATGCTACTCAGGAAATCAAGGTGGATGACCAAACTACATTTAACATTACATTGGCAGACGATGCCCAGCTGCTGGACGAAGTGGTGGTAATCGGATATGGAACAATGTCAAAGAGGGACTTGACCGGTTCAATCGCTTCGGTTGACGCGGAACAATTGGCAGCCGTACCTGTAAACAATGTGTCGGAAGCATTGACTGGTAAGATGCCGGGTGTATCTATCACAACCACGGAAGGATCTCCCGATGCTGAAGTGAAAATCCGTGTGCGTGGAGGTGGTTCTTTGTCGCAGGATAACTCTCCTTTATATATTGTGGACGGATTTCCGGTAAGCAGTATCAGTGATATCGCTTCGGCAGATATCGAAAGCATCGATGTGTTGAAGGATGCTTCTTCTACCGCTATTTACGGTGCTAAAGGAGCCAATGGTGTTATTATCATTACTACGAAGTCCGGACACGAAGGGAAGCCGCAAGTCAACTTCGGTGCATCTTTCGGTATACGCAAGCGGGTAGGCGAAGTAGGTGTGTTAAGCCCGTATGAGTATGTGATGTACCAGCAGGAACTGAACCAGGACGGAACGAATTACGGTTTGTATCAGGATTTGGACATCTGGAAATCGGTAGAAGGGACTAACTATCAGGAAGAGCTTTTCGGACGTACGGGTAACCAGCAACAATACAACGTGAGTGTAAACGGTGGTACGAAAGAAACCAAATATGCGGTCAGCTATTCACGCAATGACGAAAAGAGCGTCATGATCGGGTCGGGCTATGCACGTAACAATATTACCGTAAAGTTGCAGACCAAGTTGAACAAGTGGTTGACGCTTGACTTGAACGACCGTTTCTCGTATACGGAAATTGACGGTTTGAGTGGTGGTGCTGATACACAGGAGAGCAGTAAGGCATACTCAATCGTGGCGCGCAGTACCATCTATCGTCCGATAACCCGTCTTTCGGAAGATTTTGTGGACGAGGATACCGGTAATACGGATTTTACTCCGTTGGAACGTATTAACGCGACTTATAAGAAGCAGACCCGTCTGCAGAACAATGCCAATGCCAGCCTGACATGGGAGCCGATAGAAGGCTTGAAATTCCGTTCGGAATACGGATACGGATGGCGTTATAATAACACGGACCAGGTGTGGGAAGCCAAAGCTACCGCCAATTCGAAGTTCGGTTATTCTGGTCAGCCTCAGGCATATCTGACCAAGCGTGTCCAAAAGGAATGGCGTTTGGCGAATACGGTGACATACGACCATAAGAACCTGTTGGCAAAACAAGATAAGTTTAACGTAATGATTGGTCAGGAAATGACCAGTTCATGGTATGATGATACCAATATGACTTCGGTAGGCTTCCCGACCGACAATACGGTAGACCAGGTGCTTGCCTCTATGGGTAACGGAACGGCATTGCCCACTGAAACTTATATTGGTATTAAGGATAATACTTCTTCTTTCTTCGGACGTATCAACTATTCATTGCTTGACCGTTATTTGCTGACCGCTACGGTCCGTGCCGATGGTTCCAGCAAATTCACCGACGGCAACCGTTGGGGCGTATTCCCCTCTGTAGCTTTAGCATGGCGTATCAGCGAAGAATCATTTATGAAAAAAGCGAGCGACTGGCTTTCCAACCTGAAACTCCGTCTTTCGTTCGGTACAGCAGGTAACAACCGCATTGATGCCAAATACATGTATACGACTTATTCGCTGGGTAGCACGAGCGACCGTACCATTTATTTCGGTGAATCGGCAGCTTCGATGTTGCAACGCGGTGACATGCTTTCTAATCCTGACTTGAAATGGGAAACTACCATAACCCGCAACATCGGTATTGACTTTGGTTTCTTCAATAGCCGCATAACCGGTAGCATCGATGCTTATTGGAATACGACAAAAGACTTGCTGATGCGCCAGACGCTTCCGGGTGCTTCCGGATACAGTTATCAGTATCAGAATGTAGGGCAGACTTCTAACAAGGGTATCGAGTTTATGACGGACATTGTGATTGCCGATAAAAACGACTGGGGGTTGAACTTCAGCTTCAACATTGCATACAACCGGGGCAAGATTGACAAGTATCCTGGCGGAGCTACTTGGGAAAGCAGCCGTTGGTCTGGTTCGGGTGTTATCAGTCAGGAAGAATTCTATCTGGAAGAAGGCGGACGGCTGGGTGAAGTATACGGCTATATCTACGATGGTGTGTATACGACCGATGATTTGCAATGGAACGGTACGGGATGGGCAATCCGTACAGACGCGGAAGGAAAACCAGTGACTCATGGATTAGGTACTGTAACAGGTTCATTGGAACCAGGTTCGATGAAGCTGAAAGACGTGAATAACGACGGTGTTATCGATGCCAATGATAAAGTCCGTTTGGGCAATACCATTCAGCCCGTGATTGGTGGTTTCGGACTGAACGGCCGTTTCCTGAAGAACTTTGACTTTACGGTATTCTTTAATTATCAATTGGGAGGTCAAATCATCAACGGAACAAAAGCCGCTTCAAGTTATTATGAAGGCTCACGCCAACACTATAATGTGAACAATAACTTTACAATGGCCAATCGTTGGTCGCGCGTAGACCCCGTTACAGGCGAAAATATGATGAACCGTAATTTTGCCAATGACTACATTGCCGCTCATGGCGAACAGGCTTATTATGACTATATCAATGGCGTGAACAGCGGAAAATCTATTTATAACCCGGCTACTGTAACCGGACGTCCCCTTACCAGCTGGGATGTGGAAGATGCATCTTTCTTGCGCTTGCAGACCGTTTCTATCGGTTATACCTTGCCGAAAGCATGGAGTCAGAAGATGCTGATGCAAAATGTACGCATCTATGCTACAGGATATAACTTGTTCTGCTTTACAGGTTATTCGGGAGTAGACCCTGAAGTGGATTGCTGTACCAGCACTCCGATGACTCCGGGTGTGGATTATGCGGCTTATCCCAAGAGCTTCTCTATTGTTGGAGGTATCAACGTTACATTCTAAAAACCTGAAAAAAGGATTGAAATATGAAAAATATATATAAGACATGGGCACTGGCAGGCTTGGCCTTTGCCACAACATTGACATCTTGTTCCGACTTCTTGGACCAGACGTCTCCTTCTGAAATGTTTCCCGAAACGGTATACAATACGGAAGGATATACCCAACAAGCTTTGAACAAAGTATATGCCGGACTTGTGTTAGACCACACTTACGGATGCCGTATTCCGTTGAACTTTTCTACCAACAGCGACATTGAACTGGTAGATGCCTTGACGCAAGAAACTACTACGGCAGATTCCGAACGCGGTCTTTGCAGCTACAATGCTCCCAATTGGAACCGCTTGGCAAATAACTGGAGCGAAATGTTCGAGATTATCGAGAATGCCAATTTGGTTATCGAGGGCATACGCGGTTCCGAAATCCGTGAAAATGAAAACATGCGCTACTATTTGGGTGAAGCGCTTACCTTGCGTGCCATGGTGTATTTCGACTTAATCAAGCATTACGGTGATGTGCCCATGAAGATGGAATCCACCAAAAGTGACGGTTCCAATCTTTATTTGGAAAAGACAGACCGTGATGTCATCATGGACTCTCTGCTGGTAGATTTGCAGGAAGCTGCCGAATTGTTGCCGTGGGTAGGAGAGGCAGGTTATACTTCTGAGCATTGTACCAAAGGTTTCGCATACGGACTGGCTGCCCGCATTGCATTGGCTGAAGCCGGTTATGCCATCCGTGAGACACCCAAAGAAGGTTATGTAAATCTGAGTGAGAAGCGTGAAGGCCAGTTGGGATACAGTGACCCTACTTATCCGACGATGCGCCCGGGTGATGAGAAACGCCGCGAACTGTATGAACTTGCCTTGAACTACTTGGATGCCATCATCACCAGTGGCAGACACCAACTGAATCCCAGTTATGAAGATGAATGGTATCGCATCAACCAGTTGACACTGGACCAGACGTATTACGAGAACATCTTCGAAGTGGCACACGGACTGAATTATTCAGGTGAGATGGGGTATACGGCAGGTGTACGTATCAATACGGCGGGTAGCCCGTTTGGCTTCAGCAATTCATCAGGAAAAGTGAAGCTGACTGCTCCTTTCTTTATGTCGTTCGATCCGGAAGATGTGCGCCGTGACATAACTTGTGCACCGTACGAATTGCGTGATGTGACTGCTACGCAGACCTTTACGAATGCTCCTTTCGGCATTTATGTGGCAAAATGGGATGTACGTAAGATGACGGAAGAGTGGCGTGCCCAAAATGCTGCTGTAAGTACAAAGACCGGTTATGGCATCAACTGGGTAGTGATGCGTTATTCTGACGTATTGCTGATGTATGCCGAAGTGGTAAACGAACTTTACGGGCCTAACGGTAGCGGGACATGTGGTAAGTCGGCTATGGAAGCTCTGGCGGAAGTGCGCAGCCGTGCCTTTAACGGGAATGCCGAAAAGGTTTCACAATACGTAGCCCAGGCAGCCGGAAGTAAGGAGTCGTTCTTCGACGCTATCGTGGATGAACGTGCTTGGGAGTTGGCAGGTGAAGCTGTACGTAAGTACGACCTTATCCGCTGGGGATTGCTGATAGATAAGACCGTGGAAATGCTTGATTCTTACAAACACGCCATTGAAAATGATGAGTATGTGGCAGACCTGTATTATAAGGAAAGTGCAGGTGCCGACCCTTGGTATCTGGTAGACTATTCCAGTGTATGCTGGTACGAAGAACCGGAAAGTACCAACGATTATAAGAGCGTCAGCTTCTGGGGCAATGTGAAGAAAGACGGGGTGATTCCTGATGACAACAGCACGTACGATGCGCTCAATTACATCAGCAGCGGCCTTATCAGCTACGATAAATATGCTGGTTTCCAAGGTGCTGCCGGACCGGTGGTTAACCGTCACGTGTGGCCTATTCATACCACGACTATCAACGATTCTAACGGGCACTTGAAGAACTCTTACGGATTTAATTAATCTCCAATTTTAAAATGATATGAATATGAAAATCAACTATAAATATCTATTCATGGCAGGTGTCCTTACTGCAGGGATGACTGCCTGCGTGGATGACAATGACTGGGGAACCGACAGCAGCTATAACCGTCTGTTCGGGGCACAGGACATACAGGTTTCGGCTATGGCAACTACAGCTGAAGTAACTTTCGACCGTCTTTCAAGCGTGGATTATTACATCCTAGAACTGAGTACAGACAGTCTTTATCAAGAAGACTATCATCAAGGTTCCCGGATTGATACGGTACGCGAATCGCCTTACATCCTGGAAGGGCTGACCGGTGAAACTACTTACTTTCTCCGTATGAAAGCTTTCTCGAATAATGGTACGCCTCCTTCATTGTGGAGTTATTTCGAAGATGGAGACCGCCGTTCGTTTGAAACCGATGGTGAACAGATTTTCAATTCTGTGGCATCGGCAGACTTGACTGAAAGCACGGTGCGCCTGACTTGGCTGGCTGATGCCGAGGTTACACATATTGACGTGTACGCTTCTGAGGAGGATTTCGATGCCGGTGAACCGGCTCTTCAAACCTATCAGATAACAGCAGACGACCGCGCGGCAAGTGCATGCACCATCAGTGGGCTGGAATCGCAGACCGAATATTGGTTTGTTATCTATAATGGAACGACGAAGCGTGGCGAAATCGGTGCTACCACCACACCGCCGATGCCTGATGCTGACTTGAAGATTTCGCTGGAAGAAGGCGTTACGCTGATTGACCAAGTGCTGATTGACGACCTCGCTGCACAGGCGCAAGCCGCTGCCGGAGGCGCATCAAGCTACAGCCTGACGCTGGGTATTCCGGGCGGTGCTGCGATGGAGGTACATGGAGTAGATGAGGAGACTGGCGAAGCGACTGGGCTGGCAATACCTGAAGGCATGTCTGTTACGTTCTTTGCATTACCGGGCGAACGTCCTGTGCTGAGTTTCCAGAAGTCGCTTGAAATCGGAGGCACGCATGGATATATCCGTTTCGAAGGAGTGACGATTGTAGACGACGGCTGCCAGTATCTGGTAAACGAAAGCAACGGTGCCGCTATCGGCGACTTTACGCTGACTAACTGTATGATAGATAACATGAACAGAAGCATCGTACGTCTGCAGGCTTCGGATGCTGTGACTTTCAACGCTATCACGATTGACAATTGTGTGGTTACCAACATCGGTTCAGGTGGCTATGCCGTATTCCGTGTGGACAATGCAGCGTATACTATTGGTGCTATCAACGTAACAAATTCTACGTTCAGTAATGTAGGGCATAACTTTATCCAGGCAGGCAAATGTGCCTTGTCAGAAGTGAATTTCAACGGAGTGACCTTCTATAATGCACCGAACAATGCCAGCCGTTACCTGGTAGATGCGAATGGAAACAGCACGAATGTCAACGTAGAAAATACTCTCTTCGGTCTGACTCCGGGACGAGGCATCCGTACCGATGGCACGGTTACGGTTGTCAACTCTTTCAAGACTACCGATGGCGTGTTCAGCAGCAATGACTTCGATGTAGATGTGACTTCGCCTGAAGCGACTTCTGCAGAAGTGTTTACCGATCCGGAAAACGGCGACTTCACGCTCTTGCTGGATGATTTGAACGGCATCGGCGACCCGCGTTGGTTTACCGAATAAAAAGGACAAACAGCCGTAGGCTGAATTTTGATATGTTTTTTCAATAAAAAGAGGCGGTACATCATGCACCGCCTCTTTTATTGCTTCTTTATGCAGACGCCCGTATTGGCTGATACAAGCGTTTACATTTGCTGATGTAAGCGTTTGTGATTGCCAATACGGGCATTCGTGTTTTCGGAAACTTTAGGTATAACTTGACGGTGCTTACGGCATCACCTTCACTCCCGTGGCATTGACCGTTTTCACATTGTCTGCCGCATGGTCAGGGCGGGGAGTACCCCATGCTACGTTGCACGACTGCAGCCGGATGTCCGAAGCCGTGTCGATGTAGAAGCCGTACGTGTTGCCACGCACGAAGCCCTCGCCGTCGCACGGACGCTTGTCGTAGATACCACCCTCGTAGGCGGTCTTTTTTTGCAGCGAGAGCGACACTTGGTCGAAGTAGATGTGGTTTACCTTTTCGGGTGTGTCGCCGCCTATAAATGCCCCGTTTTCGCTCGTACAGCGGATATTATGGAAGTAGATGTGGCTCACCTCGCCGCATGCGCCTTTTGTCGCTCCTTTCGGGAAACGCCAGCCGGCATCCTTGTGGTTGCCTACGGCGCGGGGGTAGGAGGTGACGTAAATGGCTTCAGCCTTTCCCCACCACACGTCGGAGAAGAAGCGGCAATCTACTATCATGTTCGAGAACGTCACGTCGGTCACCGTACCCTCGTCGCGGTTCTGGATGCCGATGCCCCGGTTGCTGTCCTTGATGATGCAGTTGGTGAAGAGCACGCGGCGGATGCTGTCCATGTTTTCCGACCCTATCTTGATGGCGCACGAGCGCGAGGTCATTGTGCAGTTGCTCACCACTACATCCTCGCAGGGGCCGTATTGCTCGAACTCGCGGCGGTTCTTCAGGCAGATGCAGTCGTCGCCCGACTCGATGAAACAGTTCGCGATGCGCACGTCTTTCGAATGGTCCACGTCGATGCCGTCGCCGTTGCGGATTTTCAGGTTGTTCAGGATGCTGATGCCGTCTATCGAAGCGTCACGGCAGCCGATGAGATGTACGGTCCAGTAGGCGCTGTTGCGGATGGTCACGTCACGGATGGCCAGCTTCTCGACATCCGTCAGTGTCAGCACGTGCGGGCGCGGGTCGAAGTCGGTCACGGGCTTCAGTTCGTACGAGTCTTCCAGTTCCTTGCCCATGAATGCCACGCCGTTGCCGTCGATGGTTCCCGTTCCGGTGATGGACACGTTTTTCAGTCCTTTGCCGCTAATCCACATCATCCCTTCGCCCCGGTTTTCGCCGAATGCGCTTTCGGTGTAGACGCTCTCGTTGGGGTTCGCCAGCAGGCACGAATTGGGTTCAAGATGCAGGTCGACATACGAGGCGAGCCGGAAGGGGCTGCACAAGAAGGTATGTCCGGCAGGGACGAGCACCGTGCCGCCTCCTGCCTTCGAGCAGGCGTCAATGGCGCGTTGCAGGGCTGGGGCATCGTCGGTGGTGCCATCGCCCGTGGCTCCGTAGTCCAGGATATTGTACACATTGGTTTGCTTCGTCTGGCACGAACCGAGGAGGCAGATGCCCAGCACGAAAAGCAGCAGTCGGTTTGTCTTAAAGATTCCAGTCATATCAAAATTGGTTTTTAGGTGAATAATTCGGTTATAAGTAGATGTTGAGAATTAGTTTATATAATGTGTCAGCTCAGAAACGCAGATTAACGCAGATTAGCGCGGATTCTTTTGATTTACTATTTTTCGATTTATGAAGTACGATTTAATGCTCGAATAGTAAATTGTCAAATCGTAAATTAAAGTAATCTGCGCTAATCTGCGAAAATCTGTGTTTCTGATAATATCATTTTATTTTTTATTTTGCATACTTACTTAAATCACTATAGAAATGCGCGCCGGACCCTCGCCGGAGACCTTCGGGGTGTCGGAAAATGCGCGGCGACCCCTCGCCTCGCATTTTCTACCTCTCAGAAGGCTCTTGGCGGACAGTCTTCCGGCTTGTTTCCCCAGCCGGGAACAGGCTCCGGACCCATTTCGAACTCCATGGTGCCGCCCCGAAGGATGTCTTCGTGGGTGATGTAGTTCTTGGTATAAGGCTTGCCGTCGAGGGTGACGCGTTGGATGTAGATGTTCTCAGCAGAGGCTTCGGGTGCCAGGAGGCGGAATGTGTTTCCGTTTTCCAACGTCAGCACGGCTTCCTGGAATGAAGGACTTGCCAGAGCATAGTAGGGCGTACCGGGGCAGACGGGATAGAAGCCGAGGGCGGCGAAGACGTACCATGCCGACATCTGCCCGGCATCGTCGTTGCCCGAAAGGCCGCCGGGCGCGTCGAGGTATTCGGTCTGTAGGATGTGGCGCACGGCGCGTTGCGTCTTCCACGGCTGGCGGGCGTAGTTGAACATGAACGCCACTTGGTGGCAAGGCTCGTTGCCGTGCCAGTAATGCCCTTGGCTGAACATCGAGTCGAGCTTCGCCACGTATGCTTCCTCGCCTCCCATGCATTCCATGAGGCCGTAGGGGTCGTGGGGCACGTACCACGTGTAGTGGCAGGGCGCGCCTTCGGTGATGAACGGGGCGAAACGGAAAGCGTTGTCCTCGGCGAGGAAAGTGCCGTCGGCGTGCCGCCCCTGCGCGTATCCGGTGCGGGGGTCGATGACGTTGCGGTAGTTCTGCGCACGGCGCATCAGGGTCTCATAATCCTTTGTCTTTCCCAGGCGTTCCGCCACTTGCGCCAGCACGAAATCATCGTAGGCGTACTCCAGCGTGCGCGACACCTGTTCGCGTTTGTGGAAAGCATCGGGTACACTGTCTTCCAGCGGGATGTAGCCATACCGGAGGTATGAAGGCAAGGCTCGTCTGCCCATGCCATTGATGTATTCTTCGTGCGTAGAGGGGCTTTCGAAGGCATTGCGGCGCATTCCCTCGTATGCCTTACGGATATCGAATCCGCCGATGCCCTTCACGTAGGCGTCGCCCAGTGCGGCAATGCAGTGGTCGCCTATCATCGCCGCCGTATAGCTGTTCCAGCAGGGGAAGATGGGGAGCCAGCCGCCTTCTTCGTATTTATGCACGAGCGATTGCATCATCTGTCCGGCGCGGGTGGGGTAGAGCAGGTTAAGGAGCGGATGCAGGGCGCGGTAGGTATCCCATAGGCTGTAGTCTTCGTAATAAGTCTCACCCTCAGGCAATTGGCGGATGGGCTTGCCGGTGGCGAACGAAGGGTAGCGTCCGTCTGCATCGCTGAAGGCGCGGGGCAGGAACGAGGCGTGGTAGAGGGCAGTGTAGAACTTCCGCCGGGCGGTCTCGTCACCGGTCTTTACCTGGATGCTTGCCAGGTGCCGCTCCCAGATGTCGGAAAGCTCCTGACGGGTGCGGTCGAAGTCCCAGTGTGGGATTTCGGCGGCGAGGTTGCGCAGGGCGCCTTCGCGGTCGGTGAACGATGAGGCGGCTTTCACCAGCAGCGTTTCGCCCTCCGTCACGGCGAACTGCACGTACACGCCGATGCCTTGTCCAGACTGGATGCAGGTCTGGTTGGCGAAGAGACTGTCGCCACGGAAAGTGCCGAAGGCGGAGGGCTGGTTCTGGTATTCGATGACGAAATGTCCGCTGTAGCCTGCCGCTTCGCCCCAGCCTTGGTAGATGCGGTGCACGGGGTTGTAGCCGTAGATGCGTCGGTTCAACGTATCGATTTCGATGTAGCCTTCGCCCTCGTCGCTGTTGGGGTTGACCACTAAGTAGGCGTTGCCTTTTTGTTCGTAAGTGAAGCGGAAGATAGCGGCACGCGAGCGTCCGGTCATTTCCGCCTTCAGGTGCTCGTCGGGCAGGGTTATGGCGTAGTAGGAGGGGGTTGCTGTCTCATCGTCGTGTGAGAAGCGTGTGGCGCGTGCTTCGGGTGTGCAGCGCAGCGTGCCGCTTAGTGCCGCGAGGGTCATCGAGCCATAGTCTTGCGTGCATCCGCCCACTATCCAGTGCGAGTTGCGGAAGCCTTGCATCAGCGAGTCGCGGTAGTAATACGGGGCGATGCACTTCAGTTCGGTGTCTTGTGTCTGTGGTGTCCAGAAGTTCATGCCGTTCGGTTCGAGCACGGCGGGCAGAGTCTGTCCGTATTCTTCGGTATGCTTGCCGAACATGCCGGCTGTGCGGGTGGTGCTGGCTGCTGTTCCCACACGGGTGTCGATACAGCTCAATCTGTCCGGAATAGTTGGGGATGTGCATGACGGCAGGAATGCCGTCAGCAGCAAAACCCAAAGGCTGTTGGGGTTGAATCGTTTCATGGCGTTGATGTTTTTTAGGGAGTTAGAAGGAGTTAGAGGAGTTATCGCCCGCTTTAGCGGGCTTAGGAGTTAAAAGCCAATAGTCTTGTTATGGCTCACATTTGCAACGGTATTGTCTTTTAACTCCTAACGGAGCGAAGCGGAGTGATAACTCCTTTAACTCCTTCTAACTCCTTATATTTTAATATATATCTTTTTCTTGTACAACGGATATCCGATGGCTCCCATTACGCTCACGAAGAGCAGGGAGTAGACGGCGGAGGCTACATAAGGATTGCCGATGACGCTGTGGATGGCTCCGTAGACGGCGGGCTTGCACTCCGTGACGTTGAGCACCACTGCGGTCAGCTCGCTCAGCACGTAGAGGAAGAGCGGATTGACCCCGAATACTTCGAAGATGCGGCACCAGCGTTTCTTCCCTTGTGCGTCGATGAAGTAAAGCAGCGTAGCCTGGAGCATCGCCGCCATTCCACACGTGGCGAGGGCATAGCTGGGCGACCAGATGCGCTTGTTTAGCGGCAACCATTCCACTAGCAGGAATCCGGCAGCAGCCAGCAGGAATCCGGCAACGAAAAGCTTCACAATTTTCTGTCCTAAGTCTTGCGTCTCCATAATCAGCCGTCCGCAGAGAAAACCGATAATCGTGTGGGCGATGGCAGCGAGGGTGCTGGTCAGCCCTTCGGGGTCGACGGGGCTTTTATGGTACAAGTGCTCGTAACCCAAGGCCTTTGTGTCCCAGATGGCAAGGATGTTAGTAGAATCCATTGCGTAACCGTTTCCCCACTGGAGTAGGAGCGCATAGCCTAACAGCAGGATACCGGCTATCCACGCCAGTCCTTTGGGGCGTACGTAAAGGGCAAGCAGCGAGACAATGCCGTAGCACAAAGCAATGCGCGGCAGCACGCCCAGGATGCGGATATGGGCGAAAGGGAAGAAATCGCTTTCGCACGCGAACTCGAACCAATAGATGCCCCAGCCGATGAGGAAGATGAGCAGGGTACGCCGCACGATTTTCCGCAGGACGGCAGGGGAGGGCTGGAACTGGAATTTGCGTAGAGCAATGTAGGTGGATATTCCCATGATGAAGAGGAAAAAGGGGAACACAAGGTCGCACGGCGTCAGTCCGTTCCAAACGGAGTGGCGGAGCGAGTCGTACGAATATTCCCCTCCGGCATTGTTGACCACAATCATGCCGAATACGGTGATGCCCCGCAGGACATCGAGAGAGAGAAGGCGTTGTTTCATATAAATGGTTCTATTAAATTGAAACGCAGATTAACGCGGATTTTCGCAGATTGTCATTTTGTCTGTCTATTCTGCGTTAGAAGCTGTTTTGAATTTATCGTGCGATGATTTGGGATGAGTTTTTGAGGCATTTTCGCTTCTGTGATGAGGAAGATAGCGGGCTATCTGACGAAGAACAGGAGCGGAAAGGACCAAAAAATCGCCCAAAGCATACACGAAAACGGATGCATCAAGCCAAGAAAAACTTTTTGGAGAAATTCAAAACATCTTCTTAATCTGCGAAAAATCTGCGTTTCAATTATATTAATCTGTGTAATCTGTGGTGAGAAGCGACATTGCTTCGCGGGCGGTGTCGATGCAGTCGCCTTCCGCTTCAGCCTTGTACGGATTGTGCTGCAAGGTCCACGGCTCTTCCATGGCGTACCAGTCGATATCCTGCATCTCTCCGCCGTCCAATACGCCTTGCAGCATTTCCCACCATGCCGCCCAACGCTTGTAGTAGAAGTCCTTCAAGATACCGTTCCATTCCTTGTGGGCATAGTCGCGCAAGCCGCCTTTGTCGGCACACTCGCGGTTGCCCCATGTAGTGATTTGCACACGGGCGTTCCATTCGTACAGGTCTTTTTCTTCGGGTGTGTTGCCCAAGCTGCGTGCCTGGTTTATCCAGCGTCCTACGCGGAATTCGCTACGGGTAGCAAGCAGGCGGTCTTGTGCCAGCAAGAGGTCGAGGAATTCTTTCGAATGGCGTGCATAGCTGCGCTTGTCAAAGCTCTTGAAGTCGGCTATCGTCCGATTGTAGACGATTCGTCCGCGGTCGGCAAGTGCCTGGCGCACGATGTCCACCAGGTCGTATTCGAAATTGTTGTTGCCCCGGAACTTGTCGGCTGCTTCCAGCATCAGGCGTGCGGCGGCCTCGGTAGAGGTAGGGTCGTAATAGTTTTCCATCTTCGACCAGCTCGATACTTGGAAGTTGTTCATGCTGGGACGTCCGCAGAAGATGGATTCGTGAGGTCCTTGCTGGTTGTTTCCGAAGGGACAGTTGTAGATGCCGTCGGCAAGAATCATCCATGCTTGTTCTATCTTTTCGTCTTTTGCTCCATAGCGGGCAGCCAGATACTCTTTCAGCCAGCTTTCCTTGGTGATTTTCTCGGGACGCCACGGCAATTCGCACATCAATTCGAACATCACCGGATTGTTTTCGCTGCCTTCCATGGTCAGACCGATGCCTTTTAGGTGGGCGGCAAGCGGGTTGTTTTTGGTAAGGTAGAAGTTATTCAGCAGTTGGTCCATGCGCCCGTGCAGTCCGACATTGGCTCCGAAGTTCTCCAGCATACAGAACAGCCAGTCGTGTTGATCGTATCCTTTCTCGCGCTTCCAAATAGAAGGGATGCCCCACATGGGACGGCATTCGCTGAAGAGGTCAAGGATAAGCAGGTCGCCGTTCTTCAGGTTTTTCATCATTTCCGGACGCGGGTTCTCGGTCCAGCCTTGCACCACCCAGACGGCTTTCGGGTTGACCTGCTTCATCGCATCCATTACCGCCTTGCCGGCTGCATCGAAATCAACTTCTCCGGTATTCTCTAATTCGTGGAAAGGATCCATTGAATAGTAGTTGGCTTTGCCGAAGAGTTTCTCTTGTTCCTCGTAATAGAGGGCGGCGATTTCGGCAAACCGCTTGTCGGTAGGCATTAAGAATGCCGGACGGGTAAAACCGTTCCACAATTCCGGTTCGGTCACGTTCAGTCCCAGTTTCTGGTGAGCGTCATGAGGAACCATGCCCGAGTATCCCGGCAGTACCGGCTCGATACCATATTCGCGCATCCGTTTCAGGATTTTCTTTTGCAAGGCTTCCTGCTGCGTGTACCAACTATCGGGATTCGGCCCGCCCCATCCTTCGAGGTTATTCATTGCCCACCAGGCAAGGAATGCCGGACCGGCAATGAAGCGGTTGGTTTCTTCTTTTGTGTAGCCCAGTTTGGCAAGCATGTTGCGCCATACACATTCCTGTCCCACGGCGGCAAGCGGAAGGTTGATGCCGTGCAGTGCCATCCAGTCGATTTCCTTTTCCCAGCGTGCCCAGTCCCAGAAAGCCATGGTATACGAGTAGGTGCAATAGTTGAAGTCGTAGCGCAGGCTCAGGTTGGTTTCATGTCGTTCGGGCTTGGTGACGGGTGGGAGAGAAGCGGGCAGTTCTGCCGTCATGTTGTTCCACGAAAGGTGGATGCCGGCATAGTATTTCAAGTACCAGTTCAGACCGGAAGCAATGTTTACGTAGGTGTTTCCGCATATGACTATCTTGTCACCTTTTTGTCCGAGTTCGAAGAAATCGCGCTCTGCATTTTTGTCAATCCGGATGATGAATTTTTGTGAAGCTCCGGGGGCGATACGTTCCAACAACCCTTTAATAGGATTGGCAACCAGTGCGAGAGGTAAAAGGAAGCATATAATTGCTGATAGAAGTTTTCTTGTGTTCATAGTGTGACATTAATAATTAACATTGAATCGTTAATAACGGACAACAAATAATGATTAGACCGTTATTTGTTGTTCGTTATATATTAATCCTTCAAATTAGAAGAACTTTGTGTCTTCGCCCAGGATGTCGGAAAGAAGCAGGTTGGCAAGACGGCTGGTCCCGAGGCGGAACAGTTCATTGGTAAGCCATTCCTTGCCCAACAGTTCTTTTACGATAGTATAATATACCACTGCATCATGTACCGTGTTGATGCCTCCGGCAGGCTTGAATCCTACTTTGCGTCCGGTCTCCAGGAAGTATTCCTTGATTGCCTGGCACATCACGAAAGCTGCTTCGGGAGTGGCGGCGGGCTTTTCTTTCCCGGTGGAAGTCTTAATGAAATCGGCTCCTGAATACATGGCGAGGATAGAGGCTTTCTTGATGTTTTCGGCAGAGCCTAATGCGCCCGTTTCGAGGATTACTTTCAGGTGTTTTTCACCACACACGTCTTTCAGTTCCTGTATTTCGTCGCACATGCCTTCATAGTCGCCGCTGAGGAACTTGCCTACCGGAATCACGATGTCTATCTCGTCGGCTCCGGCGTGGAGCGCCATGGCGGTCTCTGCTATTTTCACTTCGGTGAATGTCTGCGAGGAAGGAAAGCCTCCCGATACGCAGGCTATCTTCACGTTGTCGGCTTCCAGCGTGTCGTGCACGATTTCCGCCATGTTGGGGTAGACGCAGATAGCTGCTACGTTCTTCAGGTCGGGGTGTTCGTCATCGAAGGCATTGACCCGTTCGGTGAACTTCATGACACTTGTTTCGCTGTCCGTACATTTCAGCGTGGTGAGGTCGATGCAATGGAAGAGGAACTTCTTTACTTCGGGCGTGTCGTTTTCCGCCGCGTATTTCTCGATAATGTGGGCGGTCTTTGCCGCGATGTCCTCGTCTTTTAATGCCGTGTTGTATTTTCCCAATGCCATGTCATACTTGCTGGGTTGGTTCAGGTGCTCTTTGTCTTCCATATCCAAGTTTTGGAAGAGTTCGCTTTCAAATTCTTCGTTCTTGCTCATGTCGTTTTCAATTTTGGGTTGTTTTGATGTCTTTCTTTATCGCGTGCTGTTTTCTTTTCCAGGTTCTTCCGGAAAGCTTCGGTCAGGTTCACGCCCGTTTGGTTGGCAAGGCAGAGCAGCACCCAAAGTACGTCTGCCATCTCGTCGCCCAGGTCGTGTTTCTCGCCTTCCTTGAACGACTGGTCGCCATAGGTGCGTGCCATGATGCGTGCCAGTTCGCCTACTTCCTCGGTCAGTACCGCCATATTGGTCAGTTCGCTGAAGTAGCGTACGCCGTAGGTCTTTATCCAGTTATCGACTGTTCTCTGTGCTTCTTCGATTGTCATAATTATTTAGTTGACAAGTTAACGAGTTGACAAGGGAACAAGGTCTTGAATTGTTATGCAAGGTATTTAGAGCCTTGTTAACTCGTCAACTTGTTACCTTGTCAACTGGATTGTTTTTTTATTCCTTATTCTTCGTATCCATACATATCGTGACGGGACCGTTGTTCAGCAATTCTACTTTCATGTCGGCTCCGAATTCTCCGGTACCTACCTGCTTGCCTAAGGCGATGCTCAGTTCGTTGCAGAAGTATTCGTAGAGAGGAATGGCGGTTTCGTGCTTGGCGGCGCGGATGTACGAAGGACGGTTCCCCTTCTTGGTAGAAGCCATCAGGGTAAACTGGCTGACGACGATGATATCGCCTCCTGCTTCCAGAATGGATTTGTTCATCACTCCGTTCTCGTCATCAAATACACGCAGGTTGACGATTTTCTTGCATAGCCAGTCTGCATCTTCTTGTCCGTCGGCTTCCTCGATGCCAAGCAGGACGAGGAAGCCTTCCTTAATAGCCGATCTGCACGTCCCGTTGATGGTGACCGATGCATGGCTTACACGTTGGATTACTACTCTCATATCGGTTTTTAGGTTTTTCGCAAAGATACAATTTTAGTTTGTAAGTTTGTTAGTTTTTGAGTTTGTTAGTTCTTTCGTTTTTCGAGCTCTTCATGTTTTAACCTACAAACTCCTTAAACTCACAAACTCAAAAACTCACAAACTCAAAAACTCACAAAGTCTCTTTGATGGTTTGCGCCACGCTCATCCCTACCACTTCGGCGAGTTCTTCCAGCGAGGCTTTCTTGATGCGTGCCACGCTCTTGAAATGTTTCAGCAGCGCTTCCTTACGCATTTTGCCTACGCCCTTGATGCCGTCCAGTGCCGAGGCAATCTGGCTTTTGCTCCGCTTGTCGCGGTGGAAAGTGATGGCAAAGCGGTGGACTTCATTCTGTATGTTTTCCAATAAGTGGAAGAGGGGAGTCCCCTGCTTGAGCCCGATGTTTCTGGGTGGAAAGCCGAAGAGAATTTCCGAAGTGCGGTGTTTGTTGTCTTTGGCAAGTCCGGCTATCGGGATATGCAGACTGAGTTCGTTTTCGATGACTTGGCGCACCACTTCCATCTGTCCTTTGCCGCCATCGGTTAAAATCAGGTCGGGCAATTCTCCTTGCTCTTCCAGGATGCGTGTGTAGCGGCGGCGTACCACTTCTTGCATCGAAGCGTAATCATCGGGACCTACTACTGTCTTGATGATGTATTTGCGGTAGTCCTGTTTGCTGGGGCGTCCTTTCTTGAATACCACGCAAGCTGCTACGGCATCCGCTCCCTGGATGTTGGAATTGTCGAAGCACTCGATGTGAAGGGGAATTTTCTCCATGTGCAGTTGTTCCTGGATTTCCTTTAGCAGACGGACACTGCGTTGTTCGGGATTCAATTTTTCGGCTTGCTTCAGCCGGTCTACTTTGTATTGCTTTACGTTGAGGATGGACAACTCCAGCAGATGCTTCTTGTCGCCCCGCTGTGGAATGGTGAAAGTTACGTCTTCCATTTCCAAATCTAACTCAAACGGCACGATGATTTCTTTCGACTGGCTTTTGTAGCGTTCGCGCATTTCTACGATGCCCATCTCCAGCAGTTCTTCTTTTGTTTCCTCCAGCCGCTTTTTGTATTCGAACGTGAAGGCTTGGTTGATACACCCGTTGGTGATGTGCAGATAGTTGATGTAGGCGGATTGCTCGTCGTCTTCGATGGAAAAGACATCGATGTTGTGCAGCACCGAACTTACCACTTCGCTTTTCGACCGGTAATTCTCAATCAGCTCGTATTTCTCTTTGATGAGCTGTGCATCTTCAAACCGCATTTCATCGGCAAGCCGCATCATTTCCTGCATCATCCCTTGGCTCACTTTTTGCGTGTTTCCCTTTAGCAGTTCTTTAATGGATGCAATGTTTGCCATATATTCTTCGTGCGATTGCGCTCCTATGCAGGGACCTTTGCAATTCTTGATGTGATATTCCAGGCAGACCCTGAATTTGCCCGCCTGAATGTTTTCGGGTGTGAGAGCCAGGTGGCAAGTACGGAGAGGGTACAGTTTCTTGATAAGGTCGAGCATGGCTTGCATGGAAGGGAAATGGGTATAAGGTCCGAAGTAGGTGGAACCGTCGCGCACAATCTTCCGTGTCTTGAATACACGCGGAAAGTATTCGTTGCTTACGCAAATGGAAGGATAGCTTTTGTCATCTTTCAGCAAGACGTTGTAGCGGGGCTTGTATTTCTTGATAAGGTTGTTTTCGAGCAGGAGCGCATCTTCTTCCGTGTTTACCACGATGTAGCGTATGTCGGCTATCCTGCTCACCAGAATACGGGTTTTTGCCGAGTGGTGGTCTTTCGAAAAATACGAGTAGACACGGCGCTTCAGGTTCTTTGCCTTCCCCACATAGATGATGGTTCCCTCTGCATTCAGGTATTGGTAGATGCCCGGGCTGGTTGGCAGGTTCATTACGATTCCCCGCAAGTATTCGTTGGTCTTCAGTTCTTCCATTTTCGTAGTTCGTTTGAGGTGACTAGTTGACTAGGTACTAGGTCTTAGATACTAAAGCTTTCTTCGCCACATCAATGGAGGTATTAAAACCTAGTCCCTAGTACCTGGTTAACTAGTCCCTGCTGATTATAATTGCAAGAGGGTAGTCACTTCCACGTCTTCGGGGAATGCCTTACGCCCGTTCAGCCCTTTCAGCTCAATGACGAAGTTGATGTAGGCTTGCTTGGCTCCGCATTTCTTAACCAGCCGATGAGTAGCCGCCATGGTGCCTCCCGTGGCGAGCAGGTCATCGTGAAGAAGCACTACATCGTTTTCATCGATGGCATCGCGATGGATTTGGATGGTATCGGTTCCGTATTCTTTGGCGTAGGTCTCTTCGATGACTTCGGCGGGAAGCTTGCCCGGCTTGCGTGCCATGATGAAACCGGCGCCTAACCGTGCCGCCAAGGCTCCGCCAAGAATAAAGCCTCTCGACTCGATGCCTACTACTTTGGTGATGCCTTTGTCCTTGTACATCTCGTATAATTCGTCGATGAGCCCTTGCAGGCACTCCGCATTTTTGAAGAGCGTGGTTACGTCATAGAACAAGATTCCCGGCTTGGGGAAGTCTGGGATTTCTCTTAGATTTTTTCTTAATGTTTCTTTGTTCATAGCCAGTGTTTTATGATTGTTTCTTAAACTTGTTGTTTCACGTGAAACATTGTGCTTTACCTGCCCAGCAGGACAAGGAGCACGTTGATGTCGCTGGGCGAGATGCCCGGTATGCGGCTTGCCTGTGCCAGCGTCTCGGGATCTATCTTGATAAGCTTCTGACGTGCTTCGGTGGAGAGCGAGTTCAGGTTGGCATAGTCGAACCGTCCCTTTATCTTGATGCTTTCCAGCCGGTGTATCTTGTCGGCTATCATCCGTTCGCGGTCGATGTAGCCTTGGTATTTTATCAGCACCTCCGCGGCTTCGAGGGTTTCTTCTTTCCGGTCGGTCACTTTATCCAGTTCGGCTTGGAAGGCGGGGATGTGCGGCGCGATGTTTTCGATGGTGATTTGCGGACGGCTCAGCAGGTCGATTAACTTGCATCCGTGGGCAAGCCTTGCCGTGCCCAGACTCTCCAGCGTGTCGTTGATTTTATCGGCTTTGATGGAGTAGGTCTTGGCAAACTCGACCAGATGCTGTATCATTTCCCGCTTGCGGCAAAGCATGTCGTAGCGGTCGCGCTTGGCAAGACCGAGGCGGTAAGCCCGTTCGGTAAGGCGCATGTCGGCATCGTCCTGACGGAGCAAGATGCGGTATTCGGCGCGTGAAGTGAACATGCGGTAAGGCTCGTCCACGCCTTTTGTCACGAGGTCGTCTATCAGCACGCCGATGTAAGCCTCGTCCCTTCCCAATACGAACGGCTCTCCTCCGGTGCAGTTCTGGTGTGCGTTGATGCCGGCAATGATGCCTTGCCCGCCTGCCTCTTCGTATCCGGTAGTGCCGTTCACTTGTCCGGCGAAGAACAGGTTCTTGATGACCTTCGATTCCAGCGTATGCGTGAGCTGGGTGGGGTCGAAATAATCGTATTCGATGGCATAGCCCGGGCGGTAAGCCACTACGTTGCGGAAGCAAGGTATCTTGCGCAGGGCGGCAAACTGGATGTCCATCGGGAGCGAAGACGAGAAGCCGTTCAGGTAAAGCTCGCGGGTCGTTTCGCCTTCGGGTTCCAGGAAAAGCTGGTGTTGCGGCTTGTCGGGGAAAGTCACGATTTTGGTCTCGATGCTGGGGCAATAGCGCGGACCGATGCTTTGGATTTGCCCGTTGTAGAGAGGAGAGTCGGCAAGCCCGCTCCGCAATACGGCGTGTACTTCCTCGTTTGTATAACATGTCCAGCATTGCAATTGCTTTAGGTGGCGCGGTTCACTCATGAACGAGAAGCTATGGAAATCGTTTTCCCCGTCTTGCGTTTCCATGAGCGAGAAGTCTACACTCCGTGCGTCGATGCGTACGGGGGTACCTGTCTTCATCCGTCCGGCGGTAATGCCGTGCCGGGTGATGGATTCGGTCAGGTGATACGAAGCCGGTTCGGCGCACCGTCCTCCGGCGAGCATCTTGCGTCCGATGTGCATCAGTCCGTTCAGGAACGTGCCTGCGGTAAGGATGACACACCGTGCGTGGAAGGTGACACCCCAGCAGGTGACCACTCCTTTTACTTCTCCGTCTTCTACCAGCAGCTCTTCTACCGTGTCTTGCCAGATATGCAGGTTGGGGATGTTTTCCAGTATCTCGCGCCAGGTCCAGATGAACTTCGCCCGGTCGCACTGGGCGCGGGGACTCCACATGGCAGGTCCTTTCGAGCGGTTGAGCATCCGGAACTGGATAGCGGTGCGGTCGGTCACGATTCCCATATAGCCTCCCAGTGCGTCAATCTCCCTTACGATTTGTCCTTTGGCGATTCCGCCCACGGCAGGGTTGCAGCTCATTTGGGCAATCTTGTTCATGTCCATCGTAATGAGGCATGTCTTCGAACCTAAGTTGGCGGAAGCCGCCGCGGCTTCGCATCCGGCATGTCCCGCCCCGATTACAATCACGTCGTAGTTAAAATCCATTCGTCTTTACATTTTAATATACGGCACAAAAATACGAAAAAAAGGTGGGTTAAGCTATGGAATAGGGGAAAAAGAAAAAGGCACCTATATGCATCGCCCGATGCATATAGGTGCGTGGGCGGATGCATATAGGTGCCTGGCTCTGTGTCCTCCGTGGTGAATCACGTCAACTCATTTCCGCCAGCAGGGCGAGTGCCTTGTTCTCGGCGGCTTCCATGATTTCGCGCTCACCCGGACCCTTGTCGTTGATGCCGCACAGGTGCAGGATGCCGTGGATGATGACCCGGTGCAGCTCGGTTTCATACGGGGCATTGAATTGTTCGGCATTGGTGCGCACCGTGTCGAGGCTGATAAACAGGTCGCCCGCAATGCGGTTTCCTTCGGAATAGTCGAAGGTGATGATGTCGGTGTAATAATCGTGTTGCAGGTATTGGCGGTTCACCTCCAATATCTTCTCATCGGAGCAGAAGATGTAGGCTATTTCTCCCACCTTCTTCCCATACGTTTGGGCGACGGCTTTTACCCATTCTGTAGTCTCTCTTTTCTTGATGTGGGGCATTTCCACCCCCTCGGTCTGATACGTAATCATAGTTGGCTTGTTTAAGTTATCGTATTGAAACTCAGATTTTCGCCGATTAACGCGGATTTCTTATATGAAATAAACAGATAGTCATCTGTGAAAATTTGCGAAACTCTGCGTTTTATTAAATCAGAAGAATAAATAGCAAACGAATATTGCGGCAAGGATGCCCACAAAGTCTGCAAGCAAGCCGCAAGGTACGGCATGGCGGGTCTTTGCTACGCCTACGCTTCCGAAGTACACCGCAAGGATATAAAACGTGGTGTCGGTAGAGCCTTGGAAGATACATGCCAACCGTCCTACGAACGAATCTGCTCCGTAGGTGCTCATGGCATCTACCATCAATCCGCGTGCACCGCTTCCGCTTAACGGTTTCATCAGAGCCGTAGGAAGCGCGCCTACGAAATCGCTATCCAGCCCGCACATCTCTACCAGTGAGGCGATGCCTTGAGTCAAGTAATCCATACACCCCGAAGCACGGAACACGCCGATAGCCACCAGTATCGCCACCAGATACGGAATGATGCGCACGGCGGTGGTGAATCCCTCTTTCGCTCCTTCGATGAATGCATCGTACACATTCACTTTCTTGCGGATGCCCGCCAAGATGAAACCGATGATAATCACAAATAGGAAAACATTGGCAAAGGTGGTAGAGTAGAGGTCGATTTGGTCTTGCGACAAGGTGCTGAAGAACCAGATGATGCCTGTTATGAATGCGATTGCTCCTCCTAAAAAGAGCAGAATCGTGCGGTTCAAAAGGTTGATGCGCTGGTAAAGAGCCACGGCAATGATACCGGCAAGGGTGGAAATAAAGGTGGCGATGAGTATCGGCACGAATACATCGGTGGGTTGTGCCGCCCCCAGCTGGGCGCGGTAGACCATGATGCTGATAGGTATCAGGGTCAGTCCCGAAGTGTTTATCACCAGGAACATAATCATCGGGTTGGTGGCGGTATCTTTCTTCGGATTCAGTTCTTGCAAGCCTTCCATGGCTTTCAGCCCGAGGGGCGTGGCGGCATTGTCCAATCCCAACATATTAGCCGCCATGTTCATAAAGATGCTTCCCGTTACGGGATGCCCTTTGGGAATATCGGGAAAGAGTTTGGAAAACAAAGGGCTAAGTACGCGCGAGAAAAGGGCGATGACTCCGCCTTGCTCGCCAATGCGCATGATGCCCATCCAAAGTGCCAGTACACCGGTCAGCCCGAGGGAAATCTCGAAGGCCGACTTGGAAGAGGCAAAGGTGGAGTTGATGATGTCGGGGAATACCTCCGCGTCACCAAAGAATACCAGCCGTATTGTGGCAACAATAAAAGCCAGCACGAAGAAAGCAATCCAGATGTAGTTCAGAACCATAGTCTTATTGTTTTGTCAAGTAAGCAGATGTCTTTATGAAACGCAGATTAGCGCAAATTTTCGCAGATTATTATTTCCCCTATCTGTGAGAATCTGCGTTAATCTGCGTTTTAAAGTTGGAAACATAAAGATTTGTGCCTCATTTTCTGTTATTAAAATTCTCCGCAAAAGTAAAGAATTAATTCCGAAAATGATAACTTTGCATTCATGAAATACATTCGATTCCGATATATTCGTTGGGCGGTACTGGCTTTGCTTCTGATAGGTGTGTGGATGTTCCGTTGGATACCCGGTGCCGGAGAATGGTACGCACGGGAGGTATATCCTGGGCTTTCCGTTTGCCTTTCGGGTGTGGCTTCGGTAGTTCCGTTCTCGCTTTGCGAAGTGACGGTTATCGGGATTGGAGGCTTCCTGCTGGTTTATCCTTTTGTGGCACGGCGGAAGAAACGGAGCGGATGGCACATCTTAGGGCGTGAAGTGGAAGTGTTGGTGTGGGTTTACGTCTGGTTCTATTGGGGCTGGGGCATGAATTACTTCCGGAATGATTTCTTTTCCCGTTCGGGCGTAGCGCGTGTTTCGTATGAAGAGGCACGGTTTCATCGTTTTCTCGAAGCCTATACCGATAGCTTGAATGCCACGTATGGTGTACAGATGTCCTTATCTGAAACCGGAATGCAAAACGAGGTGAAACGGATATACCGGCATGTGCCGGAGCGGTTCGGGCTGACCGTTCCGAAAGACTTTCAGCATCCGAAACGCTCTTTGGTAAACGGATTGTATTCGAAAGTCGGTGTGCTGGGCTATATGGGACCTTTCTTTGATGAGTCGCACGTCAATCACGAATTGCTTCCGGCACAATACCCGTTTACATACGCCCACGAGCTTTCCCACCTGCTGGGCGTGAGCCAGGAAGCCGAAGCCAATTTCTGGGCGTATCAGGTTTGCGTCCGCTCCGCAAATAGGTACGTGCGCTATTGCGGATACTTCGGTTTGCTACCTTATATATATAGGGACGCTTATCGGATATTGGGCGAAGCCAGCTGTAAAGAATGGGCAAACCATATCCGTCCCGACATTATGCGGGAACTCCGCGCGAAAGAAATTTATTGGGGAGAACGGTATAGCCCGTGGATAGGTGCGGTACAGGATGCTGTCTATAACTGGTACCTGAAAGGAAACCGTATCCCGTCGGGGACGAAGAATTACGGCGAGGTGACAGGCATGATTCTTGCTTTGCCCGAAAACTGGTGGCAATGAGGCTGCGAGAATCTGGAATTTACGTGGGGAAGTCAGTGCGTTGCGCGTTTTTTCGATTCTGGATGTATTTGGAAAAACGGAAATGACGCTTGTCTGCTTTCATTATGTATAAATGAAGTGTACGGATTGTTTGTTTTGCTTTCTTTTTGTCTGTAAAATAAGATTATTACTGTCTGTTTGGTATTTTGTTTTGTGATGTTTCGCTCTTCGTTCTGGAAAAAGTATTCTTCTTTCCTTATGCTTTCGGATAAAAATTTGTATCTTTACGCCCTGAAATACATACTTTAACGAACAGATGGCCATTATCATTAAGAAAGTAAGCTCGAAAAAAGAGCTGAAGACCTTTATTCGCTTCAATTACGAATTATACAAGGGAAACCCTTATTCCGTTCCCGATTTGTACGATGATATGTTGAACACCTTTAACCCGAAGAAGAATGCGGCGTTCGAGTTTTGCGAAGCCGATTACTTCCTTGCCTATAAGAATGATAGGGTCGTAGGGCGAGTGGCGGCGATAATCAACCATCGTGCTAACGATACGTGGCAGAAGAAAGAAGTGCGCTTCGGATGGATAGACTTCATCGATGATGAAGAAGTATCAGAAGCATTGCTTGATACTGTGGCACAATGGGGGAAAGAACGAGGAATGAAATCCATCGTAGGTCCGCTGGGCTTTACTGATATGGATGCAGAAGGAATGCTGATTGATGGGTTCGACCAGCTGGGGACAATGTCTACCATCTATAATTATCCCTATTATCAGAAACACATGGAAAAGTTGGGTTTCGAGAAGGATGCCGACTGGGTGGAATTTAAGATGAAAGTGCCCGAAGCCATTCCTGAAAAGTTTGTGCGTATTTCAGAAATCATACTTCAGAAGTATAAGCTGAAGATAAAGAAGTTGAAACGGAAGGAAATAAAGGAAAAGAATTACGGGCAACGCATTTTCGACCTGATAAACGAGGCATACGCTCCACTGTATGGCTATTCGAAGATGACGCAAGGTCAGATCGACCAATATATTAAGATGTATTTGCCGCTGATAGACCTGCGTATGGTGTCGATTATCGAAGACGAGGAAGGAAATCTGATAGCCGCAGGTATTTCGATGCCTTCGCTGTCTGAAGCTTTGCAGAAAGCGAAAGGGAAGATGCTGCCTTTCGGATGGTATCACCTGCTCAAGGCATTGTTCATCAAGAAACCGAAGATACTGGACCTCTTGCTGGTGGGAGTGAAGCCGGAGTATCAAAGCAAAGGCGTGAATGCTTTGTTGTTTTATGACTTGATACCGGTGTACCAGCAGTTAGGGTTTGAATACGGTGAAAGCAATCCCGAACTGGAAGACAACAAGAAAGTCCAGTCGCAATGGAGTGTATTCAATCCCGAACAACATAAGCGCCGCAGGGCTTACAGGAAGATGTTGTAATTCATTTAAGTTGACAAGGTGACGAGTGGACAAGGCGACAAGGTTCTAAATAGTATCGCATAAGATTTTAAAACCTTGTCAACTTGTTACCTTGTCAACTGACTAAAAACTTTAAACCATGGCAGAAGAGAACGAATCGATACAACCGACCGTTTCTTATACGGAGGAGAATATCCGTCACCTGAGCGATATGGAGCACGTGCGCACTCGTCCCGGTATGTATATCGGACGTTTGGGCGACGGTTCGCAGGCCGAGGACGGTATCTATGTCTTGCTGAAAGAAGTGATAGACAATAGCATTGACGAGTTCAAGATGGGAGCCGGAAAGCGCATCGACATCCAACTGGAAGACAACCTGCGTGTATCTGTCCGCGATTATGGACGAGGCATTCCGTTGGGTAGTCTGGTCGATGCCGTGTCGATGTTGAATACCGGAGGTAAATACGATACGAAGGCATTCAAGAAGAGTGTCGGACTGAACGGAGTCGGTGCCAAGGCGGTCAATGCGTTAAGTTCCCGCTTTGTTGCACGAAGCGTGCGCGACGGACAGATGCGTGAGACCGTATTCGAACGGGGAGAACTGAAAAGTGACAGGACTGGAGATACAGATGAGGAGAACGGAACATTCATTTTCTTCGAACCCGACCATACGTTGTTTCTGAATTATCATTTCCGTCCTGAGTTTATCGAGACGATGCTCCGCAATTATACCTATCTTAATACAGGGCTTTCCATTTATTATAACGGAAGGCGTATTGTGAGCCGGAACGGATTGGAGGATTTGCTGAACGATAATATGACCACTTCGGGGTTGTATCCGATTGTGCACCTGAAAGGAGAGGACATAGAGATTGCCTTTACGCATACCGCTCAATACGGTGAGGAATATTATTCGTTTGTCAACGGCCAGCATACCACGCAAGGAGGTACTCATCAGAGCGCGTTCAAGGAACACCTTGCCCGTACCATCAAGGAATTTTACGGCAAGAATCTGGAATACCAGGATATCCGTAATGGATTGGTGGCGGCAATTGCCATCAATGTGATTGAACCGACGTTCGAAAGTCAAACCAAAATCAAGTTAGGTTCGTTGGTGATGGCTCCCGAGAAAGATTCGGACGGGAATCCATATCCCCTTTCAGGCATTAGTGTCAATAAGTTCGTGGGCGACTTTATCAAGGAGAATGTAGACAATTACTTGCATAAGCATGCTGATGTGGCGGATGTGATGCTGCAGAAGATTCAAGAGTCGGAAAAAGAGCGGAAGGCAATAGCCGGCGTGACCAAGATAGCTCGCGAACGGGCAAAGAAAGCCAACCTGCATAACCGCAAGTTGCGCGATTGCCGGGTGCATCTGAACGACCAGAAAGCACCGAAAGATGAAGAAAATGACCCACGTCTGGAAAGTTCTATTTTCATTACCGAGGGAGATTCGGCAAGCGGTTCTATTACGAAGAGCCGTGATGTCAATACACAGGCTGTCTTCAGCTTGCGTGGAAAGCCGCTTAATTCATTCGGGCTGACTAAGAAAGTGGTCTACGAAAACGAGGAGTTCAATTTGCTTCAGGCGGCTTTGAACATCGAGGACGGGCTGGACGGTCTCCGGTATAATAAGGTAATTGTAGCTACCGATGCCGATGTAGATGGCATGCACATCCGTCTGCTGATGATTACGTTCTTCCTCCAGTTTTTCCCCGATCTGATAAAGAAAGGACATGTATATATTCTCCAGACTCCCTTGTTCCGCGTACGGAACCGGAAGAAAGGTGTATACGAAACGATTTATTGCTATTCGGAAGAAGAAAGACTGGCTGCGATCGAGAAACTTGGTCCGAATCCGGAAATCACCCGGTTCAAAGGTTTGGGAGAAATCTCGCCCGATGAGTTCCGGAATTTTATCGGCAAGGATATGCGTCTGGAACAGGTTTCTCTTCGTAAGACCGATGCCGTAGGTGAATTGCTGGAATTTTATATGGGAAAGAATACGATGGAACGTCAGAACTTCATCATCAACAACCTGGTGGTGGAGGAAGATTTGATTCAGTAATAATGAATGGTTGATAATGAAGAAGCGTGCAATATTTCCAGGGACATTCGATCCCTTTACCATCGGGCATTATTCGGTAGTGAAACGTGCCTTGACCTTTATGGACGAAATCATCATCGGTATCGGCGTGAACGAGAAGAAGCGGACGTATTTCCCTACCGATAAGCGTGTGCGGATGATTGAGAAGCTGTATGCCGGTAACCCACGTGTGAGTGTAGAGGCATACGATGGATTGACGGTAGACTTTGCCCGTATGCGCGATGCCAAGTTCATTATCCGTGGCATCCGTACGGTACACGATTTCGAGTACGAAGAAACCATAGCCGACATCAACCGCAAATTGTCGGGAGTGGAAACCATCTTGCTCTTTACCGAGCCCGAACTGACCGCAATCAGTTCCACCATCGTGCGCGAACTGTTGCATTATGGCAAGGATGTCACACCGTTCTTGCCGGCAGAACTTGATATTAATGAAGAATGAAGATTATGATGAAATACCGTTGCTTGATAACATGGCTTTGTGTGCTGTTTGCACTTTCAGCAGGTGCACAGAGCAACAAACTTTTAAATTCTCCTTCCCGTAAATTACAGTTGGCAGAGTTTGCCATAGCCAATCTGTATGTAGACGAAGTGAATGAAGGAAAACTGGTAGAAGATGCAATTGTCAGCATGCTGAAAGAACTTGACCCTCATTCTACATATTCCAATCCCGAAGAGGTGCGAGAATTGAATGAACCCTTACAGGGTAATTTCGATGGTATCGGCATTCAGTTCAATATGGCTACCGATACTTTGTTTGTTATTCAGCCAGTGTCGGGAGGTCCTTCTGAAAAGGTCGGTATTTTGGCGGGCGACCGTATCATCGAAGTCAATGATACAGTGATAGCCGGTGTAAAGATGAGTACAGATGATGTGATGCGCCGTTTACGCGGCAAACGTGGAACAAAGGTGAATGTGAAGGTGATGCGCCGTGGAGTGAAAGAGTTGCTTCCGTTTACCATTACGCGCGACAAGATTCCTGTCTATAGTCTGGATGCTTCGTATATGGTGAACGACCGTATCGGCTATATCCGTATCAACCGCTTCGGAGCTACTACGGGCAAAGAGTTTGTAGATGCTTTGCATCGCCTGCAGAAAATGGGTATGAAAGACTTGATTCTCGACTTGCAGGGCAATGGTGGAGGATACTTGAATGCTGCCATAGAGGTCGTAAATCAATTTTTGGGCAAGAAACAACTGATTGTATATACCGAAGGGCGCCGTAATCCGCGTGCCGAATTTGATGCTGAAGGAAACGGAGATTTCCTCGACGGACGGCTGGCGGTATTGGTGGATGAATTTTCGGCTTCAGCAAGCGAGATTGTTACCGGCGCCATACAGGATTGGGACAGAGGAGTCGTGGTTGGTCGCCGTACATTTGGCAAAGGATTGGTGCAGCGTCCCATTGACTTGCCCGATGGTTCGATGATTCGTCTTACTGTGGCTCGTTATTATACACCTTCGGGACGTTGTATCCAGAAACCTTATGAAAGTATCGAACAGTATAACCGTGACTTGATAGACCGTTACAACCGTGGTGAAATGCTGAGTGCTGACAGTATTCATTTTCCCGATTCGTTGAAATATAAGACTTTGCGCCTGGAGCGTACGGTTTATGGTGGCGGAGGTATTATGCCCGATTATTTTGTGCCGGTGGATACCACGATGTATACTGATTATTACCTGGCTTTGCGCGATAAAGGAGCCATTGTGCAGCAAAATTTGAAATGGGTGGATGCTCGTCGGACAGAATGGTTGAAGAAGTATAAAGACTTCCGTCATTTTGACCGTGAGTTTGAAGTTACTCCCGAAATGCTGGACGAGTTGAAAGCTTTGGGAGAGACATTGGGAGTTGTTTATAAGGAGAAAGAATATCAGTTGGCGATGCCTCTTATCAAAGTCCAGCTGAAAGCCCTTATCGCCCGCGACCTTTGGGATATGAATGAATATTTCCAGGTTATCAATCGTTTGAGTGACAGTATGAATAAGGCTATCGAATTGCTGGAAAGACCTGAAGAAGAGTTCTTGAAGCGTGGAATTTCTTCAGGCAGCTATTGATGGTGGCATGATGTGACAACGGGGTTGTCTTACATCATGCTCACCATGGATTGGCATTTGTTTGCTTATTTCTTCAGTTCCGGGTAACTGATACGGGTGTGGTACATCGTTTTCAGTTTTTCTTTGAATACGCTTTTCACCGTGGCAATGTCTTTGAAGGTGATGGGGCATTCTTTGAAGTTGCCGTCCTGTACCTGGCTGTCAATGATTTTGTCTACCAGGTTCGAGATGCTTTCCTCGGTGTATTCAGGCAGGCTGCGCGAGGCAGCTTCTACCGAGTCTGCCATCATCATAATCGCCTGTTCCTTGGTGAAAGGGTTCGGACCCGGATAGCGGAATGCTTCCTTATCTACTTCTTCATCGGGATGTTCGTTCTGGTACGAGATGTAAAAATATTTGGTTAATCCTTTTCCATGATGGGTGCGGATGAAGTCTTTGATGACCTCGGGCAGGTTGTTCTTTTCTGCAAGTTTCACGCCGTCGGTTACATGGCTGATTACAATTTGGGCACTTTGTTTGTAACTTAGCTGGTCGTGTGGATTCACGCCCGACTGGTTCTCGGTGAAGAAGGCAGGATTCAGCATTTTGCCGATATCGTGGTACATTGCTCCGGTACGCACCAGTTGGCTGTTGGCTTCGATACGGTTGGCAGCTGCGGCGCAGAGGTTGGCCACCTGCAAGGAGTGGTTGAATGTACCGGGAGCTACTTCCGACATTTCACGCATCAGTTTGTTGTTGATGTTCGAGAGTTCCACTAGTGTGACGTTGGATGTAAACCCGAAAGTCTTTTCGAGGATGAACAGCAACGGATAGGTAAACAGCAGCAATATGCCGTTGATGATGAAATTGATGTAGATATTCGTGTTCAGTTGCGAAACGTCGTTGACATGGATCAGGTCGAGCGCGAAATATAATACTGAATAGGCAACGACAACAATCAGGGCACTGCGTAATAACTGTGAGCGTTGCGACAGTTCGCGCAGGCTATAAATACTTGCCATGCCTGCGATGGTCTGCAGCAAGATGAATTCGTGCGGCGTACGCAGGCAGATGGAGCAAAGCAATATAGACAGGATGTGTGCCATGAATGCTGTGCGCGAGTCGAGAAAGATGCGTACAATCATCGGCAGCATTGTGAATGGTACGATGTACACGCTCATAAACGGATGTGATACCATCAGTGATGAGATGACAGGGAAGAAGATAATCAGGAAGAACAGGATGCTAAGGCTTCCTTTCTTGTCGTAATAATCGCGGCGGAACAGGGCGAGGTATATCATAAAGCATCCGATGAGAATGGATACAAACAGGATTTGCCCGAATAGGGTCAGGCGTTTTTCGGTAGTGGTTTCGTTCCGTTTGTCCCATTCCCGTTGCAGGGATTTCAAGATGTTATAGGTCTGCTGGTTGATGATTTCACCCCGGTCGATGATTTTCTGTCCGTTCATGACGAAGCCTTTGGCGAATGATACTCCTGAAAGTAAGTCTTTTTTTGCCGTTTCCGATTTGTTGGCATCGTAAATAAGGTTTACGGTCAGGTAATTGTTCAGGTTGCATCGTTGCAGCAGGGTCTTGCTGAAGTGTACGGTGTCCGAATTGACCAGTGCTTCATAAGCCCGTTTCGTACTGTAGATTTCGCTGATGCTTTGCAGGATGGAAGTGTTCTGGTAGACAATCTGTATGCTCAGGATACTGTCTTTGTGCAGACGCGCCAGTTGTTCGACAGGCATAATTCCTTTCCGATAGATTTCCTTCAGTTTTTGTTCGATGTAATGTGGATACGTGGGGTCGGGAATGATTTGCCGGAGTTTTCTGTTGTAGTCTTCCTTGAACTGGCTGATAATCCGTTCACCCATGGTTTCCGATAACTGGAAGTAGGGGTGGTAGCTTCTCATAATGCTGTCCTGTTCGCGTTGCACTTCGTCTTCTCCCTTGTAGATGGGAAAGTCGAACGAGGCTTGGAGCAGGCCGTATTTCCACGGTTTATTGATGTCAAACTGATAGTTGAATTGTCCTTCCCGCGGCAGGAAGTATACGATAATGGCCACTGCAGCAAGGAAGATGCCGCATTTATAGAAGAACTTCTTATACGAGAACTGTCTTTCGGTTTGGAAACTTTTCATAAGATTCGGATATTTTGCCTGCAAAATAAGAAAAAAACGGGAAAAATACCTTAATTTTGCGCTGTATTTTTTAGATAAAATCACTATGGCAGAAAGAAAAGTTAGAGTTCGTTTCGCTCCCAGCCCTACGGGAGCGTTACACATCGGTGGTGTGCGCACTGCCTTATACAACTATCTGTTCGCCCGTCAGCACGGGGGGGACTTGGTTTTCCGAATCGAGGATACCGACTCGAACCGCTTCGTTCCGGGAGCGGAAGAATACATACTCGAATCGTTCAAATGGCTGGGTATCCAGTTTGACGAAGGGGTCAGTTTCGGAGGAAATTATGGACCTTACCGTCAGTCGGAGCGTCGCGACATCTATAAGAAATATGTGAAAGTGTTGCTCGACAGTGGAAAAGCCTACATTGCTTTTGACACGCCCGAAGAACTGGATGCCAAACGAAAGGAAATACCTAACTTCCAGTATGATGCCTCTACACGTATGTCGATGCGTAATTCGCTGACGATGCCGAAAGAGGAAGTAGACCGTCTTGTTGCCGAAGGAAAACAGTATGTGGTTCGTTTCAAAATTGAACCCGATGAAGATGTGCACGTGGACGATCTCATTCGCGGCGATGTGAAAATCAACTCTTCTATTCTGGATGACAAGGTTCTGTATAAATCGGCAGACGAACTGCCTACGTATCACCTGGCAAATATTGTCGATGACCATTTGATGGAAATTTCCCATGTTATCCGTGGTGAGGAATGGCTGCCTTCGGCTCCCTTGCACGTCTTGCTTTACCGTGCTTTTGGCTGGGAAGATACGATGCCCCGTTTTGCACATCTGCCCTTGTTGCTGAAACCCGAAGGCAATGGAAAATTGAGTAAGCGTGACGGCGACCGTCTTGGTTTTCCTGTGTTCCCACTGGAATGGCATGATCCCAAGACTGGTGAAGTGTCATCGGGATACCGTGAATCGGGATATCTGCCCGAAGCGGTCATTAACTTCCTTGCCTTGTTGGGTTGGAATCCGGGTAATGACCAGGAATTGATGTCGATGGACGAACTGGTGAATCTTTTCGACTTGAACCATTGTAGCAAGGCGGGGGCTAAATTCGATTACAAGAAAGGCATCTGGTTCAATCATGAATATATTCTGCGCAAGAGTGACGAGGAGATTGCTGCCCTGTTCAAACCTGTGCTGGAAGCGCATGGAGTGGCAGTGCACGATTATACCGATAGTTATCTGACAAAGGTCGTTTCACTGGTGAAAGGCCGTGTCAATTTTGTGAAAGAACTTTGGGAGCAGGCACGCTTTTTCTTCGTGGCTCCTGAAACCTATGCCGAGAAAGATGTGAAGAAACGCTGGAATGCCGATACGCCCCGTATTATGGACGAACTGGCCGGTGTGCTGGAAGGTATCGGTGATTTCACTTCGAAACCGTCGGAAGACATTGTGATAGCCTGGATTACAGAGAAGGGATATCACTTGGGCAATGTGATGAATGCTTTCCGTCTTGCCGTGGTAGGCGAATGCAAGGGACCGCATATGTTCGACATTACCGAACTGCTGGGCAAGGAAGAGACTATCAGGCGTATGCGCCGTGCGGTGGAGGTGCTTAAATAACCGGTGTGATGATATACAATTTTGCAATCTGCCTGTTCGTAGGGGCAGTCCGTCTGATTGCGCTGTTCAATAAGAAAGTGGCGCGGATGGTAAAGGGTGAGCGTGAAGCTTTCGATGTGCTGGCACGGAAAATTGATCCGCAGGCGAAGTACATCTGGTTTCATGCCGCCTCATTGGGTGAATTCGAGCAAGGACGCCCGTTGATAGAGCTTATCCGCCGGAATTATCCTCAATACAAAATCTTGCAGACGTTTTTCTCGCCTTCGGGCTACGAGGTGCGCAAGGATTACCGGGGTGCCGATGTGGTGTGCTACTTACCGCTTGATACACCGCGCAATGTGCGCCGTTTTCTCGATGCAGCACATCCTTGCGCCGCATTTTTCATCAAGTATGAGTTTTGGAAAAACTATCTTGGTGCGCTTCATCGTCGTGGGGTGCCGGTCTACAGCGTCAGTTCCATCTTCCGTCCGCAGCAAGTGTTCTTTCGGTGGTACGGTGTAGCATATCGGGACGTGCTGAAATGTTTTACCCATCTCTTTGTGCAGAATGAAGAGTCTGTGCGCCTGCTTGCAGGGATAGGTGTCACCGCTACCACCATTGTGGGTGATACACGATTCGACCGCGTGCTGGACATCTGCCGTCAGGCGAAAGAACTTCCGTTGGTAGAAGCATTCAAGGGCAGCAATCGCTATACGCTGGTGGCTGGCAGTTCGTGGGCACCCGATGAGGATATTTTCATTCCCTATTTCAATGCCCATCCGGAGATGAAGCTTATCATTGCTCCCCACGTCATTGATGAAAACCATCTGTCCGAAATCGAAAGCAAGCTGCACCGCACTGCGGTGCGTTACACGCAGGCGACGCCAGAGAACGTGTGCCGTGCAGACTGTCTTATCATAGACTGTTTCGGACTGCTTTCGTCTATCTATCGGTATGGCGAGGTGGCATACATTGGCGGTGGTTTCGGCGTGAGCATACACAATACGCTCGAAGCGGCTGTTTATGGCATCCCTGTTGTTTTCGGACCTAACAACCAGAAATTCCTTGAAGCTCAGGGATTGAAAGCCTGCCGTGGCGGTTTTGAGATAACCGATGCTACCGGTTTCGAAACCCTGATGGATCGCTTCCTGTCCGATGAAGCCTTTCTTTCTGCTTCGGGTAAGGCGGCAGGCGATTATGTAAAAGACAACGCCGGTGCGCTGGACAAAATAATGGATATCGTCCGTTTGTGACGTGTCTTTCTTTTATCATTCGGGAAGAGGCTGTCTTTAAATGAAAGTTGTTTTTCATTTAGAGACAGCTTCTTCTGTTTATCTGTTTGAAACCTCACATTCCGAACCGCGACGTATCCACCTCTTTCGCCTCCTTCTTCTTATATCCGCCGAAGCGGTAGCTGAACGAGACGGTGAGGCTGCGGGCGTAGTTCTTTACGTGCATGTCGAAGTGCTGGGTGCCGTTGCGCGACTCGATGTCGAGGTGGTTCATCCCGTTGAAGAGGTCGGTGCCTTTCAGTTGGAGCATCGCTTTGTCGCCGGCGAAGGTGTAGCGCAGGGCGGCATCCACATAGCCCACGGCACCGAGGCGGTAACTGCCCTGTATGGCTCCTGTCTGCCCGAAGGCGGAGATTTCCAGACGGATATTGGGGCGGCTGCTCAGGGTGAAGGTGTTGGTCCACTGCCCGATGCCTGCCCACCGCTTGTTGTCGAAGGGAGCGTCGTAGTAGCGGCTCGCCTTGTCGTGCTTCAGCTGGGCGTTCAGCGTCAGCTGGCTGTCCCACCACGTGCCTACGCGGAAGGGGACGACGGCGGTGAACGTGAGCAGCTGCAGGTAGTCCCAGTTCTGGTAATTATAAATGGCACGCAGCTCGTTCGAGTCCAGGTATGCCATCTGCATAAAGTAGTCGGGCACGTAGCTGTATTCCGCCTGCACGATGTACTTGCTCTTCCAGATGTAGGTCAGCGTGGCGGTATAGTCGGTGTAGGGGTGCAGGCTGGCGTTGCCTTCTATCACCTGATAGCCGTTCAGGTAGCTGGTGCTGCCGCTCAGCGTCCAGTAGTCGGGATAGGTCTTGTCCGAGCTGAACGAAAGCTGGAAGATGTGTGCCGCCGAAGGCATGTAGTTCAGCGAGAGGGTGGGGTAGACCGCCCACTTCCGGTAGTCCGCCATCTTATAGTATTCCACCGCCGCCGACGCGCTGAGGTTCCATTGCGGACTGAACGCCTTGTCGAATCCGGCATAGACGTTGTAGGTATATTCATCGATGCGGCTTTCGCTGTCCATGCCGCTCATCTCGGGCTGGTCGTAGCGTTGCGAGTTGCGGTTGTTCACGTAGGTGAACGCCGTGCCGTAGTTCAGCGTCCAGCCCTTTGCGAGCGAATGGCTTTGGTCGGCATACACTTTCCAGCGTCCGATGCGCTGGCGCGAGTCGCTGCGGAAGGCGGACGGCTCGGCTTCGGTATCGGTGAAGTCCTGCGTGCTCTCGTCTTCGTAATACGTGTAGTCGACTCCTGCGCTCAGCCCGAAGCCGGAGGTATAGTTCAGCGCGGCGTTATGCAGCTGCGTATCGCTCCGCTTGCCGTTGTGCGAGTCCGTCACGTTGCCCCATGCGTCCGCCGTCGATTTCCCGTCGGGCTTGAGGCTGCCCGTATAGCTGAGGCTGAGGCGGTCGTCCTCCGTGGGCTTGTAGGTGGCGGCGGCGCGGAAGGTATGGGTCAGGCTCCGTCCGCTGTCATCTTCAGACAGGCGGATGTCGTGCGTCTCTCCGTCTGCGGTGTGCAGGGCGCGGAAGTCCATTCCCTGCCGGTAATAATAGTCGCTCAGGTGGTACATCGCGTCCACGTCCCATCGCGGCGAGAGCCACGCCAGCGTCACGCCCCCGTTGCCTCCGGCTTCGTCCTTCTGCACATAACTGCCGTTTACCTCGCCCTGCAGGCCTCCCTCGCCAGCCTTGTAACCTTTCAGCACGAGGTTGACCGCCGCGCCGCGCACGTGGTATTGGGGCGGCGCGCTATACATCACCTCCGCCCGTTCCACGCGCGAGGCAGGCGTTGCCTTCAGCAGGGCGATGAGCTGCTCGGCGGTCATCGACGAAGGCTTGCCGTTGAGCACGATGCTCAGGCTTCCGCTTCCGGCAAGGGCAGGCACGCCGTCCTTCTCCACCACGCCCGGCAGCTGCAGCAAGGCTTCGTAGGCGTTGGTCACGAGGCGGCTGGCGGCAATTTGCGCCACGTCATAAGTCAGGCGGTTGCCCTCCACCTTCACCAGCGGACGCTCGCCACGCACCGTCACCTCGTCCAGCGCATAGTCGCGCGGCGTCAGCACGAGGGTATCCGCGTCTGTCCCGCTCCCTTCGCGGATGCAGGTATTATAAATAAGGTGCTGCACGACGAGGCGGTACCTCTCCGGTCGTTGCCCGAAGCGGAACACGCCCAAGCTGTCGGTCAGTGTCGCGTCGATATAGGTAGAGTCGGCGGTTTGCAGCACCACCGTAGCGGCTTCCACGGGCTGCCGCTCGGCATCGGTCACCGTCCCCGTAAGGCTTTGGGCGGAGAGCGATGCCGAACAAAGCCCGCACGTCAGTAATAAGAAAAATGCTTTCATGTCGTTCTGTCGTTTATGGTTGATGCCGCAAAGGTAAAGAGCCGCCTCCGCATCGGTGGTTAACGCAAGGTTAACGTAACGTTAACGGGGGAGTATGCGATATGAAAGCACAGTAGGGGCGAGGTCTGCTCGCCCGAAGACATCCGCTGTAGATGCATTCGGGCGGGCAGACCCCGTCCCTACAATTTGTCACACAATCGGCTTAACCACCTCAACCCTCATCCCCAGGGCGTGCATTATCCGGTAGAAAGTGGCGACACTGGGGGTTATCACTCCTTTCTCAATCCGTGAGATGTACGATTTTGTCACGCTGAGGCGGTCGGCAAGCTCGGACTGGGTCATTCCCGCCTCCTTTCTTGCGTCAAGCAGAATCTGGCTTGTGTAGAACGCATACGCTTCTTCATCGAACTTCGCACGTTCGGGCGTGCCGGGCGCACCGAACTCCTTATCCAGTTCAGCGCTGATGTCGGTCAGCATTTCTTCGTTTGTATTCATAATATTCCTCCTTTATTTGTAATGCCTTTGCTATTTCCGAGGGCGGCGTCTTCTGCGTCTTCTTTTGGAATCCGTTGAAAAGCACTACGATTTGCCCTTCATCAAAGATAAAAAAGATGCGGTAAATATTTCCATTATACGATATGCGCAACTCATACAAGCCGTCGCGTATGGCTTTTATGAATTTCACAGGCATCCTGTCTTCTGTTTCCAATAGCGACAAGACGTATTTCACTTTCAACACTTCCTTCTCGCCCAATGCAGAAAGGAAGTCCTTATAGTATTTCCCGAATGCGATTATCTTCCGTCTCATAGCGCAAAGATAACGCAAGTTGCAATATAATGCAACTTTTGCAGGATTTTTTTCCTCTGCGTCTTTGTGTCTCTGCGTTTGGCTGCCGTCACGCCGGATTTTTTCGCTTCGCCCAACAAATCGTGCAATCCGCAAGAACCGCCCATTCGTCCCGAAACGGTGAAAAAACGTAGTCCAGAGCGGATTTTCCCCGCCAAACTGTTGCCCAATCCGCCGATTATGCTAACTTTGCGTGCGGATGCGTTTCGGCGGCACTTCGTAGCCCTGCGGAAGCTTGCGGAAACGTTTCGGCGGCACTTCGTAGCCCTGCGGAGGCTTGCGGAAACGCTTCGGCGGCACTTCGTAACCCTGCGGAGACTTGCGGAACCGCTTCGGCGGCATTTCCGAGGGGTACGGCACCGCGAAGAAACGTATCTTTAACTTTTAAAGTATCTACATCATGGCAAATCAAATCAAAACTTTCGGCATGAGCCGGATGACTATCGGCTCGTGCAGCGATTTCCACACGAAAGTAAACGACTGCATCACCGCCACCACTCCGGCGGCACTGCACATCACTGAAAAAGCCACGGCATACAGTGCCGCCAGCGAGCTTCTGGCATCCATAGTCAACCGCGAACGGGCTTTCGTTGCCACCGCTACGCTTGCCGAGGCGGACGACGTGCGCGACCGTGCTTCGGGGGTCATCGGGCAGGTGGTAAACGCTTACCTCACCTCGCCTGTCGCCGAGAAAAAGGCGGCGGCTACGTTGCTCGACGCCAAGATGTCGCCCTACCGCGGCATCCGCAAGCACGAGTACACCAAGCAGACCGCCGAGACACGCGGGATGCTGGCGATGCTCGATGCCGAGGCTGAGGCGGTCGCCGCATTGGGGCTGACGGAGGAAGTGGAGGCGGTGCGTGAGGCAAACGCCGCTTTCGACACTGAATTTTTGAAGAAGACCGAAGAGATGAGCAGCCGCATGACGCAGAGCGACGTGAAGTCGGAAGATGCCGTCAACGAGGCGAACGCTCTCTACCAGGATATCGTGCAGACGGTGAACGCCTACGCCATTGTGCAGCCTTCGGACGAGATAAACACGTTCATCGCGAGCGTGAACGGGCTGGTGGGCACGTATTCGTCGATTGCGGGCAGCGCATCGAAAGGCGGCTCCGCATCGGGCGGCGACACGCCTGCGCTGGAACCCGAAGAGTGATTTTCACCACAGATTACACGGATTATTTACGTTATTTCCGGCGACAGCAGTAGAGACGATGTGCACATCGTCTCTACATCAACACAGATTGTTTTTATTTACGATTTGAACATTGAAAGAAGAAACGAAAGGAGAAACACTATGAACCAGAATGTGACATTGAGTATCAACAGCAACGTCTTGCGACAGGCATCAGACTACGCACGTTCGAAAGGGACCGATTTGTCGGAATTGGTAGAAAATCTGTTGAAGCAGGTGACGGGAAGCAAGCAGAAAGAGAAAATCCGTCCCGTTTCGGAATTGGACCCGAGGGTGCAGCGTCTGGTCGGCGTTGTCCGCCTGGACGAGAAAGAAGTGGGACTGGACGGTGAAATCAGCAGAACGGAACATCTGGAGAGAGAATGAAAACAAGAATTTTTTTAGACACCAATATCGTGATAGACATCATTGGCGACCGCCAGCCTTTTTGCGTACCGGCTGCAAATATTTTAGATTTGGCCTATAGCGGTAATGCCGAACTGTATGCCACCGCATTGACGTTTGCCAATGCTCTTTATGTATTGCGGAAAAGCCTTGGGACGGAAGACGCTACCCGTTACCTCAGGCAGTTGAACGAAATCGTCCGTGTGGCTCCTGCCACCCAGCATGAAGTGGAACAGGCTTTCCGTTCCGAAAATCCGGACTTCGAAGATGCCATTCAGTATTTTGCAGCTGTAGCGGTAGGAGCGGATGTTATCATCACCCGTAATTCCAAACACTTCAAGCTGTCGGATATTCCGGTTATGGATGCTGCCCGATATTGCAACGATTATATTTAGATTCCGGTAACCGCCATAAACGCCGATGAAAGAGATAAGACACTTACGCTGGATAGCCCTCATCGCCCTGCTGGCGATAGCGGAGCTGCAATACGTGTGGCTGGCGAACAGCTACCGGCTGGCGAGGGAAAGCCTGCGGATGAAGGCGGACGAGGTGTTCCGCGATGCTTCGCTGGAAGAGGCGTTCCACCGGATGTCGGTATACAAGGAGCGGAAATTCGGCAAAGACACCACGCTGTCGATGAAATTCGAGGTGGACACCGCCACTTCCGTCTTCCGGAACATGCCGAACCGGTGGCTGATGTCGAGCATCCATACCGGCCTGCAGGATTATATTTATACGGAAATACACCAGGACGTGTCGCTCCCCGTGCTCGATTCGATTTACGCCCACATGCTCGACTCCGCCGGTATCCGTGCCGAGGTGGCTTCGTGCATCACCGATTCCACGGGGCGGGTGCTCCGTTCTTCCGTGGGGAAAGAGCTGCATCGGGAGGGCATCCTGAAGACCGACTCGCTGATGCTCGACTTTGACGAGGCACGCTTCGTGCAGGGCATCATCACCAATCCCTACTGGGTCATCGCGCGGCGCATGACGCTGGTGCTGATAGCCACGGTGCTGATTATCGCCGTGGCGGTGGTGTGCGTGGTGTGGCAGGTGCGCATCATCCTGCGGCAGGACAAGGTGGCGAAGCTGCGCGAGGACTTCTCGTACGCGATGATACACGACATGAAGACGCCGCTCAGCTCTATTGTGATGGGCACGCGCATCCTCGAGACCGGACGGCTCGACAGCCAGCCGGAGAAGCGGGCGCAGTATTTCCGCATCCTGCGCGAGGAGGGCGAGCACCTCATCAGCCTGACCAACAAGGTGCTGACGCTCGCCAAACTGGAGCACCGTCAGCTGAGGCTCGACAAGACGGAATGCCTGCTGCGCCCGATGCTGGAGGACCTTGCCGCAAAGTATCAGGCGAAGGCGGAGAAGCCGATACGCTACGTGTGGAAGCTGGACGCGCCGGCGGTGTATGCCGACGAGGAGTTCCTGCGCGAGGCACTGAGCAACCTGATAGACAATGCCGTGAAATATTCGGGCAGTGAGGTGGAGATAACCTTCGCTTCGGCGAAACGTGCCGATGGAAGCATCGCGGTCTCGGTGCGCGACAACGGCTTTGGCATCCCGCTGAAAGACCAGGCGAAGATATTCGAGAAATACGAGCGTGCCTCGGCGGCAAGCCGGAGCCGGGGCGGAGGTGCACCGGGCTTCGGGCTGGGGCTGAACTACGTGCTCCGCATCGTGGAGGCGCATGGCGGCACGGTGAAGCTGGAGAGCATCGAAGGCGAGTACAGCGAGTTCACGCTGGTGTTTCCGAAGGGCACCACAGAGGGCACAGGTTGAAACGCAGATTAACGCGGATTGACGCGGATTGAAAAATAAAAAATAATCTGCGCAAATCTGCGTTAATCTGCGTTTCAAAAAAGGAAAAGACAACTTAAACGACAAGCAAATGACAAGACTATTATTGGTAGAAGACGATGCCAACCTGTGCTACATCATCCGCGGCGGGTTGGAAGACATGATAGGCGGATACGAGATACAGACCGCTGCGGACGGCGAGGAAGGCTTGCGGATATGGAAAACGTGGAAGCCCGACGTCATCGTGTCCGACATCGAGATGCCTGTGATGGACGGCTACGAAATGGTGCGCCGCATCCGCGAGACGGACGAGCGCACGCCTATCCTCTTCACTTCGGGCAGGGTGTCGCCCAAAGACGTGGTGAAAGGATATGAACTGGGCGTGAACAACTACATCAAGAAGCCTTTCCTGCCCGAAGAACTGCATGCCCACGTCACCGCCCTGCTCAGGCTGACGCAGGGCAGGCAGGCGGAAGCCTACGAAACGCTCTTCCCGATAGGCAGGCTCTACACGTTCAACGCCGACCGCTCTACCTTATTAAAGGCGGACGGGGAAGCGGAAACCCTCACCGTGCGCGAGGCGGACCTGCTCCGCCTGCTGTGCGAGAACAAGGGTAGGGTGGTGCGCCGCGAAGTCATCCTCTCGCGCCTGTGGAATACCGAAGACGACTATTTCGCCTCGCGCAGCCTCGATGTCTTCGTGTCGCGCCTGCGCAAGCTGCTCGCTGCCGACGAGAGCGTGCAGCTGAAGACGGTGAAGGGGGTGGGCTTGCAGCTGGTGGACTGATGGCGTTTTAAACTAAATTCTGTATTTGTCCAATTGGCTGTAGGGGCGTATCGCATACGCCCTGAAGACATCCGCGTGGATAAGTGGACGCATTCGGGCGTATGCAATACACCCCTACATGGGATGTTTACGGATATTCAATTTAAACTAAATATCTTATGAAAAGAATTTCTTTGATTGTGATGTTCCTGATAGGAACGTGTATGGTTCGTGCCCAGCATATCACCGGCTCGTGGCATGGCGATTTGAACGCAGGTTCTCAGAAACTCGGCATCGTTTTCCATTTCGAAAAAGACTCGGCTGGAAAAGATGTGGTGAAGATGGACGTACCGGCACAAGGTGCCAAGGATATTCCTATAAAAGTGGACTGGCTTGCCGATGATTCCGTAAGCCTGCAGGTGCCGGTAATCAATGTGGTTTATACCGGAAAGTGGAAGGAGGGAACGGTGGAAGGCACTTTTGTCCAGCACGGGATGTCCTTTCCTTTGAATCTGACAACAGGAGAACAGGATGCTCCTGCTCGTCCGCAGGAGCCTAAGGGAAGTCTGGAATATAAGACCGAAGAAGTGAGCTTCTCCAACGATGCAGCCGGTGCCACGCTTTCAGGCACATTGACCTATCCGGCAGGTTATTCCGAAGGCAAGAAAGTGCCGGTGGTATTGATGGTGACCGGAAGCGGTGCGCAAAACCGGGATGAAGAAGTGTTCGGGCACAAACCTTTTCTGGTCATAGCCGATTATCTGGCAAAGAATGGTATCGCTTCCCTGCGGTATGACGACCGGGGCGTAGGGCGTTCTACAGGAAACGTCAAAGGAGCCACTTCAAGAGATTTTGCGGATGATGCGGCAGCCGGCATTGCCTGGCTGAAGGACAGCCGCCGGTTCGGCAAGGTAGGTGTGCTGGGGCATAGCGAAGGCGGAATGATTGCTTTCATGCTGGGTGCCGATAGCGTTGCCGACTTTATCGTCAGCATGGCAGGACCGGGAATCAAAGGCGACAGCCTGCTGGCAGAGCAGCAGAATGCCCAGTTGCGGCTTTACGGCAAGCCGGCAAACCGGACCGTAAAGCAGGTGCGTGAAGAAATGAAGCTGCAGCCCAAGAATGCCTGGCTGGACTATTTCGCTGATTACGACCCGGCATCCGACATTATGAATACCACTGTGCCTGTAATGGCTATCAACGGCACCCACGACATGCAGGTGCTGGCGGAAAGCAATTTGGGGGCAATCAGGAAATACTTGGCGGACGGCAACCGGCAGAATCTCATCAAGGAATATCCCGGACTGAACCATCTGTTCCAGCATTGCCAGCTTGCTACGTCATTGGATTATTACCGCATAGAAGAGACTTGCGCTCCGGAAGTGCTGAAAGACATTGCGGACTGGATAAATGCACTCCGATAAACGGAACGCAGAGGTGCAGGAGTGCTTCTGCGTTCGGCTATGATACGGAGAATCACTCGGCGTTCTGTTTCAGCCATTCCATACGCCGCATGTCGGGCAGGTGTTTTACCTGGAAGTGCTCGAATGTCACGTTGAAGCCTTCGCCATCGGGGCAGGCACCCATTACGCCTACCATCATCGGGGTGTTGTCTGCCATCCAGGCATTGCGCATCATGGTGTAGGTCTGGTCATCGAACGAGTAGAACACTTCGACGGCATCTTTGCGGCGTACCGCTTTTATCCATACGTAGGGTACAGGCTTGTCGAGCGAGATGACGCTCCAGTCGCTCGTGTGGTGTGTGACCACGGTACTCAGGTTGAATTTCCCGTCCACGAACTCGATTCCTGCCTTGATGTAGTTTTCCTTGTCGATGCGGAGCATCAGCCCTGCCTGGTCGAAGCGCACCTTGTAGTCTCCTGTAATCTTGACTTTCACTTCAAACTCGCCTCCGTAGGTGGCATAATAAAACGGTGCATCATCGACGGTGAATCCGTAGTGCGAGATGCGCCAGTAGTCGGTGTGCGGGGTGACCGACATTGTCAATGCTTTGTTTTCAATTTTCCATTGCTCCGGTTCGTTGAACCATTGCATTTTCTCCAGTGTCTGTGCCTGGCAGGTCAATGCAGCCAGCACGAAAAGTGTGCAGAAGATTGTTCTCATATCGGTTTTTGAATGAATATAATGTTTACTTTTGCAAAGGTAAGGCTTCCGGCTGGGAGACGCAATGCTTATTAATAACTATTTTTTTCTTGCAATGGATACGCAACAAGAACTCGACCGCACGCTGCAAAGGCAAGATTTCGGATCACCGGCAGAATATTTTAGAAAAGTTGCATGTCGGCAATTCCATCCGCGCACTGGATGTGGCGAGAGAGTTGCATTTGTTGTAAGAGGTTGTTTTGATTTTTCCGATAAGTTTGCTTGGCAGATACGAACCAATATATGATTGAAAGGTTCAGTATCTGTTCCAAGGTGTCTTCTTTTTATGTTCTCCAATTGAAAACCGTACGGTTTCCATATCGAGAACGTACGGTTTTCAATTGGAGAACGTACGGTTTTGATATGGAAACCATAAAAGGATGATGCCTGAATTGATAATATAATCCAATTCCAATTGGAAATCCCAATTATTTTAATGGCTTTTGGAATTTGATTATAATGCCCATAACATTATTCTTGGATTAATTCAAAACAGTTTCTAAGTGTTTGGCGATACATCCCGTTTGTCGGTTTGAATTGAAAAAGAAAGAGAGGCAATCCTCAATACAGGATTGGGAACGCCTCTCTTATCTTAGTAAGCAATGTTAATTAATTTGCTATTGCTGATTACAGTTTAGTTACAGTGAACTTGAACGAGTTAGTGTAACCAAATGCATCATACAGCGTTACTGTGATTACTGCACCGTCTTGTTCGTTGTAGCTTTCTGGCAATACTACCAGCATACCACCACGGAATGCGTTAATCTTAGTGACATTTGAAGCCAAATTGAACTTCGATTTGTCATCAGCCGTCACGGCTCTTTCAGAGCGAGAAGGAACTAAGATTACCTTAATCTTCTTTGCATCAGGTGTAACGGATTCCGGTTTAATAAAGCGGTTACCTGTAGTTTCCTCAACATCGAAATCACTTGGAGTCAATGCATCAACCATAACTTCAACCGGAGTCTTCATATTACCAACTTCAACTGCGCTGAAGTGTTTCTTTGCTTCTGCATCATTATCATTGAACAAACCGCTGATGCCGTAAGTGTTATCACTAGCTGCTTCGCTGCTGAATCCAGTGAACGGATAGTGGTTGATTTCGTTGAAGGTTTCGCCGTTGATAGTAGCACGATCTGCTTCGTTGATGCCCTTCAAGTCATCGAACAAGTAGTAAGCGCCACCCTTCGGAGTAGTGAAGTCGATATCAGCGTTGGTCAACAATACTTGGTGAGTACCACGGTCTGTAGCATATGTAGCAGACTTAGTAGCCAACTTAGAGTCTTTCAACCAGCTAGCGAAACGCAAGTCGAAGTTATTTTCTTTCGAATCGTATACATTATAATAGTAATAGTCAACGTTAATCGGAACTTCCAACTCAGCTTGAGGATTCATTGCTCCTTGCAGAGCACGGGTGTTCAAGTTGTAGTCTTGAGCTTGGTAAGTAACACCCTTAGTGTCATCTTTGTCATCAAGAGTAACGTTAGCATTCTGCTGATTTTCGCTTATACCCATGATTGTCGTACCTTTAGGAGTAGTGAACGACATGCCGTAGTACTTAGCGTTGTCAACATATTCTTGGTATGGAGCGGTTACGTCCTTGCCATCAACAGGCTTCCAAGCAGTAAATGAGTCGTACAATGGCAGGAACATCTTGTTCCCATCCACTTGATGAACTGCGTGACCGTAAACATTCAAGTGTTCTACATTTACTTTTTCACCATTTACCATTTGTTCTTCCCAAGTCCATGTAGAGAATTTACCTGCTACACGGTCGATATCCAACTTCGGTAAAGTCAATTCGAATGTGAAAGTATAACCTGCTACAATTTGCTGTTGTTTTTCAGTGCCTACTTGAACCTTGAATGCATTATCCAACGGAATAGCAAAACCACTTTGCCAGTTCTTACTATTTTCTTCAACAGTATAGTAAGGTGCATATACATGCTCTTGAGAAATACTGTTGGTAATCTTGTTGTAAGTTCCGGCAACGAAATAGATACGTAATTGGCTGATTTCTTTTAGCCTTGCTAATTCTTCACCCTTCTTCACTCCGTATACGCAAGAATTACCTTTGGCGTCTACATAGTCGAAGTACATCAAATTTTCAATCAAAGCTTTGTTATATTCAGCGTCATTGTTGATCGGGTCACCACCTACAATTGTTGCATTTGCTTTCAAGAACTTAGCAATTTTAGCCTTATCACCAACAACACCAGTAGCTGTTAATCCACTGTACATAGCGTCTAACCATTGTTCGTAGTTAGTACCGAATACATCAGATGGATTAAACTTAACGGTCTGAGTCTTGATAAACTTGTTATTCAATGCAGAAATCGGAGTGGCAGCTGTTTGGTATTCTGCTTCAAATGCGCTTGTGCCTACAGTTACATTATTTGTTACAATTTCGATATCTTTTTCAACAATGTTGTATGCTACTTCAGCACGACCTTTTTCACCGTTAATCAAGATATAATCTACATACAAATAAATGGTATTGTTTACAGCCTGAGCATTTCTTGCGATGAATGCATGGTTGTTTTCTACAATATCCAATCCGTACTCGTCAATCTTGACTTGAGTCATCTTGTTCGTATTGATAGACAACTTGTAGTCCCAAATAACCTGAGACAAAGCGATATCTTCTTTGTCAGCAGTACCTACCGGAACTTTTGCAATAAATTTGTCGAAGTTCGGAGTATAAATAGTATTATAGACATAATATTCTCTTTCAGACTCGATTTCTTTGAAATCATCTTTTGTCAGATTGTCTACATTAATCGGGTTGAAAGCATAAAGATACTGCGACTTAATTTCAACAGCCTTGCCAGTCTTGTTGGTAGCCTGCAAAGCGAAAGCATATTCACTACCATCGTTGCTCTTGAATTGGGTAATATAGTTAGCTCTTTCGTCTAACTCATGCATTTCTTCATATCCCAATTCACGCGAGATCGTCCAAACGCCGCTCGGAGAAACTGTTGCTCTGCTCTTTTCTACATTATTAACATCCTCAGCTGTCAGTTTGTCACCACTATATACAGTAGCTTCGCCCAAATTCAAGCCCCAAGGAGATTCATTGTTCGAATCAACGAATTTATAAGTATAAGCAGTACCGTCTACACCAGTCGGGTTCAACATGATATTCAGGTCTTGTGCCATAACCGGATACATACCTGCTTTCATATTGCCTTTAGCACCGTCCCACTGTACGTCTTGATCAACCAATCCGTAGAAAATTCTCATTTGTTCATCTTCTCCCAAATAATTAGCGTCACCTACAGTAGAGATGCTAACCAAGCCTGCACTACCCGGGATAGTCAGAGTCTGAGTACCGTTAGCTTCAGTTCTAACGGTCAAAGTCCATCCGTATTCGTTTTCTACTGCAGATACAACAGCGTTAGCCAGATATTCGGTTTCTACGTATGCACCCTTTTCAGCATCCCATACTTCCCAGTAACCGTTTGCAGAAATCCGTGCATCATGTCCGTCTTTACCATCAGCTCCAGCAGGACCTTGAGGACCGGCAGGACCCTGTTCACCGGCAGGACCTTGAGGACCAGCAGGACCTTGTTCGCCTTGGTCACCCTTGTCACCTTTTTCGCCCTTGTAAGATACGCCGGTATCGTTGCCATCAATAAACCAGTTACCGTTTTCACCCATAGTTACGACTGATCCGTCTTCACCATCGGTGTTTTCGATTGTGGTTGTAGTTCCGTCATTCCAGGTAACCTGAATGCCGTTGCCTGCCTTCACGATGTCAGTAGCATACTTGCCGCTGTTGATTTCAGATTCCAGACTGGCAACTGCATTCTGCAAATCTGTAATGTCAGAGCGCAGACCTGCGATGTCGTCATCGTAATCCTTACATGAAGTAAAAGTTCCTGTTGAAGCGACCAATAACGCTCCGAACAGCAGTGCACTTAAATACTTTTTTCTCATAACAAATAAAATTTAATTTATAAATTAAAAAACTCAAATCGTTCTAACTCAAGTCTTTACAAGTACAACTATATTCTGGAGAGAACGGGCGGAAAGCCCCGTCAGTAGCCGCGCCGGCTACTGACGGATTGTATATAAGTATTTGATTTATAGATGTATTCGTGTCTGATATTAAGGTTTGTTGGTAAAATGTTCCGTATGAGGGTCTGTTTTGTTTTATTGAGATTGGAGGCTTTTTATCAAGAAAGATAGAGGTTTTATTTCTATCTTTGTCTTGGATTTTTATATTGTAAACTATGTTACATTTTGAAAGTGATTATCTGGAAGGGGCGCATCCGCTTGTATTGGAGCGGTTGATGCAGACTAATATGGAACAGACACCGGGATATGGAACTGATGTGTATTGTGAGGCGGCACGTGAGAAAATACGGCTTGCGTGCGCTGCTCCCGAAGCGGAGGTACATTTTATGGTAGGCGGAACGCAGACCAATGCTACGCTGATAACAGCAATGCTTCGTCCGTATGAAGGTGTGATAGCTGCAGAGAGCGGACACATTAACCAGCATGAAGCCGGTGCTGTAGAGGCTGGCGGGCATAAAGTACTGGCTTTGCCACATGCTGAGGGTAAGCTTTCTGCTACGGATGTGAACCGCTATGTTACAGATTTTTATGCCAATCTCAGTTGGACGGCTATGGTAGCTCCCGGAATGGTGTATATTTCCCAGCCTACCGAATATGGGACTTTGTATACATTGGCAGAACTTCGGGCTTTGTCGGCTGTGTGCCGCAAGCATCACCTTCCTTTGTATATGGATGGTGCGCGTTTGGGTTATGCTCTTGCGGCTCATGGTAATGATGTGACACTGGAAACGATAGCTTCGCTTTGCGATGTGTTTTACATTGGTGGTACAAAGGTGGGTGCTTTGTTTGGCGAGGCTTTGGTGATGCCTCGTCCGGGTGCTATCCGCCAGTTGTCTTCCATTATCAAGCAAAGAGGGGTATTGTTGGCAAAAGGGCGTTTGCTCGGACTTCAGTTTGATACACTCTTTACCGACGGATTATACGAACGGATTGCCCGCAATGCCATTGTGATGGCGGACAAGATTGTGTCGGCACTGAAGGAACGGGGATACCGGTTTCTGATTACTCCGCAGACCAACCAACTCTTCGTGGTATTGGAGAATGAACAATTGGCACGCCTTTCTGCCCAGGTCGGTATCGAGGTCTGGGAAAAAGTAGACGATACGCATACCGCGGTGCGCATAGCTACCAGCTGGGCGACACGAGAAGAAAACGTGGATGCATTGATTGGGAAGCTTTGAGGAATTAAGAATGAGGAATGAAGAATTCCATGCGGGCGCAGCGATTCTTCATTCCTAATTCTTCATTTATTTGTACCACGAGGCATACATCAGGTATCCGTTAGCTATCTTTTGGTTTAATTCTTTGCTTTGTGCAGGATTTACTTTCTTGATGAACTTTGCCGGAACGCCTCCCCAAAGGGTGTATGGTTCGATTATCGTGTTCGAAAGTACCAGAGCGCCGGCGGCTACGATGGCACCTTCGCCCACTATGGCATGGTCGAGCAGGGTGGCGCCCATACCGATGAGTGCTTTGTTGTGGATACATGCCCCGTGCAGGGTGACGTTATGTCCGATAGAAACATCATCGCCGATTTCTACGGTCGATTTCTCGTAAAGTGTGTGCAGGACGCTTCCGTCCTGAATGTTTACCCGGTTTCCGATGCGGATGCTATTAACATCTCCCCGCAGGACGGTATTGAACCAGATGCTGCAATCGTCTCCCATCACTACATCACCGATAATCGTGGCATTGTCGGCAAGGAAACAGTTGTTTCCCATTTTGGGAGTGAATCCTCTTACTGATTTGATTAAAGCCATATTTTCTTAAGTTTGAATGTTGCGATAAAAGGTTGTTTGCGGTTCTTCAGCCTTTTGCTCCAGCGGATGCACTTCTGTCTATATGCGACAAGATTAATAATCTTCCGCGTGTAAGATTAATAATCTTACGGCTTGAAGATTATTAATCTTGTCGGCGGTGCACTTATTTGCCTTGGCGGATGCACATATCTGCACCGCTTGGTGCAAATATGTGCATATGGCTCTGAAGATAATATCTGTATGCTTCAGGCGAGGGGAGAGGTGGCATTTTCCAGCCATGCAGCCTCTTCGGGTGCCAGCAGCGGTGCAAGTTCTTGATATACTTTCTGATGATAGGCATTTAGCCATGTTTTCTCCTCGGCTGTCATCATTTCGGGGCGGATGGGCTCTTTGTCTATCGGGCAGAGTGTCAATGGTTCGAACTTATAGAATTTACCGAACTCTGTAGTCTGGCTGGGGATGATGAGCATGGTGTTTTCGGTGCGCACACCGTACCGTCCAGACTTGTAAATGCCCGGTTCGTTGGTGAGGGTCATGCCGGGTTGGAGTAGGGCAGGGACGTGGTTCATTCGGATTTGATGAGGGCCTTCGTGAACGTTGAGGAAGTGTCCTACTCCGTGTCCGGTACCGTGTCCGTAATTGATACCTGCTTTCCACATAAACTGGCGGGCGAGTACATCGAGTTGTGTGCCACATGTGCCTTGTGGAAATTCGGCTTGCGACAAGGCGATGAAACCTTTCAACACCAGGGTGTAATCGATGCGTTGTGCATCGGATACCGGTCCGAGGGCAATGGTGCGGGTGATATCGGTTGTGCCGTCGGTATATTGTGCACCGCTATCCAAGAGCAGCAAGCCTTCAGGCTTCAGTGTAGATGCTGTTTCGGGGGTGGCTTCGTAATGGACAATGGCTCCATGTTCCTGGTAGCCAGCGATGGTATCGAAGCTGATGCCTTGGAACAGGTCTTGCTTCGAGCGGAATTCGTATAGTTTCTTATCAATACTGATTTCGGTTTCCGCTCCACTCTTTACGGCTTCCTTCAGCCACATCAGGAAGCGTACCATTGCTACTCCGTCGCGTTGCATTGCCTGATGGAAGCCCTCTATCTCGGTTTCGTTCTTGATGGCCTTCAACATACAGACGGGTGATGGACGGCAGATGACGGATGCAGCCGATTGTGCCGTACGGTATAGTGCGTAATTGGTCTCGGGCGAAAGCTGGATGCTCTTGCCGGTGAAATGCCGCAGGTCGTTTTCTATTTCTCCGTAATCTTTTGCCTGTACACCGTTTTCGGTGAGATAAGCGGTCAGTTCGGGGGTAAGTTTTTCACTCATTATATATAAGGTAGCATCTTGGCGGGTGATGAGCAGGTAGCTGATGAATACCGGATTGCAATGTACGTCATTTCCCCGCAGATTGAGTGTCCAGGCTATTTCGTCAAGAGCGGACAGGAGGATTCCGTCGGCCGGAGTTGCATCAATGCAGGCACGTATGGTTCTTAGCTTGTCGGATGCAGACGTTCCGGCATAAGTGAGTGGCAGAATAGAAAGGGGATTGCCGGGCAGGGCAGGGCGGTTTTTCCAAATGAGTCGGAACGGGTCATCGGTTGCTACCAGTTCCAGTCCATGTGTATCCAGTGCAGTGCGTAAGTCTTCTGTTTCTCCATAGCTGTTTACCCATCCGTCGATACCCACCTTGTCGTGCGGGTTCAGTACACTTCCCAGCCAGTCGGGGATAGATGGAGTTTCGGGCAGACGGTCTTTGAATAAAATGATGCCCGAGCCTTTCAACTGTTCTTCAGCCTGGAGAAAGTAACGCGAGTCGGTCCAAAGTCCTCCTTTATTATATAAGGTGATGACAGCGGTTCCTGCCGAACCTGTGAATCCGGAAATCCACTTGCGTGCCTCCCAGTATTGAGGCACGTATTCGCCCGCATGCGGGTCGGTGCTTGGGATGATGAATGCAGAAAGTCCTCTTTCTTGCATGAAAGCGCGTAAAGACGCTATTCGTTCGGTGATTCTTGTTTCCATACAGTAGCTTTCGTTTTAACGGTTAACAAAGTTACGATTTCTGTGGAATATACAATAAAATATGGTGGAAAGTTTTGTAAATAAAGAAAGTATGTGTAATTTTGCGCCGCGAATTGACTACGCAACATTTAATAACAATATAATCTTAATTTTAAAAACATGATTGTAGTACCAGTAAAAGAAGGCGAAAACATTGAAAAAGCGCTGAAGAAATTTAAAAGAAAATTTGAGAAAACAGGTGTTGTAAAAGAATTGAGACGCAGACAGCAGTACGACAAACCGTCTGTATTGAAGAGATTGAAGATGGAACGTGCTATTTACGTTCAAAAAATGCATCAGACAGAAGAATAATTCCGCAAAAATCTTTGAATAATTGAATTCTTTTTCATAAATTCGTTGCTGAGAACAAGAAAGGCGATATTTTTATGTTGAAGGAATCTTTTCTGAGGTATCTCCAGTTCGAGAAAAACTATTCTGACAAGACCATTGTCAGCTATGGTACAGACCTCTCGGAGTTTGAAGCATACTTCAAAGCGGTGGATGAGGCTTTGGATTTTACGGCTGTCGATTCGGACATTATCCGTGGATGGATGGTTTCATTGATGGATGAGGGGTATTCGGCATCGTCGGTAAACCGGAAGCTGAGTGCGCTGCGGTCGTTTTATCGCTATCTGTTGCGGGAGAATGTGGTTTCGGCAGATCCGATCCGGAAGGTTCAGGGGCCGAAAAAGAAGAAACCGCTTCCCGTATTTGTAAAAGAAGCTGATATGGACAGGTTGCTGGATGAGGAACCGGGTGACGATTTCGAGAGTGTCCGCAACAAGACGGTTATCGCAGTCTTTTATGAAACGGGTATCCGCGAGGCGGAGCTGATAGGTCTGAAAGACGGGGATGTGGATTTGTCTGCATGCCAGATAAAAGTGACAGGAAAGAGGAATAAGCAGCGTATTATCCCGTTCGGGGAAGGTTTGAAAGAAAGGCTGCTCCGTTATCTTTCGGCAAGAGAAGAATATTGGCACGGGGAATGTGAGGCGTTTTTCGTCCGTAAGGAAGGGAAGGCATTATATCCCAGTCTTGTTTATTTGTTGGTGAAACGCGATTTGTCGAAGGTCGTGACGTTGAAGAAAAGAAGCCCGCATGTGCTGAGGCATTCATTTGCGACGGCTATGCTGAATAATGAGGCAGGGCTGGAGTCGGTGAAGGAGCTTTTGGGACATGAGAGCCTGACCACTACCGAGGTCTATACGCATACGACTTTTGAAGAATTAAAAAAAGTTTATGAACAAGCTCATCCAAGAGCGTAAAAAAAGGAGGTTTTTATGGAAGTAAGAATTCAATCCATTCATTTCGATGCATCTGAGAGACTGGAAGCTTTTATTCAGAAGAAAGCAGAGAAACTTGAAAGATTTTGCGATAATATAAAGAAAGTAGAGGTGTCTTTGAAGGTGGTAAAGCCGGAGACAGCTATGAATAAGGAAGCTGGCGTGCGCGTATTGGCGCTGAATACCGAGTTTTACGCAGAAAAAGTAAGTGATACATTTGAAGAATCGATAGACGTATGCATGGATGCATTGTCTAAGCAATTGCTGAAAGTAAAAGAAAAACAGCAAGGGAAATAAAAAAATCACGCTAAAAGTTTTGTGATTCAAAAAATATATCTAACTTTGCAGCCGCTAAGCCACGATAGATAGCCGCGTGGCTGTAAAGTTTAATCTTGCCTCTTTAGCTCAGTTGGCCAGAGCACGTGATTTGTAATCTCGGGGTCGTTG